>Ga0207415_1001387_pt1 | contig 12364 bp, 14 predicted proteins | sample Passage237A_FD_187369 | JGI IMG/M metagenome (GOLD analysis project Ga0207415, IMG submission 187369) | Cellulose adapted compost microbial communities from Newby Island Compost Facility, Milpitas, CA, USA - Passage2 37A (SPAdes) (version 3) ...
CAGCTGGAAGCCGGGCGAGGTGCTGCTGCTCAACGGCAAGCTGCTGACCGGCCGCGACGCCGCGCACAAGCGCATGGTCGACATGCTGGGCCGCGGCGAGAAGCTGCCGGTGGACTTCACCAACCGCTTCATCTACTACGTCGGCCCGGTTGATCCGGTGCGCGAGGAGGTGGTCGGTCCGGCCGGCCCGACCACCGCCACCCGGATGGACAAGTTCACCCGGCAGATGCTGGAGCAGACCGGCCTGCTGGGCATGGTCGGCAAGGCCGAGCGTGGCGACGCCGCGATCGAGGCCATCCGCGACAACAAGGCCGTGTACCTGATGGCCGTGGGCGGCTCGGCCTACCTGGTGTCCAAGGCGATCAAGGCCAGCCGCGTGGTCGCCTTCGAGGACCTGGGCATGGAGGCGATCTACGAGTTCGAGGTCAAGGACATGCCGGTGACCGTCGCCGTGGACTCCACCGGCGAGTCGGTGCACAGGACCGGGCCGAAGCAGTGGCAGGCCCGGATCGGCAAGATCCCGGTGGTCGTGGTCTGAGCCACCCCGCAGCGCCAGACCCGGACGGGCCGGCCGCAAGGCCGGCCCGTTCTGCTTGCGGGGTCGGCAGGGCGATAATCGCCGCTCCATCCCAGGGAGCAGCACCATGCAGGTCGTCCTTTACGGTTCCCGGAGCACCGCCTCGCTGGTCGTACACTGGCTGCTGATCGAGCTGGGCATCGAGCACGAGTTGCGCCAGCTGGACTTCGACAGGCGCGAGCAGAAGTCGCCGGAGTACCTGGCGCTCAATCCTGCCGGCCGCGTGCCCACCCTGGTGATCGATGGCCAGGTGCTGACCGAGTCGGCGGCCATCGCCATGCACCTGGCCGACCTGTATCCGCAGGCCGGGCTGGCGCCGGCGCCGGGCACCCCGGCGCGCGGCGACTACTACCGCTGGATGTGCTTCTGCGTGTACACGCTGATGCCGCACTACCGGGCCTGGTTCTACCCGGACGAACCGGCCGGACCCGGCCACGAGGAGGCGGTGAAGGAGCGGGCGCGGGTGGCGCTGGAAGCGGCCTGGCAGCAGGTGGCCGACCACCTGCAGGGCAATGCAGGCCCCTACATGCTGGGCCAGCAGCCGAGCGCGCTGGATTTCGTCCTGACCATGCTGATGCGCTGGTCGCGCAACATGCCGCGGCCCACCGACCACTGGCCGGTGCTGGCCGCCTATGCGCGGCGGATGAAGGACCGCCCCTCGCTGGCCGAGGTGTACCGGCGCGAGGGCATCAGCGACTGGACCTGAGCCGGCTCAGCGCGCCGGCAGCAGTTCGCGCACGGCCTCTGCCGGGCGGCACAGGCGGGCGCGGGCGCCGGCGATCACCACCGGGCGGTTGATCAGCACCGGGTGGGCGAGCATCGCATCGACCAGGGCGTCCTCGCCGGCAGCATCCAGGCCCAGCTCCGCGTACAGCGGCTCCTTGGCCCGCACCAGTTCGCGCGCGCTGGCGCCGCTGGCGGCGATCACCGCCTGCAGCGTGGCCCGGTCAGGCGGGGTCTTGAGGTATTCGACGACCTCCGGCTCGATCCCGGCTTCGCGGATCATCGCCAGGACATTGCGCGAGGTGCCGCAGCGCGGGTTGTGCCAGATCGTGAGGGGTGCAGCCATGTTCAGAACCATTCCAGCAGGGCCAGGCCCACGCCCACGTAAGTGGCGCGGTGGTTGTAGTCGATCAGGCTTTCCCCGTAGCCGTCAAACACCTGGACGTGGCCGCGCAGCAGGTTGTTGATCGGGAAGCCGTAGTCCAGCTGCAGCGAGCCGTGCGAGCGCCCGCCGCCGCGCAGCGAGTGGCGCGCGGTCAGGGCCAGCTCGTGGCCGTTGCGGTGGTAGACCAGCATGGCGTCGCCGCGGCCCATGTAATCCTCGATGTCCGGATTGTTGTCCTCGTGCGCGTCTTCGCCGATCCGGTGCCAGGGCCGCAGCACCAGTGCCCAGTTCTCCCGGTCCAGGCCCAGCTGCAGGATCACCCGGTTCCAGCTGCGCGAGAGCGGGTCGCTGCGCCCGTTGGACTGGTGGTTCAGGCCCAGGCCCAGCATCCGCCCCTTCCAGCCCGGCAGGCTGTAGTTGTTGCGGAACACCAGCATGGCCTCCGGTTCGTAGTTGGTTTCCCGGAACGGGCGTGACTGCCGGCTGTTGTAGGCCTGCCAGCGCGAGCTCTGGGTATAGCCGAGCCACAGGTCGCCGTTGTCGCCGAACAGGCCCTCGACCACCTTGGTCTTGAAGCTGATCTGGAACTTGGCCTCCAGGTTGTCCAGTTCCTGCGGCTGGCTGACCCGGTTGGCGGGATTGGGCGAGTCGGGCAGCTGGTTGGGGCGGCTGCTCCAGAAGCCGGGCAGGGCATAGACCGGCTTGTAGGCGCGCAGCTGGAACACGCCCAGCTTGGAGTCCTTGGCCAGCTCCCAGCGGCTGTCCAGCAGCGAGCCGCGGCCGGCGTTGGCGATGGCCTGGCGCGCCTGCGGGTCGGGCTCGGGCGCGTCGCGGCTGAACAGCTCGCCGGTGCGCTGGCGCATGCGCATGGCCAGGCCGCTGCCGGGTTCGGGCCCGGCCTGCGTGGCCTTGCCCTCCTTCAGCTTTTCCTCGGCCTGTTGCGCCACCAGGTCCGCTTCCTCGGTGCTGGGCGCGACATAGCCCAGGGCGGCGTCGTAGCAGGCCAGGCGCTGCGGCGCCGAGGCGATGGCCAGGCAGGCCTCGGCCGCGGCCGGGCGGGCGGCCGTTTCCTGGGCCGCCAGCGGCGCGGCGCAGGCCAGCGCGGCCAGCGCCAGCAGGGCGCGGGGAGGCGGGAGGGACGACAAGGCGGGGGACTCCGTGCGGATCAGAAGAACCAGGCCAGGATGAACAGCCCGAGCATGGCGAAGCCCAGGGCCAGCTTCAATATGGTGCCAAGCAGCAGGCCCAGCCAGGTGGCCATGCCCACATGGGCGGCACGCAGCAGGGTGCGGGTATGCCACAGCTCACCCAGCAGGGCGCCGATGAACGGGCCCAGCAGCAGGCCGGGGATGCCCCAGAACAGGCCGGCCAGGGTGCCCAGGGCGGCGCCCCAGACCGCCAGGGGTCCGGCGCCCACGCGCCTGGCGCCGGCGGCGGTGGCCACGTAGTCCACCAGCAGCGAAAGCGTGCCCAGCGCGCCAAGCACCAAAAGGGTGAATACGCCGATGCGTTCGAAATTGCCGGCCCAGGCCGCCAGCAGCATGCCGGCGAACACCAGTGGCAGGCCGGGCAGGGCGGGCAGGATCACCCCCGCCAGGCCCAGCACGACCATCAGTGCCGCGAGCACGTACCACAAGGTGGTGAGATCCATGCAAATTCCTTTCCGGGCGGGGGTCGACCCACAAGTAGTTGCAATGATTGCATTTGCCTTGGGGCGGCGGTAAGTTCTGGCCGCTGCGCTTGACAAGGTCACCGGGATTGTGACCCGGCTCGGAAGGTCTTGAGGGTAGGTGCTGGTCCGCTTTACCGCTATGCCTGAGTACTCCTTGCAACCAGCCGCCGCGGCAACGGCGTATCCATCACACAGTCACAGGTTTCAAAGGAGTGGGCAGTAATGGCAGAGCGCGAGATCGGCACCGTGAAGTGGTTCAACGATGCCAAAGGCTTCGGCTTCATCAGCCGTGAGAATGGCGAGGACGTGTTCGTGCACTTCCGCGCGATCCAGATGCAGGGCTTCAAGAGCCTGAAGGAAGGGCAGAAGGTCAGCTTCACCGTGGTCCAGGGCCAGAAGGGCCTGCAGGCCGACGCGGTGCAGACCGCCTGATCCCGTCCAGGGGATTGGATGTGGAACGGCCCGCGCGAGCGGGCCGTTCCTTTTTGCGCCGGTGGTCGCGGCTTCAGCGCACGACGACCTTGCCGTTGACCACGCGCACGTAGGTGTTCTCGCGCACGCCGCCCAGGTCATGCTGGTTGATGACCACGGTGCGGCCATCGTCCATGCGCACGTGGACGTTGTAGCTGTCACCGGTGACCCGGTTCTGGATGGCGTTGCCGGCCACCGCGCCGGCGGCTGCGCCGGCGGCCGCGGCCACGTTGCGGTTGCCCTTGCTGCCACCGGTCTTGTCGGAGATCTCGTGGCCGGCCACCGCGCCGACGATGCCGCCGAGGATGGCGCCGGTGGCCGAGGGCGCGTTGCGCCCGGAGGCGACGACGGTCTCGATCCGGGTGACGATGCCGCAGTCGGCGCAGCTGGTGCGCGATGCCGGATAGCCGTAGCCGGAATTGCCGTAGGAACCGGGCGAGGTGCTGGCGCAGCCGGCCAGGGCCAGGGTGGCGATCGCGGCGATGCCGAACAGGCGGGAAGTCATGGCGCGTCTCCTTGGAAGTCAGGGGCAGGTGGACGGGTCATGCCGTCCGTCCTGCCCGCATGGTTGCCATGACCGGGTGAACGCACTGCCAATCCCGGAGGGGAGCGCTGACGCGCGGCGGCCCGGCATCAGCCGGCGTTCATTTGAAGTCGGCGTGGCAGGTCTTGCAGTTCTCGCCCACCTGCTTGTTGACCTCGCCCAGCTGGGCGCAGTCGGACGGCGGCGCGGCCAGGGCCTGGTCCAGGCTGGCGCGCAGGCCGCTGGCGGCGGCGGCGAAGCGGGTGTCCTCGGCCAGGCCGGGGAAGGCGGTCTCCACATCATTGGCCATCGCGCGCAGGGCCTGCAGCCGCGGCAGCACGTCGGAGGTGGTGCAGCGGTTGGCCTGGGCGGCGGCACGCAGTTCGGAGGACTGCCGGGCCATGACCTGCATCAGCGCCTCTGGGAAGGGATCCTGCCGGGCCTGCAGGGCGCGCAGCGCCATGACGCCGCAGATCGCGCCGGCCAGCAGGCCCACGATCAGGACGACGAGATAGCGTTTGGCGGCGGACGGGCGGCGGGGTTCCTGGCTGGCCATGCGGCGGGGCTCCGTGGTTGGGATGGGGTGCCACATGATAGGCGCAGGCGGTGCCGCGCCGGAATGCAGCTTTCCCGCAGGCCGGCGCGCCCGGGCGGTGGCTGGCCGCTAGAATTGCGCCATGTCCATTCCCCACCTGTCCTTCCGCCCGCGTGCGCGCCGCCGGGCGCCCGCCCCCTCGTGCCGGGGGCGGCGATGAGCGCGCAGGTTTCCCGCCCGCTCCTGCTGGGGCGCTTTGCCGGCATCGACCGCCTCTACGGGCAGGGCACCGTGGACTGGCTGGCCACCCGCCGGGTCGCGGTGGTCGGCCTGGGCGGCGTCGGCTCCTGGGTGGCCGAGGCGCTGGCACGCTCGGCGGTCGGCGCCCTGGACCTGATCGACGCCGACGACCTGTGCGTGTCCAACACCAACCGCCAGCTGCCGGCGCTGGACGGGCACTACGGCCGCAACAAGGCCCAGGCCATGGCCGAGCGCTGCCGTGCGATCAATCCGCAGGCGCAGGTGCGCGCGGTCGAGGCCTTCCTCACAGCGTCCAACCTGGAGGAGCTGCTGGGGCAGGGGATCGACCTGGTGGTCGATGCCTGCGACAGTCTCAAGGTCAAGGTCGAGGCCGTGGCCTGGTGCCGGCGCCGCAAGCTGCCGCTGGTCACCGTCGGCTCGGCCGGCGGCCGCACCGATCCGACCCAGGTGCGGGTGCGCGACCTCTCGCGCACCGAGCACGATGCCATGCTGGCCCTGGTGCGCAAGCGCCTGCGTGCCCAGCACAACTTCCCGCGCAACCCCGACCGCTTCTTCAGCGTGCCGGCGGTGTATTCGCTGGAGAACGTGAAGTACCCGCAGGCCGATGGCAGCGTGTGCGGGGTGCGGCCGCAGATGGATGCCGACGCGGCGCTCAAGCTCGACTGCGGCGCCGGCCTGGGCGCGGCCACCCACGTCACCGGCGCCTTCGCCTTTGCCGCCAGCGGCAAGGCCCTGGAACTGCTGCTCAAGCAGCGGCCCAGGGGTTGATCCGGGTTACTGCGGCGGAGCCAGGCCGAACAGGCGCTCGGCATTGGCCGTGGTCGCGCGTGCGACCTCGGCCGGGTCCTGGCCGCGCAGGCCGGCCACGGTCTCCAGGACCACGCCCAGCCGCGCCGGCTCGTTGCGCTGGCCACGGATTGCGGCGTCGGGCTGGTCCGGCGCATCGGTTTCCAGCAGCAGCCACTCCAGCGGCATCCCGGCCACCAGGCGGCGCAGGCGCTGGGCGCGCTCATGGGTGAGCGGCCCGCCCAGGCCGATCATGAAGCCCAGGTCCCACAGCCGCCGCGCCTGCTCGGGGCTGCCGGAAAAGCTGTGGACCACGCCGCGCAGGCCGCTGCTGCCGCCGATGCGGCGGATGGCGGCGATCACCGCATCCACCGCGCGCCGGGCATGGATGATCAGCGGCAGGCCGTACTTGAGGGCCAGGCGCAGCTGGGCCTGGAAGTACAGCGCCTGCTGCGCGGGGTCCAGCTCCGGCATGAAGAAGTCCAGGCCGCATTCGCCAATGGCGCAGGGCCGCTCGCGTTCGATCCAGGCCTCCAGCTCGTCCAGGTGCGCCGGCTGGTGCTGGTCCAGGAACACCGGGTGCAGGCCGTAGGCCGGGAACAGGCCGGGCGCCTGGGCACAGACCTGGCGCAGCTTGGGCCAGCTGGCGGCGGTGACCGCCGGTACCACCAGGCGGCGCACGCCGGCCGCGCGCGCGCGCGCCACCACCGCGGCGCGGTCCGGATCGAATTCGGCCGCATCCAGGTGGCAGTGGCTGTCGACCAGGTCCACGCGCTCAGGGGTGCGGGGTGTGCTCGCCTTCGATCACCGTGTCTTCCGGCAGGCGGCGGTTCTTCCAGTTGGCCAGCAGCAGGGTGCCCAGGCCGAGCAGGATCTCGTCCAGCATCGGCACCGGGTCAGGCAGCAGCAGGCTGAGCGCGAACAGCGCCGCGGTGATCTTGAACAGCACCGGGAAGCGCAGGCGACGTGCCCATTCCAGCACGGGAAGCAGCAGCGGACTGGCCATCATTCATCTCCAGGTGCCGGGCCGGCGGTGGCCCCTGCCTACTAGGATGGAGCCTGCCGCGTCCGCGGCCAAGCCGGCAGGGCGATTGCCCGGATATGGCGGGAGGCCCCGTTCAGCTTGGCCGTGGTGCAATGCCGGCCATCGACAGTCGCGGGGCCGTCCTTCCCGCAAGGAGCACGAGCATGAAGAACGCTTCCACCATCCTGATCGCCGCCGGTGCCCTGCTGGTGGGTGGCATCGCCACCGCCGCCTTCATGAACAACCGCGACCGTGCGGCCGAGCCCGCGTCCGCCGTGGCCGCCCCGGCCGAGCTCGCGCCGCCGCAGCTGCAGGCTGACGATGCCGGCGCCAGCGACGAGCTGCAGGCCAGCGCCGTGCAGTACGCCGAGGTGCTGGCGGTCAAGCCGGTCACCGAGAAGGAAAAGCTCTACGCCACCGTGATCGGCACCGAGCCGGTGCGCGAGACCACCCAGACCAGCGTGCCGCACGAGGTGTGCGAGGACGTGGTGGTCGAGGAGCGCCTGCCCGAGCGCGACGGCAACGTCGGCGGCACCGTGGCCGGCGCGGTCATCGGTGGCCTGCTCGGCAACCAGGTCGGCGGTGGCAAGGGCAAGAAGGTCGCCACCGCGGCCGGTGCCGTGGCCGGTGGCGTGATCGGCAACCAGGTCGACAAGCGCCATGTCGGCGGCAAGGTCGTTACCCGCACCGAGCGCCAGTGCCGCACCGAGACCGCGGTCAGCGAGTCCAGCCGGATCACCGGCTACAACGTCACCTATCGCAATGCCGACGGCACCACGGGCAGCATGCGCATGGCCAGCAAGCCGGGCACCCGGGTGGCCATGGGCAGCACCGACAAGGTGGTCGGTTACGACGTGACCTACCGCTACGACGGCCAGGAGGGCACCGTGCGCCTGGAGCAGAAGCCCGAATCCGACCGCCTGCCGGTGGTCGACGGCCGCCTGGTCACTTCCAGCGCCTCGGTGGAGCTGCCACTGGCCAACCGCCAGTAAGTCCCCGCCATGCCCCCGGCCTGGCCGGGGCAGTCGCCTGCAAAGGCCGGCCCGGTGCCGGCCTTTGCCTTGTCTGGCGGGGGCCGGGCCGGCTCTTGCCGGCGGGGGGCGGGCGACGGATACAATCGCAACCAATTGCAAACCTAGCGAGTCGCCATGGCCCTGTCCGCGTACGACCTGTTCGATGTGCGTTCCCAGTTCAGCGAAGAGGAGCGCGCCGTCCAGGACGCGGTGGCCCGCTTCACCGACGAGCGGGTGCTGCCGATCATCGGCGAGTGCTTCGACCAGGGCCGTTTCCCGAAGGAGCTGGTCCCGGAGATCGCCGCGCTGGGCCTGCTCGGTTCCTCGCTGCCGGAGGAGTACGGCTGCGCCGGCCTCAACGCGGTCAGCTACGGCCTGATCTGCCAGGAGCTGGAGCGCGGCGACAGCGGCCTGCGCAGCTTCGTCAGCGTGCAGTCCTCGCTGTGCATGTACCCGATCTACGCCTACGGCTCGGAGGAGCAGCGCCGGCAGTGGTTGCCGCGCATGGCCGCCGGCGAGGTGATCGGCTGCTTCGGCCTGACCGAGCCGCACGGCGGCTCGGACCCGGCCAACATGAAGACCCACGCCCGCAAGGACGGCGGCGACTGGGTGCTCAACGGCTCCAAGATGTGGATCACCAACGGCAACCTGGCCGACATCGCCATCGTCTGGGCGCAGACCGAGGAGGGCATCCAGGGCTTCATCGTGGAGAAGGGCATGCCCGGCTTCACCGCCCAGGAGATCAAGCACAAGATGTCCCTGCGCGCCTCGGTGACCTCGGCGCTGTTCTTCGACAACGTGCGCGTGCCCGAGGCCAACCGCCTGCCCAACGTCAAGGGCCTCAAGGGCCCGCTGGGCTGCCTGACCCAGGCCCGCTACGGCATCAGCTGGGGCCCGGTCGGCGCGGCCATCGCCTGCCTGGACGAAGCCCTGAACTACAGCAAGGAGCGCGTGCTGTTCGGGCGTCCGGTGGCCGCCACCCAGAGCGCGCAGATCAAGCTGGCCGACATGGCCCGCCGCATCACCCTGGCCCAGCTGCTGGCGCTGCAGCTGGGCCGGCTGAAGGATGCCGGCAGCATGCAGCCGCAGCAGGTCTCGCTGGCCAAGTGGAACAACTGCCGCATGGCCATCGACATCGCCCGCGAGTGCCGCGAGCTGCTTGGCGGCGCCGGCATCACCACCGAGCATGCGGCCATCCGCCATGCCCTGAACCTGGAATCGGTGATCACCTACGAGGGCACCGAGACCGTCCACCAGCTGGTGATCGGCCGCGAGCTGACCGGCATCAACGCGTTCTGAGCGCCATGCTCCCGGGCCCCGTCATCGAGACCGAGCGGCTGGTCCTGCGGCCGCCGCAGGCGGTCGACTTCGACCGCTATGCCGAACTGCTGGCCGACGCGCACGCCTGCCGCTTCATTGGCGGCAGTGCCGGCCGCGCCGCCGCCTGGCGCAAGTTCCTGCAGATGCCCGGCGCCTGGGCGGTGCAGGGCTTTGCCATGTTCTCGGTGATCGAGAAGGCCAGCGGCCTGTGGGTGGGCCAGACCGGCCCGTGGCGGCCGGAAGGCTGGCCCGGCAACGAGGTTGGCTGGAGCTTCCATCCCCAGGCCTGGGGCCGGGGTTATGCGACCGAGGCCGCCAGTGCCGCCATCGACTGGGCCTTTGCCGAGCTGGGCTGGGAAGACGTGATCCATTGCATCGACCCGGAGAACCGTCCCTCGCAGCGGGTGGCCGAGCGGCTGGGCTCGCGCAACCTCGGCCCGGTGCAGCTGCCCGAGCCCTTCGACCAGTCCCGGATCGAGGCCTGGGGCCAGAGCCGCGCCCAGTGGCAGGGCCGCCGGCGCCCGGTCCCGGCCACGTCCGCGTAGTGCGAGGCTGGCGCGACCTGCGCCGCGAACCCGGGAGGAGCCGGCTGGTGGACCTGGATCGACTGCAACTGGAAACCCCGCGCCTGCTCCTGCGCCTGCCGCGCCAGGAGGATTTCGAGGCCTGGGCGGCCTTCGCCGCAGACGAGGAAGCCACCCGCCACATTGGCGGCGTGCAGCAGCGGGGCGCCGCCTGGCGCGGCCTGGCGGCGATGCGCGGCGCCTGGCACCTGCGTGGCTTTTCCATGTTCTCGGTGATCGAGAAGGCCAGTGGCCGCTGGGTGGGCCGGGTCGGCCCGTTCCAGGCCGAAGCCTGGCCCGGGACCGAGGTGGGCTGGTCCATCGTCCGCGCCTGCTGGGGCCGCGGTTATGCCACCGAGGCGGCCAGCGCCTGCATGGACTGGGTGTTCGGGGTGCTCGGCTGGGAGCGGGCAATCCACACCATCTCCCCGCCCAATGCCGCCAGCAAGGCGGTGGCCGCGCGCCTGGGTTCGGCCTACCTGGAGCTGGGGCGGCTGCCCGAGCCCTATTACCAGACCCCGGTGGAGATCTGGGGCCAGACCCGCGGGCAATGGCTGGCCCGCCGCGGCGCCAGTGCCTGATCGTGGTGCGCCGATGATCTGCCAGTCCGGTCATGTGCGCGCCCGGCCGCCGTCGCCGCCCGCGTCTTCCTGCAGCTGGCCGCAGCCGGGGCGCGCGCCGCGCCTCCTCCGGGTGCAGGCCGCCGGCTCCCTGATGCCGGAGCGCTCCCGCTCCATGCCTGCCAAGAACGAGTTCGACCACGCATGAATGCCGTCACCATCCCCGCCTGGAAGAAGGGCATCAACCGCGCCGAGATCTGCGACCGCAACTTCATCGAGGCGGTGCGCGCCTGGGACGGCACCCCGCGCCCGCGCCCGCGCGAGGACGAACCGGTGTTGCCGGGCAGCGCGCTGGACGCGCGCGGCTTCCGCGAACTGTTCGAGTCGCAGCTGATCAGCCGCCACCTGGACCTGATGGCGCGGGTGCTGCGGGTGCAGAACAAGGTCTTCTACACCATCGGTTCCAGCGGCCATGAGGGCAATGCCATGGTGGCGCGGCTGGCCCGCCACACCGACCCGGCCTTCCTGCACTACCGCAGCGGCGGCTTCATGGCCGAGCGCTTCCGCAAGCTGCCGGGCATGGATCCGGTGATGGACTCGGCGCTGAGCTTTGCCGCCAGCGCCGAGGACCCGGCCTCCGGCGGCCGCCACAAGGTCTGGGGCAGCAAGCCGCTGTGGGTGCTGCCGCAGACCTCGACCATCGCCTCGCACCTGCCCAAGGCGCTGGGCACGGCCATCGCCATCGAGCAGGCGCGGCGCATCGGCCACACCCTGCCGGTGCCGGCCGACAGCATCGCCATCTGCTCCTTCGGCGATGCCAGCGCCAACCACGCCACCGCCCAGACCGCGTTCAACGCCGCGGCCTGGACCGCCTACCAGAAGCTGCCGGCGCCGGTGCTGTTCGTGTGCGAGGACAACGGCATCGGCATCTCGGTGAAGACCCCGGACGGCTGGATCGGCAAGCGCTTCGGCAACATGCCGGGCCTGGACTACTTCCACGCCGACGGCCTGGACCTGGCCGCCGGCTATGCCCAGGTGCAGGCCGCGGTGGAGCACTGCCGCAGCACCCGCCGGCCGACCTTCCTGCACCTGCGCACCACCCGGATCATGGGTCATGCCGGCACCGACTTCGAGATCGAGTGGCGCAGCATCGAAGAGCTGTGCGCGGTGGAGGCCAGCGACCCGCTGCTGCGCAGCGCGGCCATCGCCCTGGAGTCGGGCCTGTATTCGAAGGACGAACTGCTGGAGCTGTACGAGGCCATCCGCGCCCGCTGCTTCGCCGCGGCGGCGGAGGCCGACCGCCGGCCCAAGCTCACCAGCCTGGAGCAGGTGATGGCGCCGCTGGCGCCATATTCGCCCGACGCCGTGGCGGCCGAGGCCGCGCGCCCGGCGCCGGCGGAAGCGCGCATCGCCGCCCATGGCGGCGCCGACAGGCTGCCCGAGAAGCTGCCCCCGCGCCACCTGGCCATCCAGATCAACCAGGCCCTGCACGAGCTGCTGGCCAAGTACCCGGAGGGCCTGCTGTTCGGCGAGGACGTGGCGCAGAAGGGTGGCGTGTACACGGTGACCAAGGGGCTGTACAAGGCTTTCCGCGGCAACCGCGTGTTCAACACCCTGCTCGACGAGACCATGATCCTGGGCCTGGCCCAGGGCTATGCCAACATGGGCATGCTGCCGATCCCGGAGATCCAGTACCTGGCGTATTTCCACAACGCCTGCGACCAGATCCGCGGCGAGGCCTGCTCGTTGCAGTTCTTCAGCAACGACCAGTACCGCAATCCCATGCTCGTGCGGATCGCCGGCCTGGGCTACCAGCGCGGTTTCGGCGGCCACTTCCACAACGACAACTCGATCACCGCCCTGCGCGACATCCCCGGCCTGGTGGTCGGCTGCCCCAGCCGCGGCGACGACGCGGTGGAGATGCTGCGCACCCTGGCCGCCCTGGCCAGGG
>Ga0207415_1001391_pt1 | contig 12354 bp, 12 predicted proteins | sample Passage237A_FD_187369 | JGI IMG/M metagenome (GOLD analysis project Ga0207415, IMG submission 187369) | Cellulose adapted compost microbial communities from Newby Island Compost Facility, Milpitas, CA, USA - Passage2 37A (SPAdes) (version 3) ...
GGCGGGAATACGGCATCGATCATATCGACATGCCGGCCACGCCCGAGCGGGTGTGGGCCGCGATTCGCGAACGGCAGGCTCGCGCTGCGGCATAGTGTCGAGCCGCTCCGTCGGAATATTGCCGGATCAACGGGGTTGTCTATGCTGCGCCTGTCGTCGCTCGGTGCGCAGGCGGTAATGAATTGCAGCGTGCAACGCCGCTGTTTCACAAGGCGGTCAGCCAAGGAGAGAACAAACTGATGAAGCGTGTATTCGTGACAGTTACGGCGATCCTGCTGGGCATCGGCGGCGTATCGGCGCAGCAGGATATCCTCAGCCAGCGCCAGACTGCGATGAAGGAGAACGGCCGCAATCTCGGTGGCGTTCTCGGCGCCATGGCCAAGGGGGAGAAGCCCTATGATCAGGCGGCGATCGATGCAGCGTTGGCCAAGCTCGCCGACAACGCCAAGGCGATGAGCGGACACTTTCCCGACAGCACCAAGGGTCTGAAGGCGGAAGGCAAATACAGCGCTTCGCCAAAGATCTGGGATAGCCGCGCGGATTTCGAGTCCCACATCGCCAGCTACAGCAAGGCCATCAGCGAGGTGAAGGCCAGCGTCAAGGACATCGACACGCTGAAGGCCGCGGTCCCGGTGCTGGGCAAGCAGTGCTCGGGATGTCACGAAACCTATCGTCTGCAGAACAGCTAATCCGACAGGCAACGCCGGGAGGCCGGAAGGCCTCCCGGAAACAAAACGAGGCGACCATAGGCATGGCGCGACGTCTCTCTCTTTTTGCCGTGGCGCTGGCCATCGTCGCTTTTGCTGTCTATTGGTGGTTGACGATGCCGTCGACCGTCGCAGCCGGCACGTTGCCGGCCCATACGCCGGATCTCGCGAACGGAAAGACGGTCTTCAACGCGGCGGGCTGTGCCTCCTGTCATGCCGTGCCGAATCAGCAGGACCGGACACGGCTTGGCGGCGGACTGCCGCTGACGTCACCCTTCGGCACGTTCTACGCACCGAACATCTCGCCCGATCCCAATGACGGGATCGGCCAGTGGACCGAGGCGCAGTTCGTCAAGGCCGTGGTCCATGGTGTTTCGCCGGATGGCGCGCATTATTTCCCCGCATTTCCCTACACGTCCTATCACGGTGCGAAGATCGCGGACGTGCGCGACCTGTTCGCCTATATCAAGACCTTGCCGCCGGTGAGCGGGAAAGCTCCAGACCACGCCGTTGGATTTCCGTTCAATATCCGGCGCAATATCGGTATCTGGAAGCTGCTGTTCATGGATCGTCAGCCGCCCGTCATGGATGCGGCGCGTTCGCCGCAATGGAATCGGGGCGCCTATCTCGTCAATGTGCTGGGGCATTGCGCCGAGTGCCATAGTCCGCGCAACATGCTCGGCGGCATCATCACGGCGCAGCGCTTTGCAGGCGGGCCGAACCCTGAGGGCAAGGGCTGGGTGCCCAACATCACCCAGAAGAACCTTGCCGACTGGAGCGACAAGGATCTCGCCTATTTCCTCGAGAGCGGATTGTTGCCGGATGGCGATTCTGCCGGCGGCTCGATGGCCAGCGTCATCAAGAATACCTCGCAGCTCAGCGCCGATGATCGCGCCGCGATGGCGGTCTACTTGAAGTCGCTCCCGGCAGTGGAAGGCCCGAAGCGGCCGCAATCGAAATAATAGATCACGCCCGCGCGGCGCGGGCATGATCCATTGATCCAATTACTTCGTCACCTGACCACGGATTTCCCCGCCCGGATGCGCCTGGGTGTGGATGTTGACATAATATTTGCCGGCCATCAGGTCGGCAGCCTGGGCATCGGTGAGCGTGGCGCTGCCTTCGATCGGGCTCCTGTCAACCTTGGCGAACGGGACTGCGACGCCGGCGTTTTTGCCCGGATCGGCGGGTCCATGGAAGTGGCCGGCTGTCGCCGGACCGGTCAAACCGGCATAGGTCACCTTCCAACTCAGCTTTTTGCTTGAGGTGTCGTAGGTGACCGCCGCCGTCCCAGTCCCCTTGCTGTCATTGGCCGGAACCTGGGAGGCGCCGTTCAATGTCGCTTTCATCATTACGGTTTCGGCCAGCGCCGGTGCCGATGCAAGGCAGCTTCCAAGGGCGAGGGCGGTCAAAGTCAGTTTCAGCGTCGTCATGAGGCACTCCCTGAACAGTCGCGTTGTGGGCTGTGCCAGTGCGAACAACCGGGCGGCCAAATTATTCCCCGGTTGCTTCAGTTTATGCGCGTCTCGACGTGGCGTAGAAGATTAGGGTCCACGCGGGCTCGGCGACGGGGATCATCCGTTTCTCATGCGCGCGCTGGCCGCCAGTTCGGCCTGAACCCTAGGTCGTGCCGAAGGCCTTGAAGGTGATGATCGTGCGGGTGTCCTGGATGCCAGGAATGATCTGCACCTTCTCGTTCACGAAATGGCCGATATCGGTGTCGTTTTCGACGTAGAATTTCACCAGCAGATCGAAATCTCCCGCCGTCGAGTAGATTTCCGAGGCGATTTCCGCCTCAGCAAGCGCATTGGCCACCGTATAGGATTGCCCGAGCTTGCATTTGATCTGCACGAAGAAGGGAACCATCGTATTTGTCTCCGAAGGGGTGACCTGTTTTGCGTACTAAAGCCGGAAAGAGCCGGCAGACGCAAGCAGTCGTGGCCGGACTTGACCCTCCACTCCATCTATCTTCAGAAGATGAGTGGCCTGTCAGGTTCGGGCAGGTGCCTGATGAGATGTTGTCGGCCGGATGGATCGGCCAAGCGGGAGAGCCATGACCATTCCCATAGCGTTGACCATCGCCGGCTCGGATTCGGGCGGCGGCGCCGGCATTCAGGCGGACATCAAGGCGTTCTCGGCCTGCGGCGTCTATGGGGCGTCGGTGATCACGGCGTTGACCGCCCAGAACACCCGTGGCGTCACGGGAATTCACGAGGTGCCGCCGGACTTCGTCACCGCACAGATCGATGCGGTGTTCAGCGATCTCGCTATCAAGGCGGTCAAGATCGGGATGGTGTCGCAGCGCGAGGTGATCGAGGCGATCGTCGCTGGACTTGACCGGTGGTCGCCGCCTCATGTGGTGGTGGATCCGGTGATGGTGGCGACGTCGGGCGACCGGCTGCTGGTTGCCGATGCCCTCGATGCCTTGCGGCGGCTGCTGATCCCGCGCGCAACCATCATCACGCCGAACCTGCCGGAAGCTGCCGCGCTGCTGGATGCACCGGTCGCCGTATCGGAAGCCGAGATCGCAAAGCAGGGCGAGCAGTTGCTGGCGCTTGGCTGCGCGGCCGTCCTGATCAAGGGCGGGCATGGCGACGGCCCGGAGAGCACCGATTATCTGTGTCGTCGTGGCGGCGTCGTTCGGCTTGCCGCGCCCCGCATTGCTACGCGCAACACGCATGGCACCGGCTGCACGCTGTCGTCGGCTATCGCCGCCGGCTTGGCGAAAGGCCTTTCGCTGGAGGAGGCGGTGCGCGAAGCCAAGGCCTATATCAGCGCCGCCATCGCCGCCGCGGACCGCCTGCAGGTCGGCCATGGGCACGGCCCCGTACACCATTTTTATGCCTTCGAGCCGCGCGGGCCGGGAAAATCCTGATCCTGGGACGTTGCCGGCCAGCAGCCGCGAGCGCGGATTTCCTCGGTCCATCGTCGCGCAACTGTCGCACAGCGTTGCTATCGCCAATTCGTGTCTTCCGGCGCGATTCGATGGCGATTCACGATGGCAGCTTCCGATCTCGATATTTCCACGGTTCAATCCGCATACGCGCGATGGGCTCCGATCTACGACGCGGTATGCGGACCTATCATGGTCAATGGCCGGCGCGCCGCAGCTGCCGCGGCTCGCGCCCATGGTGGACGCATTCTTGAAGTCGGCGTCGGAACGGGGCTGTCGTTCGACGATTACGATGGATCGACCGAGATCACCGGCATCGATGTCAGCGCCCCGATGCTCGCCAAGGCTCGGGCAAAGATGGCGAGCGGCCGTTATCCTTACGTCAAGGCGGTGCATCTGATGGATGCCCATGCGATGGCTTTCGCCAACGCGACATTTGACTGCGTGGTGGCGCAATTCGTCATCACGCTGGTGGCGAACCCGGAGCAGGTTCTGTCCGAGTGCCATTGCGTGGTGAAGCCGGGCGGGCGGATCATCCTGGTCAACCATCTCTATTCGGAGATCGGCGTCGCCGCGGCGATCGAGCGCTGGGCGGCGCAACGCACCCGCGCACTCGGACTTCGGCCGGAGTTTCCCTTTGCACGGCTGCAGGCCTGGGCGCAGGCCAATGACGATGCCATCCTCATCGAGCGGCGCAGGCTGGCACCATTCGGCATCTACACTCTCGTCAGCTTCGAGCGTGGCCGCCAACCCGTGGCGGCGCGCCATGAACCTGTCATGGATATCGGCTAATCACCCTGCATGGAACGCGACATGATGCGTGAAGGACAAGCGGAACGGCATTTTCGCACCTTGTTCATTTCCGACGTTCATCTCGGCGCGCGAGGCTCGCAGGCGGACAGGCTGCTCGACTTTCTCCGCATTCACGACGCCGAGACCATCTATCTGGTCGGCGATATCGTCGATGGCTGGGCGTTGAAGTCACACTGGCATTGGCCGCAATCGCACAACGATTTCGTGCAGAAGATGCTGCGCAAAGTGCGTAAAGGCGCGCGCGTCATCTACATCCCCGGCAATCACGACGAATTCCTGCGCTCCTACTACGGCACGCATTTCGGCGGCGTCGAAGTGGTCGAGACCGCGATTCACGAAGGGCCGGACGGGCGGCGTTATCTTGTGATCCATGGCGACATTTTCGATCTCGTCGTCCAGAACGCGCGCTGGCTCGCTCATCTTGGCGACAAGGCCTACGATCTGGCGATCCAGCTCAACCGCCTGGTCAACGCGTGCCGACGCTGGCTCGGCGTGCCGTATTGGTCGCTCTCGCAATGGGCCAAGTTGAAGGTCAAGAACGCCGTCAACTACATTGGGGCATTCCAGCAGATGCTCGCCGCGGAGGCGCGCCGGTGCGGCGCCGACGGTGTCATTTGCGGTCATATCCACTATGCCGCCATCCGCGACGAGCATGGCATCCGCTACATGAATTGCGGCGATTGGGTCGAAAGCTGCACGGCGCTGGCTGAGCACGATGACGGCCGCTTCGAAATCATCACCTGGACCGAGCCGCTTCGCCGAACCGTTCCGACGCAACCCATCGCGGTGCGTGCGGCCTGATGCGGATCCTCATCGCGACAGATGCCTGGCATCCGCAGATCAACGGCGTGGTGCGCACGCTGACGATGATGGCAGCGGCGGCGCCTCGCTTCGGTGCGGAGATCGTGTTTCTCACACCGGAGTCATTTCGTACCGTCGCACTGCCAGGATATGAAGGTCTCCGCGTCGCGCTGCCATCGCCCGTCAAGGTCGCGCGGCTGATTGAGCGGGCGCATCCGGACAATATCCACATTGCTACCGAAGGGCCGATCGGATTGATGGTGCGCCGCTATTGCTGCCGCCGCGACCTGCCGTTCACCACCAGCTTTCATACCCGATTCCCGGATTATATCGCGGCCCGCGCACCGGTCCCCGAGGCATGGGTATGGGCCGCGTTGCGACGCTTTCATCGGCCAAGCCAATCGGTGATGGCGGCGACGCCCGCGCTTGCCGGAGAGTTGCGCGCGCGGGGATTTGATCATGTCATGCTATGGCCGCGCGGGGTCGATACCACGCTGTTCCATCCGCGCAACGTCGATTTCGGTTTGCCGCGGCCGGTCTTCCTGTCGGTTGGCCGTGTCGCCGTCGAGAAAAACCTGGAAGCCTTTTTGTCGCTCGATCTGCCCGGCACCAAGGTCGTGGTCGGCGATGGCCCGGCGGATTGCTTTGCAGCAGAAGTATCCGCAAGCGGTTTTCCTCGGCGCCATGACCGGCGAGGCCTTGGCCAGGACCTATGCCGCCGCCGACGTCTTCGTGTTTCCAAGCCGGACCGATACCTACGGACTCGTTCTTCTCGAAGCCTTGGCGAGCGGCGTGCCGGTTGCAGCTTTCCCCGCTCCGGGGCCTCGCGATGTTGTCGGCACCGCACCGGTCGGAGTTCTCGACGATGACCTGCGCCTGGCCTGCCTTGCCGCCTTGAAAATTGCGCCGCAAAGCTGCCTGGAGTTTGCCGCAAGAAATAGCTGGCCGATTTCAGCGGAGGCCTTTGTCGCCAATGTGCTTCGATCCCGGCCAGGAGCGCGGCAATCGGATGAGCGGCAGTCCACCATTCCTCCGGTGCGTTCGCTATCCGACCCGCATTTGTAGGCTCTTGTTTGCGCCACAGGACCCGCGTACCAATTCGAGGTATGAGCCAATTCCCTTCGCTTTCCGTAACTCCAGCCGACATCGATGCCGCGGCCCGGGTGCTTGCGCCATATGCGGTGCATACACCGCTTCTGTCGTCGTCAACGATCGATGCGCTGACCGGCGCGCGCGTCCTGTTCAAGCCGGAAGTCCTGCAGCGCACCGGCTCGTTCAAGTTTCGCGGCGCCTTCAACAAGATGTCGGCCATTCCCGAAGCGTCCCGACAGGGCGGCGTAGTTGCGTTCTCTTCTGGGAATCATGCGCAAGGCGTTGCTGCGGCGGCGCAGATTCTGCGAATGCGCTCCACCATCGTCATGCCGTCCGATGCGCCGGCGGCGAAGCGCGAACGCACGAGGAGCTACGGTGCCGAGGTGGTGCTGTACGATCGGCTCCGTGAGGATCGCGAGGCGATTGCGCGACGATTGGCGGCGGAACAGGGAGCGACCTTAGTGCCGCCTTACGACGATGCGCAGATCGTCGCCGGGCAGGGAACGGTCGGTCGCGAGATTGCGGAAGACTTGGAGTTGCTGGGGATTGTACCGGATATCGTTGTCGCGCCGGCTTCCGGTGGCGGTCTGGTGGCAGGCATCGCGGTGGCGGTCAAAGCGCGCTTTTCTCAGGCCGCTGTGATGACCGCCGAGCCGGCCGGTTTCGATGATCATGCGCAATCATTCCGTGCCGGTCGGCGCGAAGCGCATGGTGGAAAAGAACGGACCATTTGCGATGCGTTGATGGCGCTGATCCCCGGCGAACTGACTTTCGCCATCAATGCGCCGCTCGGCGTGCAAGGCGTCGTCGCGTCCGATACCGAGGTCGGCGTCGCGGTCGCGACAGCCTTTCGCGAACTGAAACTGGTGGTCGAGCCCGGCGGTGCGGTGGCGCTGGCGGCCCTCTTGGCCGGACGGATCGACGCGCACGGCAAGACGGTGGTGATCGTTTTGTCCGGCGGCAACGTGGATGCCGATATGTTCGCGCGCTTAATTACCTGATGCCTGTGCCGTCTAGGAGAAGAGGGCGACCTTCTCCACTTGGCTGAGACGCTGGATCGCTGCCAATGGCCCCGTGCTGGCGCAACGCGGACGGATGGTGCCGTTCGCAATCAACGCCGCGCCGAGCGACATTGGGGCCTGTTCGGGAAAGTCGAAGGCATTGTCGAGCGATTCGGGTGGCGCATCATGGCCCGAGCCGGATGCGGATGTTTCGTCCGTCGCATCTTGGGCACCATCACCGCCGATATCCTCCTCCTCGGCGGGTGCGGCCATCTCCAGGGCGATCATATCGAGGACTGCCATGTCCTCAAGCTCGTCATCAGAGAGCAATCCGCGATCAGCCGCAGAGATTGCCTCCTCCTCTTTCTCACTTGCCGGCGAGGGGGACAGCTGCGCGACGTGATCACTGGGGTGCATCTCGTCACCTGCGGCGCTCGGCAGGCGCGAGGGCTCAGGCGGCGCCGCCATCACGGTTTCGACGGCGGCCGTGTATTCGATGGTGCCTTTCTCCAGCGACTGCGGCAGAAGGCTTTCATCGGACGCTGGATGCTCGTCGAGGTTGACTCTCGTTTCGCTGAAATCCGCATGCGGTTGAGTCGGCATTGGCTCTGAGAGCGGGATCGGTTCGCTAGAGGGCGGCGGCGCGTTGTCAGCCAATTCATTGAGCCGCCGGATGAGGTCATCGAAAACGCGGTCAATGGTATCGTCTGGGGAATGTGCCGCCAGTTGATCCAGATTGCGATCGATGGCATTGGCCTGCGCATCGAGCTGGTCGCAAACGCGGGCATCCGAGCCGCATTCACGCAAGGTCCAGGCGACCTCGCGGACGGCGCGAACGTTTCGGTAGGCTGCAGCAAACTGCTCGGCGGGCTGCATCCGCTGCAGCAAGGCCCTGGCTTGACGCCGCGCGTCGGCAACGATCTCCCTGACCGCCGCGAATGCATCGGCGAGATTGGCGGCCGGAGCATCCTTCGGCGCGGCGAGAGATCGCTCGATCCGCGCCACCGCGTCCAGCACCATGCGCGTATCGGCATTGCGATTGCGTCGAGCAAACTCGGCGAGAAACCAGCGACCGCGCGCCGTTTCCATGAAGACGTCATGGATGGCCGCGTAGTCTGCCTCGCTCAGGGGCGCTACATCGGAAGGTGATGACGCGGCAAGCGCTTCGTCCGTCATGTCATGGCACCAATGGATGCACGCGCCAACCACCGTCCGCAGATCTGCTTCGGACCGTTACGGGACTGGCCTGGTGTCTAACGCTCATACGGCTTCCAGATTCCGGCGGGCTTGCAATTCCGCGGCTCGTCCGTGACCCTTCAATAGAATTCAACGCCATGGATTCGGGCTATCAGAGTAACGATCAACAGAATCGGCTGCAAATCGCAATTGAATTGATGCCATCAGGCCCCGAAATCCCCACGGTTGCAGCGTCGGCATCCCAGCGATTCGCCGTTCGGCTCGGCATCTTCTATGCTGCGATCTTCGCTCTGATGGGCGTTCAACTGCCCTTTTTTCCGATCTGGCTGCGAGCGGTGGGGGTGGATCCGGTCTGGATCGGCATCATCGTGGCGGTGCCCGCGCTCACCCGTTTCACGGTTTTGCCGTTCGTCACCAACTATGCGGGGCGCCGGCGATCGCTGAAGCCGGTTTTGATCGTCACTGCGCTGGGTACGGCCGCCGGTTTCGCTGCGCTCGGGTTCTTTCGCGATCCCGCGCTAATCCATATCGTCTTTGTCCTGACGGCCTGCGTGTGGACCCCGATTCTGCCGCTGACCGATGCCTATGCCTTGCAAGGCGTTGCAAAGCTCGGTTTGCATTATGGCCCACTTCGGCTTTGGGGATCCACGGCCTTCATGATGGGTACGCTGGGATGCGGGCTATTGGCTGGTCGCGTCGCGGAGACCCAATTGATCTGGGTCATGGCCGTGCTCGGCATCGGTGGGACCGTTGCGGGGCTTGCTTTGATGCCACTCAAGACCGCGCCCGCCTCCTCCCTCGCCAATACGAGCGCGAGAAGTCTACTGCGGCAGCCGGCCTTTCTTGCCGTGATCATGGCTGCGGCTCTTATTCAGGGCAGCCATGCCGCGTATTATAGCTTTGCATCCATCACCTGGCAGGCGGATGGTCTCACTGGCGGCGTGATCGCGTCCTTATGGACGCTCGGAGTGCTGGCCGAAATTATCGTCTTTTCGCTGTCGCCGCGTTTTTCGATCGCTCCGGTGCTGCTCATTCTGGTCGGTGCTGTCGGCGCCCTCGTGCGCTGGTCAGTAACCGCCGCGGAGCCGTCGCTGCTGCCGCTGGCCCTTGTGCAACTGTTGCACGGGCTGACATACGGCGCGACGCTGCTCGGAACGATGGGGCTGATGGTGCGGATCGTCCCGGCACACATGATGGCCGGCGCCCAAGGTTATCTCGCCGCGGCCTCAGGCATCGCGACGAGCAGCGCATCCGTTTTGGTCGGCGCGTTGTATCTTCGGCTGGGTTCCGGCATCTATTTGATCATGGCCGCCATGGCCGCGGGCGGAGCTCTGGTAATGTTTGCGGCGCGGCCACGTCTCGCGCGTGCCGTCCAAACTCATCCCCAGAGTGAAGCATCGGGCGGATAGATCGTGCTGCCGTCGTAGTGCAGACCATGGTCGCGATCGCTTGCCAGAAGCAATGGCCCATCGAGATCCACGTAATTCGCCCTCTGCGCGAGAAGCATCGCTGGAGCCATCGCCAGCGATGTCGCGACCATGCATCCGACCATGATTTGCAGTCCCAGCGCTTCGGCGGCTGCGGCCATGGCCATGGCTTCTGTCAAGCCGCCGCTTTTGTCGAGCTTGATATTGATGGCGTCATAGCGCCCCGGAAGACCGTCGAGCGACGCGCGGTCATGCACGCTCTCGTCCGCGCAAACGGCAATGCGGCGCCGTATTGTTGCCAACGCCTCGTCCTGGCCTGCGGGCAGGGGCTGCTCGACAAGCACGACGCCGGCATCGGCACAGGCGGCAAGATTGGTTTCGAGATTGTCCGGCCGCCAACCCTCGTTGGCATCGACGATGAGTTGGGATCGCGGCGCGGCGCGGCGCACGGCTTGGACGCGCGTTGCGTCGTCATCGGATCCGAGCTTGATTTTCAGAAGCGGCCTGTGCGCGGCGGCGGCTGCTGCGGCTGCCATGTCTTTCGCGCTCCCCAGCGAGAGCGTGTAAGCGGTGGTGCAGGGGCGCGGCGAAGGCTGAGCGAAAATATCCCAAGATCGGACGCCGGACATTTTGGCTTCAAGATCAACAAGGGCGCAATCGAGCGCGTTGCGCGCAGCGCCGGCAGGCAGGATGTTTTGCAGCGTCCGGCGATCGAGCCCGTCGGAGGCGCGTTCAGCAACCGACAGGATCTGCGCAAGAGTTGTGTCAGGGGTTTCACCGTAACGCGCATAGGGGACGCATTCTCCGCGGCCGACATGCCCACCGCAGGAGAGTTCTACCACGATGACGACCGCCTCTGTCTTGCTGCCACGGCTGATCGTGAATGTGCCGGCGATCGGCCAGCGCTCGATGCGGGCTTGCAGGGAGAGGGGTATGCCCATTGTCATTTACACGGGTGAGTTTCGATCGCGCAGATACATGTTGCCGATCAATGGAGGTCGCAGAGAATCGGACAATGTCTCATAAAATACAACAGGGCGGAGGCTCTGGCGCCTCCGCCCTGCATGTTCCGTGACGTTTACTGACACATCACCCCAATCGGCCGGATGCGTGCGCCAGCATCGTGTAGACGAGACCGGTCTCCGAGATCAGATGGCCGCGCAGGATCATCGGTCCACGCTCGTCCTGCGCGACGTCATCGAGCAGCCGTTCAAACTCGGTGATGTAGCGGTCGACCGTCTGCTTGAAGTTCCGGTCGGTGCGATATTTGCGAGCGACCTCGTCGAAGGTCTTCTGTCCAGCCGGCGCGTAGAGCCGCTTGGTGAAGGCCTTGTTCTCGCCTCGCTGATAGCGATCCCACATCTCGGCGGCGAGATTGCGATCCACCAGGCGGCTGATATCGAGCGATAGCGATTCCAGCGGATTGCCGCCGGCGACCGGTTGCGGTGCGCGCGGGCGGGCCGCCTCGCGTTCGTCGCCGACCTGTTCCGCCCGATTGAGAAGATCGGTCAGCCAGTCGTCGCGATCCTGCTCAGCCGCGACCGGACTGACCGAAGGAATCTCGGTGCGCGGCGGCATTGGAAGGCCGAGATCCGGTGGCGGCAATGTCGAGGCGCTGCCGATGTCGCGGCTGCGCGATGCCGGTCGTGACGGAGCTTCGGCGTAGCCGCCGCCCACGGCGATCTGCGGTTCTTCGCGCCGTTGCGCCGGCGCGCGATCGACACCGACGACGTCCAGACCGCGCCCGTGCCGGGCAACGATGCGGTTCAGTTCGGCCAAGGCCTCGATCTGATCGACAATCACCTTGCGCATCTGTGCGGTGTTTTCGGCCGCTTCCTGCGGCAGCTCGAACACGCCACGGCGAAGCTCCTCGCGCGTCATCTCGAGTTCCTGATGCATCTCGGAAGCCATTTGCTTCATGCTTTGCACCATTGAGGCGAACTTATCCGCTGACTGCCGGAAGATCGCCTCGGTTTCCTGCGTGCTCTGCTGATACATCGCGTTCAGGGTTTCGGCGGTGGCCTGACGCTGCTCTTCTGCAACGGTGCGTACCGCTTCGAACTGCTGGGTGATCACGGTCGAGCCGGTGCCCGCCGTGTCGGCGACCACACGGGCGATATCGCGGGCGCGCTCCTCGGCGGCGGCCAGCGACTCGTCGAGCAGTGTCGTGAATCGCGTCAGCCGCTGATCGAGATCGACGGTTCGTAGATCAATGGTGTTGATCAGCGAATCCAGTGCGGCCTTGCGGTCGGCGATGGAGTTGTCGGTGCTCTTGTTGCTCTGCTCGATCGCGGTGACGGCTTCGACCAGTGCCCGGCCATGGTCCTGGAACTGGGCGGAGAGGGCTGATAGTCCCTCGATCGCCTTCGATGTCTTGGCATGGAACACCGTCAACTGGTCTTCCAGGCTTTGCGTGACGTTGC
>Ga0207415_1001393_pt1 | contig 12341 bp, 9 predicted proteins | sample Passage237A_FD_187369 | JGI IMG/M metagenome (GOLD analysis project Ga0207415, IMG submission 187369) | Cellulose adapted compost microbial communities from Newby Island Compost Facility, Milpitas, CA, USA - Passage2 37A (SPAdes) (version 3) ...
TGCTGCCGTCCCGCTCGATCCCGTCGCTCCCCGTGATGCACCAACTCCGTAGTTACCGTCGTTCCCATCCTGTCACTCTACACGATTGTAGTTCCCGTAACTACGAGGCACTCGAAGCGACGCTTACATTGGAACTTGATCGCGGGACAACCTTGCATGGCGTCTTCTATCGATACCGCTCCAATTAAAAACGGTCCCCAGCAGGCGGATCAAACACTCCCCTCGCAGTGCCATGACAAGCGCGGCTCCACTCAGAAGCCTTTCTCGTCGCTACCTGCCCGATTAGCCCGCGGCTAAGTCGAAATATCGCCCGTGATTTGCCCTAACGCTCGCAGGCATCACGGCTCCAAAAATATAAATGCGACATCACCACGCACAACGACGGCTTCGTCAGCCGGCCATGTTGGCCGCTCGCGCCCAATCTCCGCAGCTTCCGCCAGATCGCTCTCTGTCGGCCCTCCAAAGGCATATCCGGTGTATTGATTGATCATATTGACCTTCGACCAACCGGGAAGGCGGGCGGAGATATTCATATCGCCAATAGTTGTAGCCAGTGGGATCGGATAAGTATAACTCCCGCCAACAACAGCAATTCGCTTTATTTGGGCAAAGTCCTGCCTCGCTTCAAGTCTTTGAACGATGCGCTGCGCCATCAAACGATCCCATGTATTCACCCGGAACTGATCCTGAAAGATCCTGTTACTCACGCCGCTAAATCCAACGATCGCGACACCTGCACAAAATACAACCGCAGTCCGCCTGATCCCGCCCCCGCCAGCTGCCTTCAGCGCCACTGCGGTCACCAGTGCCCACCAGACGGCGACAGCGCTAAGCACACGAGGAACCGGCCAAAATACTTGACCTACTGCAGCGACTCCGACCACAGCAAATCCGCTGATTACAACAAGAGCAGCTGGAATAACAAACATCTTCACGTCGGCACTTTGGATAGCGTTCTTCAGCAGCCCCCAAACAGACAACCCAGCGACGGCAAACAATGAAGCGGTCACGAGTGGGGGTTGCAAAGCCGACCACGACGCCGACGGGGATATGCTTATGAATGTCGTTTGTGCGATTTCTTTGATCCGAACGGGGAGTTGATCGATTCCGAGTAGATTGGCCCGCTCATCGATGGTGGGAGCTCCGAAGAAAGCAGCAACGGCTTTTGCGACGAGTAGATAGACAATAGCAGAAACAGCCAATGAAATCGCCAGTTTTACGACCCCTGAATCCTTCGGCTTCGAATGCTCGATTGTAAGCAAAACAGCCCGGCCTAAAACCACAATCGCAATGTGGTTTAGCACCACTTGGTAAATACCAATAGCAGCCGCAAGAAGCGACACTCCGGCCCACCAACGTGCGGGTGATTCAATTAGTTTATCCAAACCCGCAAAAGCTAGGTAAAATGCCAAAGCGACCATCCATGTGACGGCATTGAAAGTATAGATCTCCGTTTGAAAAGGATGCCCGACGACAATTGCGCCAACGATCGCGGCCTGAACCGAATGGGCAGACAATCCCCACGCGCGACAAGTAACAATGGCCGCATACGCGAGGCTGAGCGAAAGCGCCACCCAACCCAAAACACCGGCGTTGCGACCGGTAATTCCCAGAAGATTGGCAACTTCGCCAAGGAACGCTTGAACCGGGCGCCCTTGGCTGATTGCCTGGAGACTAAATGTCCAGCGGCCTTCACTCATGTGCATGTAATCGTCCGCTGAAAATAGAGGCACAACCAGAGGCATAATGCGACCTACGGCTATGACTGCCAAAAGGCAGCCAAGTAGTCTCAACTTTGAGCAAGCCGGGTCGTTCATTTTACCGCCCCCCCGATCCCGGGCGTAACCGCCCTCAAAAACTCATCGTATGACCGTATGTAGTCCGCTGGATCATATAGATCGGAGGCTAACACCAAAAGCACCGCGTTACTTGTATACTTGTATTGGGTCGCCCACACCATCGGCGGAATATAGAGGCCGACATGCCGCGACTCCAGAATCACCTGTTGACGACGTTTCCCATCATCAACCACCACGGTGACAGACCCATTCATCGCCACAAGAAACTGCGCGCATTTTCGATGGGCATGTTCACCGCGAATCGCGCGGTTCTTGACGTTGAAAATCGTGAAGAATCTAGCGGGTGTAAAGGGCAGGTGCTTTCCAACTTCCGCGACCGACAGGTCACCACGCAGATCTTCAATCACCGGCAGTTTTATCAGCTTCGCGCCTCCGACATCCACCTCCCCAACTTCCCGTTTCGCCTCGTCGTCCGCTCGCCCCTCCTCGGAAGCTCCGACATATCCGATAACCGCTCCTGGGTTTCCAACCACAATCGCATTGGCCGGCACTGAGTTTGTTACTACCGTCCCGGCCCCAATCATCGCGTTACGACCGATGCGAACACCAGGCAGGATCGTGGCATTCGCGCCAATCGAACATCCGGGTTCGAGCACCGTCCGCGGATAATCGCTCAAGTGCCTTTTACTCCGAGGAAACCTATCATTGGTGAAGGCTACATTGGGACCAATAAATACGTCATCGCCAACAAGAAGCCCCGTCCACAACTGGACGCCACATTTGACGGTAACCCGGTCGCCAATTCTCACTCCCGTCTCTATGAAAACGTGGTCACAAATATTACAATCGTCGCCTATTTGAACGTCCGGAAGAACATGCGAAAACGCCCATATCTTCGTTCCGTTACCGATGGAAACAGAACTCTCCACAATCGCACTAGGGTGAATAAACGATCCCATACAACTCTATTCTCTTTCGGTTTTGATTACCTGATCAACAATATACATCGGGCGGGACCTAGCCTCATCAAAAGTCCGCCACAGATACTCCCCGACCACACCAAGAAGGAGCATTTGGAGTCCCGACGTGCTCGCAATCAAGATTACTATGGTCGAAAACCCCGGAACTGAAACACCATATATTACCCGTGCCGCGATTTGAGCTATCGAATAAAGGACGGCAACGCCAAACAAAACAAAGCCACAAACTGAAAGAAATCGTATTGGTGCGTAGGAAAATGAAACAAACGAGTCTATAAAAAGTTTAATCTTCTTTGCGAATGTCCATCTCGATCGGCCATGACGACGTTTTCGTCGACAGTAGGGAATTATCACTGGATCAAAACCCGTCCAGAATATCAGCGCGGGGAGATGGATATTTTTTTCGCATGAGCGAATAACAACGTCGATCACTTTGCGATCGATGAGACAAAAGTCGAACCCGCCCTCCGGGAATGCGGGCAGCGCCAACTTCCGGAAGAGCCAGTAAAATCCTCCGGAAAGAAGCCGCTGCACCAAGCCCTCTTCCCTGCTCTCCCTTGATGCTATTACCACGCGGGCCCCGCATTTCCATTTCTCCACCATGGTATGAATCAACTCGGGAGGATCTTGCAGATCCGCCGATATGAACACCGCGCAATCCCCTTTTGCTTCGGCGAGTCCGGCCGTTATCGCAGCCATCGATCCGAAGTTCCGAGATAATTTCACGATAGAGATTACATCAGGAAATTTTCCCCTATATTCGCACAATATATCCCAGGACGAGTCACGTGAGCCATCGTCGACAAACAGCAGCTCGCCGTCCATTTCAGGCAGCTGCTTAACAAGTTCCATCAGCGTCGGGATCGTCGTTGGAAGACTGGCTTCGTTGAAATATACAGGAACAACGATGGAAAGAAGCTTCTTCATTGGTTTATCGGAATCGCCGCTTGGCTTCAACTATGCCCACCCGCCCTGTCCTTTACTGAAGAACCGTCTGGACCGCTTGGATGACGTGATCAACCTCCGCCTCCGTCATTTCGGGAAAGCAAGGCAGTGTCAAAATTCGAGAAACCACTCGCTCCGTCTCCCGCAAATCCCCGTATTTCCTCTTCACCGCAGCGAGCACCGCGGGCTGACGATAGTCTGGAGTCGGAAAATGTATATCTGTCGCAACCCCGCATTCCGCCAGTTTTGTTCTAATAGCATCTCGTCCGTCAACTTGGATGACAAATAGATGAGCCACATAACCGGGATCGTCGGCGGGAGGCAATACGAGTTCCAGCCCCCGAAAAGCCTCAACATAGCACTCTGCAATCTTCCGCCGCGCCTTGTTTCGGTTTTCTAGCTGAGGAAGCATCACTCTCAACGCCGCGGCCTGGATCTCGTCCAGTCGACTGTTCCGTCCAAAAGGAACTGCGGCTTGATATCTCTCCCGCCAGCCATATTGCCGGAGGTTACGAAGGCGCTCGGCGAGCTCCACATTCGAAGTTACACAGGCCCCTCCGTCTCCTAGTGCCCCCAAGTTCTTGGTGGGGTAGAAGCTGAAACAGCCTACATCCCCCACCGTGCCAAGAAAACGCCCGTCTTTCGTTTGAGCCCCATGGCACTCCGCGCAATCCTCGATCAAAAGGAGGCTGCGAGCTTTGCATATTTTTTTAATATTGTCGATAGGAGCGGGGATTCCATAAAGATGTGTAACTATTACCGCCTTGGTGTCTTCATCAACAACATCCAGGACTGTGCGTTCCGAAACCGCATAGCTCCCCGTCTCGATGTCTGCATAGATCGGAATCGCGCCAACTGAGATAATCGCCGTCGTTGCATACATTCCCGCGTTGGCGGCCGTGACCACATGATCACCCATCCCTATTCCGCATGCTCGAAGCGCCAATTCCAGCGCATCGGTTCCATTTCCACATCCAACACAAAAATCAGCCTTCAAGTAACCGCCCCATTCCTTCTCAAATTCCTTCAGCTCCTGTCCCATGATATACCAACCACGTTGAAGCACTCGATCCATCGCAGCTAAATACTCCTGCCTATACATTTGCGCCGAGCGATGCAGGTCTTGAAGAGGAACTCGAACCGACATTTGTTTCATTGATGGACTTTGATCTGCCGACACCCGAAAATCGAGATATTCGGCGATAGCAACCACCAAACTGCTATCAGCACCATTTTGCCCGGTGTCGGGCTCGAATGAAACGCCCGAGACAAGAGCTGATGAGCCTTGAGATCGAAGAGCAACGCTCCGCAGTCTCACACTTCCTCGCCTCGTTCGGTGATGCGCTAGCGTCGAGGATGGGCTGCCCTCTCGACCAGCCGGACGAACAGCACATTTTTAGCGAAAAGCACATAACCGGAAGCCCAATGGTTGACATCCCCTGAGCGGCGGTGACGTCGTAGGACCAGACCGCCGCGCCCCGAAGATACACGCTGTTTTGCTTGCCCTCCATCCATGGTCCGTTTCCAGCTTCATTGAAGCCGTCGTGGTTTGGGCGGCTGCGTCAATCGTTCCAACAACTACGCATGTCAACAATATCGGCTCCAGAAACGGTTTCGGTAATCATTCCGTGCCACAATCACGGTATTTTTATAAACGAAGCCATAGAGTCCGTGCGTGCACAAACCTATCCCGAGTGGGAAATCATCGTGGTTGACGACGGCTCTACGGATAGCCAGACCGACACCGTGCTGCGACAACTGGCTTGCGAGCGCATTAGTATCGTCAGGTGTCCTCATCGCGGGCCTGCATCGGCGCGAAACACCGGGATCGCGCAGTCACGAGGCAACTATATTTTGCCACTTGACGCCGATGATCAGGTTTTCCCGACATATTTGGAGAAGGCGGTCCGCATATTGGATCAACAACCCGACGTAGGCATTGTTTATTCCCGGGCTGAGTTCTTCGGCAAACAAACCGGGCCATGGTTGCTTCCACCGTTCACGCTCCCCGACTCGATTTTTGAACCGTCAATATTCGCATGCGCGTTTTTCCGAAAGGCGGATTGGATCGCCACTGGCGGATACGACGAAACCTTAACCCGGGGTTATGAAGACCACGACTTTTGGCTTTCAATAATCGAATCGGGGCGGCGAGTAGTTCAGATTCCGGAAGTGCTTTTCCGCTATCGTCGAACGCCCGGAAGTTTTTCTCAATCACTCACCCTTGACGAGCGGATAACCGCATTCACGCACGTCTATCGTAATCATAAGCAGCTTTTCGAGCAAAATATTGAAGTGCTTCTGGCTAAGTTTCTTCAGCGGGAATCGATTGCCCACCTTCACCACACCCGGTCCACACTACAGCTATTCTGGCTGCAGAATAATACGGAGTATAGTGAAGAGTCATCGATCAGAACCGAATACAGTGCCGGAGAGTGGGTCGATATTCCCTTGCCACTTCCCCGCGGAGTCCGATCTCCCTTGCGTATCGATCCGGGCATGCAGGCCGGTGTCTTCGAGTTGGAAAGCATCCATTGGATGAATGCCGCTACTCCTATCGGGAGTTCCGTCAAACTCAACGCCAGCTCCGGAATTGTGGCCGGGACGGCTCTGCTGCTGCCGTCTTCACACGCGATGTCCCTCCTGAGCTTCGGATCCGACCCCCAAGTTGTGCTTGAACAGGTCGGTATTCCCTCCGCAGCAGACTCACTGCGACTGCGAGTCCGATTTCAACCCCGAATCGAAAGCGCTGGAAATTTACTACTGCTACTTGCGCGAGAACTGCAAGGAGATGAGCCAGGTTAAGTTCAACATTGAGTCTTCGCGGTGGATACAAGCCGCCGAAGCCACCGTGCAGATTTCAGGATGGGCCTTCCCTTCACCGGCTCCGGCCTCCCTGAGACGATTTCACCTCCTGTGCGGTTCCAGCTCGCTAGTCAGTTGCAGGCCAACTTCTCGGCCGGACGTCGCAAGTTTCTTTAGTATCGGCGAAGCACTGGATTTTCCGAGCGGTTTTAGTCTGACCGCAGTCTGTCCTCATCCAGAGGCCACCCTGCAACTCGCCGTTGAGTTAGACAGCGGCGAACTGATTACCTTTCATCATATTGAGGTCGATCTGCTTCCCGGCAGAGGACCAAGCATCATCCAGTATGAAGCGTGGAGCTCAATATGTGACCCCATTCCCGATGGACAGTCCGCTCATCCGCGGGAGGGCGATATTTTGTTCTCGATATTATTACCAGTTTACCGAACTCCTCTCACATATATTCGAGAGTGCATCGAGTCCATTCGAGGACAATTTTACACCGGTTGGGAACTCATTGTAGTGGATGACGGCTCAGAGGATGAGAACCTCTCTCATATTTTGCAGACCTTTGCACGGGCGGACTCGCGAATCCGTTTAATTGCCAACAATAAAAACCGAGGAATCGCAAATGCAACAAACGACGCCCTTGCATCCGCTGTTGGAGATTTCGTCGTTTTGATCGATCACGACGACCTTTTTCGCCCGCACACTTTGTCCGAATTCGCAGCCCGTCTCCATTCGGAACCGAGCCTAAACGTCCTCTACTCCGACGAAGACAAACTCTCCCCGTCCGGAACTCGCACGCTTCCTCTTCTCAAGCCCGCGTTCTCGCCTGAATTCCTCCGCGGAGTCATGTATGTCGGCCACGCGCTTTGCGTCCGCACATCGTTCGCACGCTTGATCGGTGGTTTCGATCCAGCCTTTGATGGCATCCAAGACTATGAATTTTTACTCCGTGCGTCGGAACATACAACACATATTGGTCATGTCCCCCGGATTCTTTATCACTGGCGTCAATCTCCCCATTCCAGTGCTATGGTCTCGAATATTAAAGGAGACATCGATGCACTCCAAGTTCGCGCGGTCGCGGCCCATCTCTCTCGCATCGGCGATTGTCGTATACCCGTTGCCCTTGGGGGGCACCGCGTTCGCCTGAATCCATCTGGCTTGCAAGCTACCTTTCGCGAAGTTCGCCGGTCGCCAAGTGTTCCTCCAGTTAAGGCGCTTCTCTCCGCAGCGGCCGAGGCCACGGAAGACATACTGATTTTCGTTCACGAGGAAGTTCCTCCTCTTGCGCGAGAAGCGATCGAAAACCTTGCTGCCCTTGCCCTGCTTCCCGACTCTGCGTTCGTCAGCGCAGTCCTCTTGTCTCCTGATTCTCGAATCCTCGAATCCGGCCTTACTTTTTCCATCGAGGGTGTCCCCATTCCCGTCATGAACGGCTTTGATGCCGCAGGCGACGGTTTCAATGGCTCCCTGCTCTGCAACCGAGAGGTCGCCGCGGTGAGCCCGTGGTGTATCGCCGTTCGCCGCTCCATCTTAGATGGTGTCAGTAACGACATTGCCTCATGGCTCGATCTTTGTCGGGAACTCCGGTCCCAAAACTTCTATCATCGTGTCTGCGCGTCCGCTCGACTCACTCTACCCTATAATTCTCGCGAGTATCCACGCCACCTCAACCTAGGCCTCTGCCGGGAAACCGATCCCTTTTATAATCCGCACTTCCTTCGGAACTTCGCCGACTATCGTCTTTCACCTCGTCCGTCTCATTTTTCACAGGCCAAGCTGATCGTTAGCCGTCTCGAAATCGTTCCGCCTCACTACTTACTTGATGGAGCACTTCGCCTTCGCGGTTGGGCCTTTCATCTCCATGGCAAAGTTCTTCAGGCCAACTTGATCACCGAAGATCTTCGCTGGAGCACATCCTGCAATATCCCGCGGCCCGACGTCGCTGCGGTCTACCGGGCCTTTCCCAGTGAGCGAAGCGGGTTTACCCTGAACCTTAGATTGGAGCCAGGTTCCCATCGGGTCTCTCTCTCGATTTCCGCACCGGATTCTGATGAGTCCATCTTGCTTCTCGATACCGTCGTGCGTGTGCCCTTCGTCGCCCCCTTCTATCGCATTTGTCGCGGATCTCCGGCTTCGCTTTTGGCTTCCCAGTTTCTCACAGCACCTTCTCACCCGCCACGCTCGCTCGAAGTTGAACGCTTTCCAACTCGGCGTTCCAACCGTGCTGCTGCTCTTCCTCGAGTAACCATCGTCACCCCCTCCTTTCAACACGCCCCTTTCATCGAAGAAGCCCTCCGCAGCGTTCTCGATCAATCGCTCGCCTGCGACTACGTCGTCCAAGACGGCGCTTCGACCGACGGCAGCGTTGATCTCATTCGCCGCCACGCCGATCGTCTTCACGCCTTCGCCTCCGAGCCCGACTCCGGCCAGGGCGACGCCATCCGTCGCGCTTTCGCCAAAACCTCCGGTGCTCCCGACGACGTGATGGCGTGGATCAACTCCGACGATTTCTACCTCCCCGGCGCACTCGCCTACGTCGCCCATTTTTTCGCCGCCCACCCGGAAGTCGACGCGCTCTACGGCCATCGCGTCGTCGTCGACGAGCATTCTCGCGAAATCGGCCGCTGGTTCCTTCCTCCTCACGATCCCGAGGTTCTTCGCCTCAACGACTTCGTCCCCCAGGAAACGCTTTTCTGGCGTCGCCGCCTCTGGGACCGCGTCGGCGGCATCGACCCGTCTTTCCAATTCGCCCTCGATTGGGACCTCCTCCTCCGCTTCCAAGCCGCCGGGGCCAACATCGTTCGCGTCCCCTATTTCCTCGCCTGCTTCCGCGTTCACTCCGCCCAAAAAACCACCGCTCAGATCTCCTCGATCGGTCAGCGCGAAATCGACGCTCTCCGCCGGCGCACCTTCGGCCGCCCCATTCCTCCGTCCGAACTCGAGAACCACCCGCGCCTCGCCCGATACCTCCGCCACAGCGCCCGAATCGAACTCCTCCGGCGAACATTCGGCATCCGCTCCCGCTAAGACCTGCAAACGTCTTGGCAATCCCCGCGCCCCTCTCCACCGTCGCCCTTTTCCTACGTCGAATGCCAGCACCTTCCACGTCCATCCCCGCTCCCGCCCGCATCTCGGCGTCGCTCCCCTGTGTCCTCGTCATGCCCGCCTACAACGAGGAAGGCTGCATCGTCCCTGTCGTCTCCGCCTGGCGCGACGAACTCGCTCGCCTCTTCGGCGCCGACTTCCGCCTGGTCGTCGTCAACGACGGCTCCCGCGACAACACCGGCAAACTCCTCGACCAGCTCGCCGCCACGGAGTCGCGCCTGATCGTCATTCACCAGAAAAACTCCGGCCACGGCGGCGCCCTCCTCCGCGCTTATCACGAAGCCGTCGCGCTCTCGCCCGATTTCGTCTTCCACGTCGATTCCGACGATCAGTTCAAACCCGCCGACTTCAGCCGCCTCTGGTTCCGCCGTCACGAATCGCCCTGTATTCTCGGCTATCGCTCGGTCCGACACGACGCCCTTCATCGCCTCGTCATCACCCGTATTCTCCGCGTCGTCCTGCTCGCGCTCTACGGCCGCTACCTTAAAGACTCCAACGTCCCCTTCCGTCTCCTCCGCACTGATTTCCTCGCCGAGGCGCTCGCGATCATTCCGCCCGAAACCTTCGCGCCGAACATCTTCCTCGCCGTCCTCGGCGCCCGCATCGACGCCGATCTCATGCACCTGCCCGTCTCCCACGAAGATCGCAAGACCGGCACGGTTTCCATCGTTCGCTGGAAGCTCATCCGCGTCTGCTTCCGTTGCGTCGGCGAACTCTGGCGCTTTCAACAAATTCTCAACGACCACGCGTCCCGCGTGAAATCCGCCATCCTCGCCCCCGCCGTCTGATCCGATGTCGTCGCACCGTTTCGTCATCCTCGGCGCCGGCCCCACCGGCCTCGGCGCCGCCTACCGTCTCAAGGAACTCGGCGTATCCGATTTCCTGATTCTCGAGCAGTCCGACCACCCGGGCGGTCTCGCCGCGAGTTTCACCGACGAAAAGGGCTTTACCTGGGACATCGGCGGACACGTCCAATTTTCCCACTACCGTTACTTCGACGAGCTCATGCAGCGCGCCCTCGGCGCCGAGGGCTGGCTCACCCATCAGCGCGAATCCTGGGCTTGGATGGAGGGCCGCTTCGTTCCGTATCCCGTCCAGAACAACATCCGTTACCTCACCAAGGAAACAATGTGGCGCTGCCTCGAGGGTATCATCACCGCCAATACCGCGCCCGCCACCCGTCCCGCCAATTTCCGCGAGTGGATCCTCTCCCGCTTCGGGCCCGGCCTCGCCGAGGTGTTCATGCTCCCCTACAATTTCAAGGTCTGGGCCTACCCGCCGGAGCAGATGGCCCATCACTGGGTCGGCGAACGCGTCGCCGTCACCGATCTCCGCCGCGTCACCAAGAACATCCTCTTCGATCTCGATGATCTCTCCTGGGGGCCGAACAACACCTTCCAATTCCCCAAGCACGGCGGCACCGGCGCCATCTGGCGCAGCGTCGCCGACCTCATCGGGCGCGACCGTTTCCGCTTCAATTCCACCGTATCCGAAATCGACGCACAGCAACGCGTCGTTCGCTGCGCCGACGGTTCCGAATTCCGCTACGACACGCTCATCAACACGCTCCCGCTCGATGTCGCGACGCGCATGCTCGGCTCCGCCCACGCGCCGCTCGCCGACGCCGCCGCGCGCCTGAAATACTCCTCGTCCAACATCATCGGCCTCGGCCTCCGCGGCCAGCCGCCCGAGTCGCTGCGAACGAAATGCTGGATGTATTTCCCCGAGTCCGACTGCCCGTTCTATCGCACGACGTTGTTTTCCAACTACAGCCCCAACAACGTCCCCGATATCCGCACGCATTGGTCGCTCATGACCGAAACCAGCGAGTCGCCCGCCAAGCCGGTCGATCACTCGCGCCTGCTCGAGGACACGATCCAAGGTTGCCTCAACACAAAGCTCATCCGCGACCGCGGCGAAATCGTCTCCACCTGGACCTATCGCGCGCACCACGGCTATCCGACGCCTTCGCTCGAACGCGACGACATCCTCCGCACCGTCCTGCCCGCGCTCGAAAAACTCCGCATCTTCAGCCGCGGGCGTTTCGGCGCCTGGAAATACGAGGTCAGCAACCAGGACCACAGCCTCATGCAGGGCGTCGAACTCGCCAACTACCTCGTCCACGGTATCCCCGAAACCACCGTCCACTTCCCCGAGACGGCCAACGCAAACTGGGGCCGCCGCTAAAATCGCATCGCGCACCCGCCTTCCGACCACAACATCCCCCGCATGTCGTCGGAATCCACGACCTCCGCAGTCCCGCCGCCCCCGTCGGACAATGAGGCGCTCATCCGCCTCCTGCGCGAAGAGTTGGTCAAAACCCAGCTCATCGTCCTCGATCTCAACGATCGCGTGCTCGAGAAGGAAACCGACAAGGCCGACGCCATCGCGATCCTCGCCCGCGTCGAACTCGTCCTTGAGCAAAAGATCGACTACATCACCGAGCTCGACCGCGCCCTTAACGCCCGGATCGCCGATCTCCGCGCCCGCCTCGCCACCGCCGAGAACGAATCCAAGGCCCGCGACGCCATCATTCAGGATCTCGTCGCGAAACTCGACGCCGCCAACCGCGAGGTCTCCCGCATGCACGGCGTCGCCGGCGACTACGCGCGCGACCTGAATCTCACCCGCGAAACCCTCGCCCGCGAATCCGCCGACCTGGCCCGCACCCGCGGCGAACTCGCCGAGCGCACCGCC
>Ga0207415_1001421_pt1 | contig 12103 bp, 9 predicted proteins | sample Passage237A_FD_187369 | JGI IMG/M metagenome (GOLD analysis project Ga0207415, IMG submission 187369) | Cellulose adapted compost microbial communities from Newby Island Compost Facility, Milpitas, CA, USA - Passage2 37A (SPAdes) (version 3) ...
AAAAATCTAATGAATCTTTTGCTTTTAAAATAATCAATTATTCTTTGTTTCATATTTCTTTTCTATACAAGTTAACTGGACGATTTAATAACCTGTTGCACCATAAACAATTGCTCTCACACAAGAGTTTACACCAGCTCCAACTAACGCACCTGCAAAAATGCCTGCCGGTCCACCAAGAGCAACCCCTCCAACACTTTTCATTGAAATTGCCGTAACATTTTCAGAATTATTTGAAAAATTTTCATCAATAGATGCTTTTTTGTTGCAAGCAATAATTGTTACTAATGTCAGTAACGTGATACTACAAATACTTAAAATTTTTGTCTTCATAATCTTTAATATTAGTAGTTAAGCTACCAGCTTTTGATTAAAAAATTTAGCTTCAAAAATATTAAGTATGAAAATTAAAGATTGTAAACTACTTTACAATTTTCGACTAACTTATAAGGAATTTTTTATTTTTAGTAAACCAAATTCTACTACTTCCTAAGAATGAAGCCAAAATCTCATCACTTATTCTATTTATTAGATGAGGGAACTCTATTTTTAAGTATTCGATTTTACTTATAATATCATTACAAGAAACTGCGTGAATATGTTTAATGTGTATTGCATTGTAATGCTCTAAAATTTCACAATATTTGTCTCTGAATTTTTTCGAACTTTCTAATAAAGCATTTAATTCCTTTCTGCTAATGTAAAGATATTCTGCATCTTCTAAGCATTCAAAAGTTTCGATATTTTTTCCAAAATTTCTGAAACTTATCATATTGGTAAGAAACTGATTTTCGGCAGCTATCATTCGTGTGATCACATTTCCTTTGTCATTTGTATAATACGCACGGATGATGCCATTATTGACAAAGAAAATCTTATCACAAATAGAATTTGAGTTAAGTATTATTTCTTTTTTCCTGCTCTTGGTGAAATGGAAATGTTTTTTAATGCTTCCTATTTCTTCACTGCTTAATTGTTTTTCATTGTTTAGAATGGATAATATTTGCTTATAATTCATTAAAATAGCTTTTTAAAATGTTATTTTCAATAATACATTTCATACTTGCGATTTTCTTGGTTCGGCTAAAGTAGTATATCTTTTTAAATACTTTTTCCTAACTTTTTGTTATCAAGAAGTATGCCATTTTTAGCAAATATGTCTCTATCAACTATTTTTTATGGGTGGTGGGTGGGGAGGAGAGTGAGCAAAAAATTGGCTTTTTTGCAAGCATTGGCTTGTGTGTGGGTTTTGTGCGGCTTGCAAATGTGCCAATTGCGGGTGGCAAAAATTATTTTCAAAAAGAAGCGTTGGCAAAAAAAGGAATAAATTTTAAAGACATAAACAAATCCATAGCTGCATTGGGCGCCAGTAAAATTTCCTGTGTAAATTTTTTAAACGCAGGAAATTTTACCAGCCAATGAAGCTATACCAACGGCTATTTACCGAAGGCGTAGCTAGGACGACCGAGTATTTATGCGAGGATATTTTGTCCTATAATTTATATTATGTTAAGTAGGAAAAATATCTCAAATCATGTACGAAGAAATTGGATTTGAGAACTGTGATGAGGAATGGTATATAATCCCGTGTTCCTATTTCCTATTCTCTCCAATCCATTACAGAGAAAAGAGTGACGAGAAAAAGGATGATCGAACTGTACGGGATATAGAGTGTGTGGTTTCGCTGTTATTGTGCGCTGGCCATTAACGACTCACGTTGAGCTGCTACGCGCTCATCAGCAAGATAGTCATCAAAACTCATGATACGATCAATCATTCCTCCAGGTGTTAATTCAATTATCCTATCTGCAACTGTTTGCGCAAGCTCATGGTCCCTAGTGGTAAATAAGATGGTTCCTTTAAAATCTTTCATTCCATTGTTTAAGGCCGTAATACTTTCCAGATCAAGGTGATTGGTAGGCTCATCAAACAATAGCACATTTCCTTTTAACATCATCATCCTACTTAGCATACAACGCATTTTCTCTCCTCCACTCAGCACTGTGCATTTTTTTAAGGTCTCTTCTCCGGAGAATAACATTCTGCCTAAAAATCCACGTATAAAGGTTTCATCTTTTTCCTCTGAATATTGCCTTAACCAATCAATTAAATTCAAATCTTTTCCTTCAAAATACGCTGAATTATCGGCTGGTAAATAGGTAGGCGTGATGGTTACACCCCATTTATAATTACCCTGATAGTCTTGATCTTCTCCTGCAAGTATCTTGTAGAATGATGTGGTAATCAGTGAGTTGCTTGCAATAATTGCAATCTTTTGTCCGCGCTTCACATCAAAGGAAACACCGCTAAATAAAACGCCTTCACTACTAGATTTGGATAGGTTGTTAACCTCTAAAATCTGGTCGCCTGCTTCCCGAATCTGGTTGTTAAATAAGATAGCTGGATATTTACGGTTAGAAGGACGCATGTCTTCCAACTTAATTTTGTCTAATGCTTTTTTCCTACTGGTCGCCTGCCGTGATTTCGACGCATTGGCTGAGAATCGAGCGATAAATTCTTTTAATTCTGCAATTTTTTCTTCTGCCTTCCTGTTTTGTTCTGCTTTTTGTTTTAATAAAAGCTGACTTGATTCATACCAGAATGTGTAGTTTCCTGTGTATATGGTGATTTTTCCGAAATCAATATCAGCGATATGCGTACAAACAGCGTCTAAAAAGTGACGATCGTGGGAAACTACTAATACTATTTTATCATAGTCGGCCAAGAAATTTTCTAACCAGGTAATAGTTTCTAAGTCAAGATCGTTGGTAGGCTCATCCAGCAGGAGAATATCTGGATTGCCGAATAAAGCCTGAGCTAACAATACCCTAACTTTTTGATTACCATCCAGTTCTTTCATCAGCATGGTATGGAAGCGTTCATTGATACCCAAGTTACTTAACAAAGTGGCTGCATCACTTTCTGCATTCCAACCGTCCATTTCAGCAAATAAAGCTTCTAACTCCCCTGCCTTTATGCCATCTTCTTCGGTAAAATCTTCTTTTGCATATAAATCATCTTTTGCTTTCATGATTTCATACAATTTGCTATTTCCTCTGATGACAGTATCCAATACGGTAAACTCATCAAATGCATAGTGATCTTGCTTCAGCACACTCATACGCTGATCTTTGCTAATTTCAATAGTACCTGTAGAAGGTTCTATTTCTCCGGATATAATCTTTAAAAAAGTAGATTTTCCTGCACCGTTTGCTCCGATAATACCATAACAATTGCCCTCCGTAAAGCGTATGTTTACATCTTCAAATAAAACACGCTTACCATAACGTAACGATAAATTATTGACAGAAATCATTTTACAAATATATGTTTTATTATGATTTAAATTATTTTTTGATTCAAATTGTATTGCCGGGACAAAGGTAATCCTTTTTGTTGACGAATCAGTTGTAATTCGTATTTCTTATTATTTCTTTAAAATATATTATTGTATCAATAATCAAATGATATATTTTTTTAAGGAATTGCTTTTAGGCATGTAGAAAATATTAGTAAAGAAATCATGTATATTCCATTTGTGAAATTAAGTGCGAAGCTTACATTTGTATGTTTCTAGCTAATATATATTATATGAAGAAAATATTACTGTTGATTATCCTAGCATGCTTTTGTACTGAGGGGAGTCTTGCAGCAATTGTTCAGGGAATAGTTACTGATGAAAAAGGTGAACCCCTACCCTTTGCTACTGTTTCCATAGCTGGCACTACCTTAGGGACCAGTTGTAATGCAGAGGGGAAATATATGCTCACTATCCCTGCTGGCACACATACGGTGCAATGTCAATATATGGGATTTGAAAAGGCAGTTACTACCCTTTCTTTTCAGGATAATGCAATGGTTACTCATAATTTCAGACTAAAAGAGCAAACCTTAAGCATGAAAGAATATGTGGTAAAAGCATCGGAAGACCCGGCTATGTATATCATGCGTAAAGTGATTGCTAAAAGAAAATTCCATCAAAAGCAAATTGAAACTTTTGAAACAGGCATTTATCTCAAAGGTATTTTAAGAACTAGAGAGATGCCTGATAAGATCATGGGTACTAAAATTGATCCCACAGAAATTACAGGGATAGACTCTACGGGGAAAGGAATTTTGTATTTGTGTGAGGAGGAAGGAACATTTTATACCCAACAAGGTAAACAAAGAACGGTTATTCACGCGGTTAGAGAAAGCGGCAACCCCAATGGCCTGGGTATGTCTTCCTTCCCTCCTGTCGTAAATTTTTATGATAATAATGTTAATTTGTCTGAAGATATTTCTCCACGTGGACTTATTTCACCGGTAAGTGAAAATGCTTTGTACTATTATAATTACAAATTGCTAGGTGATTTCCAAGAGTCAGGAAAAACAATATATAAAATTGCAGTTTCTCCTAAGCGCGATTACGAACCTTTGTTTCGTGGTGATATATATATAGTGGATGAACAATGGTGCTTTCATAGTCTGGATCTGTATGCTACTCAAAAATCGAATATCAACTTCCTTGATACACTCCAATTCAGACAATATTATATCCCCTTACAGGAAGATCTATGGGTTATCAAACAACAGGTTTTGCTACCTAAAATAAAAGTATTGGGCTTTGATATAGTAGGCTCTTTTGTTACGGTATATAATAATCAAAAAGTAAATCAACGTATGCCGGATACTTTGTTTAACGCTAAAATCCTGAGTGTATATGATGAAAATGCCAATAAAAAAGATAGTAGTTACTGGATGGGTTCAAGGCCTATTCCCTTAGAAGATGATGAAGTCAGAGATTTTCTCCTGAGAGACAGTGTACACAGAGTAACTTCTGATCCTAAATATATCGACTCTATGCGTCGGATAGGCAACAAAATTTCTGTGATGGATCTGATTACAAATGGTATATCCCATACAGGCAAAGACAAAAAATATTTCTTTTCTACCAATGCTCTCCTTTCGGGATTAGCCAACTACAATATTGTGGAAGGTGTAAATATTGCGCCTAGAATAGAAGGTTATTACCATCTAGATACTTTTCATCAGATCAAATTTGCTGCAGCGGCTCGCTATGGTTTCTCGAATCTGCATTTCAATGCTATTGGTAGAGTATCCTATGTAAAGAAGGATAAATATTGGAGTGGACGCTATTGGGAATTGGGGCTAGAAGGCGGACAATATGTGTTTCAATTTAACCCCTATAACCCTATTCAGCCTCTGTACAACACCATTACAACCTTGTTTTATCGTAAAAACTATCTCAAAATATATGAGCGTGCGGGAGGTAAACTGTCGTTCAAAAGAAGTTATGGTAACGGGTTTGCTTGGTCTGCGTATGCTTCATTACAACGCAGAACGTACGTAAGTAATACTACTGATTTTAGCTTTGCTAAAACTAATGTAGGAGGTTTCACTCCCAATTATCCTCCTGAACTGGCCTGGGTACCCATGGATATACATAATGCTGCTATTGTTGGTGGTAAGATTTCCTGGCAACCAGGTTATACTTATACCTTATATCCTAATAAAAAAGTTCCCAATGGTAGTCGCTATCCGGTCTTTTCACTTGCATATGAAAAAGGATTACCCGGAATTATGGATAGTAAAACAGATTTTGATAAATGGGAAGCTGATATGAAAGGTTATATTGGTTTAAGACTGGCTGGTATTGTGGAATATAAGCTTCGTACCGGAGGTTTTTTAAATAATAAATATGTAAGTATTCCAGATCTAAATCATATTCAAGGTAATCAGCTAATTGTAGCTACACCCTATCTGGAAAGTTTCCAAACAGCACCCTATTATTTATATAGCAATCAGGAACCCTGGTTTGGTGCTGCCCATGTAGAATGGAAATTAAATGGGTTTTTAACTAATAAGATTCCCTTATTCCGTAGGCTGTCATGGTATTTGCTCACCGGAGCTAACCTATATTATGTAAATGATAAATTTTACCATACAGAAGCTTTTGTAGGACTGGATAATATTGGATATGGTGTTTTCCGCTTGCTCAGAGTAGATGTAGTACAATCCTGGAACAGTATTCAAACCTTTAATACGGCTGTAAGGATAGGTCTAAGATTTGGAGATATTAATGCCGGTGCGAAAGATTGGTAGGTTTTGCAAAGTATAGTGTACAGCCCTAATTATTTCATTCCAATTGATTTGCGTTTTTTTAACAGCAAAACTTATACATTTGTTGACTACGCATTCTATTTATGATACAGACTATGTTGCAATTCATGAAACGGAAAATCATCATACCTACGGCAATACTTTGTTTGTTTGCTGCCATATTTTCATTCCGATACGCATTTCCTGCTGATGAAACCCTCCGTGAGGATAAAAAGAAAAATATACTTTTTGCAGTGATGGCCGGCATTCAAAGAACTCATTTTTCTCCTAAGGAGATAAATGATTCTTTATCGTCACAAGTGTATTATAAAGTACTGACTAACTTGGATTACGACAAAAAGTTTTTTACACAGGGTGATATTAACCGACTCAAGAAGTATCAATTTGATATTGATGACCAGATAAAAGCAGGTAGCACAGAATTTTTTGACACCCTAAATGAGATTTTTTCGAAAAGAATAGATAGTGCACAGGTTTACTATAAAGAAATTCTCAGTCAGCCATTCTCATTTGACGTTAATGATTCTATTGAACTCAATGGTGAATTGTTGAGCTATACTGCTGATGAAAGTGAATTACGTAAACGCTGGGAGGTATATCTTAAGTATAGGGTGCTTTCCCGCTATGTGGACAGTAAAAACAATCAGGAAAAAGACACCACAAAAAATGCTGAGAAAAAATCAGATGCAGTACTTGAAAAAGAAGCTAGAGAAGGTGTATTGAAAAACCAGGATATGTTTTTTAAACGGTTAAGAAAAATAAAAGATAAAGACCGTTATACTATATACATCAATAGCATTACCAATGTAATGGATCCTCATACTGATTTCCTTCCTCCGAAAGAAAAAGCCATGTTTGATGAGAATATGAGTGGCAGTTTTTACGGAATTGGGGCTCAGTTACAGGAATCTGAAGGTAAAATCAAAATCGTTGCCATCATTACAGGAAGTCCCTGCTGGAAACAAGGAGAGCTTAAGGCAGGAGATGAGATATTAAAAGTAGCACAAGGAGATGCAAATCCAGTGGATATTCAGGGGTACGATATAGATGATGTAGTAAGTATGATTAGAGGAAATAAGGGTACAGAAGTGCGTTTGACTGTTAAAAAGGTAGATGGTTCCATACGTGTAATTCCTATTATTCGTGGAGAAGTAAAAAGAGAAGAGGTTTTTGCTCGTTCTGCTATTATAAAAAATAAATCAGGCAATATTGGGTATATATACTTGCCAGAGTTTTATGCAGACTTTAACCATATCAGTAATCGTAGATGTGCAGAGGATGTAGCCATTGAAGTTATGAAGCTGAAAAACGCCGGGGTATCCGGAATTATTCTTGATTTACGTAATAATGGCGGTGGTTCTTTACAAGATGTGATTGATATGGCTGGTTTATTTATAGATAAAGGTCCCATAGTACAAGTGAAAACTAGTGGTTCAGCTCCTGAGCAGATGAACGATAGACGGGGTGGTACATTATATGATGGTCCCTTGGCTATACTGGTAAATCAAAGCAGTGCTTCTGCTTCTGAAATTATGGCTGCTGCTATGCAGGATTATAATCGTGCTATTGTAGTAGGTTCTACTACCTTTGGGAAAGGTACTGTACAACGTTTTGTTTCACTCGACGATCTCATGCGCTATCAGAATATTAAAATCTCTGATACCCTAGGCGCCTTAAAAGTAACCGTACAGAAATTCTATCGCATCAACGGAGGTTCTACGCAACTCAAGGGCGTGACTCCTGATGTGGTTTTACCCGATATATATCAAGAAATAGCTATCGGCGAACGAAGAGATAAATTTGCTATGCCCTGGGATGAAATTGCTCCTGCCAGCTATACTCCCATTGCCAATCAGGTTGATTTTTCTAAACTGGCTAAGTTAAGTGAGAAAAGAGTGAAAGCAAACCCTACTTTCCAATTAATAGCCCAAAGTGCTTTAGACTTAAAAAAGAAAGAGCATAGCAATGTTTATCCATTAAAGGAAGATGCTTATAAAAAAGCATTAGAAGATGCTACAGCAAATTCTAAGAGAATGGAAGAACTGGATAAAAAAGCAGTGTTATTAAGCATTGAAAATCTCAAGGAAGACATGCCTCGTATTGAAATGGATAGTGTGTCAATTGCTAAAAATGAAGAATGGTTAAAGGCACTTAAAAAGGATATTTATATTTCTGAAACGGTAAATATTTTAGATGACTGGAATGGTATGCTGCCCAAACTAAATACCAAAAATGCTAAGAAGTAATTATTTCAGTTAGGCAGACATTATCAGTAAGATACTTGCAATGAGGCAAAGCAAAATAAGCATGGCAGCCAGCAGCACCTGAAAGACTGGTTGTTGGTAAAAATGCCTCTTTGCTTTTACCCGCCGGGATTTATGTTGTAACTGCTGATTTATCCGCTGGGTTATTTGTTTGATTTTCTCGGGCTCAACGTTCAGTAGTCCGGCTATAGCTTCTCCTTCCAGAGGTTCATGAGAAAGCCAGAGCTCTATTTCCCTTTGTTCAGCCGGAGAAAGTTTGCCATCCAAATAAGCTATGAGTTGCTCGTCTGTAAGTCTAAACTCTCCAGTTGGTTGTTTGATGATATTTTGGATGTTCTTACCCATCTTTTTCGACACGGTTTTGTTCGAGGTATAGTTTTAAATTTCTTTTTCCATTCTGGATATAACTTTTTACTTGGGTAAAATTATATCCGGTTATTTCCATGATTTCAGCATAGGTTTTTTCTTCTAAATAAAACAACCTGATTACTTGCTGTTGATGATCTTTCAGGGAAGAAAGTGCTTCGTGAAGCAAATTTTCATCTATTTCTTCAGCTTCTATAGGTTCATTTTCATCAGCAATCAGTTGCAATGGATAATCATTTTCCTGCGGAAAGGTGTGTTGATCTTTGAGGATTTGCAGACAATGATTACGCATGACGATGTAAAGCCATCCTTTAAAATTCTGAACTGGTTCTTTTGGGAATTGAGTCAATACTTTCAGGCATACCTGCTGCACGGCATCCTCCGCATGTTCCAAGTTCCGGAGGTATTTCATGGCTACACCGAGTAGAAGAGTTGTATAACGCTGCAAGACAATTCCTAACCAGTAAGTATCTGCGGTGGTGCTATAACGAAGCAAGAGTTCCTCATCACGCATTGCCTCGAAGTCAGATTTCATATGTTTAGAAGAAGTACCCACAATATGGAGATGTAAATTTGTGGTTTTTCCATAAAATAAAAATTATCCTCCTAATTTTAGCCCGTTTATAAGCATATAGGAAGATGATTTGTTTCATGTGTATGTGTTATGTTTTTATTCAATATGTCAAGCATAGTAGAACTTGAAAATTTCTATATATCTAAATTATAAGAGTTTGATTCCAATGGTTGAGAAGTATTTGATCTCCTCCCCTTATCTTGATTTTTGAGATCGGAGCAAAAAATACATTTGTAATAAAACGGAAAAAAGAATCATGCCCATACCTGCATAAAAGTCCCAGTGCAGCTCTTTATTTTCTTGAAAAAGTAAAAATGCCAGTATGACGCCATATACCGGTTCCAGATTTACACTCAGGGTAGCAGTAAAGGAAGTTATTTTTTGCAGCGCACTTAATGCCAGTGATTGAGCCCATACTGTACAGAAAAATGCAAGTATTAATAACCAGATAAGGTCCAGAACTGAGGGTTTTAGACTGATGTCTGGCTGAAAAATAAATTGAAATGGCAGTAGTAAGGATATTAATAACCATCCAGTTCCCATTTCATAAAATACAATCATCCTGACAGGATATTTACCTGCAATACGTTTATTGAGAATAGTAAATACAGCACTTATGATGGCTGCAATAACCCCCAGAATAATACCTGCATTTTTATCTTTTAAGCTGGTGATCTCTCCTGTTGCAGGTTCATTGCTATGGGGTACAAAATACATGAGTAATACGCCTGCAAGCGCTATCAGTCCGATGGCTATTTCTTTAAGATTGGGTTTTGTTTTATAAACCAGTGTATGAACCAGAGTAGTAAAAATACTGGCTGAGGAAAGACAGATTAAAGCAATAGATGCATTAGCTAGTTTGATAGAACCATAAAAAGCAACCCAATGTAAGCCCATAAGGCATCCCACCCAGGTTACTAGTCGCATATCTTTTCCGGGTATTGTTACCCATTGCCTTCTGTAGAGAATAATGCCTAGAATAATTAGTGCGGTAAATAGCATGCGATACCACACAATTACGGAAGCTTCTAAATCAATTGCCCGCCCCAAAATACCGGTAAAGCCCCATAGTAATACCGCCAGATGCATTTGAAGCAAGGCACGTTTCATAAAAATGATTTATGCTGCAAACTTAAACTTTTATAGGTATCTCATGGGTTCAAATTAGCTAGCATGTATAGCGGGGAATGTAATGGTAAACTTTGTTCCCGTGTCGGGAGAGGAAGAAACATCCACAGCAGCATTATGCGCCTGAATTACATTTAAGGAAACAGATAAACCTAATCCCATTCCATTTTTCTTTTGAGTAAAATAAGGCTCAAATAGTCGGGATATATATTCTTCTGGTATGCCGGGTCCATTATCTCCAATTTGTAATATTATTGATTTTTCGGTTTCTGTAAGAGAAACAGTAATTTCTCCATCGTATTCATCTACTGCTTCGGTGGCATTAATCACTATATTAAGCAAGGCCATAGTAAGTTTTTCTTTGTCGGCCATGATATATAATGGTTCTTCAGGATAATCCATTGCTATGCGGATATGCTTTAAGGTAATACGGTCGGAGGCAGCAGCCAGAATATCTCCTAAAACGGTTTGTGCAGATGTTTTTTGCAGAGAAATCTCTGAGGGGCCTGAGGTGGTGAGTAATTCTGCAATAATATCGCTGATGCGTCTGCTATTTCGGGCAATGATATCCAGATAATCCCTGAGGAATTCTTCATGAATATCCTGCTGGAGTTGTTCTACGGAAAGGGTGATATTATTGAGTGGGTTTCTGACTTCATGTGCCAATATCTTTACTAATCGCCCGGCAGCAGCCAGTTTTTCAGCATATAATGTGGTTTTTTCTATCTTTTTTAGATTGGTAATATCATGGATAATACCTTGTATATAGCGGTTACCATGTACATCAGTCTCAATGGTGGCAGTGATAATGCCAAATCGTTGTTCACCATTAGCTGTTGACAGCCAAACTTCCATATCATCTACATTATGACCTTGCAGGATTTCGTAAGTAAAACTTTTTCTTTGTTCTTCCCTAGTAAACAGATCAGTTAGTTTTTTATGTTGGATAGCGTGCATCTCGTAACCCAGCATGGTTTCTATTGCATGGTTTACTTCCTGAAAACAAAGATGTTCATCGGCAATAAATACTACATCACGGGTATTCTCAAAAATTTGTCTGTATTTACGTTCATTGGCTTTTAATGCTAGCATAGAAGCAGCACGTTCTAATGCATACCGAATACTTCTTTCTAATTTTTCGGGAGAAAGTTCTGATTTGACGAGATAATCTATAGCGCCAAAGTGCATAGCTTCCATATCTACATGGTAGTTTCCCTTCCCTGTAAGTAAAATTACCGGTACTTCAAGCCCGAGTTCATGTATTTTTTTGAGCAGATCTACGCCAGAAATAGCTCCTAATCTATAATCTAAAAAATAGAGATCATAGCTTTTTGACTGCATATGCCATAAGGCTTCTTCGTAGCGCGGGCACCAACTTACTTGATAGTGGTCTTTATGGATATCGGAGATATAATCCTTGGTGATCAGAAAATCATCTTCATCATCATCAATAATTAGAATGCGGACACTGGTATGCAACATAGGCTGGGTAGGTTTATAATATGGAGCGTAAAACCCATCCATCGTTTACGTGGATGGGATGTAAGCGACATTCCATTACACTTACATTGTGAATATTAACCTTGCGAAAGAATGTACTGACGTATTGTATCAGGCGATGCTTCACCTATTGAACAAACGAAATAGC
>Ga0207415_1001428_pt1 | contig 12063 bp, 9 predicted proteins | sample Passage237A_FD_187369 | JGI IMG/M metagenome (GOLD analysis project Ga0207415, IMG submission 187369) | Cellulose adapted compost microbial communities from Newby Island Compost Facility, Milpitas, CA, USA - Passage2 37A (SPAdes) (version 3) ...
CCCCCGCCAACATCGTTCGCATCGGCACCATACGTCGCCGCACCACCGAAGTTCGCGGCGCGTACTCGCGCGATGGAGGAACCACGTGGACCGTTTTTGCCTCCGAGCCCCCCGGTGATGGCGGCGGGCGCGTGACGCTCACCGCGGATGGAAAAACGATCGTCTGGACGCCTTGGCGCAGTCGCGCGCACCGCAGCGCGGATGGCGGCGAAACTTGGACCGCATGCGAAGGCTTGCCGCCGGAGATCCCTGTCGTCGCCGATCGCGTCGATCCTTCGCTGCTGTACGCGTTCGATCCCCACACCGGCTCGGTGATGGTGAGCACGGATGGCGGCTTGCAGTTTTCACCGCGCGCAACGGGTCTCGCCCGCGGGCAAAAATCACCAGGTGGCTTCGGCGGAGGCGGCGCGGCCGATGTCGCTCTGCATCCTTCGCCTGATGAACGCGGCATCGTGTGGCTCGCAAGCCGCGCGCGCGGTTTGAGCGTCTCCAACGACGCGGGAAAAACCTTCCGCGCCATTCCCAACATCTCCGCAGCCTACTCGCTCGGTTTCGGCAAAGCCGCGCCCGGCCGCGACGAGTCAGCGCTCTACCTTTTCGGCAAAATCGACGGCACCACCGGACTCTTTCGCTCCAACGATACCGGCGCCACGTGGATGCGCATCAACGACGACCAGCACCAATTTGGTTGGGTCAATCATGTCACCGGCGATCCGCGCGCGTATGGACGCGTTTATTTCGCCACCGGAGGACGCGGTATCTTTTACGGCGAGCCGGCGAAGTGATCGCCAAGCCTTTCGCACCTTTCGGCCTCCTGAAAAACATGAAGGCCGCCTCATTTAAGAGGCGGCCAGCATGACCTAACACCAAGCAAACCGTAAGAACTACAAACAAGTATCGTCCCCCTAGGAACGGTACTGACTACACGGGGATAGACGCGCGATTTCAGAAACCGCTCAAAAATTTGGCGGTAATTTTCTGCTAAATATAAACTACATCCACACGACACTCCATCGTGTGTAGAACGCAAAACGCACCTACGGCGATCAACCGTTGTGACGCTTCTCGCGAGCGTTTGCTCTCAGATATGGCAAGCGCCTGCGTCCGCGTCGGAAGCACCTGCGCCGCCGGCGAGCGGCGAATCCTCGAGGGCATTGCGCCTCGGCGTGCTCTTGAGCGGATAGCGGAATGTGCGGCCTTCGTAGTTTTTGAACACCACTTCATCATCCGTGATCTTTTCCACGTAGTCCGGATTGATCGGCACCTTGCCGCCGCCGCCTGGGGCGTCGATGACGTATTGTGGAACTGAATACCCCGTCGTGTGACCGCGGAGCGCGCGGATGATCTCGATGCCTTTGCGCACATCGACTTTGAAGTGCGAACCGCCGGTGATGAGGTCCATCTGGTACAGGTAGTACGGACGCACACGCATCCTCAAGAGCCTGTGGACCAGCGCTTTCATCACCTCCGGATCGTCATTCACGCCGCGCAGCAGCACCGATTGATTACCCAGCGGCACGCCCGCGAAGGAAAGACGTTCGCAGGCTTCCTTGAGCTCCGCAGTGGCTTCCTTCGGATGATTCACGTGGATGCTCATCCAGATCGGACCGTATTTTTTGAAGATGTCGCAAAGCTCCGGCGTGATGCGCTGCGGCAGAAACACCGGGATGCGCGAACCGATGCGGATAAACTCCACATGCTTGATCGCGCGCAGACGGCTGAGCAGATGCTCCAGTTTTTTATCGGACAACAGCAGCGGATCGCCGCCCGAGAGGAGCACGTCGCGCACTTCCGTATGCGATTCGATATAACGAAGCGCCTGCTCGTATTCCGGGTGGAAATTATAGTCCTGCGCGTTGCTGACGAGGCGGCTGCGCGTGCAATAACGGCAGTACGACGCGCAGCGATCCGTCACCAAAAACAACACGCGATCCGGATAACGATGCACCAGACCGGGCACCGGCGAATGCTCATCCTCGCCCAGCGAATCGAGCATCTCTTCCTCGCTCGTGATCGCCTCGCCCTCGCGCGGGATCAACTGCAGGCGGATCGGGCAGTTCGGGTCGTTGCGATCGATCAGGTTGAAAAAGTAAGGCGTGATCGCGAGCGCGAGCTTGCTGCCAGCAAAGGCAATGCCGCGCCGTTCTTCCGTGGTCAGCACCATGTAACGTTCGAGCTGATCCAAGGTCGTGATCCGGTTTTTTAGCTGCCACGTCCAACTCTTCCAGTCGGATTCCGGAACATGTTGCCAAAGCCCCTGGCCTTCAAACCAGACGGCGCGATCTTCAGTGTATGCCATGAGAGGAGGCGCAAACCTAGAACCCTGGCCAAGGCTGTCAAATGATGCGCCGGAGTTCTTTTTTCCCGACCTGACTTCGCCGTTCGGCTAACAAACGCGCCGAAACATCGCCAAGCGCGTTTGTGTAGAAGTAGGCACATCGTTATGAACATGCTGCTCGCCGAACAACAAGCCACCGACGCCCCTTGCGCGCTTCCCGCGGTTCTCACTGCGTTTGTTCCGCCGATCCCGCCGCCCACGCCCGAACACATCCTCCAGGTCGGCTCCGGCTTCTGGGCTTCCAAAGTCCTCCTCACCGCCGTCGAGCTCGGTCTTTTCACGCACCTCGCCGACCGTCCCGCCACCTGCGAAGAACTTCGCCAGTACCTCGGACTCCACCCGCGCTCGGCCCGCGACTTCTTCGACGCGCTCGTCGCCCTCGGTTTTCTCGAACGCGACGACGATCTGTACTCCAACGCGCCCGACACCGATCTGTTTCTGGATAAAAACAAACCGTCGTACATCGGCGGCATCCTCGAAATGGCCAACAGCCGCTTGTATCCATTCTGGCACTACCTCGGCGACGGCCTGCGCACCGGCCAGCCTCAAAACGAAGCGCGCACGGGCGGCTCACAGTTCTTCCACGAACTTTACGCCGAGCCTCGTCGTCTCCGTCAGTTTCTCCATGCGATGACCGGCGTCAGCCGCGGCGCCAATCTCGCCATCGCGGAGAACTTCCCCTGGGAGCGCTACCAGACCTTCGCCGATATCGGCACCGCCCAGGGCGATCTTGCAGCGCAGATCGCCCTCGCCCATCCGCATCTGCGCGGCATCGGTTTCGATCTTCCGCAGGTCCGCCCTGTATTCGAAGAGTACATACAATCGCTCAAGATCGGCGAACGCGCGGCCTTCCGCGACGGCGACTTCTTCCAACAACCGCTGCCCAAGGCCGATGTGATTCTCATGGGCCACATTCTCCACGATTGGGATCTTGAGCAGAAGAAACACCTCGTCCAAGCCGCGTGGGACGCGCTTCCCGATGGCGGTGCATTCATCGTGTACGATGCGATCATCGACGACGAGCGCCGCCAAAACACCTTCGGCCTGCTCATGAGCCTCAACATGCTCATCGAGACGCCCGGCGGTTTCGACTACACCGGCGCCGATTGCACCAGCTGGATGCGCGAAGCCGGCTTCCGCCACGCGTATGTGCAACACCTCGTCGGCCCCGACTCGATGGTCGTCGGCATCAAATAATCGCCCTTCATGAACCAGCCCGCGCCCAACAAGCGCAGTCGCACGATCCTGATCGTCCTGCTCCTGCTTCTTCTCCTGCTCGCGTTACTCATCGCACGCTGCCAACGCCGCCCCGCGCCACCGCCGCCCGACACGCCCGCGCCCGAGGTTGTGTCCGAGGTCGCGACGCCGACACCCGCCATCACGACTTCGACTCCCGAGGAAATTCTCACGCCAGCCACGATTCAACTGCGCGCGCGCACGGTCGCAGGTTCCACGTTCAGCGTCAGCTGGACGGGTCCCGACAATCCCGGCGATTACCTCGCCATCGCTCGTCCCGATGCGCCGGCCGGTGATGCGGAAACTTACACCGAAACCAAACATGGGCGCCCGCTCGAGCTCACCGCACCGATCGAGACCGGCGACTACGAGGTGCGTTACATCGCCGTGCGTTCAAAAACAATTCTCGGACGCACGCCGCTGCACGTCTCGGCCGCCACCGCCACGCTCGACGCACCGGAGTCCGCTCCGCTCAACACGCCCATCAGTGTCACGTGGTCGGGTCCCGACAACGCCGACGATTTCCTCACCATCGTCGCGCCCGGCGCTGCGGACGACGCGTACGGAAAATACACACCGACCGCGCAGGGTTCGCCCGCCTCGCTCGTCGGCCCCGACAAACCAGGCCCCGCGGAAATTCGTTACGTCACCGGCAAGGGCCGAAAAATCCTCGCGCGTCGTCCCATCGAGATCACGCAGCCGCCTGCCTCGATCGAGGCCGCCGACGAGGCGATCGCGGGCGCTCCGGTTTCCATCACATGGACCGCCACGGTGGCGTCCGGAGATTACTTGACGATCGTGCCACCCGACGCCGCGCCGGGCGTGTATCAAAACTATAACGACGCGTCGCGCGGTTCGCCGCTCACCATCGCTGCGCCGATCGATCCGGGTCGTTACGAAATTCGCTACATCGGCGGTCGGGGGAAAATCATTCTCGCGCGGCGTCCGCTAAATGTCATCGCCGCCGATCTCTCGCTCCACGCGCCAGCGCAAGCGGTGGCCGGCGAACCGGTGCTCATTCATTGGACCGGTCCGAACAACCGCGGCGACTATCTCACCATCGTCGTGAAAAGCGCCCGCGATGGTCTCTACGCGCACTACGCCGAAACCCAGGGCGGTTCGCCGTCACGCGTCAAAGCGCCGAAGCAAACCGGCACCGCCGAGATTCGCTACATGAGCGGTCAAGGCGCGCGTGTGCTCGCACGGCGCGAGATCGAAATAGTGCCCTAGCAGCCGGCGCGCGACGGATGCGGGGACGCGTTTCTAAAATCTCCGGAAGCGCCGGCGACCCGCTGGCAATTGCGAGGAGCCGGCCAGCGGCCGGCGTTCCCCTCGTTCACCCGAGTTTCTCGAGCGCCACCGCACACGCTGCGGTGCGATTTTCCACACCGAGTTTCGCGTAAATATTCTCCAGGTGTTTTTTCACCGTGAACAGTTTCATCTCCAAAATCGTGCAGATCTCGGGATTGGTTTTCCCCTGCGAAACCCAAAACAAAATCTCCGCTTCGCGCGGCGTGAGTCCGAGCGATTGCAGCATCTCGGGCTGCGGCTCCGACTTCTCGCGGTTGCTCCCGTTGTGATCGGCCACGCGGCTCAACCGCGCCGAAATCGCCCCGAGCAAATCGGCCACGCCAACCGGCTTGATCAGATAATCGTCCGCACCGAGCGTCATGCCGCCGCGCACATCGCTGTATTCGCCGCGCGCCGTGAGAAAAATAAAGGGGATGCGCGCCGTGCGACTGTTTTCACGCAACGTTTTCAGAACCGCATAGCCGTCCATCTCCGGCATCGAGACGTCGCAAAGAATCACATCGGGCAATTGCGTGCGCGCGAGTTCGACGGCCGACTTCCCGTCTCCGGCTTCAAACACTTCGTATTGTTCCAGGCGCAGGATTTTTCCCAGGTTGCGCCGCATGACGGACTCGTCGTCCACGATCAGGATTTTTTTCACAGTTCTTCTCCTCTGCGTGTATTCAAATTGGACGCCAATTCCGTGAGCGGCGGAAACACCGGCAGCGTCACCGTGACCGTCGTGCCTTTGCCCACGGCGCTTTCGAGATCGAGCGTGCCGTGATGCAGATCCACACAATGTTTCACGATGTAGAGGCCGAGGCCGGTGCCGTTGACCAAGCCGACATTGCGCGCGCGGCGAAACGCCTGAAAAAGCCCGGGGCGATCTTCCTCTGGGATGCCGATGCCGTCGTCGTGAATGGAAAACACGGCGTGACGTCCGACGCGCTTGAGCATCATGCGCGGCGCGTGATCCGGCGGTGAATACTTCAGCGCGTTCGTCAGCAGATTGCTCAGGATCAAGCGCAGCAATTGCTCGTCGGCGGTCGCGAAGTTGTCCACGCCGCTATGCTCGAAAATAATCTCCCGCGTGTCGTCCACACCCGAGACCACTTCGTCCACGATCATCTGCCCGAGCTCCACGAGATCGATGAGCTTGGTCGAGAGCGCGAGTTTTCCGGCCTCGGCTTTTCCCATCAGCAGCAGGTTGTCGATCATCTCGGCCATGCGCCGCGTCGCGACTTCGATGTCGAGGATCGATTCCATCCGCTCCGCGGGCGTGAGCTGATCGTGATAACGTTTCAACAGCTCGGTGGACGACAGGATGATGCCGAGGGGATTGCGGTACTCGTGCGACACCATGCTGATGAAGTTGGACTTCAACTCGTTCAACTCACGTTCGCGCGCGAGGGCGTTGCGCAGCTCTTGTTCGGCGCGCTTTCGCTCGCTGATGTCGTGCAAGATCACCTGCGCCAAACTCCGTCCGCCGATCTCCACCGTGGAGCTAAACGCTTCGATCGTGAACTCCGCACCCGACACGTTGCGGCACACCCATTCAAAGCGTGAATTGCCTTCGGTCTGTCGCGCCTTCGCCTGCTCCGCCGCGGCTTCGACCGACGGTATGCCACCGGCCTGATACTCCGCGGAAAAATCCAGCAGCGAACGCCCCACCGCCTCCTTCGCCGACGACACGCCGATCAATTTCAAACCAGCCGGATTCACCGCCACGATCGTCACGCCATCGAGCAACACGACGCCCGCCGGCGAATCTTCGAACAAACGCTGAAAGCGCGCCTCCGATTCCTGGAAACGCCGCTCCGCTTCGAACAACTCCGTGACATCGCGGCCCGCGGCTTGGATTTCCTGCAGCTTTCCCGATTCGTCGAAAATGCCGCGATTGACCCAGTGCTCGTGCACCGTGCGGCCATCGGGCGATTGTTTGCGGTGCAAAAACTCGAAGCCCGGATTCTCGGGCGTGAGTTTTGCGATCGAGTCGCGCACCGAGGCCGCCAATTCCGGCGCCGCCGCGTCGATCCAGTTTTTGCCCACGTACTCCAGTGCACGCACACCATAGATGCGCTCGTAAGCGGGATTCACATACGTGGTCACACCCTCCGGCGTGTAACGCGTCACCAACTCGGTCTGCGTCTGCACGATCGCGCGCAACCGCTGTTCGCTCTCGCGCAGCGCGCGCGTACGCTCGGCGATTTTCGACTCGAGCTCTTGATTCAGATCCTTGAGCGCCTTTTCCGCGGTGACGAGTTCGGTGACGTCCTCGTGCATCGCGATGATCTCGCGAATCTCTCCCTCGCTATCGCGAATGGGGAAAAAGTGACCGCGGATGTAGCGCATTTCGTTGCGACCACCCGGCACCGCCAGGCCTGGCGAGAACCGCGCGGGCGGCGTCAGCACCGGCTCACCGGCAAACGCGCGTTTAAACAACGGCTGCAATCCCTGCGCGATGATCTGCGGATCATTGAGCAAATTAAATCCCGCCGCGGCCAGCTGCTCGTCCGTGAGCTGAAACAATTTCTCGTACGCGCGGTTCACGCGGATGGACACCCCATCCGGGCGGAAGCGCTGCATGCTCACCGGTGTCTGTTCGAATAAACCGCGGAAACGCAGTTCCGATTCACGCAACTCCTTATCCGCCTCCTCATCGCGCTGCGCACGATCCTGCGCACTCGAAGACGCAGGGGGCGAAGACGATTCTTCCGAGGCAGACGAGCGGGATTCCATAAGGGGCTTTGCCAAGCTGAATTCTCCGCCCGCGGGACGCAATTTCTTTGATTACCGGACTCCCGGCGCCTCGGGCCGCCCGCTCCCCCCACCCCCTCTTAGCCGAAGGGCGAATGCCCGGACGCGAAACAGAAATCGCCCCGATCGTATCCTAAAATCAAATACTTCAACACCGCTTCATCCCTCTCCCGCCATGGTCTCCCCGATTGCCACTCCGCGACGCCCCCCCGCTCGCACCCGTTCGTCTTCGTCACGGCGCGCTGAACCGCGCACCGCGACCTTTTCCTCCTACGCCAACACACCTGCGCCGCAGCGCGCCTGGGCTGTGATCTCCTGCGCCTTCCTCCTCTCCTCCATCGTCGCCGCGTTGATCATCAGCCTCACCTGAACCGTCCAGTCTTCCGCCCATGCTTCGCCACAAGCTCGTTAAAATCCCGCTCATCCTCCTTGTCGTATTTATCGGCATCGTCGCTTTCGCCGCCGGTGCCGTGTATGCAACAACCAACTACAGACTGCGCCGCACGCACGATGTCACCGTACGCGGCGTCACCGTTTCCTCCGACGCCGCCACGCTCGAACGCGGACGTCATCTCGTCGTCACGCGTTCCTGCGCCGACTGTCACGGTGCGGATTTAGGCGGCACCAAAGTCGTCGATGATCCGATGGCCGGCCGTATCCACGGACCGAATATCACCCGCGGCAAAGGCGGTCTTCCCGCCAACTACTCCGATCTCGATTACGTCCGTGCCATCCGTCACGGCCTCGCCGCCGATGGCCGCGCGCTCGTGCTCATGCCTTCGGTCGAATACACGACGCTCAGCGACGAAGACCTCGCCGCCATGATCGCGTATCTCAAAAGCGTGCCGGCTGTCGATCGCGAGCGCGGTCCGGTAAGCCCGGGTCCCGTGCTTCGCACGTTGTTGCTCGCCGGAAAATTCCGCCTTTCCGCCGAAGACATCGATCACGCCGCGCATCGTCCCGCTTCCGTCGAGCCCACCGCCACCGCCGAATACGGCCGCTACCTCGCCGCAAGCTGCATCGGTTGCCACGGTCCGAACCTCTCCGGCGGCAAGATCCCCGGCGCCCCGCCCGACTGGCCCGCGACCTCCAATCTCACGCCGCATCCTTCGAGCCGCGTGACCAACTGGACAGAAGCCGACTTCGTTTCGACGCTCCGCACGCTCAAACGTCCCGATGGCACCAGCCTGCATCCGCTCATGCCCGCCGCCATCGGCCAAATGACCGACCTCGAGCTCTCCGCACTCTGGCAATACCTGCGCACGCTCCCGCCGACAGAAACCGGCGCCCGTTGATTTTCTCGTATCGAAGAAATGAATACACAACCTGAAACCGTTGCCGGACCCGCTCCCGCCAACTCCTCCACCGAGGACAAAACCGTCGCGATCCTCAGCTACCTGACGATCATCGGCTTCGTCATCGCGCTCGTGCTCCACAATGGACGCAAGACGCGCCTCGGAGCCTTCCATCTGCGGCAATCGCTCGGCCTGATCATCGCCAGCATCGTGCTGATTCCGGTGGGAATGATCCTCGCGTTCATTCCGGTTCTCGGCTGGTTGGCGGACATCGCGCTCTGGCTCGGCCTGCTGGCCTTCTGGCTGATCGGCCTGCTTTCCGCGATCAACGGCACCGAAAAACCCGTGCCCGTGCTCGGCGAAAAGTTCCAGCGCTGGTTCGCCGCCACCTTCACCGCCTGATCGCTCCTCGCGCGTATCATCTCCTCAGACCGGGCCAGATGCCCGGTCTTTTTTTGCGCGCCGCAAAATCGCCCGCAACAGTTGAGAACGCGCCCCCAACATTGCCTTCGCTTCCCGCATTCGTCCCTTCTACTCGCTCACAAAATCCCCGCCCATTCGTCATTGGCCATTCGGCTCCCGCCCCCCTTTCCCCCTTTTCCCCGTGCCCTCCGAGCCTTCGTTTCGTCCGCCCGTCGATTTCGACGTCGCCACCGCCCGCGCCGACGCGTTGCTCGCGCGTCTTTCGCTCGATGAAAAACTCGCGCTGATCAGCGGGCACCGGATGTTTTTCATCAAAGGTTTTCCCGAGCACGGCATTCCCGAGCTGTATATGTCCGATGCCACGCAGGGCATCCACGTGCGACGCAACTTCAGCCAGCATCTCGAACGCTCAGTCGCGTTTCCCGCGCCGATCGCCCTCGCGGCCACGTGGAATCCGGCCCTTGCGTATCGCTACGGCCGCAGCGTCGGTGAACAATGTCGCGCCGGCGGCATCGCCATCCTGCTCGGCCCCGGGATGAATATCTACCGCCACTCGCAGTGCGGACGAAACTTCGAGTACCTCGGCGAAGACCCGTTTCTCGCGGCGCAACTCGTCGAGCGCTATGTCCTCGGCGTGCTTGAGACCGGCACGATCCCGACGCTGAAACATTTCCTCGCCAACAACACCGACCACCATCGCCGCACGTCCAACTCCATCCTCGATGAACGCACGATGCACGAGATCTATCTGCCCGCGTTCAAAGCCGGCATCGATGCCGGCGCGATGGCGGTCATGACCTCGTACAATCAGGTCAACGGCGAATGGACCGGAGAAAGCCACACGATCATCACGCGCTTGCTGCGCGAACAACTCGGTTTCCGCTGGCTCGTGATGACCGATTGGTGGTCCGTATGGGACGCCGAAAAAATCATCACCTCCGGCCAGGATCTGGAGATGCCCGGCGAGAAATTTATCCAGGCCGACGCGCGCCGCTTGCTGAAAAGCGGCCGCGTCACCGAAGCGCAGATCGACCGCATGGCGCGCAGCATTCTCCGCACGCAGATCGCGATGGGCCTGCACGATCGCCCCGTGCGCGACCCGTATTACCTCGAGTGTTTTCCCCAGCACGAAGCCGTCGCACTGCAAACCGCGCGTGAGAGCGTCGTGCTTCTCACCAACAAAAACCATATCCTCCCGCTGCGTCGCGACGCCGCGCAAAAGATCCTGCTCACCGGTCTTTTTGTGGACACACTTCCACGCGGTGGTGGTGCCGCCGAGGTCGAAGGTTACGACATCGTCACTTTGCGCGATGCGCTCACACCGGTTTACGGCGAACGCCTCTCGATCGTCGCCGACCCCACCGACGACGAACTCCGCGACGCCGATGTCGTCATCGTCAGCACCGGCACGCACGATAGCGAAGGCTGGGACCGTCCTTTCGCACTGCCTGCGAGCGAGGAACAACGCATCCTCCGCGCCGTCGCGCTCAATCCTCGCACCATCGTCATCGTCAACGCCGGCGGCGGCATCCGCATGATCGACTGGGCCGATCGCGCCGCCGCCATCGTGTACGCGTGGTATCCCGGACAAAACGGCAACCGCGCGCTCGCCGAAATCCTCTGCGGCGATCTTTCGCCCTCCGGCAAACTGCCGATCACCATCGAACGCGAATTCAGCGATTCTCCCGGCGCCCACTACCTGCCGCCCGGCGAAGAACTCTACGTCGGTTGGGACCACGACAACGACATGTCGCAACCGATAAACGACATTCGCTACGACGAAGGCGTGTTCGTCGGTTATCGTTGGTACGAAGCGAAACAAATCCGTCCGCTCTTCGCTTTCGGCCACGGCCTCTCGTATTCAACGTTTGAATACAGCGAACTCGCGATCACGCCCGACCGGCTCCGCCTGCCCGATGGACGCGTCAGTATCGAGTTCACCGTCACCAACACCGGAAAAGTCGCCGCCACGGAAGTCGCGCAGCTTTACGTTCGTGACGTCGAGTCATCCGTTCCCCGCCCGCTGAAGGAACTGCGCGGTTTCACCCGCGTCGCCCTCCAGCCCGGCGAAAGCCGCGTGGTCCGCATCCGCCTCGTCGCAAAAGATTTTTCCTTCTGGGACACCGGCACTCACGCGTGGAAAGCCGAACCCGGTGACTTCCACCTCCTCATCGGCCCCGCCTCCGACACGATCGCGCTCGAAGGACGCGTGACGTTGAAATAACCGCGAGCCCCGCGGTGAGAAGCGTTCCCCGCCCTTACTCCCATGTTGCAACTTTCCTCAAAAACCAGACATCGCATTTAATCTAAAAACAGCATCCAACTCATTCTTATCCTTTTGTTCATCGTAACGCACTGTCATCCACCTATCTACTGAGGCCTCGTAGAAAAGGATAGCAGTCGCGCCATAAGAAGCATGCTTTACGACTGCCTTCACTTTAGCGTTCAGGTCATCGTTGATGGCGCGCTTTGTGTCGATCAGCAGAACATTGTCCGGTTTGAGACGATCTTTGATGCCGACAAGAAAGTCCGGAAAAAATTGGTGCCCGTTCGGCAACGTGGTGGCGACTGACCACGGCTTGTGCGGTTCATTCCGATGCCACCAAAGCACGTGACCATCCAGATCGAGATCGAGCAGATTCGCAAACTTACGCTCCCACTCGTTCAATCCCGAAGGTATCACCCCGTAAACATTGTGGCGCGAAGGGGGCAGCTCCGTTTCCG
>Ga0207415_1001436_pt1 | contig 12034 bp, 7 predicted proteins | sample Passage237A_FD_187369 | JGI IMG/M metagenome (GOLD analysis project Ga0207415, IMG submission 187369) | Cellulose adapted compost microbial communities from Newby Island Compost Facility, Milpitas, CA, USA - Passage2 37A (SPAdes) (version 3) ...
ACTGTAAAGCTGTAATCTTCATCTGTCGAAACAATTGTGCCACCCTCTGTCCAATTGATGAAAGTATAACCTGCGTTTGAACTTGCTGAAACAGTGGCCGTATCACCATAGTTAAATGTTCCACCACCTGAAGTCGAACCGCCCTCAGTTGGATTGGAACTGGTCGTAATCGTATAAGCATCCTGACTGAAGTTCGCTACCAAGGCACGACTCGAAGTTACTGTAAAGCTGTAATCTTCATCTGTCGAAACAATTGTGCCGCCTTCTGTCCAGTTGATGAAAGTATAACCTGCGTTTGAACTTGCCGAAACCGTTGCGGTATCACCGTAATTGTAAGTTCCACCACCTGTCGTATTTCCGCCCTCCGTCGGATTGGAACTGGTCGTGATGGAATAACCCAATTGATCGAAATTGGCGACCAGTGTTCTGCTATAATTTACCGTAAAACTGTAATTGGGGTCGGTCGAAACTACGATTCCGCCCTCTGTCCAACTTGAAAAACTATAACCCGTGTTTGGAAATGCAGAAACGGTGGCTGTATCGCCATAATTGAATGTTCCGCCGCCTGAAGTTGAACCACCGACAGTCGGATTCGAACTGGTGATGATTAAGAAATCCATCATTTCAAAATTCGCAGTCAGTGTCCTACTTGAATCCACTGTAAAACTGAAAGTGTCATTGGTTGAAACAACCGTTCCTCCCTCTGTCCAGTTGACGAAGGTATAGCCAATCGCCGCAGTAGCTGTTAAGGTTGCAGTGTCTCCATAATGATAAGTTCCGCCACCAACTGTGTTTCCGCCTGTGATTGGATTTGAATTTGTCGTAATCAAATATTCAATCTGACTGAAATTCGCCACCAAATCACGGTTGGACTGAATGGTGAAATTGTAATCCGAATCAGTTGAAACAACCGTGCCGCCTTCTGTCCAATTCTGGAATTCGTATCCGGTATTTTCAGTTGCAGACACGGAGACCGAATCACCTTCATCATAAGTACCGTCGCCTGTGGTTTCACCACCTGCTGCCGGATTTGCTGAAGTTGCCACAGTATATTGTTCAATTCCGCCGCAATCACCCTCAATTGTAAATGCAAAATCCAACTCATAACCATAGTTTGCCAAATTCACAAATGAAGCATAGTTATCAAGTGACCCGTATGCGTTTGTTCCGTTGTATATTTGGTCTGTGGACGACCAATAGTTTTGATTGGCTCCCGTTGTAGTGGTGCTGATTGCCATCCAATAATTGGTTCCCGTACTTCCGCCTTCAAGTTCCAAATTCAATGAACTAAGATCCAATACGATTTCATATATATTTGAACTCAAAAGAGTTTGAGACACAGGCACAACTGAAGTTGGCGGAAGCACTTCAGCACCCGGCGTTCCAGAGTTATCCTTATAAAAAGAAACTATGACAGTCGATACCTCATCGATCATCGGAAATTTCACAGTTTGAACCATCATCTCAGCATCTGCCCCAACCGGGAAGTCAGAAGCCAAAACGATTCCGGCTGAAGTATCCCCCAAGGCTGTACCACCCCAATTGATTTCATATTCAACACCGCATTCGGAACTTGGGAGCAGCGTTGTAAAATAATAAGATGAAGACCAATCTGAATTACTTCCGCCAGAACATTTGGAACGAACCTGTGCTTCATATTCTGTATTCAAAGTCAATTCGGTCAGTGATACAAAATTGGTTGCGGTTGAAGAAGTGATCCAGGAGCCACTGCCTGTTGCTCGATATCTGAAATCGTATTCAGCTGCTGGCAACATATTCCAGGTTAAATCTGCGGTGGTCGTTCCCACAGAAACAGCGGTCAGCCCCACAGGTACATCCGGGTTACACTCAATCGGCTGATCGGATATACCGGTAATAATCAATGAATAATTTTGACTTCCTCCGGTCAGATTGTCTTTGTGGGTAATTCTGATTTTATATTGCCCCGATGGATTTGAAACCTCAACCCTTTCATAAGGATCTCTGAAATTGTCCCCTTTGGCATTGGAAGTCACACCGGTCAGCTTCCAAGGTTCATAAGTTGTACTTCCTTTGATGATTCTCAGATCGAGATCGTTTACTAACACCGGAGTTGTGTTGTTTAATTCTCCTGTCCTTGCAGGTCCCGGACGGTCTGTCCAACTAATGGAAACCATCAAATCATTTATCTCATCTGAATAGACATCAAATTCATAAGTCTGACCATTGCTCAGCGTAAGTTCCTGAATCAACGAACCGTTCCCATTATTGCTAATGACCTGAGCAGCCCGTTTTGCATTCAGCAGTCCCCAACCCCAAACGACATCAGGTCCGACCGGACCCGCGTCATCAGCTGTATGAAGCACCAAGCCTTTCAGAGTGGCTGCCTTCATGAAGTTAGAATTTACATTATTGTAATGTTGTTGCAGAAGCAGCAGTGTTCCGGTTACATTGGGTGAAGACATCGAAGTTCCGGTGTAGGTATCATAAGCAGTATTGCTGATACTGGTTGACGAATAGAGTCCGGTACCGTTTCCTGTGATATCGGGTTTGATCCGATAATCGTCGGTGGGTCCTTGGCTGCTACCAGAATTTATAGCAACACTGATCAGATCACCGTTTGAATTCACATTGGCATCCTGTGCATTGGCGACCACCAAAGAGTTTTTACTGGTACTTGCCCCTGCAAGTTTATCGTAACCACTTACACCGTCAAGCGGCTGAGTATTGTAATTTGTAGTCCCGTCATTACCCGCTGATTTAACCATCAGATAATGGGGTGCATTGAACATTATATTGTCCCAGCTGGCAGACTCCTGATGATAGTTACCAAAATACCAGGAATCGAGTAAATCACTTCTCCATCCGTAAGAGTGATTTGAAACCAACATACCGTCTGCAGCTGCGCCGATCGCCTCAGTCAAATCGTTGTTCCAGTCGTAGCCCGTTACTCTGCCCTCAGGCGCCATTCCTTTGGCCTGAGAGTTCACACCCGATGCAATCACAGTTCCGGTTACATGGGCACCATGGTCACTTCTTGTCGTCGTACCATCGCCTACTGTATAGCGTCCATTATATTCCTGATGAGTTGCTCTGGCCAAACCGCCATCCCAAATATGTGCAGTCATATTCTGACCCAATAGATTCAATCCGAGTGAACCGCCTGTATGCAGATGGTTGGTACGGGTTGAACGAGCAGCATCCTTGTTGTTGGTGATATAATAAATCGGGGTTCCGTCCGGAAGAATTCTTTGAAGCTCGGAACGGGTAACTCCATCATCTATGATGAAAGGAAGTCCCATTTTTGGAGCCAAATCCAGTACTCTGTTTCTTTCGTACTGATATTTTAATTCAGCTTCGTTTTTAAGTTTACTCAGTTCATTTTGATCATAATTTGCGATGATTTTCGCAGACTGTTGAGGTGTTTGAGCCATTCCCCATTGGGTAACTCCAAACAGCAAAATTAACAGATAGTGTAAATAGTTTCTCATTGAATTACATTTGATAGTTTTTACAATATGAGGTTGGGTTGGAATTAACTGACGGTAAAACTATAAAATTTTTTAACAATTCAATAATATTAATTGATTTGAAATATTGTTCGTTGAGAAATTATTTAAAATTTTCTCAAATCATTGAGAGTTTGTAGTTTTATCCACTCAAGGAATCCCTATGAAAAATCTCATCCTCAGTTTTATTATACTGATATCTACTCCCGGCATGGGACAAAGTCAGACTTTTCAAAACGGAATGGTCGTCAGTGCTCATCCAAAAGCATCAGAAGCGGGCATTGAAATTCTCAAAAAAGGCGGAAACGCCATGGACGCGGCGGTATCGGTACAGTTTGTACTCAGCGTAAGTCTTCCAATTGCCGGAAATATCGGAGGGGGAGGATTTCTGGTTTATCGTTCTGCCGACGGAAATTATGACGCACTCGATTACAGAGAAACGGCTCCACTTAAAGCAAGCCGGGACATGTATCTCGACAATTCAGGAAATCCTGTCGGCCAACTCAGTTTGTATGGACACTTGGCTTGTGGCGTACCCGGAACCGTTGCTGGAATGGCCGAAGCCCACAATAAATATGGAAAACTCAGTTGGCAGGAGGTGATTCAACCGGCCATAACATTGGCTGAGAATGGTTTTGAGTTGACTGCAGCCCAAGCTTCCGAGCTAAATTCTAATTACCAAAAATTCTTAAAATGGAATCCCGAAGGAACAGCATTTACACAAAAAAATGATTGGAAAGAAGGCGATTTGCTGGTACAAACAGAATTGGCCCAAACATTAAAATTAATCCAAAAGAACGGTAGCAAAGGATTCTATGAGGGTGTTACCGCTCAGTATATCGTGAACGAAATGTCAAAAAACAACGGACTCATTTCACTTGAAGATTTAAAAAATTACAAAGCCATTTGGCGAAAACCAATTGTGGGAGAGTATAAAAATTATAAAATAATTTCAATGCCTCCACCCTCCAGTGGCGGAATTGCGTTGATTTCACTTTTTCACTCGGTTGAAGATTATCCACTGCATCAATACGGATTTCAACAAGACAAAAGCGTTCAGCTGATGGTTGAAGCACAAAGAAGAATTTATGCCGACCGTGCTGTCCATTTCGGTGATCCCGATTTTCATAATGTTCCGATAGAAATGCTACTCAACAAAGAAAATTCGATGAAGAGAATGAAAGATTTTTCATTTGAACAGGCCACACCCAGTACAGCCGTCAGCGCGGGAAATTATTCTCATCCAGAATCCTTTGAAACCACCCATTACAATGTGGTGGACAAAGAGGGCAATGCGGTTTCGGTTACCACGACCCTCAATGGTGCTTTTGGCTCATTTGTTGTTGTAGAAAACGCCGGTTTTTTATTAAACAACGAAATGGATGATTTTTCAATCAAACCGGGCGAACCCAATCTGTACGGACTGACCGGCGGTGAAGCCAACGCCATACAACCGGGCAAAAGAATGCTCTCTTCCATGACGCCGACCATCGTTGAAAAAGACGGCAAATTGTTTTTGGTCATTGGGACACCGGGTGGTTCGACCATCATCACTACCGTTTTTCAAACAATTCTGAATTTGATTGAATTCAATCAAAACATTGAAGAAGCTGTGGCTGCACCAAGGTTTCACCATCAATGGCTACCCGATGAAGTTTTTGTAGAGAAAGGTGCCGTTCCTCAGCAAGTCCGTGAAAGATTGAATCAAAAAGGATATAAATTTGTCAGCAAGAGCCCTTGGGGCTGGGTGGACGGAAGCTGGGGAAGAGTCGATGCGATTCTGATTAATGAAGATGGAAGCCTGAGTGGTGGAGCCGACCCGAGAGGAGACGATACCATTGAAGCTTACTGATAAAACACAGATCAAATGAACATTAAAACATACAAAATGACGAAATTATTCATGAGCTTGGGGATGACATTCTTTTTGTCCCTGAGTATTTTTTCACAGGATTCTGTCTTGTTACGAACCGAAAAAGTCTGGTACAATAGCAGTTTTGAAGACACCGGGATTTATGGTGTGAATACAGAAAAAGCCTGGCAATTTCTGAAAGAGCAAAAGCGAAAACCGACCGACCTGATAGTGGCCGTACTCGACGGTGGAATTCAGGCAGATCACATTGATTTGAAAGCCAATATGTGGGTCAACCCAAAGGAAATTCCCGGAAACGGCAAAGACGATGACAAAAACGCTTATGTGGATGATGTTTACGGTTGGAATTTCATCGGTGGAAAAGATGGCAAAAATGTGGATGGAGATACGCTGGAGAGCGTCAGGGTTTTCAAATCCGTTTATGTCCCATTGTTTGAGAGTACAGACGAAGCAAAAAACATCGAAAATCAAAACAAATATCCGGAAAAATATGACGAATATCTGGAACTCAAATCTAAAATCGCAAAAAAACAAAACGAAGCAAAAGCCAATCTGGTACAGTACAATTCCCTTCTGGAACAGATCAACAACGGCTTCAAACCACTCATTGAGTTTTTTGGCGACCAACCCATTACAGAAGAAAATCTGAGCAAATACGAACCCACTGAAGAAACCATGGGTGCCATGATGATGTTTGGAATGATACCACAGGAAGAATGGAAAGGCAAAACCATGCAAGAAATCAATGATGAACTCACCGAGCAACTCAACGATGCAGTTTCCTACTTCAACGGACAAATCGAATATCATTACAATCTGGAATTTGAACCCAGATTTATTGTCGGAGACGACTACGACAACAAAAAAGAAAAAGACTATGGCAATAACGATGTGGAAGGTCCCGATGCACTCCACGGCACACATGTGGCCGGTCTGGTTTCTGCTGTTCGTGGCAATGAAAAAGGGATTGACGGAATCGCAGGAAATTCAGTGAAAATCATGGCCGTTCGTACTGTTCCCAACGGAGACGAAAGAGACAAAGATGTGGCCAATTCCATTCGGTATGCGGTGGACAACGGTGCAAAAATCCTGAATATGTCCTTTGGAAAAGATTATTCGCCCGACAAAGAAGTGGTTTGGGAGGCCATGCGTTATGCAGAGAAAAAAGGTGCATTGCTGGTGAAAGCTGCAGGAAATGATAATTTGAACATAGACAACGACATCCATTATCCCACTAACTTTGACGATGAGGGAAACAAAGTGATAGAATCTCTCTTAACCGTTGGAGCTTCCAATCCTGAACCCGAAAATCTAAAAGCCAGTTTCTCGAATTTCGGAATCAAATCAGTGGATGTATTCGCTCCCGGAAACAAGATTCTTTCAACCGCTCCGCATGACAAATTCAGAGAATTGCAGGGAACGAGTATGGCCTCACCGATTGTGGCCGGAGTAGCTGCATTGGTGTGGTCGCACTATCCCAAATTGAGTGCATTGGAAGTGAAAGAAGTCATTATGAATTCGGTCAATGTAAATCCTCAACTTGAAAATATTTCAGTGACAGGTGGCGTAATCGATGCATACAAAGCAGTACAGCTGGCTGAAGAATTGTACAAGAAAAAGTGATTTCACATCAAACATAAAACGAAAAGCACAGAGATTTTCTGTGCTTTTTAATTGGAGTAAATTATCTCCAAATAATGAATTCGTTGAAATCTACAACATCAGCGTTTTCTACTTTGATTTCGGTAACTTTTGCAGCAGCCGGACCGATATGACACCAAGCGATAAATTTTGAAATATCAGCCTCCTCACCTTCTGCTTCGGCATAAACACTGCCGTCCGGCATGTTCTGGACAAAACCTTTGACACCGAGTTTATCCGCAATTTCTTTGGTTGATTTTCTGTAAAACACACCCTGAACTTTTCCGCTGATATAAAGATTTTTATGGATTTTCATTTTTATTTGATTGATTTTGAATTGTATAAAGATTTCAAGCCTCCACCCAAGGTCTTTTCAGTATGTTTCCCAAATTTTTCATCTGCGCTGCCGAGGGCTTTGAATAAAAAATTCCTGAACTTTTGTTGCTGCGCATGCCTCTCACAAACAGATAAAAAATGCCGCCAAAATCTCTTTCAAAATCAAAACTTTTGCCCAATCTGCTTTCTAAGTATTTTTTAATGGCCAATGAATAAATCAAATATTGTAAATGGTAATTGTTGGCAGTCATCGCCGCTGCAACTTTCTCCACCGAATAATCCGCCAAATCAGGGCCCAAATAATTGGATTTCCAGTCGAGTATATAAAATCTGTCGTTGTGTTCAAAAAACATATCCACAAAACCACCCATCATACCTTCTACTTTCCACGGAAAATAATCCGAAATCAATAGGCCGTCTTCCATCAATTTTTCAAGCTGTTTGGGTTGAAATAGAGCCACCGGAAAATCAAATTCGAGTTCGTGCAAAACTTTGTAAGGTTTCAGTGATGAAAGTCTGAAAGTTTCGTTTTTCGCCATCAATTCCGCATTCAGCACATGTCCGAGCAGTGAGTTGAGGTTATCGCTGAATGGCGAATCATCCTTTTTGGAAGGCATGAATCTCGCCAATGCTTTTTCTATGGTTGAATCCCAAGTGTCCGGATATCCGAAGTTCAGATTTTCAAACAAAAAATGCAGAAAATTACCGGTATGTGCTCCTTTGGGCAAATCCCTAAAAATGAATCTTTCATAACTTTCTTCCGTTGCTGTATAATTTTCCCGTGAAAGCAATTCGCCGTGTGCAGACAATCGGCTATAACTCAATTGCATCCAATTGTTTTCGCGCAATTCAATTTTTTCAATTTTCGGATGAATTTGCTCGGGCATTTTCGGTGGAGAATAATGGTTCTCAATCGGTTCAACAGCTTGTGTGAACTGAATGAATTCACTCTCGCGAATCTGTTCGGTAAAATGAGTCAAACTCGAATTTCTGTAATAATTCGAATTATTTTTATAAATAAAACATTTGTAAACCGCCCTTGTGATGGCCACATATATCAATCGCCGATTCTCCTGTTCGTCTTGGTATTTGTGGGCAGCTAATTCCTCTCCGTTCAGTTGATTTCTTTTGGCGGTAATATAATTTCCATTTTCAGTTCTCAGATTGACAATCTCGTGTTTGCTATTGTATGTCAAATCGAGTTCCGGTGCAATGACAATGTTGTATTGCAGACCTTTGCTCGAATGGATGGTCAGTATATGAACAGCGTTCTCGTCGCTTTCGATTCGTTGTTCCATTTCGTTGCCATCGTTTTGAGAATTTGACATGCTTTTTTTCAACCAATCTGTGAGTTCGGTAGGATTCAGCCGCTGCCGACTTTCGACTTTGTATAAGATTTCGGCCAGATGATAAAGATTGGTCAAAACCCTTTCACCGTTGTGTACATTTCCGGACAGCAGATGAGAACGAACTTCAAAATCCTTAATGAATTTCATCAAAGTAGCATAAATTCCCTGTTTGTGCCAATTTTCATTGTATGATTTGAACAATTGCACTCCTTTTTCTTCGTCTAAATTCAATAGGAAATCGGTGGTGTATGGGGTGAAGGATGTCATTAGCGCACGGTTGATTGTGGAACGAACGGGCTTCAACATCGCTTCAAGAATACAAACGAGTTCTTCTGTTTCAGCAGCATCCAAGATTTTGTCATCGGTGTTGGTCACCGCCGGAATTCTCAATCGGTTCAATGCGTTTTTGATTTCTGCTGCCCGTTTTTTTGAGCGCACAAGAATACCGATATCGGACGGAATGATTTTTCTTTTACTACCGTTTTGAGGATGATAAAAAAAGTGGTTTTCATTGGTCAGTAAATCCAAAACCTGACGGGCGGTTTCTTTGCTTACTTCCTCTTTGTTATCGAATTTAGTAATACTTAGAGGCAGACATTCCTGTCCGTACGAGAACAAATTCCCTTTGTGGTCAGACGCTTGTGCATCCACTTTGTGGTAATGAATTTTATCCTTTTCTTCAGCAAAGTGAAAGGTATCAAAATCATCGGTTGGCAGGAAGAATTCGTTCATTGCAATGACCATATTTTCGGTGGAGCGATAATTGGTGTTCATTCCATAAACTTTCTGCACCGAATTGCGCGCCTCAAAATAGGTGGCGATGTCTGCTTTCCGCCAAGCATAAATCGACTGTTTGGGGTCGCCGATGTAAAATATAATTGAATTTCCCTGAAATGCAGTTTTGAAAATTTCATACTGCTGACGGTCGGTATCCTGAAATTCATCAATAAAAACCGCCTTGTATTTTTTACGGAGTTCAGTCTCCAATCTCGGATTGGATTTTTCGGTCAAGGCCCTGTACAAATTCCCAATCAAATCGTCGTATGAAAGCAGATTGTGTGAAAGCATAAAGGATTTCACTGAAACCGAAATTTCCTGAATCGCAAAGGCATAGAGATAATCCATGAATTCTTCTGTAATCGCACTTTTCTTTTCTTTGATATCGTCAATTTCTTCAATGTAATCAATGATTTCAGGATAAGTTTCCCGGATATTTTTCAGCAATTTTTTTTCCTCAATTCCGGACAACAACATGAACGGGTCAGTGGCTTTGGGTAAAATGTGTTTGTTGACATAATTGTTTGCACTCCCCTGCTCTGTCAACTGATTAAAGTTCCGAGTAACGAAATCTAACAACTCTTTTTCTTTTTGAAGAATCAGCATATCCGCATCCGCAATCTTTCCGGCAAACATGGCTTGTCTTTCTTCACTCAAATCGTATGCTTTGTCGGGTTCGAAGTAAATGTATTTTTTTCCACCGATGTGACTTTTCACAATCGATTGTATATCAAACAGATTCAGGTTTTTACTCATCAACAAGGACAACAAATCCAAATGGATTCCTGTAATGTGTTTTCTCCAAAATTTTTGTGTTTCTTCTCTCAGAAGTACCGAATCTTCGGCAATCAATTCAGAGCTAAAGAGTTGTCCGGTTTCGAACGCAAATTCCACAAGGGTTTGTTGGCAAAATCCATGAATGGTCATCACCGAAGTTTCGTCCAAATTCAGCACAGCGAGTTTCAGCACTTCCTCGGCTTCTTTGCGGTCTTGTCTGTCCACTAATTTTTTGATGGTTTCATCCCCGATTTCTTCGCCCTGTGCATATCGGTATGCGTTTCTCACAAATCGACGAATGCGTTCCTGAAGTTCAGCCACGGCGGCATTGGTAAAAGTGACCATCAGTATGTCCTGAATCAGAATTTTCTTTTCGAGAATTAAACGAAGGACCAAAATCGCAATGGAATAGGTCTTGCCCGTTCCTGCACTGGCTTCAATCAGATTACTGCCGCTAAGTTCTACGACTGTGGAATTGAAATCTATGGGTTCGTCATTCATTTTACTGTTTTATTTTTTTTTATTTAATTTTCGGTTGGCTTCGACTCCGCTCAGCCACCGGTTTTCGGTCATTGAGCGGCGGTCATTGAGCGAAGTCGAAATGCAGCCACCGGTTTTCGGTCATTGATTCGGTCTTCATTCGGTCATTGAGCGGAGCCGAAATGACCCGAAATGACAAAAGATTCCAGGTCATTTTTTATACTTACAATGTGTTTCATTCATACATTCTGCCAATCTTTTGATTTCTTCTGTCATACCGCCCATCAATGCTTCTTTCTTTTTACGACTCCAACCCTGAATTTGCTTTTCTCTGTAAAAAGCCTCATCAATCCTGTTGTATTCTTCAAAATACAACAACTTCACCGGAAGTCTCGTTTTGGTGAAATTAGCTCCTTCTGCGTTCTGATGCTGCATGAGTCTCAATTCCAAATTATTTGTACTGCCTGTATAATAACTTCCGTCTGAACATTCTAATATATACATAAAGCCTTTCATTTTAGTGAAATTTAATTCTTTTTAATATTCATTTTTGGCTTCGACTCCGCTCAGCCACCGCGCTCATTGAGCACAGACGAAGTCTGCGAACGAAGTTCACGAAATGCAGCCACCGGTTTTCGGTCATTGATTCGGTCTTCATTCGGTCATTGAGCGGAGCCGAAATGACCGAAATGACAAAAGATTCCAGGTCATTTTTTATACTTACAATGTGTTTCATTCATACATTCTGCCAATCTTTTAATCTCTTCTGTCATACCGCCCATCAATGCTTCTTTCTTTTTACGACTCCAACCCTGAATTTGTTTCTCCCTATAAAATGCTTCATCAACCTGCTGTATTCTTCAAAATACAACAACTTCACCGGAAGTCTCGTTTTGGTAAAATTAGCTCCTTCTCCACTCTGATGCTGCATTAGCCTCAATTCCAAATCATTTGTGCTGCCTGTATAATAACTTCCGTCTGAACATTCTAATATATACATAAAGCCTTTCATTTTAGTGAAATTTAATTCTTTTTAATATTCATTTTTGGCTTCGACTCCGCTCAGCCACCGGTTTTCGGTCATTGAGCGGCGGTCATTGAGCACAGACGAAGTCTGCGAACGAAGTTCACGAAATGCAGCCACCGGCTTTCGGTCATTGATTCGGTCTTCATTCGGTCATTGAGCGGAGCCGAAATGACCCGAAATGTCCGTTCTGAATTCATCCAAAAAACTCCGCCACATCCTCCACCAATAATTTTGCATAAGCTTGGTATTCTTCAAAAATATTTCCTCTCGAAAAATAGCCGTTTTC
>Ga0207415_1001441_pt1 | contig 12017 bp, 14 predicted proteins | sample Passage237A_FD_187369 | JGI IMG/M metagenome (GOLD analysis project Ga0207415, IMG submission 187369) | Cellulose adapted compost microbial communities from Newby Island Compost Facility, Milpitas, CA, USA - Passage2 37A (SPAdes) (version 3) ...
CACCAACGACAACCTGATCGCGATCGCCTACCTGCTGTGCGCCAAGCTCAAACACCTGCCGCGCAATCCATGGCTGAAACCTGCGGCAGCATGATCAGGCTCTTTCCACACGAAACGCGAGAGAGCCCGTTTCCGCCGCTGCGCGGCGAATCTTTGGCGATTGGAGATCGAACTCATAGCTGGCGATGGATTGCCAAGCGACACGCTGACGCCCCGATGTGCCCTCCATGCGCGAGATGGCGAAATTGCGAAACTTCGGATCGCGGCACAGGTAGTAAACGAAGTCGTTGTCTGCCGGGTTTTGCCCGCAAAGCACGATGAACTCGGTAGAGCCTTCGCCAATCTCACCATCGGCAAGTGTGTTGACTTGTGCGGTCTTTCCGTTTTCTAGGCAAGGTGTGATCCGCGCAAGAAGCGTGTCGCCGTTCCGGAAGTGCGCGCCAGCGGCTTTCGCTGCACGAGTTTCAACCTCTGTTACCGGGATATCCCGACCTCTCAATGGCAGCGCAGCCATCTCGACATACGGAACGATTTCCCCTTTCTTGACCTTGCGCGGTGGGTTGATGGTGGCGATGTCAGAGAGCTTGGCCATAACCCAACGCCCCCAGCTTCTCGCGGATCACGGCATCCAGTGCCGCGCCGCGTGCCATCTGCTCGCCAAGCTGCGCCGTCAGGCGCTTCATCTTCGCGTCGAAGGCTTCGTCGTCCTCGTCCTGCGCTTCCGCGCCCACGTAGCGGCCCGGCGTCAGCACATGGCCGTGCTTGCGGATCTCGTCCAGCGTGGCGGATCTGCAGAAGCCGGGAATGTCTTTGTAGGGCGCAGGGCCAGCAGCGCCCCCATCCGCCTTCGGCACCTTCCCCCGCTGCGCGGGGGAAGGAGGCGCGGACTCGGCGCGCCAGGCGTGGTAGGTGTCGGCGATCCTGTGGATGTCGTCGTCGGTGAGTTCGCGGCGGGTGCGGTCCACCATCACGCCGCAGCTTGCGGGCGTCGACGAACAGCACCTCGCCGCGCCGGTCGCGCAGCTTCGACCGCTTCACCAGCCCGTTGCTGCGGTCCTTCGCCAGAATCCACAGGCAGGCCGGAATCTGGGTGGAATAGAACAATTGCCCCGGCAGGGCGACCATGCAGTCCACCACGTCGGCTTCCACCATCGCGCGGCGGATCTCGCCTTCGCCGCTCTGCTGCGAACTCATCGAGCCGTTGGCCAGCACCACGCCGGCGGTGCCGAACGGCGCCAGGTGGTGGACGATGTGCTGCAGCCAGGCAAAGTTGGCATTGCCCGCGGGCGGCGTGCCGTACGTCCAGCGCGGATCATCGCGCAGGCGCTCGCCGCCCCAGTCGCTGATGTTGAACGGCGGGTTGGCGAGGATGAAGTTGGCCTTCAGGTCGCGCAGCTCGTCCTTGTGGAAGCTGCCCTCGTTGTTCCAGCGGATGTCCGAGTCGATGCCACGCACCGCCAAGTTCATCTTGCACAGCCGCCAGGTGGTGTAGTTGCTTTCCTGCCCGTAGATGGCGATGTCGCCGGTACGTCCGCCATGTTCGGCGACGAACTTCTCGCCCTGCACGAACATGCAGCCGCTGCCGCAGCACGGGTCGTACACGCGGCCGCTGTACGGCTCCAGCATTTCCACCAGCACGCGCACCACCGAGCGCGGGGTGTAGAACTCGCCGCCGCGCTTGCCTTCGGCGCCGGCGAACTGGCCGAGGAAGTATTCGTACACGCGGCCCAGCACGTCCTTCGCCGTGTCGCCGCCTTCGTTCAGCGCGATGCCGGAGATCAGGTCGATCAGTTCGCCCAGCATCACCTTGTTGAGCGCGGGGCGGGCGTAGTCCTTGGGCAGCACGCCCTTGAGCGACAGGTTGTCCTTCTCGATGGCGCGCATCGCGTCGTCGATCAGGGTGCCGATCGAGGGTTGCTTCGCGTTGGCCCGCAGGTGCGACCAGCGCGCCTGCCTCGGCACCCAGAAGATGTTGTCGGCGAGGTATTCGTCCTTGTCCTCGGCGGCCTGCGGGTCTTCGGCCAGCAGTTGCGCGTGGCGCGCCTCGAAGGCGTCGGAGATGTACTTGAGGAAGATCAGGCCCAGCACGACGTGCTTGTAGTCGGACGGCTCCATGCTGCCGCGCAGCTTGTCGGCGGCCTTGAAGAGCTCGGCCTCGAAACCGAGATTGCCGCCGTTGCCGTTCCCGGCGGCCCTGCCCTTTGCCATGCCGTTTCCGCCCCCTGCGTGATGGCCTTTCCGCTCTCCGGATGCTTCCGGAGGCAAGGATGGTGGGCCCACCAGGACTCGAACCTGGAACCAAGGGATTATGAGTTTCCTTGCAAATCAATAAGTTATTGATAAGTAAGCGAAAGGTGGCGAAGCCTAGCGCAGGGGAAACGTCAATACAATCAGTAGTTTAGCGCAAGGTAGCGAAGTGCGCGAAAACTGGGCGTTGTACCGCATTCGTACCGGAGTCCAAGGTGATTCCAAGGCCGCCACGCGACCACGACAACAGCTCCCATGGTCAACGCTATCCGCTTCCAGAGACACAAGGTATCCAACTCTCTTGGCTGCGGAGCAACTTCTGGTTTTCCATCCTGATTCGTGGTACAAAAACCAGAAGTCGCACTTCCGTGACTCAGGAGATCTTCCGCCGTGGCCCAAAACATCTACGTAAAGGCCAACGAGGTGCTTGGCCGCCTCCAGAGCCTTGACCTCGATCATACGACGCTGACAAACATCGTTCGCCGTGGACAGTACGCGCACGCCGCTTGTACGGCCAACGATCCTCCGCTCTATCCGGGCTTCACTGCTTGGGCGCAAATGATTCGGGCATCGCGCGAATACCTGCTGCCTAAGGGCTGGTCACGGTCCAACGAGAACAACTATTGCTTGGTGATTGACCCCAAAGGAGAGATCGCCATTGCGATCGCCACTGGAGACGAGGGGACGGGTCAGCCCCATGCCAACCCAACGACGAAGTCCTCCAAAGGGCCGCGCACGGTGGATGTCGTGATCGCGAACCAGAATCAGCTGGTGCTGCCTCTGGACTTCCCTCCGATCCCGGAGCCTGCCATCAAGCAGGACGAGAACCGGATGACCTGGATTCTGCTCGTCCATCGAGGCGCAGAAGGCGTCCGTAGCGAACTGTCGCTGCCCTTGTCGATCAACGACGACGGCTACATCGATGCTTGGCGTGAACGCATCATGCTCGGTGTTCTACCCAACGATCCAGACCTTCACGACATCAAGCCGAGCCCCAACGATCAGCCGGATATCGCGATCGACGTCAAGCGACGGGCATGAGCACGGCCGCCATCTTCAACCCCTCGCGCCTGACGCTGGCGCGAAGGCGTCGTGGCTTGACGATGACAAAACTCGCCGGCCTGATCGGCGTCGAGCTTCGTTCCGTCTCCGCCTACGAGAAGGGGGAGTTCAGCCCGGATAGCGAACGCTTGGCCGCCATTAGTCGTGCACTCGGCTTCCCTGCCCCGTTTTTCTATGGGGAAGCCGTGGACGAACCCACGCCCGACATCGCCAGCTTCCGTGCCCTGTCCAAGATGACTGCGGCGCAACGCGACACGGCGTTGGGCAGCGGCGCAATCGCACTGATGCTCAATGACTGGATCGAACAACGGTTCCAGCTCCCAACCCATGATCTACCGGACCTCAGCCGCGAAGCCAGCCCGGAAGCGGCGGCGCAGGCACTGCGCGCCGCGTGGGGTTTGGGCGAACTCCCGATCAAGAATGTGATCCATCTTCTTGAGGCCAAGGGTGTCCGGGTATTCTCCCTGTCAATCGATGCCGCCGAAGTCGACGCCTTCTCCATGTGGCGGCAAAGCACGCCATTCGTTTTTCTCAACACCGGCAAGTCGGCTGAACATGGGCGTTTCGACGCTGCGCACGAGTTGGGCCACTTGGTATTGCATCGCCATGGTTCGCCTCAGGGGCGGGAAGCAGAGCGCGAAGCCAACAGCTTCGCCTCGGCATTCCTCATGCCGCAGGCAAGCGTACTCGCCGAAGCTCCGCACATGGCGACCGTGGATAGGCTCATCCAGCTCAAGCAGCGCTGGGGTGTTTCCGTGGCTGCACTTATCTACCGTCTGCATTCGGTGGGCGCGTTAAGCGACTGGCACTACCAATCACTTTTCGTCGAGATCTCCAAGCGTGGATATCGAAAGAGCGAACCCAATGAAGGGCAGCGCGAGACTTCGCAAGTCCTACAGAAGGTCTTTTCGGCACTTCGCGAAGATGGCGTTTCCAAGAACGACATCGCGAACGAACTCTGTGTCACCGCCGAAGAGCTCGACCAGCTGGTCTTTGGGCTTGCACTCACCGCGCTCAAAGGAGGCAACACCGGGGCACGATCTGGTCGCAAGCGTCCCGATCTTCATCTCGTGAGTTCACGTTAGGAGAATCCCATGGCAAAGAAAGACATTCACGTCGTCCCGCATAAACAGGGGTGGGCAACGCGCAAGGAAGGAGCAAGTCGCGCCGGAGTAGTCACTCCTACGCAGAAGCAGGCTATCGATAAGGCGCGCGACCAAGCACGGCGCGACAAGGTCGAAGTGGTCATCCACCGCAAAGATGGGCGCATCCGAGACAGCGATAGCTATGGCAGCGACCCCAATCCACCCAAAGACAAGCAGCACTGACGTAGTTCAGCCGCCACCCTACATGGACGATCACGACTTTGGATCTTCTGCTCCGTCAGCCTTCGTTCCCCGACCTCTGCCCCATCACCGCGGCAGTCGATGCGCTGGCCAGCTCAGGCGGTATTGAAGAGCGCGGTGCGATCTTCACGCGGCGTGAGGTTGTAGATTTCATCCTGGATCTCGTCGGTTACGTCAGTGATCGACCGCTGTACCAGTCCAGACTGCTGGAGCCTGCATTCGGCAATGGTGATTTCCTTCTGCCCGCAATCGACAGGCTCCTCGCGGCATGGGAGAAAACGGGGCAGGCCGAAAACCCATCGAAAGCATTGGGCGATTGTATTCGTGCGGTCGAGCTGCACCACGACACCTTCGGCGAAACCCGCGCGGCAGTCATTACACGTTTGGCGCAATTCGGCATCTCCAGCGCAGCTGCAACAGCGATTGCAAACCGATGGTTGCAGCAGGGCGATTTTCTGCTAACCCAGATGCCGGATGCCTTCGATGTAGTGATCGGCAATCCGCCCTACGTCCGCCAGGAAATGATTCCTGACGTTCTGCTCGCCGAGTATCGCAGCCGCTACGCTACGATCTATGACCGGGCTGATCTCTACATTCCCTTTATCGAGCGCTCGCTCCGACTGCTGAAGAAGGGTGGCGCACTCGGCTTCATCTGCGCCGACCGCTGGATGAAGAACCGATATGGGGGGCCGCTACGCGCCCTGATCGCCAAGGAATTTCACTTGAAAGTCCATGTCGACATGACCGACACGCCGGCCTTCCATTCCGATGTGATCGCGTACCCGGCTATCACCGTCATTACGCGGGAACGCGCGCATACGACACGCATTGCCCACCGACCCGAGATCGACAGTTCCGTCCTCAGCAGATTGGCGACGCAATTGACTGCGCAATCATTGCCCGAGGAATCTTGCGTGGTTCATGAACTTGCTGGCGTCGCCGCCGGTACAGAACCGTGGATTCTGAAGTCATCAGATCACCTTGCGCTGGTGCGTCGTCTGGAACAGGAGCTGCCTACTCTCGAAGCAACTGGATGCAAGGTGGGCATCGGTGTGGCAACGGGAGCGGACCAGGCCTTTATCGGCCCATTCGATGCTCTCGATGTTGAGGATGATCGAAAGCAGCCACTTGCAACAACCCGTGATATCGCGAACGGTATCGTTGAATGGAAAGGACTCGGCGTCATCAATCCTTTCGCAGACAGCGGCGGACTGGTCGATCTAAACAATTATCCCCGCTTGAGGCGCTATCTCGAAGCACGCAAAAGGGAGATCGCGGGCCGCCACTGCGCCAAGAAAACGCCGACCAACTGGTACCGCACGATCGACCGCATTACGCCGTCAATAACGCGGAAACCAAAGCTGTTGATTCCTGACATCAAAGGTGAGGCCAACGTCGTCTACGAAGAGGGAAAGTTGTATCCCCACCACAATCTCTATTTCATCACTTCAGAAGAGTGGGATCTACGTGCATTGCAAGCCGTGCTGCTTTCCGGCGTGGCTCGCTTGTTCGTGGCGAGCTACTCGACAAAGATGCGCGGTGGATTCCTGAGATTTCAAGCGCAGTATCTACGTCGCATCCGGGTGCCCAAATGGAGGGATGTGCCGGAGCACCTTCGGGAGATGCTGATTACGGCTGCAACCACGCGGGATATCGTCGCCTGCAATCGTGCCGCCTGCGAGATGTACGGGTTGTCCGGGGAAGAACAGGCTATCTTGGAGGAAGACTTTGGCAGATAAGATCGATATCGGGGCGCGTCTCCAAGAAGCAGTACAAAGCTACTGGGACGCCCGCGCGCAGAACCGCCAAAAGCAAGTCGAATCAGGCAGGATCGATGCGGGGTCGCGTGGCGAGGTCACGGGCGGCAACCAGATGGGTGCGCTGGAAGTTCTCGTCGCTGACATTCTGTGCGAAGCCGGCCTGAAGCGGCTCGATGTTCGCACCCGCACGGCACTGGAACTTCCCGGCTACTTTCGTGCAACCAAAAAGTGGGATCTGATTGTCATCTCAGAAGAACAACTGGTGTTGGCGATGGAATTCAAATCCCAGGCCGGCGCATCGATCGGAAACAACGTAAACAATCGTGCAGAGGAAGCTGTCGGAAGTGCCAAGGACATCTGGACCGCCTATCGTGAAGGCCGATTCGGGAACAAGGCGCCTCCTCCCTTCCTGGGATACCTCTTCTTGCTCGAAGACCGCGAAAGCGTCAAGAAGCCGGTCGCGAATAAGCAACCCTATTTTGAGGTCGACCCTGTATTCCGCGGTCTGCCGACCACTAACAAGAATGCCAGCAAGGTGAAGTATGGCGGCGTCTCGTACGCGAAGAGGTACGAGCTATTGTGCCGGCGTCTCGTGCTGGAAAGGATCTACAACTCGGCTTGCTTCCTGATGGCGACTAACTCCCGGCCGACCGTCATCTCCCAACCAGCGGACGACCTGACGTTCGCTCGATTCGTTGCCGCGTTGCGGGGGCACGCGACGACCTTCCTTGGTAGCCAACAACCGTAATACGGAAGCTCAGGCGATGGCATCCGGCCAACCTTGCCGCGCTGTACGCGATTTTCGACGACAAGCAACACCCGTACTGCGAGCATCGGTTGGCGGATTGAAACTGGCGGTGCCGCGCCTCACCAATCCGAGACTTCTTCCCACGCTGGCCCCAGGAACGCTTTCAGAACGGCCAGAACATCGGCCATTTCGTCGCTGAACGGCAACGCATGAAAGTGGCTGTGAACCCGCACGATGCAGGGCATTTGCGTTGGAACCTCTACATCTCCGTTTTCAAGTTGACGGATGTTCAATAGCGGGCCAACGAATTCGCCCAACAACCGAATCGCCTCATCCGGTGTAGCGAGCTTGCGCGATAGTCCGGTTGGGGATGACCACCATCGCAGGCTTTCGCCAACCTGGGCGAAGATTGCCAGCGCATACGCCGAATCATCGGCGGGTTCGATGACCACGGCAAGCGGAAAGGCATCGCCAGAAAATACGGGGTCAGCGTCTAGTCGCTGCAAGTATTTCTTGCGCCGATCAATGATTTTCTTCCGGCGCTTCGCTCCTCGGTTCATCGGGTTTCTCGTGGAAGGTTGAGTGACTTCCTTCCCTGGTCCCGATGTGTTCAAGCTGAACATGGGTGATGAAGCGCAAGGCTACGCCATCAATCAGTCCGTTGATGCTTCCATCATCCTACGAATCGGCTCGCGCCGGTACTTGGCGATCACAGCGCACATGGCGTCGTCATTGGTCATGTCCATCCGCTCCCGCTCATTGAAAAGCGTCTGCATCTTCTGGTGCATCTGCTCGATGCGCTCCAAGTCGGGTACGTCTTTCTCCCGCTCGTCGCCAATGACAGCCGAGCAATCCGCAATGTGCGAGTTCAACAGCTCGCGGGCGACCTCGTAGGTCAAGACCTGTTCGTAGCGATAGCCCATGTCGTTCTCCACGTGAAACGTGCCAAAGTGCATACACTTTGCGGCCCCCGGCCTATCCTGCCATAGTCCTAAAAGTACCTACGAGTTTTTTCAAAAAAACTCCGTCAGCGCGGCTAGGGAATGGCGTGACTGGTCAACACAACAGCCACTCCAACGCCGGCACAGATGGCGATAGTTCCGACGACCCATGGGAACCACCACGATTGCAGCCATGCCGGCCCCATGTCCGAGTGCTGATGCATGGTGTGGCTACGCTGTTCCAGCATAACCACGATCCGCCCGATGGTTTGATTCACCTGGCGTAGGTCCTCGCGGAGTTCGTTGTGACTACCTGCCATAGTTCTCGAAGCCTTTGCAATTTCTGTCAGCAGAAATCCGGGGTCAGCAGGGGAAAGTATAGGCGGCTGGTGCGGTATGGGTGGGCCGGACGTGCCTGCTGGCTCAGACTGCCCTGGCGCGAGTGAATCTCGCTCCTTCCAGTCGCTAGTCTCCGTATGCCTGCGGCGCACAGTGAAGCACGATCAGGTTTGCGGATCGGCCAGCACACGGGCGGCTTCGGGAATACGTGCCAGCCAGTCAGCGCCAACTCGTTCGATGGCCTCGGCCATCGTGTAATCCATCGAAGCCAGCCAGTCGGCACGATTCAACACCAGCGCCGCTGCAAGCTTCTCGCCGGTGGACAGAACGCCAAAGCCTCCGTTCTTGGCGTCGCAACTCTTGGCGATTATTTGCTGCAAGGTGAAGTCGGTCATGGCGTGTCAATCGATGGGCTGCGATTCGTCACGGCGGCGACGGTCTTCGACAATCATCACGCGCTGAATGACGGGATGAACCGGATCGGGAATTTCCTGCTTGCCGGAAACCAGCCGATTGAGGAATTCCAGCCAGCTATCGAGCAGGTTCATGAGGGGGACGTAGATGAAGCGGCCCAGCAAACCCATGATGGCCCACCACAAGGACAAGCCCACGAAAGCAACGACCGCGATGGCGACCACTACGATGACGGCCCACAAGCCGAGATAGAGCAACGCGGGCGGCAGGTAATCCACGAAGCCGGGAAAGGCGTCGTAAAGCCAGGTGACGAGGGTTTTCATGGATGGCACTCCTGCTTGGGGCTGTGGTCTGCGCTGATGCCAGCGATGGCCTCGGCATTGCTGGCATGGCGACCACCAGCCGCGCAGCAGAGCGCCGTCAAGGGGAAGGGCCGCGGCCGTAGGGCGCTGCCAAGCGACCGGCCCTTGACGGAAGGAGCGACGCGAAGCGGTAGCCCATAGCCTTAGCCAACCGCTGCTTCACTGGCCGGTTCCGGCCACAACACGCGATCGAACCAGGCTTCGGCCAAACGTCGTTCGTCGCTGCCGTTGCTGTCGCCCGTGTGCGCCAGGTCAGCCATGAACGCGGCAAGCACTCGTTCCGGGGTCAGTCCGCGGGCTTCGGCCAAGTTGACGAATTTTGGCGGCACTTCCAGCGACAGGCGTTTCGTACCCTTGTTGCGATGAAACGGGATTGGCTCCGCCTTCGGTTCTGGCTCCCTGACGCCGCTGGAGGCCTTCTCGTCGCCGTTGCTGCTCTCGGTCGTCGGAGGCATGGAATCGCCTTGTGGCGACTCCTGTGCGCCCGTAGATGCCTTGCCCTTGCCGCCGAGTTCGCGGGCCAGTTGGTCAATCGCCTGCGGGCTGATTTCTGCATGCTCGTTGCACAAGGCTTCAACGGCTTCCGGATTCTTCGCGTGCAAGTTGCGAAGCTGGTAGAGGCGTTGAACGTTGCGCGTCTTGCCTTCGGTGATAAGTGCTTCGATGAAGGGTGGCGGGTCAACAAGGGCTAGGTGATAGGTGACGAATTCCTTTCGCTTGCCGAGCCGCTTGGCGATTTCGGCCTTGCCGTCCCCGTTTTTAAGCCGCTTCTGGATGAAGGCAGCAATTTCCAGCGGGGTCAGATCATCGCGTTGCAGGTTTTCGATGACCTGGGCGTATTCGTCTCCCTGCTCGGCGATGAAAGCCGGAATAGTCGTCTTGCCGGCGATCTTCGATGCACGATAGCGCCGTGCGCCGTAGCGGATGACGTAGCGGCCCGGAGCGGTCGGGTGTGGCTTGATGGTGATGGGTTGCAAGACGCCACTTTCCTTGATGCTGGCCGCAAGGTCTTCCAGCTTTCCCTGGTCGAATTCCTTGCGCGGTTGGTCGGGGTCTTCGTCGATTTCATCAATCGGGAATTCCCGCGCCTTGCCGTCCGGCTCCGCGGCTGATTTGGTGGGTGCCGCAAGCGCAGTCTGTGCGTAGTCGAGTGCGTTAAGGTCAATGGCCATGATGGGTTGCTCCATGCGTCGAAGTGGTAAGGACGCCCATCGTCGAAGCGATATGAGCGAAGCTGGGTTCGATCTTGCGCCACGCATCGCGGGCGCTGGTCTTGGCGTTCTTCCAAATCGGTACGCCTTCCGCTTGGGATTCTTCGATAGCCGTGGTGCGGCGGATGAGTGCGAATCCGCCTTCGGGCAACGCAATTAGCAGCTTGGCGAAGTGCTGCGCGATGGCAGCCAGGTTCTCTTTCTGGAACGGGGTATCCATGACCTGGTTCGGCAGGATGCCGATGAAGTGCAGGCCGGGATTCAAGGAATCCTTCGCAGCAGAAACGGTTTTCAGGAGTGAGCGAAGTCCGTCGATGGCTTCCTGTGCCAGTTGAATTGGCGCAACCAGGTAGTCGGTGCTGATGACTGCCGCCTTCATGCGAATGTCCAGCGTGGGCGCGGTGTCGATCACGCATACGTCGAACTGCTCGCCAACGCGAGCAATGAAGGCTTTGAAGTTGCCGGCAAACTCGTTGCGTCGCGCCTGTTCCATGTCCAGCAGGTCAAGCTCCGGGCTTCCGGGCATGACAACGAAGTTCCCGGATTCCACCGCTGCGGTCTTGTTCGTGAATGCTTCCGCTGCTCTGGTGGTGGAAGCCATCGCGGCCTGCTTGGCGGTGAGCGCCTTCGTGCTGTTGGCCTGGCTGTCCAAGTCGATGAAAAGCACACGCTGCCCGAGCTTGTCCGCGAGGTAGTGCGCGTACTGGCTGGCGATGGCCGACTTGCCGACACCGCCTTTTCGATTGGTGATCAGGATGGTTTTCATGCAGGGTTCTCCGGGTCTCCTGGCTATCGCTCGTGGGAGGGTTTCTTGTCGGCAGGCAAGCGACCTGCGTTGTGCGTATCAGGCACGCTCCGCGCTTCATGGGTGGACTGCTTTTGAGTTGGTGCGAGGCCTGCGCGATCGGGGCCGCCAGAAGCGACCATGCCCTTGACGGTTTCGACTACACCGACGGCAAGCCGACGGTCTTCCTGGTCGCCCTGTGCCAGTGCCTTCGCCAGTGCTTCGTATCCTTTGATCGCATTTGGCGATGGCTTGAACGACGCTTCCGGCGACTCTAAGCGCCTCCGCTGGCCGTCCACGTGCAGCGCAGCCTGCCGGCGCGTCTTGCGGCGTGCACCACGTACAAGCCGCGGCGTGGCGTTCGCTTCGATTCCATGTTCGCGTAGGGCCTCGGCGAAGCCTTCGCGCCAGCGTTGCAGATCGGCCTTGCGAGGGTTCAGTCGCGTGCCGTCATCGCCTTGGGCGTTCACGCAAAGGTGGACGTGCGGATGCTTCTCGTCGTCATGGGTGGCGAAAACGTAGTGGAAGTTGCCGCCGAACTCGCTCTTGGCAAATTCGGTGGATTCAACTCTGAAGTGCACCACCTATCGTGTGAAGTGGCCCAAGGGCGCTAGCCTTCGCCGCTTCACCGCCAAGTGGAGCAACGATGAGCTATACGCACCTGAGCCAGGAAGAGCGGTACCAGATCGAGTGGATGATGAAGGGAGGGTGGACGCTCACGGAGGTCGCGCGCCACATGGGGCGCCATGCGACGACCCTGCGTCGGGAGCGTCGTCGCAACGGCGAGGCGGATGGCTCGTACG
>Ga0207415_1001445_pt1 | contig 11993 bp, 10 predicted proteins | sample Passage237A_FD_187369 | JGI IMG/M metagenome (GOLD analysis project Ga0207415, IMG submission 187369) | Cellulose adapted compost microbial communities from Newby Island Compost Facility, Milpitas, CA, USA - Passage2 37A (SPAdes) (version 3) ...
ACGTCATTTGACATCTATCCAAACCGTTGATTATAGGCATAAATATGATTGTTGCAAATACCTTATAAATTTAAAAAAATTATACTATATTTGAAAGAAAAAAGTGAAATATTTTTTTCACAGACTGCCGTTAGCTGCAAGTTTAGACAGACACGACATAAAATATAAAAATGAAAGAAGACATACTTGAACAACTTATTGACGGTTATTTTTTAAGACAACCCGGAACATTTACAAAACATAATGTAAAATATCGACCTGACCAAAAGACTTTAAAAAAGGAAGACAAAAACAAGTATAGTGTTCATTCAGACATTGACATTCTTTCTGTTAATTTAAAGACTAAGACGACAAATGTTGTGACTTGCAAATCTTGGCAAGGTGGGTTTGACATTGAAAAGCATTTAGAATGGTTATCAGACAAAAAAAACCACTCAAAAAAAGTTAACGGACGTGAAGTTTGGAAATCGTTTCGTGAGTTGACAGACCAAGTTTGGTCAAAAGCGTTTAGAGACAAAATTTTAGAAGAGACAAACAGCAAAAATTTCAATTACATAATTGCAGTGACAAAACTAAATAACAGTAAAAAAATTGATGAATTTTGTAACAATAAAAATTTTCTAAATATGCTAAGTGACAATGGTAACTTTAAGGTTACAATAAGCTTTTTGACATTAGAAACTATCATTACGACTATTCAAAACGAACCTCAAAACACCGCAGTTGAATCGACAGAAATTGGACGCTTTTTACAATTACTGAATGCAGCAGACCTTAAATTTGAAAGAAAAACCAGCAGCTAACAGGCGTTTGGCACAATGGCGGGTGACGTGGTTAATTGAACATTCTACCTCGCATCAACTTTTGTGGTGTATTGACAGTTTTGAGCTCCGAAATCCGCCCGAACGCAAAGCCCCAGCCCGTTGGCGGTCATGCTAAAAAGACACTGCATCTAAAATGACAGAATAAAATATAAATTTGAAATATGAGTACACCGACAAAAAATATCTCACTGACAAATCTTTCGGTTAACATTGAGAATCCAAGATTTGAACTAGTAGGCAATCAAAGAGAAGCTATACAAGTTATGATTGCTGACCAAGGAGACAAATTAATCAATTTAGCCAAAGACATTGTTGAGACAGGAATGTTGAATCCAGGTGAACTAATTTTGGTAACACCCCATGAAAAGGACAAAGGTCATTACAATGTGTTAGAAGGAAACAGACGGGTTACTGCTTTAAAGGTACTTTCAAATCCAGACTTAATTGACGGTAAGCATAGTTCATTTGCTAAAAGACTGAAACCCTATGCTGAACAATTTAAAAAGAAACCAATTCTTGACATACCATGTGCAGTGTTTAACAATCCTGAAGATGCTAATAAATGGATTAAATTAAAGCATACAGGAGAAAATGAAGGAGTTGGAATTGTAAGATGGGATGCTCAACAAGTTGCTCGATTTGATGAAAGAATAGAAGGAACATCGCCAGTTGCTTTACAAGCGATAGATTTTTTAAGAAAAGAAACTAGCGTTTCAGATGCCGTTAAAAACAAGCTAAAAAATGTACCATCTTCCAGTTTAGATAGGTTACTAAAAGACAAGAATGTTCAGCAAGTAATTGGAATTAATGTAAAAGACAACAGGCTTCAAACTCACCTCTTAAAAGACGAAGTTGTTAAAGGACTAACTAAAATTGTTACTGATTTAGCAGACAAAAAAATTAAGGTTAAAGACATCTATACAAAAGAAGATAGAGAAAAATATATTGAGACGTTTAAACCAACAGACATTCCAAATAAAAAAAAGAAAGCAACATCAGCTTGGGAATTAACATCTCCAACATTACCAAGTAAAACAACACAATCAAAATCGAAACCCAAACATACTCCACTGTCAACTGACCGAGAAACTGTAATTCCCAAAGACTGCATCTTATCAATTTCAGAACCTAGAATAAATAAGATTTACAGAGAATTAAAGGGCTTAAATGTTGACCTCTTTGAAAATGCTGCTGGTGTTATGTTTCGTGTTTTTATTGAATTATCACTTGATACATTTATTGACCATCACAAGTTGACCACAGTAAACAAAGATGCCACTCTAAGAAAAAAAGTAGATGAAGTTTCTCTTCACATAGAAAAACAAGGACTTGCAGATAAGCATGTATGCAAGGGCATAAGAAAGGCTGTTAATAACAACCATGATGTGTTGGCAATGGAAACATTCAATGCCTATATACATAATCGACACCTTTCACCGATACCCAAAGACTTAAAAATAACTTGGGATAATATTCAGATATTCGTAGAAAAAATTTGGGAAACAATTAAATAATGGACTTTCATTCACCTCTAAGATACCCGGGCGGAAAGGGCAAAATTGCTAACTTTATCAAACTAGTTTTTGAGAAAAATTTATTGCTTGACGGATGGTATGTAGAACCTTATGCAGGGGGTGCATCAGTTGCCTTATCGTTGCTATTTGGAGAATATGCTTCTAAAATTGTAATTAATGATTATGACAGAGCTATTTATGCTTTTTGGCATTCTGTACTTAATGACACAGACAGATTATGCAATCTAATTAATAATTCTAAGGTTAATATTAAAACTTGGCGACATCAAAAGGAAATTCAAAAACAAAAAGACACAGCAGACTTGTTGGAGCTTGGATTTTCAACATTTTTCTTAAACAGGACAAATCGCTCAGGAATAATTAAAGCTGGTGTAATCGGGGGCATTGAACAGACGGGCAACTATAAAATTGATGCAAGATTTAATAAAACCGACCTAATCCAAAGAATTCAACGAATTGCAAATTACAAAGACAGAATATTACTGTACAACCTAGATGCAATTAAACTAATAAAAACAATAAGTAAAACCTTGCCAGATAAAACACTTATCTACTTTGACCCGCCATACTATGTTAAAGGAAAAGACCTATACGTAAATCACTATAAGCACGAAGACCATGTATTAGTTTCTCAAATGATTAACGGAATAAATAAGCACAAATGGCTTGTTTCATACGACAATGCACCTGAGATAAATGACATTTATAGGCGGAACAAGAAATTCGAATACGACTTAAACTATAGTGCGGTAAATGGAACAAAAGGGACAGAAGTAATGATTTATCACAAAGATTTATTTATACCTAAAGTGGCCAGCCCGACAGCGATTTAGAAGCAAAAAATGACATCAGACTTTCGATACTTTGACACGGAGAAAAAAGCACGAACCGCCAACACACGTTTTGCGTCATGCGGGGTGACTTGCTTACATTCAAGTTCAGTTTTCCAATTGGGCTTTGGTGGTAGGTTGACAGTTTTGTGCTCCGAAAACCCGCACGAACGCAAAGCGTGGGAACGTTATGGCACATTTTAAAAGACAACTCAACTAAAAACAATAATTATGGACAAGAAAACAGTTCAAGAAACATTAAAGACAACTTTCAGGGAAAACTATAAAGACCAAGAGTGGATAAATTTAGCCGACTTTGGACTAAAGTTGAAAGCTAACGGATTAGACTATAAGTCACTTGGTTTTTTAAAATTGATTGACTTAGTTAAAACCCATTCAGATATAATTGAACATAAATATGACAATTCACACAAACTTCCAATAGCACTTATACGACTTAGAAGTAAACCGTCAGAAACTGAAAAGAAGAAAATAATAAGAAGTTCACCCAAAAGTGCCTTAACAGATTGGGCGTATTTAGGAAACTATCAGACAACAATTAAGAAACTCAAAGAACTCGCACTAGAAGAAACTTGGCACTATAAAGACTTTAACCCCGATTATCCTTATCCCATTCTAGTAAATTATCTACATTACACATATTACAAGTTGTCTCAAGAAAAAAATAAAATACTTTTCTCAGACAATTTTGCTGCATTTAATACAGGATTGGTTGATAAAAGATACGAACCAATTTATGCTCTATTTATCAAGACTGATGACTTTACACAGAATTGGAAGTTATTTGATTTCTGTATAGCAGGAGAAGGTCCAGCAGGCAAAAACTTAATACGATATTTTGAAAAAAAGCCAGGAAGAGCGCATTATTTTGATAATATCTCAGATATGCTATACGACACAAGAGCATCAGAACCCGAAATGGATATTAAGCATATCATTCTTGACAACGTATCAAGACTTCCTAAAACCTTCATTTTTGAAAATAAGCCCAGTGGATTTGAAATAAAAAATCCCGACATCCTTTCCTATCAAGAGAGAAATGAATATTTTCATAAACTATCAGAAGCAATTGAAGCTGATACCAAGACTTACAGGAATATGACAAACAGATTTAAGGACGCTTTGCAATTAGCAATAAAGAGAGTAGAATGGAATTTCAAAACAGCAATTCCTATGTACTTTCCAACTCAAAACAAAATTACTCTTCTATTGCCATTAGCTTTGGTAGATGACGAAATAGTTGATATTGCATTAGTAGTTGAAAAAACAAAATCGGGCAATTATTTGGGACACACAATTTTACCCCTTGCTTGGGCATATAGCAATGCAAGACTTGTAGCACGACCCGATAGTGATTGGTTAGTTGCCAGTGAAATTGAAGTTCCAATTGAGACAGATGAGGATTAGAAAAACGTGCCATAACAGGCGTTTGGCTCAATGGCGGGTAACGTGGTTAATTGAACATTCTACCTCGCATCAACTTTTGTGGTGTATTGACAGTTTTGTGCTCCGAAATCCGCCACTGCGCCAAGCGCCAAAACGTTGTAAGCAAGCCTAAAAGACGACCACTCAACCGACAGACCGACCAGAAAAATGAAAAATGGTGGACAGAAAATTAAAAAAATCCCACCGCACAATTTAAAATGATTTTGTTCCGACACACATTTGGCACATTGCCATTTGCCCGACACACAACCCGACCCTTCGCAAAAGGCAAAGAGCCAAATCACCCACCTTTTTGAATTTCGGACCTAATAATATTATTGACTTCGATAAGTGCCTCTTTGACAGCCACAAAATTTTTATTCGATAATAAAGACTGTGCATTTTTATTTAGGCTTGCATAATCTGGATCTCCTGAATGCGATAATACTTTGTTCCTAAAATCGGTCAATCCACTTACAGTAATTTTGAACTTCAAATCAACATTGAAATAATAATCAAACAAATCCCATTTATTTTGAAATGGAATTCTATCTATGGAAGTATAATACGAAGAGTCAATAGTTTTAAGAGCCTTTTTAAGAAAATCAAAGTTCACAGAATCCTTAATTGCCTTTTCATCTTCAGGAGTTAAATAAACTCTAAGCTTCATTTTATTCTCGATAAATTTATTTTTTATCATATCCCATCCTCTCTTAATTTCCGCAATCCTTTCCGAATCCTCTTCTAAATTTTTATCAACTATAGCTTTATCTGCCAAATAACTAGCAATTAACTTATCATAATCAAACTCCATAATTTGATTAAGTTTTGGCTTAAACATATTCTCATATTCAGCTACAAACTCACCTATGGTTGATACTTTCTTTGTAAAATAGAAATTCATTAGACCTTCTAATTGAAGATGAATATATCTACAGAAGTTATGGAATGATTCCTCCTCTGACAATTGGTTAAGTCGTGATTCATAAATTGCCATTCGCCAACTATTATTTTTAAGTTCCTTTCGGAATGCATCCAATAAAACATATTCATAATCCAACTCACTTTGTAGTAGCAATTGTATATACTTTTCAAAATCAGAGATTATTGGTTTTATTGCTTTCACTTTTGAAAGAATGTCAGTTAATGCTTTATTCATATCATTTCGATTTTAAAAGTTCTTCAAGTTTGTTTTTGTATTTCAAATACATTGTGTCCTCCTTACCTCTTACCATTCCTAAAAACAAAATCTTCCCGCTTAAAACCGACTCCATTGGCGGAATAGTTTTATTGCGTAAAAATCCTTTCTCTTGGGGATACAATGATGCAAATTTAGCATTTGCTCTTTCGTAACCTTGCTTTTCCCAATTGTGTAATGCTGCTCTTACTTTGCGAACATACGAACGGGGTAAATTCAACTTCTCATTTACAGTTATTCCAGTTACTTCTTGTCTGACTGCTTTCTTCTGTATTCGGGATTTCTTTTCGTTTATCATAAATCCCTCTGACTTTATGGCTTCATCAAGTTTGTTTAAGAATTCTTCCTTGAAACGGTTCTTGTCGCAAGAAAAAGTAATATCATCAGCATAGCGAGTATAAAAGCAATGATACTCTTTCGCAAGCTTTACAAGCTTATAGTCCAGTCGCTGACTCACAATATTTGTAATGATTGGAGATGTGGGAGCTCCTTGTGGGAGCTTGCTTTCGTAGCAGCAGAAATTAGAAACTATTTGAGCAAACTCAGGTTTAAGTCCGAATTTTTCAAAAACATCAATATTGAACTTTAAATCTGACGTTCCATCAAGCTTAATTTCTTTTAGCCCAAAGATTGGTAACTGCAATACTGCTTTTATTCTACCAAAATGAATTGACGGGAAAAAGTCTTTCAAATCAACATTTAAAACATACTTTTTACCAACGTGAATCTTTGCGTTGGTAACAATGCTTCTATCTTCCAAAAAACCGTGAGCAGCAGATTTAGGTTCAAAGAAAAGGGTGAGTAATAAATTGATTCTTCGTTGAACTTTCTTTAAGAATTTATCAGGTGCAGTAATGGTTCTTTTGCCACCTGTTTTCTTTGGAATCTCAAAGTTGACATACTTGTTATTGATATTGGCATAGTAATGTTTCAATCGCTTCGCTGAAACAAGTTTATAGTTTGTGCCTTCTTTTTGGTTTTGAACTTCAATGACATAATTAACCAAATCGGCAAGGTCATCCAGTGTCTGACCTTGCTGTAATTTCTGTTTGAAGTTATCTATTTCGATTTGGCTGTATTGCATACTAACTAAGCACCTGCGGGATTTCTATATCTTAATCTTAATATTCAACAACCAATAAATTGAATAAAAAAATTAAAATGATTAATAAATAAAAAAAACAATAACACAATAAAATAAAACATTAATAGCAAATTGAAATTGATTAACTACTAAAAAGTAATCATTCAACTCAGAATAATTCACTATAACGCTATCACATTGTGTAGCACGTTGCGAAGCACAACGCAGATAAAATCCTATCCGCAGGCACTTAGTTTTGTATGGCAATTTCTTGTAGTCTTTCAGCATTGCAAAATCCGTAACACAAAGTTAAGTCTGATATTAACCCATCCTTAAATGACAGCATTAAAGATTTGGGCAAGTTTTCCTCATTCTCCAAAATAGGCCAATAGCCGTGATGAAACATTAATGCAGGGTTTCCGGGTTGACAACCTGTGCAATAATACATTCCGACATCATCTGTTTCCAGTTCAGATGGAATTTCCATTGCAAATTGCCGCTTAAAATACTCCAATGTTTCCCATTTTGATTTGGTATCAAAGTAAGTAAAGTTTTCGTGAAGGACGGATTCTAAAATCTCTAAATCCTTATTCACAATTCCTGTTACAAATTGAATCATCTGATTATGTGACAATTCGATTTCCTCGTTTGTGAAACGATGAATGATTGATGGCTTATTTGTCTCTCTCATACTTTCGGGCTTAAGGTTGGCTTTAAGCCGCAAAGGAGTAAAGCTCCTTTGCAGCTCTTGTTATGGCGGTATATTGCCAACGGTAATCATTCCTTGGGATATAAGGATGCAAGATTACATTATCCCATTCGCCCCCTTGTGCCTTATGACAAGTTGTGGCATAACCGTATCTAAGACGCATTGCACCAATATACTTGTCATCAGAAGGCATACGGCTTTCACGGAAAGTCGCATTGTGCCTCATAACTTCTGCAAAAAGTGCATTTTCCTTTTCGTGACCAATTTCACCGTCTGCACTTGTAACAACATCAAGCAGAACTTTTGTGACTACATTAAACTTTTCACCAATGCCATCAGCAAATTCTAAGTTGGCATTCGCAAAACGTAATCCTGCATAATTCTCCACTCTGTCGTCAATATCACGAATTATCCCAGTGTCACCTTTCATAATCATTCGACCATTGCCTAACCAGTTTTGATGAATCTGAATTTGGTCACCTGAAACAAGTGGTTTAGGATTAAAACCAAGTCTATCACGAATAGCATTGTTGAACCAATTCACATCTCTGTTAGTCCAAGCTAAAACAGTAACCCTGTTGAACAATTCAGGTTCATACAACTCCATATACTTGTAAAGTGCGGTTGTGCTCTTTGAAAGCATTTTACAAGTAATCCCAGTGAAGGGAATACCACGTTCCAAACACTGACGAAGTAATGTTGCATTTTTCAGAATATACGAATCCTTATCCTGACGTTTAACTTCAGTGAGTTCAACCATAGTCCCTTTTAATCCCTTTTTTGAAATGAGATAGTTCGGACTTAGTGCAGGTGATTCCTTCGACCCAACAGGTGGCAACTGATAAATATCGCCAATAAAGATTACTTGATTCTCATTATTGCCCTGCTTGATGAAATCGAGCAAGTCAGTAAGAAGCGGTTTGGAAGCAACAAAATTTTCATTGCTTGCCAAGACATCACTTATCATAGACGCTTCATCTATTATAAAAATAGTCTTGTCCTTTGATTGGTTAGGCTTACGAACCATTTTAACTCCACACCCGTGCTTTAAAGGTTCGGGAGTGTATATTAGACTATGAATCGTCCTCGCTGCGAATCCGGTTTTTTTCTGAATTACCTTTGCAGCCTTACCAGTTGGAGCAGCTAAAACAAATTTCTGCTCTTTGGATGTTAAGTAATCACTAATCGCCTTAACCAAGGTTGACTTACCCGTTCCCGCAGAACCTCGGATAATAAGAAAATCATCCTGCTGATTCTGATTAATAAATTCCTGACTTAAATCAAGTGCCTTGATTTGCTCAGAAGTAGGCTCTACTGTTAAGAAGCCGCGAAGTGAAGTGTTGGTCTCTGCCATATCGAACGAATTTTGGTTCGCTTGGGTTATTTCAATTCGTGTGCCATTGGGATAAATTGTTCTATATCATTGATTATCAATCACTATTAGAATCAAGATGTTTCAATAAAATGGCTATATTTGCATTTTAATGGATAATATTTAGCCACTATGAGCAATACTCTAATATCTTGGTATGCATACAACAACGACTTTATGATTGAACAAAGGGGCAATCAAAAGCGGGAAATGGGTTTAGTAAATGAATCAGGTCCAACTTTTACAGTGCACAAGCATTTTTGGGAAGAAGGCGGATATTCCAAACACATATTACTTTACAGCAGTGATAAGAAGAACGACATTGAAAAGTTAAACCTATTAGTATCTGAACTTAACAGACAATTCAAAAAACACCTAATCATTCCGAGAAAGGTATTAATTGATGACCCAATCAATGTTTCGGAGATTTTCTCGAAACTTCAACCTGTTTTAGCTGAACTCACAGAAGACAATACAGAGATTTTTATAAGTCCAGGGACTCCAGCAATGCAAACGGCTTGGTATCTGCTTGGGACGCATTTCAAAAAAAATGTAACGCTTTTTCAGATTAGAGATACAAAATTTACCAAAGACAAAATAAAGCCCGAAAAAATAACGGTAACTCTCGACAACTCCATATTGCCTACCAATATTGTTGTGGCACAAAAAGAACAAGACAAGCCTAAAACCCAACAAGACATTTTAGTAACTGACAGCTTAACTCCTATCTATGAAAAAGCGTTAATGATTTCACGGACTGATGATGTTGGTTGCTTAATCCTCGGTGAGAATGGAACAGGGAAAGAAAATTTAGCCAGCTACATTCACGAAAATTCAAATCGAAATAAGAAACCTTTTGTAGCCGTCAATTGTGCTGCGTTCAGTGATGAGCTTTTAAGAAGTGAACTGTTCGGACACGAAAAAGGCTCTTTTACAGGTGCAGACAAAAAAAAAATCGGTGTTTTTGAAGCTGCAAATGGCGGGACGGTTTTCTTGGACGAGATTGGTGACATTAGCCCCAAAATGCAAGTATCACTTCTACGGGTTTTACAAACTAAAAAAATACAACCTGTCGGCTCTACGAAAGAAATTGAGATAAACGTAAGGGTCATTGCAGCTACAAACAAGGACATTGAAGCAATGACAGACAAGAATGAATTCCGAACAGACCTTTTTTATAGGTTGGCAGTCACTGAACTAAAACTACCACCTTTAAGAGAAAGGGGTAAAAAAGAAATACTAAAGCTTATTGAACACTTTAATGACAGGTTCTCCAAACGCTTTATTGACAAAGGGAAATTAAAAATATCAAAAGAAGCAATCGAGTTATTGACAACTTATGGCTTCAAAGGAAATGTAAGAGAACTAGAAAATATGTTCATTCATTTTTACACTTTCTGTGAAAAAGAAATTACCGTTAATGACTTACCAGACAGGGTAAAAAGTAATAACACGACAACTTTAACTCTAGCTGACAACGAGAGAAGCCACATAATAAAAGTATTCAACCTGAATAAAGGTAACATACTTGCGACAGCCAAATCACTTGACATACATCGTGACACATTGAAGCGAAAATTAACAGAATATGGAGTTAGAGAACAGAATGAATAAGCCTGACACAGGTGTAAGCACATTTGCAAACCGCTACAAGCCAACCCACAGACCAAAGTTTGCAAAAGAGCTTCCACCTATCAACCCCAAACAAAGTCATTTTAAATTTTCCCTTGCCCACATTTTAAGTAACTAAAGAGAATAATATTTATCTTGGCTGACAGCAAAATGGAGACAACTACTCAACTACAAACAGACAGAAGGCCAGCTTACAACAGCGTGTTGCCGCAATTGGCGGTGACGTGCAAAATTGAAGCTGAGTGCTCCTATCAAACTTTTGTGCAGGTTGACAGTTTTGTGCTCCGAAATCGCCAACTGCGGCAACACGCAAAACGTTATGCGGCAGCTTAAAAAACGACACATTGAAACATAAACTGACATATTACATTCTGACTTTGTTGACCGCATTAATATTTTCTTGCGGGACAGACAAAAACAAAGTGACAGAAACTCAAACCGAATTACAATCCGTTTCTGCTGACAGTTTACAATTAGACACAATTCAACTTAGAGAGACTTTTAACGAAGAAGATTTACCCGTTAATGAATACTTGACCGAACGACTTAAACCAATTAGAGCAAATTTCAAACGAATAAATTCAATTACCAATTGGACTAATATTGACACAAAAGAACTTTGGGAGACGACAGAAGGCGGAGAAGCCAAGTATTATTACCAAAATGGACAATTAGAGAAAATTGTAACCCGACACTTTGGAGAGACATTCCAACAGTTGACAGAATATTACTTAATGAACGGACAACTTTCATTCGTCTTTGAAAAGTCGTATAAATACAACCGACCAATGTATTACGACTCGACACATATGAAGGAGAATAACGACACAGAAGCGTTTGACTTTGAAAAATCAGAAATAATTGAAGACCGAAGTTATTTTGAAAACGGAAAACTACTTCATCAATTAAACAATCAAGACTGTGGTTCACCATTCGCAGACGACTATTTACTTGAAGAGCAAAAAAGAATAAAAACGGACTTTGAAAAACTTATTAAACTTGGGACTACAAAATAAAAGCCGACCGCATAACAGCACCTACCCAAAAGGCGGGGTTTCGTGTTCCAAAGACAGTTTTGTGCTTAATCAAACATTAGTTTTTCAAATCAATTTTTGTGGTAAAAGTCCCGCCCTTCGGGTAGCCGCAACCCGTTACCTGCAAGCGTAGTTGGGAACACCGTTTCGACAAACGACAATTAAAAAAACAATAATCATCCTTGGACTTTTAAGACTGAGAGTTTCGGTGGACTTAACGTAAACGAAAATTCTATGACCACAAACTATTCTTTAACAACGCACAACAGAAGTAAAGCAACTTTCCCCATAGAGGTAATTAAAATAGCTACCTGATTTTTCAAACTTCC
>Ga0207415_1001457_pt1 | contig 11902 bp, 10 predicted proteins | sample Passage237A_FD_187369 | JGI IMG/M metagenome (GOLD analysis project Ga0207415, IMG submission 187369) | Cellulose adapted compost microbial communities from Newby Island Compost Facility, Milpitas, CA, USA - Passage2 37A (SPAdes) (version 3) ...
ATCGCATCAGCCCAATCCAGTTGACCAATCCGACGGTGCGTCATCCCGACCTCCCAGACACACAACACCTATCGAATCACACTCCCCTCACCCGCGCAAAGGTCTCCATGCTGAGCCTGTCGAAGCACGAGGGGCCGCAGCTCCGTCGCCCTCGTCCCCTCACGCCGCCGGGCGGGCCGCCGCGTCCGCCGGCAGGATGCGCCGGATGGTGACCGGCGCGTCGAAGCCCTTGAGCCGCACCACCTCGGTGCGGTTGGGCAGGCCCGCCAGCAGCGGCGCCACCTGCGGGTCGGCGGCCAGACGGCCGCTCAGCACGATGTCGCCGCCGTCGCTGGCGGTCTCCACCCGCGCCGCCAGGTTGACCGTGGAGCCGAAGTAGTCGAGCCGCTCGTTCAGCCGCACGACGATGGCCGGACCGCCGTGCAGGCCGAGCTTGATCACCAGACCGGTGCGGATCGGCAGGGTCCGCGCCAGCTGCTCGTTGAAGGCGGCGATGCCGGCCTGGATCCGCAGGGCCGCCTGCAGCGCGTCGGGCGGCTGCGGGAAGGCGGCCATGACGGCGTCGCCGATCGTCTTCACCACCGCCCCCCGCTGCTCGCGGATGGTCGCCGTCAGGAAGGCGAAGTGCTCGCGCACCGCGGCGAAGGCGGCGGAATCGCCGAGCGCCTCGTAGAGCGCGGTCGAGCCGCGCAGGTCGGAGAAGAGCAGGGTGACGGACTCCACCCCCATCTCGTCCCCCGGCCGCGGCGCCTGGCCGGCGAAGAGGTCGCGGAAGGCCTGGATGGTCACCGCCCTATGGGCGGTCAGGGCGTCGGCCACCCAGTCCCGGTCCTCGATCACCAGGCCGCGCAGCGTCGCCTCCCGGTTCTCCAGATGCAGGCGGCCGTCGGCCGACGGCGGCCCCAGGCGGATCGTGCCGCTCTCAGCGATCACCGTCGGCGGCGGTCCGTCGTCGAGCTCGACGTCGAGGCTGCCGCCCGGCTCCAGGGTGCGCAGGCGGTAGCTGCCGGCGGGCAGGCCGGCCTCGACCTGCCGGGTTTCGCCGGGGCCGAGGCGCTGCTGCACCCGCACATGCGGCGTGATCATCGGGCCGGACAGGCAGTATTCCCCCGCGAGCACCGGCCGGATGGGGGCGGCCGGCGTGAAGGAGAGTTCGAGGTTGCGCGCGAAGTCCCGCCGGAAGTCCACGTTGCAGGACGGGCAGTGGACGTCGCCGGGCAGCTGGTCGAGACCCTCGCACTGCAGGCTGGCGCCGCGGCAGCGCGGGCAGAGCAGGTCCCAGTGCATCGACAGCAGTCCGGCCGGCACCGCCGCCAGGCACAGCTCCACCACCTGCTGCGGCGGCACGTCCCACAGCCGCGCCAGCCGGAGCGGCCGCAGGTGCAGCAGGTCCACCTCCTGTGCGCCGCACACGTGGTCGACCAGCCGCTGGGCGAGGCCGTGGCCGTAGGGGCCGCTCTCCAGGGCGGCGACGATGCCGGGCAGCCGCGCCTCCGCCCCCTCCGCGAGGCGCGGCGGCAGGGGCTTCAGATTGGTGAGGCCGAGAGGCCGCTCGACGGCCGCCGCCGCCCGCAGGGTGCGCTCGATCGAGCGGCCGATCCGGTCGAGCACGCCCGTCGCCAGCAGGAGCCGGCCGATCAGGCCCATCGGCTCGGCGCTGAGGGAATAGGTCACGCGGCTACCCCCTTCCGTGGGCTCGAGCGTCAGGGCCGGCCCGAAGCGGCGGAAGGGGCCGCGCTCGAAGATCCGCACGTGGCGGAACCAGCGTCCCTCGACCCACTCGTAGGGCTGCTCGTCCCAGACCAGCTCCCGGCCGCCGAGGCGGGTACGGGCGGTCCGGCGGACCGTCCCGTCGGCCTGCGGCACCATCTCGACCTGGTAGGTCGGCACCCCCAGTGCCTCGTTGAAGCGCGCCGTGTCCGCCAGGATCGGCCAGAGGGCGGCAGGCGGCTTGTCGAAGGTCCAGGTCCAGGTGCGCGTCGGCATCGCCGTCTCCTCGCCTTGCAATCTACCCTGACCTTACGCCCGCCCGGCCGTCCCGGATGAGCCGTGGCGATCACGACTGCGGGAGACCGAGACGGGGCGGGACCGTCCGCAGCCGCGCCGTCGGATCCACTACGCCCTTTCGGCCCACTGCCGCCGGTTGCTAGAAAGGGGGCCTCTCAGACGGCGATCGCCCCGGGATCTCGTGTCCCGGGAGTCCGCGCGACGGTCGCCGGAACAACAGAAAGGATGAGGGCCATGAACGAGATGAAGCTTTCCCGCCGCGGCCTGTTCGGGGCCGGCGCGGCCGTGGTCGCCGCCGGGCTGCTGCCCGCCATGCCGGCGCGCGCCGCCGACCGGGTCTTCTTCGCCATCGCCACCGGCGGCACGGGCGGCACCTACTATCCGCTGGGCGGCATGCTGGCGCAGCTGATCTCCAACAACGTGCAGCTGCCGAACGACGCCAAGCTGTCGGCGGTGGCCGAGACCGGCAACGCCTCGGTGGCCAACGCCAAGCTGCTCGGCCGCAAGGAGATCGAGTCCGCCTTCGTCGCGGCTGACATCCTCGACGCCGCCTACAAGGGCACCAACCAGTTCGAAGGCGAGGCGCTGAAGAACCTGCGGGCGATCGGCGCCCTCTACCCCGAGACGGTGCAGCTCGTCGTGCGCGCCGACTCCGGGATCAAGACCTTCAAGGACCTCAAGGGCAAGAGCGTGTCCTCCGGCTCGCCGGGTTCGGGCCAGTGGCAGCTGCTGGGCGACCTGCTGGAAGTGAACGGCATGAGCCGCAGCGACATCACCGAGGATCTGTCGTCGTTCGCCCAGTCCGTGGACAAGATCAAGGACGGCAACCTCGACGCCTCGCTGATCACCGCCGGCGCGCCGACCGCCTCGGTCACGGACCTCGCCACCGGCCACGACATCCGAATCGTCCCGCTCAACGGGCCGGCGATCAAGAAGCTGCAGGAGAAGCAGCCCTACTACGCCAGCGTCGTGCTGCCGGCGAACACCTACAAGGGGCAGGACGAACCGGTGGAGACCCTGGCGGTGCGCGCCATCTGGGCCACCCACGAGGACGTGCCCGACGACATCATCTATGCGGTGACCAAGGCGCTCTACGAGAACACCGAAACCCTCGGGAAGGTGCATCCCAAGGGCAAGGAGATCAGCCTGGACAAGGCCCTGGAGAGCGTCTCCGTGCCGGTGCACCCGGGCGCCGAGCGCTACTACAAGGAAAAGGGCGTCGCGAAGTAGGGGCCGGCGGACCCTGCGGGGACTGCGACGACGGTGCCGTGCCGGCAGCCCGCCCGGGCTGCCGGTTGCGGTGGCGGCCTGCCTGCTGCTCGCCGGTCTGCTGCCGGCCGGGGCGGCGCAGGCGGCCGCACCGCAGCTCTGCCTCGACGATTTTCCCGCCGGCGGCCGGCTGGCGGCCGTCGAGGCGGACGGCGGCACCTTCTCGCTGTCCTTCATCCATTCGGTCTCGCTGACGCCGGTGACCGACCACTACCGCATCGAGGCAGGCGGCGACGGGCTGCGGATCGTGCAGACCAGCGAGGTCTTCCGTGCCCACGGCGCGGGCCTGCCCTCGATCGCCGACGAGACCGACGCGACCGGCTGGCGGTTCGGCGACGGCGTCTTCGAGATCCTGATGCAGCGCCCGGTCGACCCGCTGGTCGTCCGGGTGCAGCCTGACTACCGCAACCACCTCGCCTTCGAAGGCGGGCAGATCGACCTGACCCGCTGGGGCGAGCGGGCGGTTCTCATCCACGCCTGCGGCGACGGCAGGCCCTGACAAGCGCGGACGACGATGCAGGAACACGACATCTCGATGGCCTCGGAGGCGGTGCGGAAGGAGGAGATCGACCGCATCATCCGCGAGCACGACAAGGAGTCGAACTTCCGGCGCCTCGTCGGCCCTTCGGCGCTGATCGTCACCGTCCTCTCGGTGGGCCTGTCGCTCTTCCACGTCTACACCGCGGGCTTCGGCCTGCTGAACGAGATCCTCCACCGGGCGATCCACCTGACCCTGGTGATGGGCCTGATCTTCCTGGTCTTCCCGCGGGCGAAGGGTGACGCGAGCCCGGCGAACTGGCTGATCTCCCTGGGCTTCTCCGCCTTCTACCTCTACCTCGGCTGGGACCTCTACGAGACCCTGACGCCGGGGCCGCAGGCCTGGGCCTTCATGGCCGCCGTGGTCCTGCTGGCGGGAATCAGTCTGCCCTTCGGGCGGCCGCCGCGCGACGAGGAATCGATCTCGATCCGCGACTGGATCTTCGCCGCGGCCGGCGCCGGCTTCTCGCTCTACCTCGTGGTCTTCTTCCGCCAGATCTTCGTGGTGAACGTCGGCGACCCCGGGCCGCTCGATTACATGTTCGGCGTGATCGCCATCATCATGGTGATCGAGGCGACCAAGCGGACCATGGGGCCGGTGCTGCCGATCATCGGCATCCTCTGCATCGTCTACGCCATGGTCGGCCCCTGGCTGCCGGGCGTCCTGGCCCACCGGGGCTACGGCATCGCCCGCATCGTCAACCACCTCTACCTCGGCACGGAAGGCATCTACGGCATCGCCGTCGGCGTGGTCGCCACCTACGTCTTCCACTTCGTGCTGTTCGGCATCCTCGCCCAGCAGAGCGGGCTGGGGCAGCTCTTCATCAACCTGGCGACCATCATCGCCGGGCGCGCCACCGGCGGCAGCGCCAAGATCTCGGTCGTCTCGTCCGGCTTCTTCGGCATGATCTCCGGCTCGCCGATCGCCAACACGGTGACCACCGGCGCCTTCACCATCCCGATGATGAAGAAGGCCGGCTTCTCGCCCCGCTTCGCCGCGGCGGTGGAGGCCTCCGCCTCCTGCGGCGGCCAGGTGACGCCGCCCATCATGGGCGCCTCGGCCTTCGTCATGACCGAGATGCTGGGCGTCCCCTACAACGAGATCATCCTGATCGCCATCATCCCGGCCGCCTTCCACTACCTGGCGATCCTGCTGATGGTGCACCTGGAGGCGCGCCGGCTGGGCCTGCAGGGTCTGCCGAAGGACCGCATCCCGCGGCTGATGCCGATCGTCCGCTCCTCCTGGCATCTCTTCATCCCGCTCGGCGTGATGGTGGCGATGCTGCTGATGCAGTACACGCCCTTCCTCGCCGCCTTCTGGGGCATCATCCTGACGGTGGTCTGCTCCTACATCCCGCTGCTGATGAAGAAGGCAGGGGTGCGCGACGTCGACCTGTCGGGCGTGCTGACCCCGCCGCGGCTGATCGAGGGGCTGGAGGAGGGGGCCAAGTACGCCCTGGCGATCGGTGCGGCCTGCGCCTGCGTCGGCTTCATCCTGGGCGTGACGACCCTGACCGGCCTCGGCTTCAAGTTCTCCGCGGCGGTCGTGGACCTCTCCCGCGACGCCGCGGTCTGGGCGGACTCGATCGACTTCTTCGGTCTCTACAGCGTGGCCGGCGCCTCGCTCTTCTTCGGGCTGCTGTTCGTCGCCATCGCCTGCATCGTCATGGGCGCGGGCATCCCGACCACGCCGACCTACATCATCCTGGCCTCGATCGCCGCCCCGGCCCTGACCGATTTCCAGGTGCCGCTGATCGCCACCCACTTCTTCGTCTTCTACTTCGGGGTGCTGGCGGACGTGACGCCGCCGGTGGCCCTTGCGGCCTACGCCGGGGCCGGCCTTGCGGGATCGGACCCCATGCGCACCGGCCTGACCGCCTTCCGGCTGTCCATGGGCAAGGCGCTGGTGCCGCTCATGTTCGTCTATGCGCCCAGCCTGCTGTTCGTCGACTTCTCGCTGCCGCAGTTCGTCGTCGCCCTCACCTCCGGCATCATCTCGGTGATCGCGCTGTCGATCGCCTACACCGGCTATTTCAAGGCGCCCATGGGCTGGATGGACAAGGTGGCGTTGACGATCGGCGGCCTGCTGCTGATCGGCAACGCCTTCTGGCCGCTGCTGATCGGCTGTCTGCTGATCGCCGTGACGCTGGGCCTCAACGTCGCCAAGGGCCGGCGCCTGCAGCCGGCCTGAGCGCGTGGCGACTGGCGAAGCCGTGCCGCCCGCATCAGATGAAGGGGCGGCAAGGAGCGGCGAGGTTATGCAGGACGACCTGAGCGACCCGGAGTTCGAGCGCTACGCGCGCCATCTGGTGCTGCCGGAGATCGGCGAGGAGGGCCAGCTCCGCCTGCGGGCCGCGCGGGTGCTGGTGATCGGCGCGGGCGGCCTGGGCGCGCCGCTGCTCTCCTACCTCGCCGCCGCCGGCGTGGGCACCCTTGGGGTGGTCGACGACGACACCGTCGGCCTCTCAAACCTGCAGCGGCAGGTCATCCACGGCACCGCCGACCTCGGCCGCGCCAAGGTGGACAGCGCCGCCGACGCGCTGCAGGCGATCAATCCCCACGTTTCGGTCGAGCGGCACCGGCTGCGCCTCGGCCCCGGCAATGCCGCCGACCTGATCGGCCGCTACGACCTGGTGGCCGACGGGTCGGACAACTTCGCCACCCGCTTCCTGGTCGCCGACGCCTGCCATCTCGCCGGCCGCACCCTGGTCTCCGCCGCCATCATGCGCTTCGACGGCCAGCTCTCGACCTTCCGCTCCCACCAGGGGCATGGCCACGACGGCCGGGCCAACCCGTGCTACCGCTGCCTCTTTCCCGAGCAGCCGCCGACCACGCGGGACTCCTGCGCCGACGTCGGCGTGCTGGCCATGCTGCCGGGCGTCATGGGGTCGCTGCAGGCCGTCGAGGTGGTGAAGGAGCTGCTGGGGATCGGCGAGAGCCTGTCCGGGCGCCTCCTGCTCTACGACGCCCTGGGCACGCGCCTGCAGGTGATGCGGGTGGCGGCCGACCCGGCCTGCCCTCTGTGCGGCACGACGCCGTCGATCGGGGGCCTCGACCCCGCCCGCTACGGCCTCGCCGCAACCTGCGCCTGACGGGTCAGGCGATCCGGCCGTCGGCGAAGCCGGTCAGCAGGACCGAGAGCACCAGGTCGATGCCGACCAGCAGTGCGGCGGCGGGCCCGGAGACGGCGGCGGTCACCTTCGTGACGTACCAGGAATAGATGAGCACCAGCACCGCCCCGACGGCCGAGACGGCGCCGCCGAGGTCGTCGGGCAGGGCGTTGCTCGCCGCCAGCAGGGCCAGCGGCAGGTAGAAGAGGGTCTGCAGCACCTTGGTCCAGTTGTAGGCGACCAGGAAGCGCCAGAGCGTCGGGCGGAAGCCCATCGGCTCGGCCAGCGCGATCGCGGCCACCGGGAAGACCAGCCAGGAGATGGCGTAGACCAGCAGCTCGATCAGCAGCACCGACAGGAAGTCGGCCTGCAGCCGCAGCTCGGACAGGTGCAGCAGCAGCAGGATGAAGTAGGGCGGCGCAACCAGCACCGCGGCGAAGAACGAGCGGATGACGGCGTCCGGGGTGTCCAGGAAGCAGTTCGTCCCCTGTCGATCCAGCAGCGCGAGCCGCCAGCTCCCGTAGAGGGCGTAGGCCGCTTCGCGGTAGCTGGGCACCATCAACGAAAGTAGTCCTCCAGGATGGCGCGATAGATCTGGGCGAGCCGCTGCACGTCGGCGGCCGGCACCTGCTCGTCGACCTTGTGCATGGTGCGGCCGACCAGGCCGAACTCGACGACGGGGCAGTGGTCCTTGATGAAGCGGGCGTCCGAAGTGCCGCCGGAGGTCGAGAGCTCCGGCCGCCGGCCGGTGACCCTGGCGATGGCGCCGGCGACCAGTTCGGCGAAGTCGCCGGACGGGCAGAGGAAGGGCTCGCCCGAGACCTGCACGTCCATCTCGAAGCGGCCGCCCACCCGCTCGAAGCGCTCGCGCAGCCAGGCGACCACGGTCTGGCTGCTGTGCCGGTCGCCGAAGCGCACGTTGATGCCGGCGCTCGCCCGTGCCGGGATGACGTTGGTGGCGGGGTTGCCGACGTCGACGGTCGAGACCTGCAGGGTCGAGGGCTGGAAGTGCTCGCTGCCCTGGTCGAGCGGCTCGCCGATGACGGCGTGCAGCATCGCCACCAGCCTGTGCACCGGGTTGTCGGCGAGGTGCGGGTAGGCGGTGTGGCCCTGGGTGCCGTTCACCGTCAGCCGCACGTTCAGGCTGCCGCGCCGGCCGACCTTGATCATGTCGCCGAGGGACTCGGGGTTGGTCGGCTCGCCGACGACGCAGTGGTCGATCCGCTCCCCACGCTCGGCCAGCCAGCCGAGCATCTTGCGGGTGCCGTTGACCGAGGGGCCTTCCTCGTCGCCGGTGATCAGCAGGCTGATCGAGCCGCCCGGGGCGCCGCGCTCCGCCAGCAGGGCCGAGACCGCCGCCACGAAGGCGCCGATCGCCCCCTTCATGTCGGCCGCCCCGCGGCCGTGGATCAGGCCGTTCTCGAGGGTGCCGGCGAAGGGGTCGCGCTGCCAGTCCTGGAGGCGGCCGACCGGCACCACGTCGCTGTGGCCGGCGAAGCAGAAGTGCGGTTCGCCGGTGCCGAGGCGGGCGTAGAGGTTGTCGACCGGGTCGGTCCCCGGCTCCTCGAAGGGCAGCCGGTGGCAGACGAAGCCCAGGGCGGCCAGTTCGGCCTGCAGCAGGTCGAGCGCCCCGCCTTCGGAGGGGGTGACGCTGGGGCAGCGGATCAGCCGCAGCGTCAGGTCGACGGGGTCGAGGGCGGTGCCGACCGCCGCCATCACGCCCTCAGCAGTTCGTTGATCGAGGTCTTGGCGCGGGTGCGCTCGTCCACGCGCTTGACGATGACGGCGCAGTAGAGGCTCGGGCCCGGCGCGCCGTCGGGCAGGGCCTTGCCCGGCAGGGTTCCCGGCACCACCACGGAGTAGGGCGGCACCTCGCCGACGAAGACCTTTCCGGTCTCGCGCTCGACGATCTTCGTGGAGGCGCCCAGGAAGACGCCCATGGAGAGTACGGAGCCCTCGCGCACGATCACACCCTCGGCCACCTCGCTGCGCGCGCCGATGAAGCACTTGTCCTCGATGACAACCGGGCCGGCCTGCAGCGGTTCCAGCACGCCGCCGATCCCCACGCCGCCGGAGATGTGGCAGTCCTTGCCGATCTGTGCGCAGGAGCCGACCGTCGCCCAGGTGTCGATCATGGTGCCGCTGTCGATCCGCGCGCCGACGTTGACGAAGCTCGGCATCAGCACCACGCCCGGGGCGATGTAGGCCGAACGGCGCACGACGCAGGTCGGTACCGCCCGGAAGGCAGCCTTGTTGAAGTGCTCGTCGCCCCAGCCGGCGAACTTGGAGGGCACCTTGTCGAACCAGTAGGCCTCGCCGCGGTCGAGGTCGGAAGGGCCGCCGCCGATGGTCTGGGTCGGGTAGAGCCGGAAGGAGAGCAGGACCGCCTTCTTGAGCCACTGGTGCACCACCCAGCGGCCGTCGCCCTGAGCCTCGGCGACGCGATAGCTGCCGTTGTCGAGCCCTTCCAGGGAAAGCTCCACGGCGTCGCGCACCAGTCCCTTGGTCTCGGGTCCCACGCCGGCCCGCTCTTCCCAGGCCTGCTCGATGATCTTCTCCAGGTCCGCGCTCTGCATCGGCTCTGTCAGCTCCCCTCTTCTTCTCCTAGCGCGGCGCACGATGCATCGGCGGCGAGAGGCGGTCAATCGAAGGCAGGCCGAGCGGAAGGCCGTGCTCCCCTGCGAAAATTGACTGCTCACGAATTAGGCAGCGATCCTGTCCTGCCCAAAAGGAAGGCAGTGTCTCCTCGGGACCGGTCCGCCGGCCGCTCATAGGCTCACGAGTAAAAAGCGTTGAAATGCCTGACATTTTGGACAGGTGGCGGAAGTTGGCACGGATCTTGGTTGTGGAAGGGTGCGCGATCCGCGGTGACAGCGGATCGGGCGGTGCCGGGGCGGGGGCGCAGCCGCCGCTCCGGGCGCTCGGTGAACACGACGCGGGAAAGGGTTCAGGCTGATGAAGATGGTCCTAGCCATCATCAAGCCCTTCAAGCTCGACGACGTTCGCGAGGCCTTGACCGGCATAGGGGTCGAAGGCCTGACCGTGAGCGAAGTCAAAGGCTACGGGCGGCAGAAAGGGCAGACGGAGATCTACCGCGGCGCGGAGTACTCGGTGAACTTCCTGCCGAAGGTGAAGATCGAGGTGGCGGTCCAGGACGAACTCGTCGAGCGGGTCGTCGAAGCCATTCAGAAGACGGCCAACACCGGCCGGATCGGGGACGGAAAGATCTTCGTGCTCGACGTCCTCAAGGCGGTCCGCATCCGGACCGGCGAAACCGACAGCGATGCGCTCTGATGGCGCTGACGAAGGGAGACTACTCAATGCAGCAATGGCGTAGGCCGCTGGGGACGGTCGCGCTCGCGTCGGCGGCGGCCCTGGTCCTCTTTGCCGGTACGGCGATGGCACAGGACGCGGCCCCCGCGGCAGCGGAGCCGGTCGGTGTATCGAGCGAAGTCGCGTTCATCTTCAACACCTTCTCCTTCCTGATCACCGGCGCCCTGGTCATGTGGATGGCCGCGGGCTTCGCGATGCTGGAGTCCGGTCTGGTCCGGACCAAGAACACGGCGTCGATCTGCCTGAAGAACATCGCGCTCTACGCCTTCGCCTGTATCATGTACTACATCATCGGGTACAACCTGATGTATGGGAACGTGGACGGCGGCTACATCGGCAGCTTCTCGCTCTTCTACAACTCGACCGGCGACGAACTGGCTTTGATCGGCGGCAGCGAAGAGGCCTCCGTTCTGTCGGGCACGATCAGCAACGGCTACGCGATCATGTCGGACTGGTTCTTCCAGGTGGTCTTCGTGGCGACCGCGGCCTCGATCGTCTCCGGCACCATCGCCGAGCGCATGAAGATCTGGCCGTTCATGCTGTTCACCATCGTGCTCACCGCAGTCCTCTACCCGATCGTCGGTGCCTGGACCTGGGGCGGCGGCTGGCTCTCCGAGATGGGCTTCTCCGACTTCGCCGGCTCGACCATCGTGCATTCGACGGGCGGCTGGGCGGCGCTCACCGGCGCGCTCATCGTCGGCGCCCGCAAGGGCAAGTTCGGCCCCGGCGGCCAGATCCATCCCATGCCCGGCTCGAACCTGCCGCTGGCGACGCTGGGCACCTTCATCCTCTGGCTCGGCTGGTTCGGCTTCAACGGCGGCTCGCAGCTGGCGCTGGGTTCGGCCCTCGACGCCGCGGCGATGGCGGTGGTCTTCGTCAACACCAACCTGGCGGCCTGCGCCGGCGTGGTCGTGGCGATGATCCTGACCCAGATCCTCTACAAGAAGATCGACCTCTCCATGGCCCTGAACGGCGCGATCGGCGGCCTGGTCGCCATCACCGCCGGCCCGGACCTGACCAACCACCTGCTGTCCCTGGTGGTCGGCGGTATCGGTGGCGTCCTGGTGGTGATCTGCGTCCCGCTGGTCGACAAGCTGCGCATCGACGACGTGGTCGGCGCCATCTCCGCCCATCTGGTCTGCGGCATCTGGGGCACGCTGGCGGTCGGCATCTTCGGCGGCGGCGACTTCATCGTGCAGCTGATCGGCGTCGTCGCGGTCGGTGTCTTCATGGTGGTCACCTCCGGCATCGTCTGGTTCGTCCTCCAGGCTCTCTTCGGTCTGCGCGTCAGCGAGGAGGAGGAGGAGCTCGGTCTCGACAGGACGGAGCTGGGCATGGAGGCCTATCCGGAGTTCGGTCACGGCTCCAAGACCATCTGAGCGGTCGGGAGCTTCAAGAGTTTAGCAACGGCGATCCTCCGCCTGAAACTGACCCCGGCTCGGGGGCCCGGCAGCACCGCTGCCGGGCTTTTTCTTTTTTTGGGACAGGGTGATGCTTCGACGAACTCATGCTTCGACAAACTCAGCATGGAGACCTTTGCGCGGGTGAGGGGAGTGTGATTCGATAGGTGTTGTGTGTCTGGGAGGTCGGGATGACGCACCGTCGGATTGGTCAACTGGATTGGGCTGATGCGATGGTTTCGCGGG
>Ga0207415_1001466_pt1 | contig 11850 bp, 6 predicted proteins | sample Passage237A_FD_187369 | JGI IMG/M metagenome (GOLD analysis project Ga0207415, IMG submission 187369) | Cellulose adapted compost microbial communities from Newby Island Compost Facility, Milpitas, CA, USA - Passage2 37A (SPAdes) (version 3) ...
TGGCTTCCGCTCCTTCGCGAAGGACCGCGCCGACGAGGTGCTCTTCACGGTCGAGGGCCTGCCTGCGGGAGAGCGCCTGCGACTCGCGACCCTCGATGCGTACACCGGCACCGTCATGGACGTCGCGGGCGGCACGGCGGGCGGGGACTCGGGCTCCTTCCGCCGTGCGGGAGCGACCCTGCCCGCCCCGGCGCCGCTGCGCGGGACGGCCGGGCGGACGGGCACCGAGTCTCGCGTGACCGTCACGGTGAGCGGCTACTCCGACGTGTGGCTGCCCGTGGTGGGCGAGCCGAGCCAGGTGGACTTCGCCGGCTCGCGCGCCACCGAGCTCCGCCGCGGCCTGCATCTCAATCCCGAGGGTCCGACGGCGATCGTCACGGCGGGCCTCGCCCCGGGCGACCGCTTCACCGTGACCTCGACCGTCTACCCCCGCCCCACGGGCACCGAGCTCGAGAAGGCGCGCCTCGCCGAGCTCGAGCTGCCCGCCCCGCAGTCCGTGCCCGACGCCGTGGCCGCGACCGCCGACCGCTTCGCGGGGGACACCACCGGGGGCCTCGCGACCGTGCAGTCCCTGCGCGACGGCCTCGCCGCCTCGGGCGTGCTGAGCTCGGGCCGCGACGGCGAGCCGCCCTCGCGCGCGGGCCACGGCGCGGACCGCATCGCGACCCTCCTCGCGACGGCCGAGCCCGTGGGCGACGACGAGCAGTTCGCCGTCGCGATGGCGCTCATGGCCCGCCAGCTCGGCATCCCCGCGCGCGTGGTCATGGGCTTCTACGACGACGAGCTCCCCGAGGACGCCGCCGCCCCCTCAGGTCCCGTCGAGGTGCGCGGCGGGGACGTGCACGCCTGGGTCGAGATCCCCTTCGAGGGGATCGGCTGGGTCGCCTTCGACCCGCGGCCCGACGACGACACCCCGCCGCAGAGCTCCGAGGCGCGCTCGGAGGCCCAGCCGCAGCCCCAGCAGCTGCTCGAGCCCCAGCCGCCCGAGGAGCCCGAGGAGCCCCCCGTGCCGCCGCTCCCCGAGGACGCGGAGGAGGACGAGCTCGAGACCGAGACCGAGAGCTGGCTGCGCTGGCTCGTGCTGGGCGGGGCCGTGCTCGGCGGGCTGCTCGTGCTCGCCCTGCCCTTCCTCGTGATCGCCGCGATCAAGGCGCGCCGTCGCAAGCGTCGCCGTCGCGCCGAGCAGCCCGTCGAGCGCGTGCTCGGCGGCTGGGCCGAGGTGGTCGACCTCGGTCGCGACCTCGGGCACGAGCCCACGCGCGGGGCCACGCGCCGCGAGACCGGGCGCGAGCTCGGCGCGGCCTACCCCGAGGCAGGCGTGCTGACGCTCGCGCGTCGCGCGGACGCCGGGGTCTTCGGCCCGGGCGACCCGGCGCCCGCCGAGGTCGAGGCCCTGTGGAGCGAGGTCGACGAGGTGCTCGCGGCGATGACCGGTTCCGTGGGACCGTGGGCCCGCGTGCGGGCGCGCTTCTCCTTGCGCTCGCTGCGGCGGAAGGGACGAGGATGAGGTGCCAGGCGTGCACGAGCACGATCCCCGAGGGGGCCGAGTTCTGCCCGGTGTGCGCGGCTCCCGTGCCGGAGCGCCCCTCGGTCGAGGCTACGGCTCCTGAGGGTCGCGCCGGCTCGGCGCCGAGCGTCTCCTCGGCACCGAGCGCCTCCTCGGCTGCGAGTGCTGCCTCGGCTGCGAGTGCTGCCCCGCCCGTGGCTCGTGCGCCCGGCGTGGCCCCTGCTCTCGAGCCGCCTCTCCCCGCGGGGGTCGAGCTCGCGAGCATCGGGCGTCGCTTCGCGGCCCTGCTGATCGACCAGGCCCTCGTGAGCCTGCCCGCGGTGATCCTGCTCGGCAGCTCCTTCCGGCAGCTCTCGCCGAACGAGCCGATCACCCAGCTCCCGCCTGTGCTCGCGGTCAACCTCCTCAGCCTCGCGCTCGTGGTGGGACTGTGGATCTGGGAGGGCCTCACGGGCCGGACCCTCGGCAACCTCGTGCTCGGGACCCGCACGGTCTCGGCCGAGTCCCTCGCCCCGGCAGGGATCGGCAAGATCCTCGTGCGACTGCTCGTGCAGGGCGCGGGAACCCTCGCGTGCTTCGTGGGCTTCTGGATCGTCGCGATCTCGGGGCTCTGGGACGCGAAGGGCCGACGTCAGGGCTGGCACGACAAGGCCGCGGGCACGCTCGTGCTGCGCGAGCGCGGCGGTGCGGCGAGCGGCAGTCCTTCGGTCTCGGCCGCGGAGTCCCCGGCTCGGCGCGCGACTGACCCAGCGCCCGCTGCCCCTGCCATGACCCCTGCCCCTGCTCCTGCGGGGCCTCCGGCCACCGCTCCCGCCTCTCGGCCCGCAGCTCCCGCCGAGGGCTCTCCGCTCATCGCCGCCGTCCCCGGCTTCTCGCGCCCCGCGACCGCCGAGCCTGCTCCGGCTCCGGCGCCCGCCCCGAGCTCTCCCTTCGAACGGGCGGTCGCGGCCGAGCCGGGCGCGCCTTCGCCCGCCGGGGCGCCCTTCACCGCTGCCTCACCCGCAGTGCCCTCTCCCGCCGCGCCCTCTCCCGCCGCGACCTCGCCTGCCGTGCCTTCTCCCGCGCCCTCTCCCGCGGCGCCTTCTCCCGCCCAGCCCGCCGAGGACGTCGACCGCACGCGGCTGTCGAGCCCTGCGGAGCGTCGCCCCGTGGCCCTCGTGCTCCCGGGCGGCGAGCGCCTCGAGGTCGCGGGGGACGGCGTGCTCGGCCGCAACCCCGCGGCGCGCGTCGGCACCGAGGTCACGCACCTCGTCCCCGTGACCGACCCGACGCGCTCGGTCTCCAAGACGCACCTCGCCTTCGGCCTCGACAACGTGGGCCTGTGGGTCGAGGACCTGCACTCCACGAACGGCACGGCCGTCGTGAGCCCCGACGGCACGCGCACCCAGCTCAAGCCGGGCCTCGCGGTGCACGTGGCGCCCGGCGACGTGCTCGTCGTCGGCGACGTCGAGCTGGGGGTGAGTCGATGAGCCTCGGCTCGCGCATGTCCGCCGAGGTCACCGCGGGCGTGCACGCCGCGTGGGGGGCCGCGACCGACCGGGGCCTGCGCCGTTCCCTCAACGAGGACTCCTTCCTCGCGACCGCCCCCGTGTTCGTGGTCGCCGACGGCATGGGCGGGCACGACGCCGGGGAGCTCGCGAGCAAGCGCGCTGTCGAGGTCCTGCGCGCGCGGCTCGCCGGCCGGGCCGCCACCCCCGAGGCGGTCAACACCGCGATGGTCGAGGCGAACCGCGAGGTCCAGGGCATCGCGGCCGAGCCGGGCCGTGCGCCCGGCACCACGGTGAGCGGGGTCGTGCTGAGCGCTGTCGAGGGCGTGCCGTACTGGATCGTCGTGAACCTCGGCGACTCGCGCACCTACCGCCTCGCGCACGGGGCGCTCGAGCAGATCAGCGTGGACCACTCCGAGGTCCAGGAGCTCATCGACGCGGGCCACGTGACGCGCGCCGAGGCCGCCCACCACCCGCGCCGGCACGTCGTCACCCGAGCGCTCGGCGCGGGGGAGGCCGAGGTCGACTACTGGCTGCTGCCGGTCGCCGCGAACGACCGCATCCTGGTGTGCTCCGACGGGCTCACGAGCGAGCTGCCCGACGCCTTCGTCGCGCAGACCCTGCTCGCGGAGAGCGACCCGCAGTCCGCGGCCGAGCGGCTCGTCGCCGAGGCCGTTCAGGCGGGTGGCCGGGACAACGTCACGGTGGTCGTGGTGGACGTGCGTGGGGTCGAGGGGCACCAGGACGCGTCCTCGCTCACCTCGCCCCGCGGCCACGAGACGCCCGATGATGACACCCTGCCCCGGGGGAGCCGGTCCCCCGGTTCGAGGGAGGTGGGCGCGTGAGCTCGTACGTCCCGGGAGCGGGCGTGGCCGTGGTGGGCCACGGTGCCGCCGTGCTGCTGCCCGCCGAGGTCGAGCCGCGCCTCGCGCGCGAGGTCCACGCGGCCCTCGTGCCCGGGGTCGGCGTCGCGGACGTGCTCCAGGTGCTCACGGGGGAGTTCGCGACGAGCCTCGCGCGCATCCCCGCCTTCGCGCTCGCGGTGCTCTCGGGCAGCGGCGTGCAGGCCGTTGCGCGAGGGGCCTTCGAGGTGCACGCCGGGGGAGTCCTCGTGTCCGGCGAGGGCGTCTCGACGTGGACCGAGCGCTTCGTCGCGGGGGTCGAGGACGTGGCCCTCGTCGCGGTCGGGGCCGACGACGAGGCGCAGGCCTGGCCGCTCGAGGGCGGGATCGTGCGCGCCGAGCTCGTGCTGCTGGGCGCGGGGGACGCGCTCGCGGGCAGAGCCGAGACGGCAAGGAGCGCGGGGGCGCGCCCGGAGGCGTCCCCGGCGAGCGCGGCCCCTGAGCCGAAACCGGCTGCCCGGCCCGAGGAGGCTGCCGCCCAGCCCGCGACCCCCGAGGCGCGGACTCCTGCCGAGGCGGAGCTCGAGTCGACCGTACGAGCCGAGCTCGTCGAGAGCCTCGACACCTCCGTCGAGCCCGTTCCCGAGCCCGAGCCCACTCCCGAGGCCGAGCCCTCCCTCGATCCCGAAGCTGCCCCCGAGCGCGAGCCCGCGGCAGCCGAGCCCGAGCCCGAGGCAGGCTCCGTTCCCACCCCGCCCGAGCCGGACTCGGTCCCCACCCCGCCCGAGCCGGGCGAGGAGACGGTGCTCCCCGCAGAGACGGTGCTGCCCTCCGAGACGCTGCTGGCCATGGACGAGGACGAGTCCTTCGACCACCTGTGGGGGAGCACCGTGCTGCGCCCCGTCGAGCAGGCCGCCGTCCGCGCGGACGAGGACGAGCTCGACGACGAGCCCCTGGCTCCCGCCTCGCCCCCGCCGGCGGCTCTTGCGAGCTCCCCGGCCCCCGCGCCGGCTCCCGGCGACGCTCCCGCCTCGACCCCGGAGCCTTCAGCCCCGGCCGCTCCTGCCTCGCCCGCCTCGGGCTGGAAGCCGCCCTTCATGATCGAGGTCCCGGGGGCAGCGCCCACCGCGCCGCCCGCGGCCTCGAGCCCCTTGCCGCCCGCCGTCTCGAGCCCCGCAGCTCCCGCTGCCCCGAGTCCCTCGGCCTCGCCAGCCGCCCCGGAGCCGCTCGGCGACCACGACGGCGAGACCGTCGTGCGTCCTTTGGCCGCCGTCGTCGACCCCGCCCCGACCCCCGCGACCCCCGGCACCGTGGGCCGCGTGCGCCTGTCGACGGGTCAGGTCATCGAGCTCGACCGCCCCGTCGTCCTCGGCCGCAAGCCTCGCGTCTCGCGCGTGGGCGGCGCCGCGGTGCCGCGACTCGTGACCGTGCCGAGCCCCGAGCAGGACATCTCGCGCTCGCACCTCGAGATCCGTCTCGAGGGCGTGAGCGTGCTCGTGGTGGACCTCGGCTCGACGAACGGCTCGACCCTCCTGCGCACCGGCCAGCTGCCCGTGCGCCTGCACCCGAACGAGGCCGTGCTCGTGGTCGACGGGGACGTCGTCGACCTCGGCGAAGGCGTCACCCTGACCTTCGAGGGACTCGCATGAGCGCGCGCCGCCCGCCCGCCCCGCCGCCGGAGATCCCCGGCTTCGAGTACGAGCAGCTGCTCGGCTCGGGCGGCTTCTCGGACGTCTTCCTGTACTCCCAGCAGCGCCCGCGCCGCCGCGTCGCAGTCAAGGTGCTGCTGCACGACCTCGCCGGCTCGAGCGCCCGTGAGGCCTTCGACCACGAGGCCAACCTCATGGCCCAGCTCTCGACGCACCCCTCGATCGTCACGATCTACGAGGCGGGCATCGCGACCGACGGGCGCCCCTACCTCGCGATGGAGTACTGCTCGCGCCCCAACCTCGGCGCGACCTACCGCCGCGACCCGCTCTCGGTCGCAGAGGCCCTGCGCATCGGCATCCAGGTCGCGGGGGCGGTCGAGACGGCGCACCGCGCGGGCATCCTGCACCGCGACATCAAGCCCGCGAACATCCTCGTCACCGACTACAACCGCCCGTCGCTGACGGACTTCGGCATCTCGGCGACCACGGACGGCCTCCAGGCCGACGCCGAGGGCATGTCGATCCCCTGGTCCCCGCCCGAGTCCTTCGCGGACCCGCCGCGCTCCTCGGTGGCCTCGGACGTCTGGGCCCTCGGCGCGACGATCTACTCGCTGCTCGCGGGCCGCTCGCCCTTCGAGGTGCCCGGGGGGCGCAACGGCGCGGCGGACCTCATCGCGCGCATCGAGCGCAACCCCGTGCCGCCCACGGGCCGCTCGGACGTGCCCGCCTCCCTCGAGCGCGTGCTCGCGACGGCGATGGCCAAGGACCCCCTCGCGCGCTACCCCTCCGCGCTCGCCCTCGCGCGCGCCTGGCAGCAGGTGCAGGTCGAGCTCTCGCACGTCATGACCCCCGTGGACGTGCTCGACGACTCGGTGGGCGTGGTCCCGCTCGAGGACGAGGACGAGCCCGGCACGCGCGTGCGCCGCATCACCTCGATCGACCCCACCGCGGCTCCCGCAGCGAGCGCGGGCACCGAGGAGCTCGCGGGGAACACCGGCCCCACGGGTCCCACGCACCCCGGCCCCACGCTCCCTGGCGCGACCCTGCACCGCGCCCCCGTCGCGGGTGCCCCGCCGGGCTACGCGCCCTCGCCCGCGGACGAGGCGACCGTGCTGCGCGGCGCCCCGCGCGAGGTCCCGAGCTTCTCGGTCGAGCTCGAGGACGAGACCGTGCTGCGCCCCGCCGCCGCGCCCGAGCCGCACACGGTCCAGCCGCAGGCCCCGGCCCCGGAGCACTCGGCACCGGCCGAGGAGAGCTCGAGGCGCGTGTGGCCCGTCGTCGTCGGCTGCGTGGCCCTCCTCGCGGTCGCGGCGACGATCGCGGCGATCGCGTTCTCGGGCCGTGAGGCCCCCCAGCCCACGCCGACGGCGGAGGCCTCGCCGAGCGCGATCGACCCCGTCGAGGCGATCGTCCCGGCCCCCACGAGCCTCGAGGGCACGATCGAGGGCGAGACCGCGGTCTTCACCTGGGCCAACCCCGACCCGCAGGACGGCGACTCGTACCTGTGGCGCACCGTCACGGTGCTTGACGAGGGCCAGGCCGAGCGCGTCGCCGACCCCTCGGTCGAGGTGCCCGCGCCGGGCGGGGAGCAGGTCTGCATCGAGGTCTCCCTGCGACGCGACTCGGGTCGCACCTCGACCCCGGTGAGGGGGTGCACCTCGTGAGCGCGGACTCCGGCCGCCTGTCGATCGACTACTGCGGCGAGTGGTTCCACGTCGAGCCGGGCGAGGTCTTCACCGTGGGTCGCGAGGGCGACCTGCAGGTCGACGACAACCCCTTCCTGCACCGCCGGCTGCTCTCCTTCGAGCTCGTTGACGGCTTCTGGTGGATCACCAACACGGGCTCGCGGCTCTCCGCGACGGTGTGCGACGCCTCGACGGGCGCGCAGTCCTGGCTCCCGCCGGGCGCGCGCCTGCCCCTCGTCTTCGCCGTCACCACGGTCGTGTTCACCGCGGGTCCGACCACCTACGAGCTGCTCGTGCACGCCGACCGACCCACCTACTCCGAGCCCGCTCGCGACCCCGTGGGCGGGGAGACGACGATCGGCACCGTCCAGCTCACGGTCTCCCAGCGCCAGCTCATCGTCGCGCTCGCGGAGCCGATGCTGCGCCGCGAGGGCTCCACGGTGAGCGAGATCCCCTCGAACGCCGACGCGGCGGCTCGGCTGGGCTGGGCCATGACGCGCTTCAACCGCAAGCTCGACAACGTGTGCGACAAGCTCGACAAGCAGGGCGTCGCGGGGCTGCGCGGCGGCCCCGGCAAGCTCGCGAGCAACCGGCGCACGCGACTCGTGGAGTACGCCGTCGGCTCGCGGCTCGTCACTCCTGCCGACCTCGTCCTGCTCGACCTTCCCGAGGGGGAGCTCCCGTGACCGCGACCGACCTCACCGCCGTGATCGCCGCAGCGCTCGTCGTGGCCTTCGTGATCTGGGCGGTGCTCTCGCGCACCAAGGAGGTCCCGCCGAGCCCGCGGGCCACGGCGAGCCTCGCGGTGGCCACGGGCCTGTGCGGGGCGATCGTCCTCGTCGCGGTGCCCGTCGTCATGGAGGGCGCGGGGACCGGTGACCCCTCGGCCGTGGTGACGACGGCGGTCGACGCCCTCCTGCGTCCCGTGACCTGGATCGGCATCGTGCTGTCCTTCGACGCCGGCTTCGCGACGGGCTTCATCCGTGAGCGCCGCGCCCGCAAGGAGGCCCTCGAGCGATGAGGGTCAAGCTCACCTACCGTCGCGCGGACGGCTCGTCCTCGGACATCGTCGTCACTGCGGACGCCCGCTCGACCATCGCCGAGCTCGCCCAGACGATCGAGCGCGTCGACCCCGTGGGCTTCGCGCCCACCGTGCCCTCGGGCTCGCGCACCCTCGCGGCGCTGCTCCCGGGCCAGACCGAGCCCGTGGTCCTGCCGCCGGACGCCCCGCTCGGCGAGGCGTGGATCGGCTCGGGAGCCGTGGTCCAGGTGGTCGACAAGGCCGCCGCCTCACGTCCCGACATGCGCTCGGGCCCGGTGCGCGCCGTCGTGCGCGTCGTCTCCGGACCTGGAGCAGGCCGCGCGATCGACCTGCACGCGGGCTCCTACGTGGTGGGCCGCGCCGCGGACAGCGACATCGTGCTCGAGGACCCGCTCGTCTCGAAGCGCCACGCGCGCATCGAGGTCGGCGAGGAGATCGAGCTCGTGGACCTCGGCTCGGCGAACGGCATCGAGGTCGACGGCGGGGCCGTGACCCGCGTGCACGTCCACGAGCCGCTCCAGCTCACCCTCGGCGACACCTCGCTGCGCATCGAGCCGCGCGCGGTCGCGGTGCAGACGGGCCTCGTCGCGAAGGCCGGCCCCGTGCCCTTCGTGCGCTCCCCGCGCGTCGAGCCGCGCTACCAGGGCGTCGAGTTCGCCCCGCCGGACGTGCCCGTCGAGCAGGACAAGCCGCCCTTCAACCCCTTCATGCTCATCGCCCCGGTGCTCATGGGCGGCGGCATGTTCATGCTCACGCAGAACCCCATGTCCCTCATGTTCGTGGTGATGAGCCCGGTCATGATGATGGGCAACTTCCTCAACCAGCGCCGAGGGGCGAAGTTCAAGCGCAAGCGCGCCGTGGCTCGCTTCGAGTCCCACCTCGCGGGCCTGCGCGAGGAGCTCGCGAAGGAGGCCGTCGTCGAGCGGCGCGCGCGGCTCCAGGAGTCCGTCGCGACGCCCCTCGCGCTCGCGGAGGCCAACCGGCGCGGCCCGCTGCTGTGGACCCGACGTCCCGAGCACTGGTCCTTCCTCAACGTGCGCTTCGGCATCGCGACCATGCCCACGCGCTGCACCATCAGCCAGCCGAGCCGCGGCGAGCTCGTCGCGGAGTACCAGCAGGCCCTCGACGAGCTCGTCTCGAAGCACGTCGACGTCGAGGGCGTGCCCGTCATCGAGAACCTGCACGACGCCGGCTCCGTGGGCGTCGCGGGCCCGCCCGAGATCGCCGAGGGATCCCTCGCGGCCGTGCTCGTCCAGCTCACGGCGCTGCACTCTCCCGCCGAGCTCGTCACCTGCGCCCTCGTGCCGCCCACCTGGAGCGAGCGCCTGCAGTGGCTCAAGTGGCTCCCGCACTCCTCCTCGGCGCACTCCCCGCTCGAGGGCCCGCACCTCGCGGACTCGGCCTCGAGCGCGAGCGTGCTGCTCGCCCAGCTCGAGGAGCTCGTCGCCGCGCGCCTGCAGAAGGCCCAGCAGCGAGGGGCGGTGCGCGCCCAGGACGGCGCTCTCGACCGCGGGGCGACCGTGGGGGTCAGGGACGTGGGCGGCTACAAGGCGCCCATCCCCGCCGTCGTCGTCGTGATCGCGGCGGGCGTGGACCTCGACACCGCTCGCCTCGCCCAGCTCACCGAGCTCGGCGCGGACGCGGGCGTCTTCCCGATCTGGGTCGCCCCCGACGTCGCGGACCTGCCCGCGGCCTGCCGCACCTTCTTGTCCTTCGACGAGGCCGGCAGGGCCACCGTGAGCTACGTGCGCCTCGGCCGCGTGGTCGAGGACGTGCAGGTCGAGCAGGTCGACAGCGAGACCTCGCTCGCCTTCGCCCGGCGCCTCTCGCCCGTCTTCGACGCGGGCGCGGTGGTCGAGGACTCCTCGGACCTGCCGCGATCGATCTCGCTCGTGACGCTCCTGGGTCACGACATGTTCTCCGACCCGGCCGCCGTCGTGGACCGCTGGCGCGAGAACTCCTCGCTCGTCGCGCCCCTCGAGCCCGGGCAGGCGCCGCGCGGTCGCCGCAAGGCCGGACCCCTGCGCGCGATCGTCGGCTCGGCCGGCGTCGACCCCCTGCACCTCGACCTGCGCTCGCAGGGCCCGCACGCCCTCGTGGGCGGCACCACGGGGGCGGGCAAGTCGGAGTTCCTCCAGGCCTGGGTGCTCGGGCTCGCCGCGGAGTACTCCCCGCAGCGCGTGACCTTCCTCTTCGTGGACTACAAGGGCGGCTCGGCCTTCGCCGAGTGCGTCAACCTGCCGCACTGCGTGGGTCTCGTGACGGACCTGTCCCCGCACCTCGTGCGCCGCGCGCTCACCTCGCTGCGCGCCGAGCTGCACTACCGCGAGCGCCTGTTCAACCGGAAGAAGGCCAAGGACCTCCTCGAGCTCGAGAAGCGCGGGGACCCCGAGGCCCCGCCCGCGCTCGTCCTCGTCTTCGACGAGTTCGCGGCCCTCGTGAGCGACGTGCCCGAGTTCGTCGACGGGGTCGTGGACATCGCCCAGCGTGGGCGGTCCCTGGGCATCCACCTCGTCATGGCCACGCAGCGCCCCGCGGGCGTCATCAAGGACAACCTGCGCGCGAACACCAACCTGCGCGTCGCCCTGCGCATGGCCGACGAGTCCGACTCGACCGACGTCATCGGCGTGCCCGACGCCGCAGGCTTCGACCCGTCCATCCCCGGCCGCGGCGTCGTCAAGTCCGGGCCCGGCCGCCTGCACCCCTTCCAGTCCGCCTACGCGGGTGGCTGGACCTCGGCGGCCCCGAGCCGAGCGGGCGTCGAGGTCGCCCACCTGCGCTTCGGGGCGGAGGTGCGCTGGGAGGAGCCGGTCGACGAGGACGCCGCCCCCGCGCCCGAGGAGGACCTCGGACCGAACGACCAGCAGCGCCTCGTGCGCACGATCCGCCTCGCCTCGCGCCAGGCCGGGCTCGCCCCGCCGCGCCGCCCCTGGCTGCCCGAGCTCGCCCCGCTCTACGACCTCACGAAGCTGCGCCAGCGCACCGACGCCGAGCTGCTCCTGGGCGTGAGCGACCACCCCGCGCACCAGGAGCAGATCCCCGTCTACTTCCGCCCCGACACCGACGGCCACCTCGCCGTCTACGGCACGGGCGGCACGGGAAAGTCCACGACCCTGCGTACCCTCGCGGCGGCCGCGGGCATCACCCCGCGCGGCGGCCCCGTGCACGTCTACGGCCTCGACTTCGCCGCGGGCGGCCTGCGCATGCTCGAGGACCTGCCGCACGTGGGAGCCGTGATCCCCGGCGACGACGTCGACCGCGTCGTGCGGCTCTTCCGGACGCTGCGCGAGGAGCTCGACCGCCGGGCCCCGCTCTTCGCCGAGGCGAGCGCCGCGAGCATCACCGAGTACCGCGAGCTCGCGAACGCTCCCGAGCTCGCGCGCATCCTCGTGCTCCTCGACGGCTTCCCCGCCTTCCGCGACGACTTCGAGGTCGGCCCCGGGCGCTCGCAGTGGTACGAGGTCTTCCGCGACGTGCTCGCCGAGGGCCGCCAGCTCGGCATCCACGTCGCGCTCACCGCCGACCGGCCCGGCTCGGTGTCCACCTCGGTGCGCTCGGCCGTGCAGCGCAACGTGCTCCTGCGCCTCGCCGACGACTCCTACCGCGTGCTCGACGAGCCCGACGACGTGCTCTCTGCG
>Ga0207415_1001468_pt1 | contig 11836 bp, 8 predicted proteins | sample Passage237A_FD_187369 | JGI IMG/M metagenome (GOLD analysis project Ga0207415, IMG submission 187369) | Cellulose adapted compost microbial communities from Newby Island Compost Facility, Milpitas, CA, USA - Passage2 37A (SPAdes) (version 3) ...
GACCAGCTGGAGCTGATCGGCAGCCTGCAGGACCTGGCCACCCGCGACTTCCTCACCGGCCTGCCCAACCGCCGCCACTTCCTCGAGCAGGCCGAGCAGATGGTGCCGCGCATGCTCAACGTGCGCCTGCCGGTGGCCGCGGCCATGCTCGACGTGGACCACTTCAAGCACATCAACGACAGCTGGGGCCACGAGACCGGCGACCATGCCCTGCGCGCCCTGGCCCAGGCCATGTCCGCCCACGCCCGCCACCAGGACCTGGTCGCGCGCTTCGGCGGCGAGGAGTTCTGCATGCTGGTGCCCGGCCTGGAACCGGACGAGCTGGCGGCCTACTTCGAGGAGCTGCGCAAGCGGGTGGAGGACCTGCGGGTGCCGCTGCGCAATGGCGAGCTGAACATGACCATCAGCATCGGCGTGTGCGCCGCCCAGCCGGGCGACAGCCTGCACCACCTGCTCAACGAGGCCGACCGCCGCCTCTACCTGGCCAAGGCCGGGGGCCGCAACCGGGTGGTCGGCGAGGCGGCGTGACGGCCGTCGCAGACCGGCCTTGATCAGGCTCAATGCGCCTGGCGGGGCGTATTCATAGTCTGGGCACATCCCCCAACGGATGTTGTCCCATGCAAGCTCTGGCCTGGCATTCGCACTACGTCACCGGCCTGCCCCGTATCGACGAAGACCACCGCCGCTTCCTGGAACTGATCAACCGCTTCGACCCGGCCACCGCCGGGGAACTGCCTCCGGCCGCGCTGCTGCGCCGGCTGGACGAGCTGGACGGCTGCATCCGCGCCCATTTCGACTACGAGGAGGCGCTGATGGAGGAAGCCGGCTTCCCCATGGTCGGCGCCCACCGGCAGATGCACGGGGTGTTCTGCCGGCGCCTGGACCAGTTCCGCGAGCGCGCCCGCGGCGGCGAGGACGTGGCGGCGGAACTGCACGCCATGCTCCAGCGCTGGGTGGTGGACCACATCCACAACGACAAGAGCTACTCCGGCCTGGTCTATTCCCACCTGCGCCGGCGCCAGGACGCCGCCGAGGGCGGCTGGCTGGGCCGGGCCGTGCAGCGCATGATCCACTGAAGTTCCGGCGCCTTGCTCAATCCACCGGCTGGCGCCGCACCAGCAGCAGCGCCAGCAGGGTCAGCAGGGCCGTGCCCGACAGATAGGCTCCCACCGAGCCGATGCCGTAGCGCCCGGCCAGCCAGGTCGCCGCGTACGGCGCCGGCGAGGCACCCAGGATCCCGGCCAGGTTGAAGGCCAGCGAGGCCCCGGTGTAGCGCACCGGGGTCGGGAACATCTCGGCCAGGATGGTGCCGCAGGGGCCATAGGTCAGGCCCATCAGGCCCAGGCCGACGCACAGGAACAGCAGCACCTGCCAGGCACTGCCGGCGGCGAACAGCGGCTGGAACAGCAGGCCGAACAGGATGATGCCGACGGTGGCCACGATCATCGCCCGGCGCCGGCCGAAGCGGTCGGCGTACACCGCCGACAGCGGGATGGTGGCGGCAAAGCACAGCACGCCCAGCATCTGCAGCAGCAGGAACTGCTCGCGTCCATAGCCCAGGGCCGAGGTGCCCCAGCTCAGGGCGAACACCGTCATCAGGTAGAACAGGACGAAAGTGGCCATCAGCGCCAGGGTGCCGATCACCAGGGTGCCGGCGTGGCGGGTCAGCACGGCCTTCATCGGAAGCCGCTCGCGCTCCTCCCGCTCCAGGGTCCGGCGGAAGGCGGGGGTCTCGGTGATCTGCAGCCGCACCCACAGCCCCAGCAGCACCAGCACCGCGCTGGCGATGAACGGGATGCGCCAGCCCCAGGCCAGGAACTGGCCGTCCTCGAGGAAGTGGGTCAGGACCAGGAAGATCCCGGTCGAGCACAGGAAGCCCAGCGGCGCGCCCAGCTGCGGGAACATGCCGTACCAGGCGCGCTTGCCCGGCGGCGCATTCTCGGTGGCCAGCAGCACCGCCCCGCCCCATTCCCCGCCCAGGCCCAGGCCCTGGCCGAAGCGGCACAGCGCCAGCAGCGCCGGTGCCGCCACCCCGATCTGGGCATAGGTCGGCAGCAGGCCGATGAACACGGTGGACAGGCCCATGGTCAGCAGCGCCGCCACCAGGGTGGCCTTGCGCCCGATGCGGTCCCCGTAGTGGCCAAACAGGGCCGAACCCATCGGCCGGGCCAGGAAGGCCAGGGCGAAAGTGGCCAGCGACTGCAGGGTCGCCGCGGCCGGCTCGGCCGCCGGGAAGAACAGTTTGGGGAAGACCAGCACCGCCGCGGTGGCGTAGATGTAGAAATCGAAGAATTCGATCGTGGTTCCGATCAGGCTGGCGAACAGGATCCGGCGGGGCGAGGCGGGTACGCTCATCGGCAAGTGAAGGCCAGGTGAATACCGGCCGATTATGGCCCAGTTGCCCTCCCGCCCGGCCCTCCCTGCCAGAGCCCATCATTGCCGCGACGGGCCGGCGCTTGCAGAATCGCTCTTTTGCGGCGGTCCCTGCCACCTGTCCCGCCACACGCACTCCCCAGGCGCGCCCGGCCGCGCCACGGCGCCCCGCCACCCCGCCCCGCCCGCGTCCCGATTTCAACGGAATGGATCTGCCATGAGTGCCAGCCAGCCCCGCGCCAAGCGTCCCCCGTCCACCCGCCGCCGCATGACCTGGATGATCATCCTGTTCGTCGTGGTCTTTGGCGGGGTGTTCGCCCTGTGGGCGGCGTCCCAGGCCATGCTCAACAAGTTCTTCGACGACATGCCGCAGCCGCCGGTGGAGGTGAGCACCTTCGAGGCGCGGGCCGAGACCTGGAGCGACACCGCCGAGGCCGTGGGGACCCTGGTGGCCGACAACGGCACCGAGGTGACCACCGAGGCCGGCGGCGTGGTCCAGGCCATCGCCTTCGAGTCCGGCCAGCAGGTCCGCAAGGGCGAGCTGCTGGTCCAGCTCAATACCGCCAACGAGCTGGCCCAGCTTCGCGCCCTGGAGGCGGCCGCGCGCCTGGCCGCGACCCAGCGCGACCGTTGGCGCGAACTGGGCGAGCAGAAGCTGGTCTCGCGCGCCGAGGTCGACGAGCGCAGCTCCGATGCCGCCCAGACCCAGGCCCAGGCCGAGGCCCAGCGCGCGCTGATCGCGCAGAAGACCATCCGCGCCCCGTTCTCCGGGGTACTGGGCATCCGCCGCATCAACCTGGGCCAGTACCTCAACCCGGGCGACCCGATCGTCAGCCTGCAGGCGCTGGACCCGATCCACGTCGATTTCACCCTGCCCGAGCAGCGCATGAACCAGGTCGCCGTGGGCGGCAAGGTCAAGCTGCGGGTAGATGCGATCGCCGACCGCGAGTTCGAGGCCACCATCACCGCGGTGGAGCCGGCAGTGGATGCCAGCACCCGCAACTTCACCGTGCGCGCCACCCTGGCCAACCCGGACGGAGTACTGCGCCCGGGCACCTTCGCCCGGGTCGGCTTCGAGCTGGGACAGGCCGGCAAGGTCGTGGTGGTGCCGCAGACCGCGGTCAGCTTCAACCCCTATGGCAACTCGGTGTACGTGCTGGCACCGCTGCCGGAGGCGCTCAAGCAGGCCAAGCCGGCCGAGGGCGAGAAGCCGGCCGAGTACGTGGTGCGCCAGCGCTTCGTCACCACTGGCCCCACCCGCGGCGACCTGGTCGGAATCACCGACGGCCTGGAGCCGGGCGAGGTGGTGGTCAGCTCCGGCCTGCTGCGGCTGCGCAACGACGCGCCGGTGGTGGTCAACAACTCGGTGCAGCCGGCGGCCGACGCCGCCCCGACCCCCGACAACCGCTGAGTCCCCACCCGAGGGGGCGCCGCCACGGCGCCCCTTCCTTCCCGTCCCGGCGCCACGCGCCGACGGAGGCCCCGGATGAAATTCACCGACATCTTCATCAACAAGCCGGTGCTGGCGATGGTCGTCAGCCTGTTCATCCTGCTGCTGGGGCTGCGCTCGTTCTCCGAGCTCAACGTGCGCCAGTATCCGGAGCTGCAGAACGCGGTGGTCACGGTCAGCACCGCCTACTACGGCGCCGACGCGGACCTGATGCAGGGCTTCATCACCACCCCGCTGGAGCGCGAGGTGGCCTCGGCCGAGGGTATCGACTACATCACCTCCACCAGCGCCGCCGGCATCTCCACCATCCAGGCCTACATCCGCCTGGACCACGACGCCAACGAGGCGCTGACCCAGATCGCCGCCAAGGTCAACAAGCTGCGCAGCCAGCTGCCGGCCGAGTCCGAGGACCCGGTGATCGACCTGCAGCAGGGCCAGCAGATCGCGGCCATGTACGTGTCCTTCGCCAGCGAACGCCTGGACAACAACCAGATCACCGACTACCTGATGCGCGCGGTGGAGCCGCGCCTGGCCACCATCCCCGGCGTGCAGCGCGTGGAGATCATGGGCGCGGGCAACTTCGCCATGCGGGTGTGGATGAAGCCTGACCGGATGGCCGCGCTGGGGGTGACCGCAAGCGATGTCCATGCCGCCCTGCAGTCCAACAACGTGCTCTCGGCCCTGGGCTCGACCAAGGGCCAGATGGTGGCCATCGACCTGACCGCGCGCACCGACCTGCGCAGCGCAGACGAGTTCCGCCGCCTGGTGGTGCGCGAGGAGCACGGCGCGATCGTGCGCCTGGGCGACGTGGCCGACGTGGAACTGGGCTCGGAGAACTACGGCAGCTCGGTCCGGATCAACGGCGAGGCGGCCACCTTCATGGGCATCTACGTCTCGCCCGACGCCAATTCACTGGACGTGATCGAGGAGGTGCGCAAGGTCTGGGACGGGGAGATCGTGCCGCAGCTGCCCGAAGGCATCACCGCCACCATCCCCTACGACAGCACCGAGTCCATCGAGGACGCCATCCACGAGGTGGTGCGCACCATCATCGAGGCGGTGGTGATCGTGATCGTGGTGATCTTCCTGTTCCTGGGCTCGCTGCGCAGCGTGCTGATCCCGGCGGTCACCGTGCCGCTGTCCCTGGTCGGCGCCCTGTTCCTGATGCTGCTGATGGGCTTCACCATCAACCTGCTGACCCTGTTGGCCATGGTCCTGGCCATCGGCATCGTGGTGGACGACGCGATCATCGTGCTGGAGAACATCCACCGCCACATCGAGGAGGGCATGAGCCCGCACGACGCGGCGATCAAGGGCGCGCGCGAGCTGGCCTGGCCGGTGGTGGCCATGACCACCACCCTGGTCGCGGTGTACCTGCCGATCGGTTTCCAGGGCGGCCTGACCGGCGTGCTGTTCACCGAGTTCGCCTTCACCCTGGCCGGCTCGGTGCTGCTGTCGGGCATCATCGCCCTGACCCTGTCGCCGATGATGTGCTCACGCCTGCTCAAACCGCACGACGGGCATGGCCGGAGCCGGCTGGAAGCCTGGCTGGACACCCGCTTCGAGCGCCTGCGCGCCAGCTACGAGCGGCGCCTGCACGGGGCCCTGGAGACCCGCCCGGTGATCGGGGTATTCGGCGTGCTGGTCCTGGTGTCCTGCGTGGGCCTGTACATCACCGCGCCCAAGGAGCCGGCGCCGCTGGAGGACGAGGGCTTCATCTTCGCCATCGGCAGCGCCGACGCCTACACCACCCTGGATTACGTGGAGAAATACACCGCCGAGATGGACGCCATGGCCAAGTCCATCCCGGAGATCAACGACTTCTTCCTGTTCAACGGCGGCTTCGGCGGCGGCGGCGGCGCCAGCAACAGCGCCATGGCCGGCTACGTGCTCAAGCCCTGGAGCGAGCGCGACCGCTCCACCAACCAGGTCCTGCAGCAGGAGCTACAGCCGAAACTGGCGCAGATCACCGGCCTGAACACCTTCGCCCTGGTCCCGCCCTCGCTGCCCAGCGCCGGCGGCGACGGCGGCGGCGAGTTCCTGGTGCTGGGCATCGGCAGCCTGCAGCAGCTCAACGACCTGTCCGACGCGATCCTGCAGAAGGCCATGGAGAGCCGCCGTTTCATCTTCCTGGACAAGGACCTGAAGATCGACAAGCCGCGGATCGAGGTGCAGATCGACCGCGAGAAGGCGGCCACCCTGGGCATCGACATGCGCACCCTGGCCGCGGACATGGCGGCCATGCTCTCCGGCGGCTACACCAACCGCTTCGCCATGGAGAACCGTTCCTACCGGGTAATCCCGCAGGTGCAGCGCAGCGACCGGCTCAATGCCGCCCAGCTGGAGAACTATTACACCCGCACCCGTGACGGCAAACTGGTGCCGCTGTCGACCCTGGTGACGCTCAGGGAGAGCGCGCAGCCGCAGAGCCTCAAGCGCTTCCAGCAGCTCAACGCGGTGGGCATCACCTTCGCCCCGCGCCCGGGCGTGTCCAAGGGCGAGGCCCTGCGGGTGCTGGAGGAAGCCGCGGCCGAGGTCCTGCCGCAGGGCTACAGCGTCGACTACGCCGGCGAATCGCGCCAGTTCAAGCAGGAAGGCGCGACCATGCTGGTGACCCTGGCCTTCGCCCTGGTGGCGATCTTCCTGGTCCTGGCCGCGCAGTTCGAGAGCTTCCGCGACGCGCTGATCATGCTGGTCACCGTGCCCATGGCCATCTCCGGCGCGCTGCTGGTGCTCAACTTCCTGGCCCTGGTCTCCGGCGCGCTGCAGATGGCCGGGATCGAAGCCTTCCCCGGGATGAGCATCAACATCTACACCCAGGTCGGCCTGGTCACCCTGGTCGGGGTGATCGCCAAGCACGGCATCCTGATCGTGGAATTCGCCAACAAGCTGCAGCTGCAGGGCCTGTCCAGGCGCGAGGCGATCGAGCAGGCCGCCGGCATCCGCCTGCGCCCGGTGCTGATGACCACCGCGGCGCTGGTGTTCGCCATGGTGCCGCTGCTGATCGCCCGCGGCCCGGGCGCGGCCTCGCGCTTCTCCCTGGGCATGACCATCGCCGCCGGCATGACCCTGGGCACCCTGTTCACCCTGTTCGTGCTGCCGGCGTTCTACCTGTACCTGGCCCGCGACCACAGCCACGCCACCGCCGGCGCCACCACCGCCGGGCACGAAGGCGGGGCCGCGTCCCAGCCCGGCTGAGCCCGGCCCCGCCCGGCCACGCGCCGGGCGGGGCGGCCGGGAACATAACGAAAACGGCTAGCTCGTATCGCAACAAAGCAGTTGTCCGCGGCGCCTGCGCCGTCGAGGATGGCTTCTTCCCCTCGACGTGGAGACACCCGATGACGCCCCGCATCCCGGCCCTGCTGCTGGCCTGCCTGAGCGCCCTGTCCATCCTGCCGGCCACCGCCGCCCCGTCCAGCGCCGCCGAAGAAGCCCTGCAACCCAGCGGCCGCTTCAGCGTCTATGGCCATGGCGCCGCGGCCACCCCGCCAATGGGCTGGAACCCGTGGAACGCCTACCGCACCGAAGTGGACCAGACCAAGCTGCTGGCCTCGGCCGAGGCCATCCGCGCCCGCGGCCTGCAGGCGGCCGGCTACCGCTACATCAACCTGGACGACGGCTGGTGGCTGCAGCGCCGCGAGGACGGCGGCATCACCATCCGTACCAGCATGCTGCCCATCGCCCGCCTGCCCGACGGCAGCACCAGCCTGCGGCCGTGGACCGACCACCTCCACGCGATGGGCTTCAAGGCCGGCCTGTACACCGACATCGGCCGCAACGCCTGCTCCCAGGCCCATGACCTGCACAGCCCCAACCTGCCGGTGGGCAGCATCGCCGAGCGCGAGATCGGCCTGGAGGGCTTCGAGTACAGCGACCTGAAGACCATGTTCCAGGACTGGGGCTTCGACTACATCAAGGTCGATGCCTGCGGCCTGGCCGACTTCGGCCCCGGCAGCCGCGCCCAGACCCATGCCAGCTACCGCCTCGTCCGCCCCGACATCGTACGTGGCGACGCCCAGGCCACCAATGCGCTGGCCGTGGAGACGCGCTACGAGCGCATCGGCCGCCTGCTGGCCGAGCTCAACCCGGACAACGACTACGTCCTGTCCATCTGCCCCTGGGGCGAGGCCGGCGTGCGCGACTGGGGCGGCCGCCACGGCAACCTGTGGCGCACCAGCCCGGACATCGAGCCGCACTGGGACAGCATGCTGCGCAGCTTCGACAGCGCCTCGCGCCGCGAGCTCTACGCCGGTCCGGGCCGCTGGAACGACCCGGACATGCTGGCCATCGGCCTGGGCGAGTTCGACGGCAAGCACCTGGTCAACGCGCGCAGCCACTTCTCGCTGTGGTCGGTGCTGGCCGCGCCGCTGCTGATGGGCTTCGACATCACCCGCGCCCCGGACTCGCTGGTGCAGCTGCTGTCCAATCCCGAGGTGATCGCCGTCAACCAGGATCCGGCCGGCAACCAGGGCGTGCTGGTGGCGCGCCAGGGCGATGTCCAGGTCCTGGTCAAGCCGCTGCAGGCCGCAGGCGAGCGCGCAGTGGTGCTGTTCAACCGCGGCGACCGGCCGGCGCGGGCCACGGTCGATCCGGTCCAGCTCAAGCTGGATCCGGCCCGGCCCTACCGCGCCCGCGACCTGTGGCAGCGCCGCGACCTGGCCCAGACCCGTGGCCCGATCAGCGTGCAGCTGGGCGCCCACGAGTCGGTGATGCTGCGCGTGGCCGGCACCGCGCCCGGCCCGGGCACCCTGCTGTCGGCCATGACCGCGCGCATCCACGTGGCCGTGGACGGACTGCCGGTGTACAGCACCGATTTCGCCGCCCCGGCCGGGACCCCGCGCGCCGACTCCAGCCCCTATGACCAGCCGCTGCGCGTGGCCGGCCAGGCCTACCCGTACGGTATTGGCGCCCACGCCAACTCGCGCCTGGAAGTGAAGCTGGACGGCGGCTTTGCCCGCTTCACCGCCCGCGTCGGCCTGCAGGACCTGGCCGATGCCAGCGGCAGCGCCCGCTTCCTGGTCTATGGCGATGGCCGCCTGCTGGCCGAAACCGCCCTGCTCGACGCCCACGCCGGTGCCGACCTGGACGTGGACGTGAGCGGCGTGCAGGTGCTGGAACTGGTCAGCCGCGCCGATGGCGTGGCCGCCGGTGCCCTGCCGCCGCAGGTGGCCTGGGCCGACGCCCGCCTGCACTGAGCGCCCTCCGGGCGGGCCTCAGAAGCGCTCGCCCACCTTCAGATAGCGCCATGCCCCGGCGGGCATGGCGCCGTCCGGCCCCTTGCCCAGCCCGATCCGGCCAATGCGCAGGCGCCGGAGCGCGCGCAGCTCCAGGCCCACGGCCTGGCACATGTGCTGCAGCTGGCCCGGCTCCACCGCGCGGATGGCAAAGCGCAACCGCGTCTCGCTCTGCCAGCTCACCTTGCACGGCGGCAGCGCGCGGCCGCGGTATTCCAGCCCGTGCGCCAGCCGCTCCAATCCGCCCGCGGCCAGCCTGCCGGCCACCTCGACCACGTATTCCTGCTCCAGCAGGGCGCCGTCCTCGATCAGGCGGCGCTGGACGCGGCCGTCCTGGCTGTAGACCTGCAGGCCGCTGGCCCCGGCCTCCAGCGGCAGCAGCGACTGCAGGCGCTGGAAGTGGCGCTGCAGCAGGCGCACGCCGGAACCGTCGTGGACCCAGTGCGCACCGGGCTGGAGCAGCGCTGCGGCCTGCTCCACGTCCTGCCCGGCCGGCTTGTGCAGGACCATGGTCGCCGGTTCCACCGGCTCCAGCCGTGCCCACGGGTCCAGTTCCACCCGCGCGCCGGGTTCGACCCGGTGCTGCGGCGCCTCCACCACCACCCCATCGACCCGCACCCAGCCATTGCGGATGTACTGCTCGGCTTCGGCGCGGCTGCAGCCGCGCAGCTCGGCCAGGCGGCGGGACAGGCGGATGGACTGGTTCATGGCAACAGCGGCAGGTGGGGGCGCGCAGTGTAGCCGGCCAAGGGGCAACGCCCGCTGGCCGGCGGCGGCGCGCGCCGCCAGCGGTTAACCTTGCCTGCCCGATCGAGCCTGCCGCATGAGCTACGCCGGCCTGTTCCTGGCCGCCTTCCTTGCCGCCACCCTGCTGCCGGCCCAGTCCGAAGGGCTGCTGGTGGCCCTGCTGCTGTCCGGCCACCCGTGGCCGGCCCTGCTGCTGGTGGCCAGTGCCGGCAACGTGCTCGGTTCGCTGCTCAACTGGTACCTGGGCCGCGGCATCGCCCGCTACCAGGACCGGCGCTGGTTCCCGGTCGGGCCGGCGGCGCTGGAGCGGGCCCGGCGCTGGTATGGGCGCTACGGGCGCTGGACCCTGCTGCTGAGCTGGCTGCCGGTGGTCGGCGACCCGCTGACCCTGGTGGCCGGAGTGATGCGCGAGCCGCTGCGGGTATTCCTGCCGCTGGTGGCCCTGGCCAAGACCGGGCGCTACGCGGTCCTGGTCCTGCTCAGCCTGCCCTGGGCCTGAGCGCTCAGATCCGCCGCAGCCAGCAGGGCGTGGCCGCCACCGCCAGCAGCGCCGCGGCCACCCACAGCAGGGCCGCCACCAGCGAACTGGCATGGGCGATGAAGCCGATCAGCGCCGGTCCGGCCAGGATCCCGGCATAGCCCAGGGTCGAGATGGCCGGGATGGCCAGGGTCTCGGGCATGGCCCGCTGCGCCCCGGCCAGGGAGAACATCACCGGCACGATGTTGGAACAGCCCATGCCGACCAGGGCAAAGCCCAGCAGCGAGCCTGCCGGCCACGGCGCCCAGGCCAGCACCAGGAAACCGGCGCAGGCCAGCAGCGAACCGCCCAGCACCGCGCGCATGCGTCCCAGCGCGTCCACCACCCGGTCGCCGACCAGGCGGCAGGCGGTCATGGCCAGGGAGAACACCACGTAGCCGCTGCCGGCACGCTCCGGCTCCACCGCGCGCTCCTGGGCCAGGAATACCGCGCCCCAGTCCAGCATCGCGCCTTCGGCCAGGAACACCACGAAGCAGGCCGCGCCAATCAGCAGGACGATGCCATGCGGCCAGGCGAACACCGCCCCGCCCGGGGCGGCACGCTCCCGGCGCCAGTGGCCGGCCGCCGCCCCCAGCAAGCCCAGCAGCACCGCCACCGCGGCCAGGCAGGCCAGCCAGGGCGACAGGCCCAGGCTCAGCAACAGGGTCAGCGCGCCGGCGCCGGCAAAGCCGCCCACGCTGTAGAAGGCGTGGAAGCCGGACATCAGGGTGCGCCCGCTCTCGCGCTCGACCACCACCGCCTGGATGTTCATCGCGCAATCCATCACCCCCACCGCCGCGCCAAAGGCCAGCAGCACCGCGCCCAGCGCCAGCGCACCCGGTGCCAGCGCCAGCAACGGCAGGGACAGGCACATGAGCACGCTGGCCCCCAGCATCACCTGGCGGCAGCCGCGCCGCGCGCACAGCACGCCGGCCAGCGGCATGGCCAGCAGCGAGCCCAGGCCCAGGCACAGCAGGACCAGCCCCAGGCTGGCCTCGTCCAGCCCGGCGCGCGCCTTGGCGAAAGGCACGATCGGCGCCCAGGCCGCCATCGCGAAACCGGGCATGAAGAAGGCGGCGCGGGTGGCGTGCTGCTGGGCGCGGGGAGTGGAATGCACGTGCGGGCGGTGGTACGGAGGACAGAGCGCATTATCACCGGCCACGCCCACCCGCGGCGCGCGGCACGCGGCATGCGCCTCAGCGCACGCCCGTATGCGGGGTGATGATCAGCCTGGACAGGTCATAGCCCTGCTGCCGCGCCGTGCCCAGGAAGTCCTCCTGGCGGGACGCCGGCAGCGTCGGGCTGCGCGCCAGCAGCCACAGGTACTTGCGGTCGGGCGATCCGACCAGGGCGGTCTCGTAGTCCTCGTCCAGACGCAAGATCCAGTAGTCGCCCCGGGTGAACGGCAGCCATTTCAGCCCGTCGGGCATGAAGCTCACTTCCAGCCTGGCATTGCCGCTGCCTTCCACCACGGTGGCCTGCCCGGCCGATTCCTGCAGCTCGCCCCTGCCATCC
>Ga0207415_1001471_pt1 | contig 11831 bp, 9 predicted proteins | sample Passage237A_FD_187369 | JGI IMG/M metagenome (GOLD analysis project Ga0207415, IMG submission 187369) | Cellulose adapted compost microbial communities from Newby Island Compost Facility, Milpitas, CA, USA - Passage2 37A (SPAdes) (version 3) ...
GACCAGGTCGCCGCGGAGCTCCGCCTCGCCGACCACCTGGGCATCGAGTCCTGGGCCGTGGTCATCGGCGCCTCGATGGGCGGGCACCGCGTGCTCGAGTGGGCCGCGACGGCACCCCAGCGCGTGCGCGCGATCGTCCCGATCGCGACGGCCGCGGCGACGAGCGCCGACCAGATCGCGTGGGCCCACCCGCAGATCGCCGCGATCTTGTCCGACTCCGGCTTCCACGGCGGCGACTACTACGGCCTGCCCGACGGCGAGGGCCCGCACCGAGGACTCGCGATCGCCCGCCAGATCGCCCACACCACGTACCGCAGCGCGCACGAGCTCACCGAGCGCTTCGGCCGTCTGCCCCAGCACGGCGAGGACCCGATGAGCGGCGGCCGCTTCGCCGTGCAGTCCTACCTCGACCACCACGGCGAGAAGCTCGCGCGGCGCTTCGACGCGAACACCTACCTGGTCCTCACGGGCTCGATGCTCACGCACGACCTCGGCCGGGACCGCGGCGGGGTCGAGGCCGCGCTCGCGACCATCACCGCCGACGCGCTCGTCGTCGCCGTCGACTCCGACCGTCTCTTCCCCGTCGAGCAGTCCGAGCGCATCGCCTCGGGCATCCCCGGCGCCGGCCTCGTGCACGTCATCCGCTCCGAGCACGGGCACGACGGCTTCCTCATCGAGAGCGAGCAGCTCGGCCCCGTGGTCGCGGACTTCCTCTCGACCCGCGTGCGCTGAACCACCCCCGCACGGCGGTCCGCACCACTACGGTGTGCGCGTGGAGCTCCGGGTCAACGGCAGCATCGAGATCGATGCGCCCCGCGAGACGGTCATCGCGCGCACCCGCACCACGGACGTCGAGGTCGCACGTGCCTTCGACCCTCGCGTCATCTCGATCGAGACGATCGATCCGCGACTCGCTCGAGAAGGTCAAGCAGTTCGTCGAGTCGTGACCGCTCGTCCCCCGCGTGGGCACGGCAGGATGGGGCCATGAGCCACCTCGAGCTTGCCCAGGTCAGCCAGGTCGTCCGCGAGCAGTGGGACACGCTGCGCGCGTGGCTCGAGGACCTCGACCCGCACGACGCACGCCCGAGCGTCCTCGAGGGCTGGACGGTCGCCGAGCTCCTCGCGCACCTCGCGCGCTGCCACCGGGTGATCCCCGGGGCGGTCGACGCGCCCGCGGGCACGCCCCCGCAGTCCCTCGCCGAGTACCTCGGCGGCTACGCGCCCGACGCGCAGATGGTGGCCGAGGGAACGCGTGAGCAGGCGCGGGAGATCGCGGCGGACCCCCTCGCGGCGATCGACATCGCGGCACGGCGCGCCTGGGAGGCCCTCGAGGACTTCGGCCCGAAGGACCACGTGGTGCTCGCGAAGCGCGGCCCGATCATGCTCTCCGACCTCGTCCTGACCCGCGGCGTCGAGTTCGTGGTGCACGCCGACGACCTCGCCCGCTCGGTGGGAGCGAGCAAGCCGCCCCTCACCCGAGCGGCTCTCGAGCTGGTCGCGCAGGCCTTCCTCGACATCGTGGTGACGCGCGGCGGCTGGAGCCTCGAGGTCGCCGACCCCCTGCTGTGGGTGCGCCTCGCCTCGGGCCGCCGCCCCTACGACGTCGACGAGCTCGCGCAGGCCCTGCACCCCACCTACACCGCGGACTCCGTGCCCGATCTCGGCACCTCTCTCCCCCTGGTCTGAGACCCCGGCGGACCACCCGCTCCACGGTGTCAGGGACGCCACGCCTGTCGCTGCAGGGGAGGTCGGTGGGCGGCCCTAGCCTGGGCATCACCATGAGCCTCGCGACGACCGAAGAGCTCGAGCATGCCCTCGAGCTGATGCGCTCGGGCTCGCACGTGTTCCTCACGGGGAAGGCGGGCACGGGCAAGTCGACGCTCGTACGGCAGTTCATGGCGAGCACGGACCGCAGGGTGGTGGTCGCCGCGCCCACGGGCATCGCTGCGCTCAACGTGGACGGTTACACCGTGCACCGCCTGTTCTCCTTCGGTCCGACGTCGAACCCTGGGTCGGTGCGCGGCCCCGACTACTTCCCGGGTCGCTTCTCGCAGACCCTGCGCGCCCTCGACACGCTCATCATCGACGAGGCCTCGATGCTGCGCGCGGACGTCTTCGACATGATCGCCACGGCCCTCGAGCGCTTCGGCCCCCGGCCTGGGGTGCCCTTCGGCGGTGTCCAGCTGATTCTCGTGGGAGACCTCTTCCAGCTGCCGCCCGTCGTCGTCGGCGAGGAGGCCCGGCACTTCGAGACCCGCTACGCCACCCCGTACTTCTTCTCGGCGGATGCCTTCGACCGCGAGGCCTTCCCGACGGCCGCGCTGACCCACGTGTTCCGCCAGCAGGGCGACGAGAAGCTCACGTCGATCCTCAACGCGATCCGCGACGGCGTGCTCCTCGACCAGGCGCAGCAGGACCTCGACGCGCGCGTCGATCCCGAGTTCGAGCCGCCCGACGACGAGCTGTGGCTCACGCTCGCGCCCACCAACCGGCTCGTCACGGCGCGCAACCGGAACCGGCTCGCGCGGCTGCCCGGGCAGGAGGTCCAGAGTCGAGCGGTGCGCACCGGGGACCTCGCGAGCTTCGACTCCCCCGTCGAGGACGTTCTCACGTTCAAGGTGGGCGCTCAGGTCATGATGCTCGCGAACGACCCCGCCGACCGCTGGGTCAACGGGACCCTGGGGCGCATCGCGTGGGCCGGGGTGGACGAGGACGGCGCCGTCACGGCCGGGGTCGAGCTGGCGAACGGTGCCGTCGAGACCGTCCACCCCTACACCTGGGACGCGACCCGCCCGGTGCTCGCCGGCGGCACCCTGCACCGCGAGGTGGTGGGCACCTTCACCCAGCTGCCCTTCAAGCTCGCGTGGGCCGTGACGATCCACAAGGCCCAGGGCCAGACTCTCGAGCGCCTCGTGGTGGACCTCACGGGCGGGGCCTTCGACTTCGGCCAGGTGTACGTCGCGCTGAGCCGTTGCACCTCGATGGAGGGCCTCGTCCTGACCCGTCCGGTGCGCGCGAAGGACCTGCGCACCGACCGGCGGGTGCTGCGCTTCCTGCGCGCGGCGACCTCACCCGGGCCCGAGGTGCGGCGCTGCGCCGTGGGGATCCTGACGGTGGGTGAGGAAGGACGACTCTCCCGCCCACGGCCCGTCGAGATCGCCGTCGCCTTCGAGGACGGCACGGCGGTGAGCACCCTCGTCAACCCGCAGCGTGACCTCGGCTCGGCGCGAGCGGACTTCGGGATCCGGGTCGACGACGTGCTCCTGGCCCCTGCGCTCACCGAGGCCTGGGCGGTGCTCGGCCCCCTGGTCGACGGCTGCACGCCCGTGGGCGTGGGCACCGACCTCGCGCTCGGCATCATCGACGTCGAGCTCAAGCGCCTCGGGAGGGTCGAGCCGCTGCCGCTGGGCGTCGAGACCCCCTCGCGAGCGCTGCTGCCCGTCGAGCGAGCCGGGCTCTCCGCCCCCAGCGCTCTCGAGCGCGCTCGGGCCGCCCTCGCCGTCCACGGACGGCTCGGCGGGGAGATCGAGGGAGCCGGCACCTTCGCGGCCCCCGACGCCCCCGCCTCGGGCTACCTGCTCACGCGCGACCCCGAGGCGAGCCCACCCTCGACGTCCCTGAGCCCCACGCTGTCCCGGCTGCTCGCGGCGAGCCGAGCGATGAGCGAGGTCGTCCTGCACGAGGTCAGCGCGGCGGAGGTCCGCCTGCGCTTCGACCGGCGCTGGTGGGACGCCCCGGGCGAGGCGCGCGGCGAGGACACGGCGGTCGAGTCCGCCCCTCTCGAGACGAGCCTGCTCGACGACCCCGTGCTCCGCGAGGCCGTCTCCGCCCGGCTCGCGGGAGCCCTGGAACGCTCCGCGGGACTGCCGCCGCGCGTGCTCGACCGGGTGCGCGAGCTCGAGGAGCTGCTCGACACCGCGATCCTCCCGCCCCGCCTCGGCGGGGTCGAGGACGAGCTGGCCGAGCGCGTGCTCGTCCCCGAGGCGCGCGTGTGCTTCTCGGGCGAGGTGCACGACGTCGACGGGCGCTTCGTCGACAAGGGCTCGCTGCAGCGCCTCGTGCTCGGCCTCGGTCTGCGCTGGGCGCCGAACGTCTCGCGCTCCCGCTGTGACGTCCTGGTCGTGGCCGAGCCCGGCACGCAGTCCGGCAAGGCCCGCAAGGCCAAGGAGTTCGGCACGCCCGTGATCTCGGCCGCCGAGTTCTACGACTGGGTCGCTCGCCGCGGCTAGCCTCCTGGACATGCTCGTCCGCCGCACCGCCACCGCAACCGTCGCCGCACCCCGCGAGCACGTCGCCGCCCTGCTCGTGCGCACCGACCTCGAGACGCTGCGCCACTGGGACCCGCGGGTCGAGTCCGTCCAGACGAACGGTCTGCCCGACGGCGAGGTGGGGCAGGTCGTGCGCATGACCGCCCGCGTGTGGGGCCAAGAGGTCGAGATCATCCAGACCGTGCTCGTCTCCGAGCTCCCCGAGCTCTACATGGACCGGATGGAGATGCTCTCGGACACCGCGACCACGAGGACGCGACTCAGCGCGATCGATGCCTCGAGCTCGCGGATCGAGCAGTCCGTCGAGTTCGACGTGCCTGGCTGGAAGGTGCTCACGGCCCTCAGCACCGCCCTGACGGCGGGCCCGCAGCTGCGCAAGGCCCTCGCCCGCTTCGTCGAGACCTGCGAGTGGAGCTTCCGCGCGGCCTGAGCCGCTCAGGACCGGCGCGCCGTCGTCGTCCCCGAAAATGCCTTGCCGCGCCCTCCCTCGCGGCACGAGCCTGGGCGCGAACGACGAAGGAGCGCGGCAAGGCCGCCCGGAGGAAGGAGGACTGACGTGTCCACGACTGTCCTCGGTGTGTCCACGACCCACCGGCCTTCTTCCTCCAGGAGCAGCTGCCTTGTCCCAGAACTTCCCGACGACGGACGAGTCGCGCCCGTCTGACCTGACCGAGCTCTTCGCGCACGTCGAGTACCGCTACCTCGACGAGCTCGACCCCTTCGACCCCGAGCGCCGTCCCTCGAGCTACTGGGACGTCGACCGGTCGAGCCGCGGCCCCGAACCCCTGCCCGCATGGGTCGTGACCGACCGCGGCGCGATCGACACCGAGCTCGGCGTCCTCAAGACCGGCAAGGAGGCCGACGTCTTCCTCGTGCACCGCGAGTCCACCGACGGCTCGGGCGCGCAGGTGACGATGGCCGCCAAGCGCTACCGCGACAACCAGCACCGCACCTTCCACCGCGCCGAGGTCTACACCTCCACGCGGCGGGCCAGGAAGACGCGCGACGCCCGCGCCGTGAAGCGTGGCTCGGAGTACGGCCGCGCCGTGGCGGCCGGCATGTGGGTGCAGGCGGAGTGGGCTGCGCTGTGCCGCTACTGGCAGGCGGGCGTGCCCGTGCCCTACCCCGTGCAGGTGGACGGGAACGAGATCCTCATGGAGTTCATCGGGACCGACGGCCAGGCCGCGCCGCGGCTCGCCCAGACGCGCCCCGGCCCGCAGCTCCTCGAGGACTACTTCGCGCAGCTGCGCCGGGCGATGGTCACCCTCGCGCGCGAGGGAGTCGCGCACGGGGACCTCTCGCCCTACAACGTCCTGGCCGACGGCGAGCGGATCGTGGTGATCGACCTGCCGCAGGTGGTGGACGTGGTCGCGAACCCGCTCGGGATGGAGTTCCTGCTGCGCGACTGCCAGAACTTGTGCGACTGGTTCACCGCGCGCGGACTGGAGGTCGACGCCCAGGAGCTCTTCGGCGAGCTCGTGGGCCACGTCTACTGACCCGCGCCCGCCGCCGGCGGAGCATGGCCGACGCCGACGGCGAGGCGCCGGCTCAGGCCTCGGCGTACGCCGCGCGGCGCTGGGCCTGGCGCTCCTCGAGCTCGGCGATGAAGCGGTCGGCGTGCTCGACGAGCACTCGCACGCGCCGCTCGTCGCGGTGCACCCAGGTCCACTCGCGGGCCAGGGTGTGACGGTCCTCGACCACGAAGAGCACGCGGTCGGTGTGCAGCACGTGCATCTGCCACTGCAGCTGGTCGGAGTAGGTGCGCAGGGCCTTGGCGAGAGGCTGCGTGGCCGTCTTGAACTCTGCGATGCCCTCGGGGCCGAGCGCGTCAGGGGTCGCCATGTGCCGGTTGTCCTCCCCCACGCACAGGTGCCGGTTGTGCGGGATGCCGAACTCGGCCTCGACCCACGCGGCGATGTGCGGCTCGCGCTCGCGCCCGTGGGCGTAGACGGCGTAGTCCGGACCGCGCAGCCCGTAGAGCTTCTGCGCGAGCAAGGTCTGGCGCTGCGAGCTCGGGGTGCCGTTCTTGCGCACGATCTTGGCGCAGTCGGTCGCCGTGACGCCGCGGCGGCGGGCCAGGAGCCAGAGCTCGGGGTCCTCGGCGGTGACCAGCTGTTCGCGGTAGGTCAGGTGCCTGACCACCGGCTGGGCTGCCACCTGCTGCTCTCCTCACGACTGCCGAACGACCCCGACAGTGAACCTCACGAGGCGCGCGCGAGGGGAGTCCCACGCCGGGTACCACCCAAGTCACCCCCGGCGTGGGACGCGCAGGCGGCCCTCAGGCCGCCCGGCTCAACCGCCGCCGCCGTTCGACGACGCTCCGGTAGAGCTCGAGGTGCTCGCGCACCATGCGCTCCTGAGAGAAACGCTCCTCGACCGCGGAGCGGCAGTCCGCACGGTCGAGCTCGTCGACGCGGCCGAGCGCCTCGACGAGGTCCTCGGCCCGCGAGCGCACGAAGCCCGTGCGGCCCTCCTCGACGATCTCCGGCACGGATCCCTGGCGCGTCGCGAGCACCGGGGTGCCGCACGCGAGCGACTCGATCATCACCATGCCGAAGGGCTCGGGCCACGCGATGGGGTTGAGCAGGCAGCGCGCCTGGCCCAGCAGCTCGACCTTGGTCGCGAGGTCGACCTCGCCGAGGTACACGACGTCCTCGCCGAGCAGGGGCTTGACCTGCTCGAGGAAGTAGCGGTGCTCGGCCGGCTCGGCCATCTTGGCGGCGATCTTGAGCGGTACGCCGGCGGCGCGGGCGAGCTCGACGGCGGTGTGCACGCCCTTGTCGGGGTTCATGCGCCCGAGGAAGAGCGCGAAGCCGCCCTCGCCCTCCCCGACGGGGTACTGCTCGAGGTCAACGCCGTGGTGGATGACGCCGGCGAGCTCGGTGTCCTCGGCGGTCGAGGCCTGGTGGCGGGAGATCGCGACGACCGGGGTGTCGCGGGACATCGCTCGGTAGACGTCGCCGAGCTCGCTGCGGAAGGGGCCGTGGTTGGTGGTGACCACGGGGACCCCGAACCCGCGGGCGTACAGCGGCCCGGCGAGGGTGTGGTCGTGGACCACGTCGGCCCCCCAGGCGAGCGCCTTCTCGTAGGCGTGCACGACGTGCCTGAGCTCGGCGGCCGTGGTGACTGCGGCCGTGCCGACGGCCCGCGGGTAGACCCACTCGGTGGGTACGGGGCACGTCGAGTCGCCGGTGGCGAAGAGAAGGACCTCGTGGCCGGCGGCCTGCAGGCCGCGCGCAAGGGTGTCGATGACATTCTCTGTGCCGCCGTAGGCCTGCGGGGGGACCGCGACCCACGGCGGGGACACGATGGCGATACGCACGTGAATGGCTCCTCGTCGAGATCGTTGACCTGGGCGAGACCCGCCGCGCCGTGCGGCGGCGCCACCATCCGATCTAGCACGAGGCGACTGGCACTCGCAAGTCTCGAGTGCTAACCGGGCCTCGTGCGCCTGCCTGCGCGGATACCGTGGAGCCATGCTCGCCGCCTACGTCAGCCGGTTCGACCGCGACCACCCGCTCCTCGGCCTCGAGGTCGGTGAGGTGCCTGACGCCGTCCCGCCCGCGGAGCACCCCGACTGGGCCCTCGTCGACGTGCGCGCCGCGGCCCTCAACCAGCACGACCTGTGGTCGCTGCGGGGCGTGGGCCTGCGCGAGGAGCAGCTGCCGATGGTGCTCGGCTGCGACGGCGTGGGCACGACGGCGGACGGCCGCGAGGTCCTCGTGCACGCCGTCGTCGGCGCCCTGCCCGCGAAGGAAGTGCCCGCCGGCACCGAGGCCAGGTCGATCCTCTCCGAGCGCTACCCCGGGACGATCGCCGAGAAGGTCGCCGTCCCTGCCGAGAACCTCGTCGACAAGCCCGCGTGGCTGAGCTGGGAGGAGGCTGCGTGCCTGCCGACGGCGTGGCTCACGGCCCACCGCGCGATCTTCCGCACGGGAGGCGCCGAGCCGGGCGAGGTCCTGCTCGTGCAGGGTGCGGGCGGCGGGGTCGCGACGGCGGCGATCGTGCTGGGCGTCGCGGCAGGTCTCGAGGTCCACGTCACGAGCCGCAGCGCCGAGCGCCGGGCGCGCGTCGCCGAGCTCGGCGCCACGCCTCACGAGCCGGGCGCGCGCCTTCCCGTGCGGGCCGACGTCGTGCTCGAGTCCGTGGGGAAGGCGACCTGGACGCACTCCGTGGCGAGCGTGCGCGCGGGCGGGGCGATCGTCGTCGTCGGCGCGACCACGGGCGACCCCGAGCCCGCGAGCATCACGCGGATCTTCTTCCACGAGCTGCGCGTGCTCGGCTCGACCATGGGCACCACGCAGGACCTTCGTGACCTGCTCGCCCTTCTCGAGCGCACGGGAGCCCGCCCGATCATCGACTCGAGCTTCGCCCTCGCCGAGGCGCGCGAGGCCTTCGCGCGCCTCGAGCGCGGGGAGCAGTTCGGCAAGATCGTCCTGACGGTCTAGGGGGAGCAGGATGCGCAGACCAGGGCGCGGGCGCAGCGCGCGGAGGTCGCCGACGACGTCGGCCAGCGGGCCGGAGGACGGCACCTCGCCGCGCTCGCCCGAGGGCGAGGACGAGGCTCCCGCTCGCGCGGAGGACGGCGAGCAGCTGCCGCCCGCCGCCCCGGACGAGGTCCCGGACGGCCCCGCCGAGCCGAACGTCTGGGTCGAGGATGTGCTCGGCCCGGACTTCCAGCAGCGCACGCTCCCCCTCGCCGAGGACGAGGAGGGCGAGGTCGTCGCGACCCTCGTGCGCCACCTGCCGCCCGAGCGCGTGGGCCTGCGCCCCGCCCGCGCGGTGCTGTACGTCCACGGCTGGTCGGACTACTTCTTCCAGACCCACCTGGCCGAGTACTGGACGAGTCTCGGCGCCGCCTTCTACGCGCTCGACCTGCGCAAGTACGGCCGCTCGCTGCGCGATCACCAGTCCCCCGGCTACGTCGCGGACCTCTCGACCTACGACGAGGACATCGAGGCGGCCCTCGGCGTGATCGCCGAGGAGCTCGGCGTCTCGGCGAGCGTGCTGCTCATGGCGCACTCGACGGGAGGCCTCGTCGCCGCGCTGTGGGCGGACCGCCACCCCGGTCGCGTGAGCGGGATCGTGCTCAACTCCCCCTGGCTCGAGCTCCAAGGCTCGGCCACGGCCCGCTACCTCACGCTCCCCGCGCTCGACTCGCTCGCGCGGCTCAACCCGCTGCTCGAGATGCCCAACGTGGACCCCGGCTACTACGCGCGCTCGCTGCGCGAGCTCGAGGTCGCCGAGCAGATCAACCCCGCGTGGCGCCCGGTCCCTGCCTTCCCCGTGCGGCCCGGCTGGCTGCGCGCCGTGACGGCCGGGCACGCCGCCGTGGCGCGCGGGCTGAGCATCGAGGTTCCCGTGCTCGTGATGGCCTCCGCCCGCTCCTCGATCCAGCCGCGCTGGAGCAAGACGATGCTCGCCTCGGACATCGTGCTCGACGTCGAGGCGATCGTGCGTCGAGCGGTGCGCCTCGGTCCCGTGGTGACGATCGTGCGCGTCGAGGGGGGCATCCACGACCTCGTGCTCTCGGCCGCCCCGGTGCGCAAGAAGGTCTTCGCGGAGATCACCCGCTGGTGCGCCGTCTACGGGTGGGGCTGACCCGCACCCGAGAGCTCAGGAGACGCCGAGGACCTCGCCGAGCGTCGGCCCGGTGTCCTTCCCGAGGCGCCACACTCCCCAGCCGTCGACCTGCATCGAGGCCTTCGAGGCGATCTGCGCGGCGGCGCTCGGGTCCCCGAAGACCTCGCCGCTCGGCAGCTCGATGAGTCCGTCGAGGCGCAAGCGAGCAGTGAGGCGCTGGTTGCGGCGCTCGCGGAACCAGACGAGCTCGACCGGCCCGGCCTCGCTCGCGAGCTCGAGGAGCCGCGGGTGGGCCTCGCGCGCGCCAGGGGCGACGGCAGGCCGCGCCGCTTCCGCTCGCGTCGAGTGGCGCACCACACCCGTGGGCGAGGTGGACAGCGCCATGGGCGGGGGGAGGTGGTCGTGGCGAGGCGGCGCGGGCGGGGGCCCGACCGCAAAGGTCGGCGGGATCGACGGGCTCGGCGGCAGCGGTGCGGAGGGCGCGGAGAAGGCCGCCGTCTGCTGGCTCTGCGGGACCCCCGGGACTCCCTGCCCCGGCGCAGGCGTCTCGGGGACGGCGGGGTGCTGCCCCGTGTCCTCGGAGAGCGGCCGGGCACCAGGCGCGACGAGGGGCGCGGAGGCGGGGACGAAGGTGGGCACGTAGGCGCCGTCGACGACCTGCCCGGCCCCGGAGGGCCCGTGCGGGGAGCCGTTCGAGCCGGCCGCCTGGTTCCCCAGCACGGAGGTGCGGGGAGGGGCCGTGGGGGCCGGCGGGGCGCTAGCGGGCGGGACGGGAGGCACGGCGGGCGCGGGGGGCACCGGAGTCGCTGGGGGCACCGGAGCCGCCGGGGGCGTGACGGGCGCCGCGCTCGGCGAGGGCACGACCACCTGCGCCGGCGGCCCCGAGAACACGGGCTCGCTCGGCGAGGGCGCGGCCGTCTCCGCCGTCGGCGGCGTGGCGCGCGGCGTCGACTCGAAGCGCGCCGTCGGCGAGACCGGGGAGGCGTGCGAGGGAGAGACGGGCATGCGCAGCTCGGGGATCGGCTCCGAGGGCGGGCTCACCACCGAGACCGCTCCGGGCCCGTCCGCGCCGCGCGCCGCGAAGGGCGAGCGCACAGACTCGGGGTCCTGCTCGGGGTTGGCCGCGAAGCGTGCGTTCGCCCGGCGCTGCTCGTCGTAGGCCATCGCCGCCGCGAAGGCCTCGTCGGAGCGCACGAGACGCAGGTTCGCCTGCTCGACGGCGCGCATCTCGGCGATCGGCCCCGCGAGCGGGGAGACGTCGAGGTAACGGCGACCGCCCGCGCCGTGGATGACGCCCATCTGCATGACCTCGACCTGGCGGCCCGGCACGCGCAAGAACTCGAGGGCGTCCACGACCTCGGGGTGCACGCTCGAGCACACGAGCAGCAGTCGCGCCCCGACCCGCAGGCCACGTCGTGAGTACGCGGCGGGCAAGGAGTCGCGGAAGGCCATGAGGTCCACGCGGAACTGCTCGTCCCCCGCGTGGTAGAGCTGGGCGAGGTCGCCCGAGGTCATGCGCCCGGCCTGGCCCGCGTAGCCGAGCGCGCGGATGAGAGTCTCGGCGTCGAGCTCGGAGACCACCTCGACCACCACGGGCTGGCCCACGACGTCGAGCGCGAGCAGGTGCGGCCCCGCGTCCTCGGGCCGCCGACGGCGCATCACGGGGAAGAGCCCCTCGCCGAGCAGCTCGGACAGGTGCGTCGTGACGAGCTGCGAGGAGTCCTCGTCGAAGCTCGCCGGGGCAGGCTGCATCGGCTTTACGAGCCGGGATCCCGACTCATCAAGCTCGAACAGCGGCACGGCAAACGCTCCTGGCGGCGGTGGGGGGTGGACGATGCCAGGGCGAAGCACGATCCCCCCGGCGGCCACCCCTTACGTTCTCACAGGCCTCGCGGCGCACGATAGCGCCGTCCGGGTTCACTCGAAGGGCGCAACGACACCTCGAGGCGAGCGGACCTGGCGCTCGCTGGGCGGCTAGAG
>Ga0207415_1001486_pt1 | contig 11749 bp, 6 predicted proteins | sample Passage237A_FD_187369 | JGI IMG/M metagenome (GOLD analysis project Ga0207415, IMG submission 187369) | Cellulose adapted compost microbial communities from Newby Island Compost Facility, Milpitas, CA, USA - Passage2 37A (SPAdes) (version 3) ...
CCGCCAGTCCATTCCGGGTCGCGGACTTCTCCCGATTTCTTGAATCTTGTCATGCGGTTATGCTGATACCGTCGCGCCCCACGCGGGCGCGTGGATTGAAACTCCGCATCGTGCGATTCGAGCGGCAAAACGGGCGCGTCGCGCCCCACGCGGGCGCGTGGATTGAAACTCGTCCGCGGCGTAGGCGTGGGCGGATTGCAGGCGTCGCGCCCCACGCGGGCGCGTGGATTGAAACCCGACGGATTCCGCAGGGCGCAAAACGTACCCTATGTCGCGCCCCACGCGGGCGCGTGGATTGAAACAGCGCGTCCGCGTCCGCGCGCACCACGTGGATGGGCGTCGCGCCCCACGCGGGCGCGTGGATTGAAACCGGCCACTACGCTCGACCAGCTCCTCGTATACCCGTCGCGCCCCACGCGGGCGCGTGGATTGAAACGCGCCGACCCGCGCCTGTCCATCGACTTCGGCGGCCGTCGCGCCCCACGCGGGCGCGTGGATTGAAACCTCGCCGCCCGCTACTGCCGCGACGCGCGGGCAGTAGTCGCGCCCCACGCGGGCGCGTGGATTGAAACCCGGCCAGCTACGTGCTGCCGGCGAACAGTCGCAGTCGCGCCCCACGCGGGCGCGTGGATTGAAACCGCGCCCATGTAGTGGACGTCGGCGGCGACGTCCGTCGCGCCCCACGCGGGCGCGTGGATTGAAACTCGGTGTACTCGCGGTAGCCGATCGCGTTGCCGAGTCGCGCCCCACGCGGGCGCGTGGATTGAAACACGCCCACCGGAGCCGACCCCGATACCAGCGCCCGGTCGCGCCCCACGCGGGCGCGTGGATTGAAACCTCCATGCGGAGCAGGTTCACGCGTGCAGGCAGGGTCGCGCCCCACGCGGGCGCGTGGATTGAAACGGGTCGATGTCCGCCAGTTCGGCCAACTTCGCCAGTCGCGCCCCACGCGGGCGCGTGGATTGAAACCTGGCGACGCGGAGAACACCAGCCATCCGCTAGTCGTCGCGCCCCACGCGGGCGCGTGGATTGAAACATGTTCGGACTGTGCGTTGGTGCGCTCGGAGCTGCGGTCGCGCCCCACGCGGGCGCGTGGATTGAAACTTGATGAAGCCGGAAGACCAAGTCCGTTTGGAGGTCGCGCCCCACGCGGGCGCGTGGATTGAAACCGGTGAGTGTCGGCCCGTATCCGCTGGCCGGTATCGTCGCGCCCCACGCGGGCGCGTGGATTGAAACACGGCTGAGCTTGTGCGCCAGAACATCTTGGCGCGTCGCGCCCCACGCGGGCGCGTGGATTGAAACTTGTTGTCGAGATTCAGGCGCGTCCACACCTGGCGGGTCGCGCCCCACGCGGGCGCGTGGATTGAAACGTTCGCACGCCGACCATCGCGCGCGCGCCGGGGCGTCGCGCCCCACGCGGGCGCGTGGATTGAAACGTCGCCATCCAGCCGATCCCCGGCGACCGCTGGACGTCGCGCCCCACGCGGGCGCGTGGATTGAAACACCAGCACGGAATCAAGGCGCTGTACGTGGATTACGTCGCGCCCCACGCGGGCGCGTGGATTGAAACCTCCGCGGTGAACCGTTGCACGCCGATGCGTGCGCGTCGCGCCCCACGCGGGCGCGTGGATTGAAACTTTCGAAGCGAAACGAGCAGACTGCGCGCACGCGCGGTCGCGCCCCACGCGGGCGCGTGGATTGAAACTACGACGAAGAACTGGACATGTCCCCCGCCGCTGGTCGCGCCCCACGCGGGCGCGTGGATTGAAACGTCGGCAGGGATGGGCGCGACGGGAAGGATGGAAAGTCGCGCCCCACGCGGGCGCGTGGATTGAAACGGCAACGGCGGCCTGCCGCTTCTGCGTATCGGCGTCGCGCCCCACGCGGGCGCGTGGATTGAAACCATCGTCCCCGAGAACTCGCTTACCTGTACGCCGTCGCGCCCCACGCGGGCGCGTGGATTGAAACCCCAATGCAGGCTGAGCGCCGCGAGCACTTCTTCCGTCGCGCCCCACGCGGGCGCGTGGATTGAAACTCGGCGGGTGATGCACTCCAGGCGGTCGGGCGTGTCGCGCCCCACGCGGGCGCGTGGATTGAAACATGCATGCCTTGTTTCCGCACACCGGCATCGTCGGTCGCGCCCCACGCGGGCGCGTGGATTGAAACCCTCACCTGTACGTGGAACGCCCGCACGCCGCGCAGTCGCGCCCCACGCGGGCGCGTGGATTGAAACTCCGCAGAAAATCACGGGCGATCGTCACCCGTCAAGTCGCGCCCCACGCGGGCGCGTGGATTGAAACTGTATCCCGACAGAGGGCTCGGACGATGCCGACGGTCGCGCCCCACGCGGGCGCGTGGATTGAAACAGCTCGAACGACATCGGGAAATCGCTCACCGTGCCGTCGCGCCCCACGCGGGCGCGTGGATTGAAACTATCTCGACCTTGATACGGCCATCGTTGGCGACAGTCGCGCCCCACGCGGGCGCGTGGATTGAAACGGCCTGTACGTGCCAAAATGATGAGTTTTGCCGCGTCGCGCCCCACGCGGGCGCGTGGATTGAAACGACGACTCGGCGGCGACGCCGGCGACGGGCGACCTGTCGCGCCCCACGCGGGCGCGTGGATTGAAACTCGGTCGACGGTGCGCGCTGGAAGGTGCGTCTGGTCGCGCCCCACGCGGGCGCGTGGATTGAAACCTTCACCCGCTGATCGGAAAAAGTGCGCGGTGGGGGTCGCGCCCCACGCGGGCGCGTGGATTGAAACTACGTCGAGCACGGCGATGTGTTCGACGCTAACGCAGGTCGCGCCCCACGCGGGCGCGTGGATTGAAACAAAACGAAAAACCTGGCCGGCGAAGGCGACGGAGAGTCGCGCCCCACGCGGGCGCGTGGATTGAAACTGGATCTGAATCATGGCATGCAAGTGCAAAGAACGGTCGCGCCCCACGCGGGCGCGTGGATTGAAACCTGGCATGCCGTGGACCGCGCCGGCATACGATGACGTGTCGCGCCCCACGCGGGCGCGTGGATTGAAACGACCCGAACAGCACGCCGGCCATCGTGCAGGCGGATCGTCGCGCCCCACGCGGGCGCGTGGATTGAAACAAGCCCGACATGGCTCGCATTCGAGGTGACGAGGAGTCGCGCCCCACGCGGGCGCGTGGATTGAAACTTCCTGCGCTCCGTAAGGCGGGGCAGGTAGTGCAAGTCGCGCCCCACGCGGGCGCGTGGATTGAAACACGCATGCGTGGTACGCGCAGCTTGCGCGGGAGCTAGTCGCGCCCCACGCGGGCGCGTGGATTGAAACATCTTGCACGCCGTCAGGCCACACGCACTCAGCAGGTCGCGCCCCACGCGGGCGCGTGGATTGAAACACGCACGCGGACTCACTCGTCAGCAGCAGCGGCGGTCGCGCCCCACGCGGGCGCGTGGATTGAAACACCAAGCATGCGGCGACCCTGCCAGCGTGATGCTGTCGCGCCCCACGCGGGCGCGTGGATTGAAACTACGAGAACGATCCTCGCGTGACGGTGGATACAAGTCGCGCCCCACGCGGGCGCGTGGATTGAAACCATCGGAGGCAACTGGAAGCGCTGTGGCGGCTCGTCGCGCCCCACGCGGGCGCGTGGATTGAAACTTTGCAGTGACGCGGCTCACCCGTGTGCGCGGCCGTCGCGCCCCACGCGGGCGCGTGGATTGAAACATTCTGATACCTCATCGTGTGCGCGGCAGGTTAGCGTCGCGCCCCACGCGGGCGCGTGGATTGAAACCCGTCCCGGCTGCCGGGGATGAGGACCTGCTGAAGTCGCGCCCCACGCGGGCGCGTGGATTGAAACACCAGCGCGCCACTAATCGCCGCCATCGCGCCGAGTCGCGCCCCACGCGGGCGCGTGGATTGAAACAACGCGGCCAGACGCTACCGGCGTCCACCATGGGCTGTCGCGCCCCACGCGGGCGCGTGGATTGAAACGTGTCGTCCCTCAAGGCGCGATGCGGCGGATACAAGTCGCGCCCCACGCGGGCGCGTGGATTGAAACTCCTCCTCGCTCCGCTGCAACTCGATCAACTCATCGTCGCGCCCCACGCGGGCGCGTGGATTGAAACCACGACAACCTGCGCGCCCTTGACCAGGTACTGCGTCGCGCCCCACGCGGGCGCGTGGATTGAAACATCGCGCTCACGCGCAGCCGCGCACCGGTCACGCTGTCGCGCCCCACGCGGGCGCGTGGATTGAAACACGCATGCGTGGTACGCGCAGCTTGCGCGGGAGTCGCGCCCCACGCGGGCGCGTGGATTGAAACCGCGCATCCGCCGCCGCATGGATGTTCGAGGAACGTCGCGCCCCACGCGGGCGCGTGGATTGAAACACGAGTGCGGCCACGGATCGGATCTCCGATGTAGTCGCGCCCCACGCGGGCGCGTGGATTGAAACCTCGAAGGCGCGGATAGCGGCAGCCTCATCCGCGGGTCGCGCCCCACGCGGGCGCGTGGATTGAAACGCGTGCCAGCACGAGGCCCTGGTCGCGGTCACCGGCGTCGCGCCCCACGCGGGCGCGTGGATTGAAACCGCAATTATCCCGACTGTTCCGCAATCCGATGCCCGTCGCGCCCCACGCGGGCGCGTGGATTGAAACAGGTGTTAGCCGTCATGCCGTGCAATTCGCCTCCGGTCGCGCCCCACGCGGGCGCGTGGATTGAAACCGGGAAAGGGGGCGCGACACGTACATCGAAGATGGTCGCGCCCCACGCGGGCGCGTGGATTGAAACCAGCCAGCGGAGCAGACGCCATTTCCGGCAGCGGCGTCGCGCCCCACGCGGGCGCGTGGATTGAAACCCGACACCATCGCAGACCCGACGCTTGACGCCGGTCGCGCCCCACGCGGGCGCGTGGATTGAAACATCAACAACGGCAACGCGCTGCGCTGTCAGTCGAGTCGCGCCCCACGCGGGCGCGTGGATTGAAACCGAGCTGTTGCCAAGCTCGATAAAGTCGTTAGGGGGTCGCGCCCCACGCGGGCGCGTGGATTGAAACGGATCGACTCCGCGCCAGTCAGGGTGTGCGCAGTTGTCGCGCCCCACGCGGGCGCGTGGATTGAAACGTCCAGTACCGTATCCGGCGTCACGATTTCCCAAGTCGCGCCCCACGCGGGCGCGTGGATTGAAACGTCAGGCCACCGGTTGCGCGCGTGCGCACGATCACGTCGCGCCCCACGCGGGCGCGTGGATTGAAACACGCAGGCCAGCCAGCAGCGCCGTAGCGCCCTTGTCGCGCCCCACGCGGGCGCGTGGATTGAAACTCAACGTACCGCGTCGCCCGGTTGTGGGCATGGCCCGTCGCGCCCCACGCGGGCGCGTGGATTGAAACAGCAGCATTTTCGACGGCCTTGCCGGCAGCGTCGTGTCGCGCCCCACGCGGGCGCGTGGATTGAAACACCGTTGCGAGCGACGCGCTCTCGTCGGCGTTCGACGTCGCGCCCCACGCGGGCGCGTGGATTGAAACACGCCAGTCACGGCAACGATGTCTGGGTCGAACGTCGCGCCCCACGCGGGCGCGTGGATTGAAACTCCCGCGGGGAGGTCGGGGGCGGGCGTACACATCCGTCGCGCCCCACGCGGGCGCGTGGATTGAAACCCGAGCGGCATGGCGGTCACGAAAGACCTGCCGAGTCGCGCCCCACGCGGGCGCGTGGATTGAAACGGCATTCGAGGGGGGAACGCTCCTTAGCCAATGAGTCGCGCCCCACGCGGGCGCGTGGATTGAAACACCGCCGCCTGCGGAATGGTCCGAATCATCGTCGTGTCGCGCCCCACGCGGGCGCGTGGATTGAAACGACCAACTCACTGCCGAGCGGCGAATCATCACGGTCGCGCCCCACGCGGGCGCGTGGATTGAAACCATTGGTCGAGCGTGCGGGCCGCTCTCGCCCCCGGTCGCGCCCCACGCGGGCGCGTGGATTGAAACTTCGCCGGCCTCGTAACTGAAACTGAGCGCATCGCGTCGCGCCCCACGCGGGCGCGTGGATTGAAACAACGAAGGGCTGCCGGGCGCAGGTAAAAGTTACGAGTCGCGCCCCACGCGGGCGCGTGGATTGAAACTCGGTCACCCGTCCGCCGCACCCGTAGGCCCACGGTCGCGCCCCACGCGGGCGCGTGGATTGAAACCCGTTGTCGGTCGCGCAGGACAAGGACGACCGCTCGTCGCGCCCCACGCGGGCGCGTGGATTGAAACCAAAGACCTTTTCCGTCCAACGCGCCCACGCATCGGTCGCGCCCCACGCGGGCGCGTGGATTGAAACTCGCCCTCGCCTTCGCGGAATCGGAACTGCGATGCGTCGCGCCCCACGCGGGCGCGTGGATTGAAACCGAAGGTGCGAGCGAGCAGCTTGCGAGCACGCTGCCGTCGCGCCCCACGCGGGCGCGTGGATTGAAACTCCGATTTCGGCGGCCATTTTCGCGGGCATGCGGAGTCGCGCCCCACGCGGGCGCGTGGATTGAAACGCGCAGATCGCGGACGGGCTTGTTCAAGCGGTTGGGTCGCGCCCCACGCGGGCGCGTGGATTGAAACATGGACACGCTTGCCGCTGGCGCGACATCCGTTACTGTCGCGCCCCACGCGGGCGCGTGGATTGAAACATGTCGCGGGCATTTGGCAGCGGCGGCGGAAAGGAGTCGCGCCCCACGCGGGCGCGTGGATTGAAACAGCGTGTTGGACTTGCGCACGACGATCCCGATGGAGTCGCGCCCCACGCGGGCGCGTGGATTGAAACCCGATTGCGCATCAGCGGCTCCAAGGCATATCGGAGTCGCGCCCCACGCGGGCGCGTGGATTGAAACTTCGGCGGCACGCGCTGGACAACAAAGGACGTCGAGTCGCGCCCCACGCGGGCGCGTGGATTGAAACGCGGCGGGTGCCGCGCGTTGAGCGCCGGCCTCGCGGGTCGCGCCCCACGCGGGCGCGTGGATTGAAACCTCTGTCGCGCGGCGATGTACCGCACGCGGTTGGTCGCGCCCCACGCGGGCGCGTGGATTGAAACCTCCTACCGTTAAACAGAGGATGCGGCCGACGCAAGTCGCGCCCCACGCGGGCGCGTGGATTGAAACTAGCAAAGGGCAAGAGATCGCGTCCGGGCTAGCGAGTCGCGCCCCACGCGGGCGCGTGGATTGAAACATCGTGACGGCGTGGCCGCGCGACTTCGGCGCTCGTCGCGCCCCACGCGGGCGCGTGGATTGAAACGCATACCCTCTACAGAGCTCGGACGGTGGTCCGGACGTCGCGCCCCACGCGGGCGCGTGGATTGAAACGCCCAGCCACCGAACCCGCCGCCGTTGAAGAGCGTGTCGCGCCCCACGCGGGCGCGTGGATTGAAACTCTTTGCCCGGATGAAGGCGCAGGCCACGACCGCAGTCGCGCCCCACGCGGGCGCGTGGATTGAAACCCACGTCTCGTCCCATGGGGCGTCTCGTGAGATGTCGCGCCCCACGCGGGCGCGTGGATTGAAACTCGTTCCGGGTGACGGTAGCAGAGGAGATGTCTGGTCGCGCCCCACGCGGGCGCGTGGATTGAAACAATTCCATGTGCCTTTGCCATGTCACGACTTCGAGCGTCGCGCCCCACGCGGGCGCGTGGATTGAAACGACGCCGTGACGACCTACGCCAAGCGGCATTGGGGTCGCGCCCCACGCGGGCGCGTGGATTGAAACATCGGCTGACGGCGAAGCGCAGATGGCACATGCGCGTCGCGCCCCACGCGGGCGCGTGGATTGAAACGTCGTGCATGTACCTACTCCAGCGGCCGCCTTCGAGTCGCGCCCCACGCGGGCGCGTGGATTGAAACAGCGCGGGCAAGACGTGCGTCACGACGGCATCGTGTCGCGCCCCACGCGGGCGCGTGGATTGAAACAGGATGGCAACGGTAGGCCATCCGCGCCGGCGACGTCGCGCCCCACGCGGGCGCGTGGATTGAAACCCGCACCGCGCGACCCGCGCGCAGCTCGTCGCCCGTCGCGCCCCACGCGGGCGCGTGGATTGAAACGGAGGGGTCACCGTATTGTCCGCCGTCATGTGTGTCGCGCCCCACGCGGGCGCGTGGATTGAAACAAGCGGTCCTGCTCGGTGTACTGAGCGCCGAAGTCGCGCCCCACGCGGGCGCGTGGATTGAAACGGTCGTTGCTCCTGCGGCCTGTCGCGCCGGTCGCGTGTCGCGCCCCACGCGGGCGCGTGGATTGAAACGTCCAGATTGGTGTCGGTGCGGACGCCGATCATGGTCGCGCCCCACGCGGGCGCGTGGATTGAAACTCCGATTTCGGCGGCCATTTTCGCGGGCATGCGGACGTCGCGCCCCACGCGGGCGCGTGGATTGAAACACGGTGGACACGGTCGGCGCGCCGGCCGATTCGAGGTCGCGCCCCACGCGGGCGCGTGGATTGAAACCCCATCAAAATGCGCACGGAAATAACCGCGCCAACGTCGCGCCCCACGCGGGCGCGTGGATTGAAACTTAGGGTTCGGCACGTCGCCGCGCATCCACGGGTCGTCGCGCCCCACGCGGGCGCGTGGATTGAAACATCGTGACGGCGTGGCCGCGCGACTTCGGTGCCCAAGTCGCGCCCCACGCGGGCGCGTGGATTGAAACATCGGCTGACGGCGAAGCGCAGATGGCACATGCGCGTCGCGCCCCACGCGGGCGCGTGGATTGAAACGGGAGATCCGTGCGAACAGGCTCGGTCGTACGGCGTCGCGCCCCACGCGGGCGCGTGGATTGAAACAACTTGCGGAACAGATTTTTACGCTCGATGCGCGCGTCGCGCCCCACGCGGGCGCGTGGATTGAAACTGGTCAGCCGTCGCACCGGATCAATTCGAGCGGGTGTCGCGCCCCACGCGGGCGCGTGGATTGAAACCTCCACGAAACCGCCCTCGCCGCTGAAAAACCCGAAGTCGCGCCCCACGCGGGCGCGTGGATTGAAACTTTACGATCCCCGGTGGTGCCGGTTGTCCGTCGTGGGTCGCGCCCCACGCGGGCGCGTGGATTGAAACTGCGGCACGGATGAATCGGGCGGTACGCATTGCGTTGTCGCGCCCCACGCGGGCGCGTGGATTGAAACATGTCCTCACCTGTTGACAGTGCGTCCTCATCAGTGTCGCGCCCCACGCGGGCGCGTGGATTGAAACTCTGGGATGAGTGCTACGACGCATTGCCGCAGCGCGTCGCGCCCCACGCGGGCGCGTGGATTGAAACGGCAGCGCGATCGACTCGGTATCCGATGCCTACGACGTCGCGCCCCACGCGGGCGCGTGGATTGAAACGAGCCCAGGTCCGATTGGGATGGCCCTTACCAGGGGTCGCGCCCCACGCGGGCGCGTGGATTGAAACACCGAGCACCCCATCACCGGCATCTCGCTGGCCGAGTCGCGCCCCACGCGGGCGCGTGGATTGAAACTTCGCCAGAACGATCACGTCCCACGCCGAGCGACGTCGCGCCCCACGCGGGCGCGTGGATTGAAACCCCTGCCCGCCCCGCACAATGCCGCAATGACGACCGTCGCGCCCCACGCGGGCGCGTGGATTGAAACGCTTCGACCTGCTCGACCCGGCCGACCTCGCGTGTCGCGCCCCACGCGGGCGCGTGGATTGAAACGCCTTGGCATGTGTACGTCACGCGCGAGGGGCACGGTCGCGCCCCACGCGGGCGCGTGGATTGAAACCAGCATGGAAGAGGTCAAGCATGCGATCCGCGCCGGTCGCGCCCCACGCGGGCGCGTGGATTGAAACGCCGGCAGTCATCGCCGGCGTGTTGTCGGCGACGAGTCGCGCCCCACGCGGGCGCGTGGATTGAAACCGCCGATCACGTTGACGGTGGTGGTGTTGGTGAACGTCGCGCCCCACGCGGGCGCGTGGATTGAAACATCGCGACCTTGCGCGCCGGCAACCGGCACATCGTGGTCGCGCCCCACGCGGGCGCGTGGATTGAAACAAGAACAAGGCGATCCCGGACGGCGAGAAGTCGAGCGTCGCGCCCCACGCGGGCGCGTGGATTGAAACTCGGCGTTCCGATCTTGGCCCTACTGTACCCGTCATGTCGCGCCCCACGCGGGCGCGTGGATTGAAACCCTCTGCGCCGGGCGGTATGGCAGCCCTTTTCCACGTCGCGCCCCACGCGGGCGCGTGGATTGAAACGTATCCCGCGCTACGTGGGAATCGAACAGCGGAGCGTCGCGCCCCACGCGGGCGCGTGGATTGAAACAAGCGTCCGACCGCCAGGGGCATCGAGTTCACGGCGTCGCGCCCCACGCGGGCGCGTGGATTGAAACTTCTCTGGCAAACGCGCGTCGTGGGCCCTGATGGCGTCGCGCCCCACGCGGGCGCGTGGATTGAAACACCTGAGCCGATGAGCGACTACGCGCCGCCGCGGGTCGCGCCCCACGCGGGCGCGTGGATTGAAACCCCGGATGCGGAACGCTAGGGACCGAGACGGTCGTCGCGCCCCACGCGGGCGCGTGGATTGAAACCGCCACGTGCCGTCTCGATGTAGTCGCGCGACCAGTCGCGCCCCACGCGGGCGCGTGGATTGAAACGATCCGTCAAGCGGGCGGCGAACTGATGTCACATGTCGCGCCCCACGCGGGCGCGTGGATTGAAACTCTCATGGCTCCTCGCATTCCCGGCATGCCGTGGGTCGCGCCCCACGCGGGCGCGTGGATTGAAACCTAAGCTCCGCCTGCGCAACGGCAAGCTGAGCCGTCGTCGCGCCCCACGCGGGCGCGTGGATTGAAACAACTACCGCTTGTTCGTCGGAGATACGCGCGTGAGTCGCGCCCCACGCGGGCGCGTGGATTGAAACCCGTGCTGCACTGGGTTCGCATCGAAGTAATTGGGTCGCGCCCCACGCGGGCGCGTGGATTGAAACATCGTCGCAACACCATCGACGACCTCGACCGTGGTCGCGCCCCACGCGGGCGCGTGGATTGAAACGACTGAACAAGATTGAGCCAGTCGCTGCGCCAGCGTCGCGCCCCACGCGGGCGCGTGGATTGAAACCCGCCCAGCAGCGTCACGTCCTGCACGCGAAGCGCGTCGCGCCCCACGCGGGCGCGTGGATTGAAACCCGGGCACCACGGACGTTGCGATCCAGCTGCTCGTCGCGCCCCACGCGGGCGCGTGGATTGAAACACGTACACCCGCCGCGGGGTCGCAGCACCACCACGTCGCGCCCCACGCGGGCGCGTGGATTGAAACGCGATTCTGTGGCAGTTCCCTCGGCACGGCTACCGTCGCGCCCCACGCGGGCGCGTGGATTGAAACTTCTGGGCGCAGCCTCCCGAGGGCCGCGTGGAGTCCGTCGCGCCCCACGCGGGCGCGTGGATTGAAACGCGTTCATGCCGCGGCGCGCTCCGTCTGCCTCGAGTCGCGCCCCACGCGGGCGCGTGGATTGAAACGACAAGCCGAGCCGCAACGGCGAACACCCGACCATGGTCGCGCCCCACGCGGGCGCGTGGATTGAAACGGATTCATCGACGCGATCGTCGATGCCGAGCCGGGTCGCGCCCCACGCGGGCGCGTGGATTGAAACGAGGTCGATCCGCTGGTCGCGACGCGCGGGCGTCGTCGCGCCCCACGCGGGCGCGTGGATTGAAACGAGCACGTCCGCGGCTGTCCGCTGCCGACCGGGCAGCCGCGCCCTTCAAGTGTGGAGGCTCGCACGCCACCCGCCTGTTCGCGCGCATGTCTCGCCGTGCGCGACAGCGGTCC
>Ga0207415_1001499_pt1 | contig 11684 bp, 13 predicted proteins | sample Passage237A_FD_187369 | JGI IMG/M metagenome (GOLD analysis project Ga0207415, IMG submission 187369) | Cellulose adapted compost microbial communities from Newby Island Compost Facility, Milpitas, CA, USA - Passage2 37A (SPAdes) (version 3) ...
GCTGCAGCTCGATCTTCGCCCCCAGCGCCTCCAGCACGTCGGCGCTGCCGGACTTGGAGGAGACGCTGCGGTTGCCGTGCTTGGCCACCCGCGCCCCGGCCGCGGCGGCCACGAACATCGAGCAGGTGGAGATGTTGAAGGTATGCGAGCCGTCACCACCGGTGCCGACGATGTCCACCAGGTGGCTGCGGTCGGCCACCTCCACGGTGCGCGAGAACTCGCGCATCACCGCCGCCGCGCCGGCGATCTCGCCCACGGTTTCCTTCTTCACCCGCAGGCCGGTGAGGATGGCCGCGGTCATCACCGGCGAGACCTCGCCACGCATGATCTGGCGCATCAGCCCGACCATCTCGTCGTGGAAGATCTCGCGGTGTTCGATGGTGCGTTGCAGGGCTTCCTGGGGGCTGATGCTCATGGTGGCGACGGGTAGCGGGTTACCGCCCCAGTCTAGCGCGCCCCGCCGGCGCCGGGCCGCGGCCGCAAACGAAAAACGCCGGCTTGCGCCGGCGTTCCCGCTGACTCCACCGGGCCTGCGGCCCGCCGGATCAGTGCTTGAGGTTGCGGCGCAGGCGCTCCAGCGCCTGCAGCTGGGCGGTGACCTCGGCCAGGCGCTGCTGCGCCTCGGCCACGTCCATCGCCTCGCTGCGGTTGGCCAGCGCACGCTCGGCCTCTTCCTTGGCCTTGCGCACCGCGGCCTCGTCGATGTCCTCGGCGCGGATGGCGGTGTCGGCCAGCACGGTCACCACCTGCGGCTGCACCTCGAGGATGCCGCCGGAGATGGCGAAGTCCAGCTGGGAGCCGTCGGCCAGGGTCACCACCACCTTGCCCGGCTTGAGCCGGGTGATCAGCGGCGCGTGGCGGGGCGCGATGCCCAGTTCGCCCAGCTCGCCAGTGGCCACGACCAGGGTGGCGTCGCCGTGGAAGATCTCCTGCTCGGCGCTGACGATGTCGCAACGGATGGTGGTGGTCATGCTCGGTTTCTCTCAGCTCGCCCCCGGCGCGGGGCCGGGGGCCGGGTGGCTCAACGTGGGGGTACCGGCGCCAGGCGCCGGGACCCCGCGGGGATCAGGCGATCTTCTTCGCCCGCTCCACCGCCTCGTCGATGGTGCCGACCATGTAGAAGGCCTGCTCCGGCAGGTGGTCGTACTCGCCGTCCACGATGCCCTTGAAGCCGCGGATGGTCTCCTTCAGCGGCACGTACTTGCCCGGCGCGCCGGTGAACACTTCGGCCACGTGGAACGGCTGGCTGAAGAAGCGCTCGATCTTGCGGGCGCGCGACACGGCCAGCTTGTCCTCTTCCGACAGCTCGTCCATGCCCAGGATCGCGATGATGTCCTTCAGCTCCTTGTACTTCTGGAGCGTGGCCTGCACGCGGCGCGCGGTGTCGTAGTGCTCGTGGCCGATGACGTTCGGGTCCAGCTGGCGGCTGGTCGAGTCCAGCGGGTCCACGGCCGGGTAGATGCCCAGCGCGGCGATCTGGCGCGACAGCACCACGGTGGCGTCCAGGTGGGCGAAGGTGGTGGCCGGCGACGGGTCGGTCAGGTCGTCCGCGGGCACGTACACGGCCTGGATCGAGGTGATCGAACCGGTCTTGGTCGAGGTGATGCGCTCCTGCAGGACGCCCATTTCCTCGGCCAGGGTGGGCTGGTAGCCCACCGCCGACGGCATGCGGCCCAGCAGCGCGGACACTTCGGTACCGGCCAGGGTGTAGCGGTAGATGTTGTCCACGAAGAACAGAACGTCGCGGCCCTTGCCGTTGGCGTCCTTCTCGTCGCGGAAGTACTCGGCCATGGTCAGGCCGGTCAGGGCCACGCGCAGACGGTTGCCCGGCGGCTCGTTCATCTGGCCGTAGACCATCGCCACCTTGGACTCCTTCGGGTTGTCCTTGTTGACGACGCCCGACTCGATCATCTCGTGATAGAAGTCGTTGCCTTCGCGGGTACGCTCACCCACGCCAGCGAACACGGACAGGCCCGAGTGCGCCTTGGCGATGTTGTTGATGAGCTCCATCATGTTCACGGTCTTGCCCACGCCGGCGCCGCCGAACAGGCCGACCTTGCCGCCCTTGGCGAACGGGCACATCAGGTCGATCACCTTGATGCCGGTTTCCAGCAGCTCGGTGGCCGAGGCCTGCTCGTCGAAGCTCGGGGCATCGCGGTGGATTTCCCAGGTGGTCGGCGAGTCGATCGGGCCGGCCTCGTCGATCGCGTTGCCCAGCACGTCCATGATGCGGCCCAGGGTGCCGGCGCCGACCGGCACGGCGATGCCGCGGCCGGTGTTGGTGGCCACCAGGTTGCGGCGCAGGCCGTCGGTGGAACCCAGGGCGATGGTGCGAACCACGCCGTCGCCCAGCTGCTGCTGCACTTCCAGGGTGATGTCGGTGCCATCAACCTTCAGTGCGTCGTACACCTTTGGCACTTCCGCGCGCGGAAACTCGACGTCGACGACGGCGCCGATGATCTGAACGATCTTGCCTTGCGATTGGGTGGTCATGTCGCTACTCGCTTGTCCCGAAGTCCGGATGTTCTGCAAAGCCCCCGCCGGCTTTGCGCAACACCCGAGGTGTTGGTGGATGTCCCGCGGGCCCGGAGGCCCGCGGGACGGTGTTTCAGCCGCTTACTCGCACTTGAGGATGGAAGCGGTCTGGCCGAACTGGTCGTTGGCGGCCTTGCAGGCGGTCTCCAGCGCCGACTTGTCGGCGACCTGGTCCCACTGCGCCCGCACCTGCTCCACGCCCTGCTGGAACGCGGCCGCGGCGGCGTTGCCGGAAGACTTGTCGAAGCAGGCCTTGGCCCGGTTCAGGTAGTCCTCGCAGGCCTGCGGCAGGCCGGAGCCGACGTCGGCGGCGGCGGCATCGGCAACCGCGTCCTCGGCCGGGGCGGCGGCAGCCTCCTCGGTGGCGGCGGCTTCGGCGGCCGGGGCGGCCTCGGTGCCGGCATCGGCCACGGGAGCCTCGGCTTCGTTCTTGGCGCAGGCGGCGAGCAGCACGGCCAGGGCCGCGACGGTCATCAGCTTGTTCATCTTCATTCCTTGAGTTCCAGTTGGAGGTCTATCAGACGGGACGATATCCAGCACACTGCACGGCGGTTTTTCCTTGCACTGGCGGGCATCGGCCGCACACGATGCCTGCCTGTTTGAAACAAGCCTCAGACCGCGGCCGCGCCACCCACGATCTCGGAGATCTCCTGGGTGATCGCCGCCTGGCGGGCCTTGTTGTAGACCAGGTTCAAGGTACTGATGAGCTTGGTCGCGTTGTCGCTGGCGGCCTTCATGGCCACCATGCGCGCGGCATGCTCGGAGGCAACGTTCTCCAGCACGGCCTGGTACACCAGCGACTCCACGTAGCGGGTCAGCACGTGCTCCAGCACCGCGCCCGCGTCGGGTTCGTAGATGTAGTCCCAGTCGTGGCTGGCCACCGACTGCTGCGAAGCCGGCAGCGGCAGCAGCTGGTCGAAGGTGGCCTTCTGGGTCATGGTGTTGACGAAGTGGTTGTAGACCACGAACACCTTGTCGACCTGGCCGCTGGTGTAGGCGTCCAGCATCACCTTGACCACGCCGATCAGGTCGTCCAGCTTCGGCACGTCGCCCAGGTGGGAGACGCTGGCCACCATGTTCACCTTGATCCGGCGGAAGAAAGCCTGCGCCTTCTGGCCGATGGTGACCATGTCCACTTCCACGCCCGCTTCGTGGTGCTGGCGGATCTCGCCGAGCAGCTTGCGGAACATGTTGTTGTTCAGGCCGCCGGCGAGGCCGCGGTCGGAGGAGACCACGATGTAGCCGACGCGCTTGACCTGCTCGCGCTGCACCAGGAACGGGTGCTGGTAGTCGGTATTGGCCTGGGCCAGGTGGCCGATCACCTGCTTCATCGCCTGCGCATACGGGCGCGAGGTCCGCATCCGGTCCTGCGCCTTGCGGATCTTGGAGGCCGAGACCATTTCCAGCGCGCGGGTCACCTTGCGGGTGTTCTGCACGCTCTTGATCTTGGTTTTGATTTCGCGTCCGCCAGCCATCTCTTCTTCCCGTGGGGCGGGCCGGGGCCCGCCATTGGACTTGGTTGCTATCCGCCGGCGGCCAGGCCGCCGGCGCAGTGGCTTACCAGGTACCGGTCTGCTTGAACTCGGCGATGCCCTTCTTGAAGGCCGCCTCGATCTCGTCGTTCCAGTTGCCGGTGGCGTTGATCTGCTCGATCAGCGCGCCCTGGGTGTTGGCGAAGTGGGCGTGCAGGCCCGCTTCGAAGGCCAGCACCTTGTTCACCGGCACGTCGTCCAGGTAGCCCTCGTTGACGGCGTAGATGGACAGCGCCTGGTAGGCGATGGACATCGGGGCGTACTGCTTCTGCTTCATCAGCTCGGTCACGCGCTGGCCGCGCTCGAGCTGCTTGCGGGTGGCCTCGTCCAGGTCCGAGGCGAACTGGGCGAACGCCGCCAGCTCGCGGTACTGGGCCAGGGCGATACGGATGCCGCCGGACAGCTTCTTGATGATCTTGGTCTGGGCGGCGCCACCGACGCGCGACACCGAGATACCGGCGTTCACGGCCGGACGGATGCCGGCGTTGAACAGGTCGGTCTCCAGGAAGATCTGGCCGTCGGTGATCGAGATCACGTTGGTCGGCACGAACGCGGACACGTCACCGGCCTGGGTCTCGATGATCGGCAGCGCGGTCAGCGAACCGGTCTTGCCCTTCACCTCGCCGTTGGTGACCTTCTCCACGTACTCGGCCGAGACGCGGCAGGCGCGCTCCAGCAGGCGCGAGTGCAGGTAGAACACGTCGCCCGGGTAGGCTTCGCGGCCCGGCGGGCGCTTCAGCAGCAGCGAGATCTGGCGGTAGGCCACGGCCTGCTTGGACAGGTCGTCGTAGATGATCAGCGCGTCTTCGCCGCGGTCGAGGAAGTACTCGCCCATGGTGCAGCCGGAGTAGGCGCTGATGTACTGCATCGCGGCCGACTCGGAGGCGGTGGCGGCCACCACGATGGTGTGGGCCAGGGCGCCGTTCTCTTCCAGCTTGCGCACGATGTTGGCCACGGTCGAGGCCTTCTGGCCGATGGCCACGTACACGCACTTGATGCCGGTGCCCTTCTGGTTGATCACCGCGTCGATCGCCATCGCGGTCTTGCCGGTCTGGCGGTCACCGATGATCAGCTCGCGCTGGCCGCGGCCGATCGGGATCATCGAGTCGACCGACTTGTAACCGGTCTGCACCGGCTGGTCGACCGACTTGCGCCAGATCACGCCCGGGGCCACGCGCTCCACCGGGGCGGTCAGGGTGGTGCCCAGCGGGCCCTTGCCGTCGATCGGCTCGCCCAGGGCGTTGACCACGCGGCCCAGCAGCTGCGGGCCGACCGGCACTTCCAGGATGCGGCCGGTGGTCTTGGCCACGTCGCCTTCGCGCAGGTGCTCGTAATCGCCCAGGACCACGGCGCCGACCGAGTCGCGCTCCAGGTTCAGCGCCAGGGCGTAGGTGTTGCCCGGCAGCTCGATCATTTCGCCCTGCATGACGTCGGCCAGGCCGAAGATGCGGACGATGCCGTCGGAGACGGAGGTCACGGTGCCTTCGTTGCGGGCTTCAGCCGACAGCTTGACCTGCTCGATGCGGGTCTTGATCAGGTCGCTGATTTCGGAAGGGTTGAGCGTGGTAGCCATCGTTGGTTTCCTTGGAGTCGCCTCGCGTGGGGTCGGCGACCTGAAAAGTGAACTTGTCTGGGTCCGGGTCCGTCAGCCGGCCAGCGCGGTCTGCAGGCGCGCGAGCTTGCCCTTGAGCGAACCGTCGATCACCACGTCGCCGGCATCGATCACCGCGCCGCCGATCAGGCTGGCGTCCACCGCCGTGTCCAGTTCGACTTCGCGACCGAAGCGCTTCTTCAGCGCGCCGCGCAGCTTGTCCAGCTCCTCGGCCGACAGTTCGGCGGCGGAGGTCACCCGGGCCTTGACCACCTGGTCGGCCTCGGCGCGCAGCTGCTCGAACAGGCCTGCCACTTCGGGCAGCTGCGGCAGGCGACCGGCCTCGGCCAGCAGGCCCAGGAAGCGGGTGAAGGACTCGTCGGCCCCGGCCGGGGCCAGCAGGCCAACGGCCTGCTCACCGCTCAGCTGCGGGTGCAGCAGCAGGGAGGCGACGCGCGGATCGGCCGCCAGGCGCGCGGCGAAGGCCAGGGCCTCCGACCACTGCGGCAGGCGGCCCTGCTCGCGCGCGGCGGCGAAGGCCGCGCGGGCGTAGGGACGGGCAAGGGTGAGGGCCTGGCTCATGTCAGATCTCGGCCGCCAGCTCGTCCAGCAGCGCCTTGTGCGCTTCGGCGTTGATTTCGCGGTGCAGCAGCTTCTCGGCGCCGCTCACGGCCAGCACGGAGACCTGCTTGCGCAGCTCCTCGCGGGCGCGGGTCGCCGCGGCCTGGATCTCGGCCTGGGCGGCAGCCTTCTGCCGGTTGGCCTCGGCCACGGCTTCCTCGCGGGCGGCGTCCACGATCTGGTTGGCGCGCGCGTGGGCCTGGTCGATGATCTCGTTGGCCTTGGCGCGGGCTTCCTTGAGCAGTTCGTTGACCTTGTCCTGGGCCTGGGCAAGGTCCTTCTGGCTGCGATCGGCAGCGGCCAGACCTTCGGCGATCTTCTGCTGGCGCTCTTCAATGGCCTTCAGCAGCGGCGGCCAGATCTTGGTGGCGATCAGCCAGATCAGGCCAGCGAAGGCCAACGCCTGGGCGAAAAGAGTCAGATTGAGGTTCATTGGTGCGCTCTGCCTGTGCTCAGGTGGCTGGCAACCTCAGGCCGCCAGGCCACCTACATGCTGCCGCCGGTTCCTGTGCGGACCGGCGGCAGACCCGTCGGGGAACTCCAGTCCGACAGTTAGGCGGCCGGGGCCAGGCCGCCGACCAGGAACGGGCTGGCGAAGGCGAACAGCAGGCCGACGGCGACCGAGATGATGAACGCGGCGTCGATCAGGCCGGCGGTGATGAACATGCGGACCTGCAGCACCGGGATCAGTTCCGGCTGGCGGGCGGCCGACTCCAGGAACTTGCCGGCCATGATGGCCAGGCCCAGGCCGGCACCCAGCGCGGCCAGGCCGATCATGATGCCGATGGCCAGAACGGTCGAAGCCTGGACGGAAGCGAGGGCGGTCAGTGCGGTTTCCATGGTTATCTCCGGAACGGATTTGCTAAGGGTGAAGTGAAACGGGGTGAAGCCTTGGGATCAGTGGCTGTCTTCGGACAGGCTGAGGTAGACGATCGACAGCATCATGAAGATGAACGCCTGCAGCGGGATCACCAGCAGGTGGAACAGCATCCAGCCCAGGCCGAACACCGCGCCGCCGAGCATGCCGAGGATACCGGCGCCGCCCAGCACCCAGATCAGCAGGAACACGATCTCGCCGCCGAACATGTTGCCGAACAGTCGCATGGCCAGCGAAATCGGCTTGCTCAGCCACTCCACGATATTGAGGATGAGGTTGAACGGCATCATCCACTTGCCGAACGGCGCGGTCAGGAACTCGGCGGTGAAGTGGCCCAGGCCCTTGGCGCGCAGCGCGAAGAACAGCATCAGGAAGAACACGCTGATCGACATGCCCAGGGTGGCATTGACGTCGGCGGTCGGCACCGGCTTCCAGTACGGGACGCCGGCCAGTTCCAGCGGCTTGGCGATGAAGTCTGCCGGGATCATCTTCAGCAGGTTCATCAGCAGGATCCAGAAGAACAGGGTGATCGCGATCGGCGTCACCAGCTTGCTGGTCCCGTGGTAGGTGTCACGCGCCTGGCGGTCGACGAACTCCAGGCAGATCTCGACGAAGGCCTGCCACTTGCCCGGCACGCCCGAGGTCGCCTTGCGGGTGGCCAGCCAGAACAGGAACACCATGAACAGGCCCATCAGGACCGAGGTGACCAGGGTGTCCACATGCAGCGTCCAGAAGCTGCCCTCGCCGACGTGGGCCGTCAGGTTGTGCAGGTGGTGCTGGATGTAGCTGGTAGGGGTCAGATGTTCTGCCGCGCCCGCCATAGGTCCGATTTTCCTGTTCTAACGGCTTGAATTCTTTCCGAGGCCTGGACCGGTCGCTTTTCAGCGCCCGATGGCCAGGGCCAGCACCTGCGCCAGCAGCACCGCGACGGCGGCCAGCAGCATCGGCATGGGGTGCAGCCCCAGGGCCAGCACGCCCACCGCCAGCAGCACCAGGAGCACGACCCACTTGGCGATCACGCCCGCCAGCAGCCGTGCCACTGCCACACCCGCTCCTTCCACACCCCCGGCCAGTGCGATCCGGGCCGAGATCCAGCCCGCAAGCGCCACCGTCGCGCCACCGTACACGGCGGCTGCGGACCAGAGGCCACCCTTCCATAGGCAGGCCAGCGCAACCAGCGCCACCGCCACACCCTGCCAGGCAATCGCACGACCGGTCTGTCGCCGGCCGGCGGCAACGGAATTCAGCACGGGACAACTACCTGAGGGAGGGGGCGGAGCGGGCGCAGCGAGATGCGCCTCACTGAGCCGCAAAATTATAACAGGCGCTGATTTGCAGGGACAACCGCCAAAGGTCTCAGTCCCGGTGACTGGAACTTTCCGCGCAGCCCACGGTCCGAACAGGCTGCCGGGAGGGCTACTCGTCGGTCCGGACCTGGCACACGGCCCCGCCCTGGCGGGGCCTTTTTGCAGGCTTTGCCGGCACGATGCCGGACATAGCCGCCATCTTGGCCAAGCCGCTCATTGTAGCGCGACTCCCCGGCAGCGGTCCTGCCGCCCAGGCGGCCACCACCGCGCAGCCTTGCGCCCGCAGGCCGGGGCCGCCCCGCCCGCGCGGTTCCAGACGATACGTTTCACGCCTCTTGCGCATGGTGCTCACCGGGCGCGGACCGCGCAGCGCCGATAGTGCAGGGCCCTCCACCTGTAGCGGGCCCACGCATGCGCGCACTCCACACCACCCTCCCCGTCCTCGCCCTGGCCGGATTGTCGGCCACCCTCCCCGTCCTGGCCGCGCCGGATGACCGGTTCAACCTGCGCCTGGGGGTGATGAATGCCTCCGCTGACACCACCCTGTCCGGGGCCACGCTCTACCAGGACCAGCCCTACCGCTTCTCCCAGGGCCTGGACTTCGGCAGCGCCGAGCGGGTGCCGCGGGTGGACGGGGTGCTGCGCCTGGGCCAGCGCCACCGCCTGGTGTTCGACTATTTCGACTACGCCAAGTCCCGCCGCCAGACCCTGGACCGGGACCTGTCCTATGACGAGGTGACCCTGCCGGCCGGCAGCTTCGCCGAGGCCGGCCTGGACTTCCGCCTGGCCAGCCTGGTCTACGACTTCGCCGTGGTCGAGGGCGAGAACCTCAGCCTGGGCCTGCAGCTTGGCGCCGAATGGGCCAAGGCCAGGGCCAGCCTGCGCGCCGAGGCCGGCGAGCTGTCCTGGCGCGACTCGGCCAGCGAGGACGGCTACGCCCCGGTGGTCGGCCTGCGCCTGACCGCCCACCCCGGGCAGCGCTGGCTGCTCAACCTGCAGGCCCAGTACCTGGACGCGGACTGGGGCGACTTCGGCGACTACGACGGCAGCATCAGCCGCGCCAACGCGCTGGCCGAATACCGCTTCAGCGACAACTTCGGCCTGTTCGCCGGCTACGAGTGGTACCGCCTGGACGTGCGCCGCAGCGTGAGTGGCGACGGCCTGCGCGAGGGCATCGTCGGCTGGGACCAGCGCTTCAAGGGCCCGGTGGTGGGCATCAGCCTGGCGTTCTGAACGCCGCGGCCCCGCGCCGGCCGGCCAGGCTCAGGCGCCAGGCGCATCCGGGATCGGCAGGCACTCCATGACTTCCACCGCCACCCCGGCAAACAGGGTGAAGTGCGGATGCCCCTCGAACAGGCGCGCAGCCTCCTCGTGCGAGGCGGCCTGGACGATGCAGTAGGCGCCCAGGGCGTTGCGGGTGTCGGCAATGCCGGCCGCCGAGATCGACTTGGTCCGGCCCAGCGGTGCGCCGGGATCGAGGATCGCATCGCGGTGGCGCGCCACCCACTGCCCCCAGGCCTGCATGCCGGCGGCGACGCGCTCGTTGCGGGTGGCCTCCGGCAGCGCGTTCCACGCCGCATTGGCCTCGTCCGAGCCCAGGAAGATTGCAAGGAAGCGTTTCATCGGCCCCTCCGGCATCCATGACAGGGCACAGCCTGCGCCCGTGGCGGCGGGCGCGCCAGCGCCGATCGTCGGATGAACAGGAACTCCCGGCCGCTGCGGCCCGGCGGCTCAGGCGCGGACCAGGACCGTGGTATTGCGGCCGCCGGCCTTGGCCTCGTACAGGGCCTGGTCGGCCTGCTGCAGGGCCTCGTGCATGGCCTGCCCCGGACGGGGCACCAGGTGGTGCAGGCCGATGCTCAGGGTCAGCCGGCCATGCGGGGCCTCCGAGCCGGCATGGGCGATATCCAGCGCGGCGATGTCGGCATGCACGGCGCGCAGGATCTCCTGCACCTGGGCCAGGCTGGCCTCGTACCAGACGCAGACGAACTCCTCGCCGCCATAGCGGGCCACCAGGTCCTGCGGACCACGCGCGTGCCGGGCCAGCACCTGGCCCACCGCGCGCAGCACCTGGTCGCCGGCCGGGTGGCCGTAGTGGTCGTTGTAGGCCTTGAACCAGTCCACGTCCACCAGGGCGATGGCCATGGGACGCTGGCGCGCACCGGCCTGCTCCCACAGCGCCTCGACCCGCTCGGCGAAGGCGCGGCGGTTGGGCAGGCCGGTGAGGTAGTCCAGGTGGGCGAGGCCGCGCAGCTGGCGGGTCACCACGAAGTTGCCGCGGCCTTCCTGGTCCAGGATCCAGGCGGTGACGATGCCGATGACGTTGGTAGTGCAGATGAAGATGGTGCGCATCAGCAGCTCGTCGCGCGGCAGTCCGGCCCAGGCCTCGGCCAGTGGATAGGCGATGCATATCGTGGTGCCGCACAGAATGGCCGTGCCAAATTGCATGGCGCCACAGCCGTAGACATACATCAGCACCAGCAGGATGCCTTCGTAGTCCACCGGCATGCCCAGCACCCGGGTGCGGGTGATCAGGGTCACCGCGCCCAGGCCCGCGGACAGGCAGGCCAGCCCGGCCAGCAGCTGCACGTGGTTGCGCCAGCGCGGCAGCCGCACCAGCGACAGCACCGCCAGTGGCGGCAGCAGCATCAGGCCCAGGCGCACGACCAGCACATCGGACAGGATCTGGCGCGGAATCAGGAACAGGTCCAGCACCGCGTACACGCCCAGCACGCAGGCCGCCGCACCCAGTGCCCAGGGCACCCGCTTGCGCAACGCCGCCTCCTGGAACACCCGGTACTCGGCCTCCAGGGCCGGCGCAAAGCGCCGCAGCAGCCCGTGCCGTGCGTACAGCTCCATTGGGTCAACGCCGCCGGGACTACTCGGGAGGGCCAGGGACATCAGCTCGATCGCAGGAAGGGAATACCGCCGACCACGCAGGCGTGGTTCGCCACTGTCGATAGCGGCCACCTCGCCCCCGGCTTGAATCGATACCGCCACAGGCCCTGCCTGCACCACGCCGCCGCCAACGATGGAAAACAGGGGCGGGGAGCCGGGCAGGACACGGTTGCCGCCGTGCATCCGCCATCGCTCCGCCGCTGCCCGCCCGGCGGGCGCAGCGCGCCGACGCCGCGGTGGCGACCGCGGACGGATGCGGCACAGGCAGCGGCAGGCGCCGCGAAGGACACGCGGATATGGCGGCAGGAGCCGGGGGTGAATCG
>Ga0207415_1001502_pt1 | contig 11673 bp, 9 predicted proteins | sample Passage237A_FD_187369 | JGI IMG/M metagenome (GOLD analysis project Ga0207415, IMG submission 187369) | Cellulose adapted compost microbial communities from Newby Island Compost Facility, Milpitas, CA, USA - Passage2 37A (SPAdes) (version 3) ...
CAAGATCGATCTGGTCGAAACCTTCAATTTCCTGATCGGCCTGCGCGTCAAGCACATCGACGCCCAGCCGCAGCGCGGCTTTGTCACCGTTACCGGCACGCTGCCCAGCGGTGAAAGCTGCCTCGTGCTGTGGCGCGATTGCGATGTTCTGGACTACGAGGGCATTAGCAAGCTCTGCGACAAGCTGGCCATCAACCCGGCGGACAACGAGTTTGACGTGGTCTACATCAACGGCGACCACAACATCCCTACCGTTCTGACGCAGACGGCCGAGGAAGGCGGTGCCACCCGCGTTCTCAAGTTGCGCCAGATCGAGCCGGAGTTTCTGGATCGCATGTTCTCCGTGGAGGACATCTGATGGCACGACCACGCAAGACCCCTGCTGCCGGTTCGGGCGCAAGCGGCGCTGCCAGCTCCAGTCGCGGCGGCAAGAAGCGCAGCTTCCATCAGGAATTGGTGCTCAACCGCTGGGTGCTGGGTTTTTTCCAGGGCGGCACGCTGGCGGCGCTCAAGATGCGCCTTGGGGACGACCGCTTCGAAGGCATCGATGAGGACGGCCAAACCAAGTTCTTTCATGAGCTGACCCGAGGCTTGTTCGATCCCAACAAGGTGCCCGAGGCCGACCTGCGGCGCTACGACTTGAATGTCGTTGCCCACTGGCAGGCTATCACTGCCCAACGCAACAAGCTGGAAGGTCACGAACTGCAGATGAAGTACTTCCAGTACCTTTCGCTGCTGTTCACCGAGCTGTATCTGGACTGGTACTTCAACCACCGTCAGGACTTGCTCGATGGCCTGAACGAGGAGATGGTTCGCTACCGTGCCGAGAACGGCGCGGAGCCGTTCCGTGACTTCGAGGCGGACGACCTGAACAAGGTCGCCTTCTGGAACGCCACAGGCAGCGGCAAGACCCTACTGTTGCACGTCAACATCCGTCAGTACTTGCACTACTTCCAGGCGGGGCGCAGCGATCACTTTCCCGACAAGATCATCCTGCTCACGCCCAACGAAGGGTTGAGCCGTCAGCATCTGGAGGAGCTGCACCTGTCCGGCTTCGGGTTCTCGCAGTTCTTCAACAAGGCCCAGTCACCCGCGCGCGGCACCATCGAAATCATCGACATCAACAAGCTGGGCGATGAGATGGGCGACAAGACCGTCGCCGTGGATGCCTTCGAGGGCAACAATCTGGTGCTGGTGGACGAAGGCCACCGTGGTACGGGCACGGCGGCGGGCGCGTGGATGGCGCGGCGCGATGCGCTGGTGCGAGGCGGTTTTGCCTTCGAGTACTCGGCCACCTTCGGGCAAGCGGTGGCCAAGGGTCTGATCGTTGAAAAGGCAGAAGAGGAAAGCCTCAAGTCCAAATGGAGGCTGGCTTACCCTGGGCAGCGCTTCAACCTTGCCTCCGCCAAGGCGGATTCGGCCCTGGCCTTGACGGCGGAAGACAAGCGCCGCGCCCGCATCACCGCCACCCGTGAGATTTACGCCAAGTGCATCTTGTTCGACTACTCGTACAAGTTCTTCTATGAGGACGGCTACGGCAAAGAGTCGCTGATCCTCAACATGAATGGCGAGGCCTACGAGCAGGCTGACAACGCGCGCAAGTATTTCACCGCCTGCCTGCTGGCCTACTACCAGCAGCTTTGGCTGTGGAGCACCCACCGCGACAAGCTGACCGACTTCAACATCGAGAAGCCGCTGTGGGTGTTCGTGGGCAACACGGTGTCTGGCGAGGAGTCGGACATTCTGGAAGTGGTGAACTTTCTCGCCGACTTCTTGAACAGCGAAGCGCAGATCAAGAGCTGGCTGACCGACCTGATTGCGGACAAGGCGCAGATCTTGGACGCCAAGGGCAACAACATCTTCAGCGGGCGTTTCACGCCCCTGATGGGCTTCGGCGGTCGCGTGGATGAGCTGTATGCCGACATCCTGCTGCGCGTGTTCAATGCCTCGGCCCGTCAGCGCTTGAAACTGGTCAACATCAAGAGCAGCAAGGGTGAGCTGGCGTTGCGCGTGGGCGATGCAGAGCCCTTCGGCCTCATCAACATCGGCGACGATGCGGGATTCTTCGGGATGGCGGAGGACGTGGACGCCTTCGACAGCGAACGCGACGACTTCGGCGGCGCGCTGTTCGGCACGCTGAACAACAAGGACAGTCGTCTCAACGTGCTGATCGGCTCCCGCAAGTTCACGGAAGGCTGGAGCAGTTGGCGCGTGTCCACCATGGGTCTTCTTAATATGGGTCAAGGTGAAGGTTCGCAGATCATCCAGTTGTTCGGGCGCGGGGTGCGCCTCAAAGGCAAGGGCTTCTCGCTCAAGCGCACCTTGCCGCAGGACAGGCCCAAGGGCGTGCATCTGGACAAGCTGGAGGCGCTGAACATCTTCGGCGTGCGCGCCAGCTACATGGCCGCGTTCAAAGACTACCTGCGCGAGGAAGGCATCACGCCCAGCGATGAAGTGCTGGAACTGGACTTCCCAACGCGGGCCAACCTGCCCAAAGGCAAACTCAAGACCTTGGCGCTGAAGGATGGCTACAAGGACAACCAGAAACTTGGGTTCAAGCGCACACACTTTCCGTGGCTGTACGAAATACCCACGCAGTTCCAGGGCAAGATCAAGCACCCCCATGTGGTACTCGACCTGTACCCGCGTGTCGAAGCGCTGTCCAGCAAGGACAAGGGCACAACCCCCACGACGGAAGCCCGCAACAAGGGCAAGCTGAATCAGACGCTGTTCCCGGCATTCAATTGGGATCGCATCTATCTGGCGTTGCAGGATTACAAGTTGCAGCGCAGCTGGAGCAACCTGCGGCTGGAACAGCAGAAGCTGATCGACTTCTGTGCGGACACGCAGGATTGGTACACGCTGTTCATCCCAGCGGCGGAACTGAACGTGACGACCTTCGCCGATATCCGCAAGCAGGAAGACATCCTTCTTCGACTGCTGACAGACTATACCGACCGCTTCTACAAGGCCCTGAAGACCGGCTACGAGGGCCAGTTCTACGACATCACCCACATCGATGAAGATCACGGGTCAATGCTCAAGCTCTACCAGTTCGAGATCGAGAACAGCGACGACGGTCTGGAGTATCAAGCGAAGCTGGAAGTGCTGAAGAAGCTGGTGGCGGACGGCAAGATTGGTGAGGCTAGCAAATGGAATGCGCCACACATGGTGGCCATCAGCTTCGACCGGCACCTGTACTACCCGCTGCTGGCGTTGGAGGACAAAGACGTCGTACCGCTGAAACTGCGCCCGCTGGCTTTTGACGCGCCGAGCGAAGTCGAGTTCGTTCGCGATTTGGAGGTGTTCTACAACTCGCCCGAAGGCAAGCAGGCCATCGGCCAGCGCAGCCTCTATCTGCTGCGCAATGCGGATCGGGAAGAGAAGGGTTTGGGCTTCGCGTTGGCGGGCAACTTCTATCCGGACTTCCTGCTGTGGCTGGTGGACGACACCAGTGGCAAGCAGTGGCTGACCTTTGTCGACCCGAAGGGGCTGCGCAATCTCGACCTGTCGCACCCCAAGCTGGGGCTCTACAAGGAAGTGAAGACGCTGGAAGCAACGTTGGCTGCACAAGCTAAGGCAGGCGAAGCGCCGCTGGTCTTGAATGCTTTCGTGCTGTCACCGACGAAATTCGCCGACCTGCTCAACGTGGGCGACTCGACAAAGAAAGCCGATCTGGAAAGCCGCAACGTGCTGTTCATGGAAGACGGAGGGGCAGCTTACCTGAAAAAGCTCTTTGCTAAGGTGACCGCCGCATGATCGAACATCGGGCTGATATCTCTACTTGGGATTGTTGCTCCTTGCTGATCCCTAACAATCTAAAAATCGACATCCAGTCGGAAGGGGCAAGTTATCAGTTCGCCGCTTTGCGCATAACCTTTCGAGGGCAGACATGAATACAAAATCAGACGGCACAAGCGCACAAGCAAACTGGTTCGTCGGGGCGAGCTATGGCGGTACTGATGATCAGACGCCGCGATTTCTTGCAGAAGGAATTTGGGAGAACGGCTACGACGACAAGCTCCTGGATGTGGTCCGCTCCATGCGCCCGGGAGAACGGATCGCCATAAAGTCGTCGTACACGCGAAAGCACGGCCTGCCCTTCGATAGCCGAGGCCGAGCGGTTTCGGTTATGGGCATCAAGGCGGTCGGCACGATCACCGAAAATCTGAACGACGGGAAGCGGGTGAAGGTGGAGTGGGCCAAGGTCGAACCGGTAAGGGAGTGGTACTTCTACACTCACCGAGCAACGATCTGGCGTGTGCTGCCCGGCGAATGGATGAACGATGCGCTGATTGCATTTGCGTTTGACGGCAAGCCGCAGGATGTAGATCGCTTTCGCAACGAGCCCTTTTGGCGGGAGCGTTACGGCACGACTTCGCCAGAAAAGCAGCGCTTCGAGTGGACTGACTTTTACGAGGCAGTGGCCGAAAAGCTGCTGGCCCACGCAGACGATCGAACTCCGCTCATCGAGGGCATCCACGAGATCGCGTCTCGGGTGCCGGGGCTGACCTATCTCCAGGATAAGTTTCCCGATGGAACCAGTGGTCCGCTGCGGGACATTTGCCCATTCACCACGATGGGCACCTTTAACCGATCCATGACCGATGCCAACCGCAAGACCATCGCGGGTGAACTTGCCAAGTTGCTGGGTGTGACGGTGCCGGTCCCGTCTTCATTCGAAGGCATTCCCGTTCTCAACAACCAACGTTCCTGGTTTTTCGCCTATGCCGACAAGCGTGGTGCGGGCGACATCGACGCGCTATGGAAGGTATTCGTTGCCGCGAGCAAGATGGTCGATGGCGACCAGTTGGACACTCGCGATGCCTTTATCCGGGCTTATGACGAGGCAACCCAAGTGTGGGGTGTCGCATGGAACCTTTCGACAGGTCTCTACTGGGCGCATCCGTGGGAATTCCTGACCTTGGATAGCCAGTCGCGCCACTACATCAACAAGCGGCTCGGCCTGAATGTCGCCATCAGTGGTCAGCAAGGCCCATGCGATGGTCGGGCCTATCTGAAGCTGCTGGACGATTTGCGTTCGCGCTTCGGCGAAGACGGCTATCCGGTCCACAGTTTCCCGGACTTGTCGCTTGCGTCCTGGATGTACAAAGACCCGGTTGACGAGCCTGTGCCGGCTGGCGATATCGGTACCAATGCCGGAACAGAACAGGAAACTGAAGGTGAAGTTCGCGAAGCCTTTCAGGTGGCAGCGCCAATCGTTCCCTACTCGGTGGAGGACATCCTCAAGGACGGCTGTTTCCTGGAGCGGGCCGAGATTGACCGCTTGCTCGATCGTCTGCGCACAAAAAAGAACCTCATCCTTCAGGGGCCTCCGGGCACGGGCAAGACCTGGCTAGCCAAACGGCTCGCGTTCGCGCTCATGGGCCAGAAGGACGACAGCAAGGTCCGTGCAGTGCAGTTCCACCCCAACCTGTCCTACGAGGACTTTGTTCGAGGGTGGCGCCCCACTGGCGAAGGTAAGTTGTCGCTGGCGGACGGCGTCTTCATGGAAGCTATCAAGGCCGCATCGAAGGACCCTTCGTCGAAGTTTGTCGTGGTGATCGAGGAGATCAACCGTGGAAACCCAGCGCAGATCTTCGGCGAGTTGCTGACGCTGCTTGAGGCGGGCAAACGGACGCCCAACGAAGCGCTGGAACTCTGTTATCCGGATGCGGACGGCAAACGACGTCCCGTCCATATTCCCGAGAATCTCTATGTGGTCGGCACCATGAATATCGCCGACCGATCGCTTGCACTGGTCGATCTGGCATTGCGTCGCCGCTTTGCTTTCGTTGGACTGGAGCCGAGACTGGGCCAGGTTTGGCGGGAGTGGGTAGTCAAGGAGTGTGCTGTCGATCCGGGCTTGGTCGCGGATATCGAGCGCCGTATCGCTGAGCTGAACGACCAGATCACGGCGGATGCGCGCCTTGGCAAGCAATTCCGGATTGGTCACAGCTATGTGACACCCGCACATCGACTGGAGGCGGGAGACACGAAGAAGTGGTTCCAGCAGGTCGTGGAGACGGAGATCGGCCCGTTGCTGGATGAATACTGGTTCGACGCGCCGGACGAAGCACAAAAGGCGATTGCACGGCTGACGCAGGGCTGGTGATGACCGTCGTCGCAGAACAGGTGGAAAGTGCATCCATGAGCGCTGAGGGGTTCATCGGACGCATTCCGGTGCGCAACCTCTGGCTGCTGATGCTCTACGCCTCTGACCTGTTCCGCACTCGCGGCATCGGCAAGATCGGCTTGGAAGACAGCCCGGACGATCTACCGGATCTAGTCGCGGAGATCCTTGCCCACGCGGTTGAGGTGCGGCAGCGTCGCCGCTTGAGTCTTGGATATCGACCTCGTGACGCAGTCATCAATCGCGTGCGTGGCCGGATCGACGTCTTGACCACCGAACGCCATCAGTTGATGGATAGAGGCCTGGTGGCGTGCCGGTTTGACGAACTCACCATCGACACCCCACGCAATCGTTTCGTCCGAGCAGCTTTGGAATCCATCTCCAGAATCGTTCAGAGGAAGGACGTTGCCCATCGGTGCCGCGCACTTGCGGGTGGCATGAAGGCAATGGGTGTATCAGGGGACGCACCGACCCGCGCCGAAATGAGCACCGATCGTTTTGGCCGTAACGATGCGGACGACCGCTTCATGGTTGCGGCCGCAAAGCTGGCGTTCGACCTAGTGCTACCTACGGAGGCGTCGGGTGCGAATGTGCTCTCTCTGCCGGACCGAGAAGCGACGTGGGTACGTCGTTTGTTTGAGCGAGCGGTGGGCGGCTTCTACGAAGTCGTATTGAGTCCGCAGGGCTGGCGGGTTCTATGCGGCGGGACGATGGGCTGGCAGATCGAGCAGAAGACGGCGGGGATCGACAAGATATTGCCGACGATGCGAACTGATGTCGTGCTCGACCACCCGTCAACCGGGCAGAGGATCGTCATCGATACCAAGTTCACCTCGATTGTGACGAGCGGTTGGTACCGTGAGGAAACCCTACGCAGCGAATACGTGTACCAGATCTACGCCTATCTGCGCTCCCAGGTTGGGTGCGGCGATGCGCTTGCAGATCACGCGAGTGGATTGTTGTTGCATCCCGCGATCGGCCAGATGGTCGACGAGACAGTGCTGATCCAGGGGCACGCCATTCGATTTGCCACTGTGGATCTGACGGCAACTCCTGCGGACATTCGAGCGCAGCTGCTGCGCTTGTGTGAGCCATCCCTGAAATCGCCTGGGTCACAGCAGTAGCGCCACTTCGGCCTCCCGCCGTGTGACAAGGCCCGGCAGCACTTTCCCACCGCCATACACCCAGCGCCGCAGCTCCTTGCCCGCAGCATGCCAGTCCTGCTTGGCTTCTCTGGCAACCAGCGCGTTCATTCAGACACCGTCAACAAGACAACTACGGAGTCCAAATGAGCACGTCACTTTCAACGCCGCCATCGGTGGCAGCACAAATCGCCAGGTTGCCCGAGCTGCCCATGGCAGAGATCCGGGCCCTCTGGCAGAAGTTGGTCGGCGGCGACACGCCCACCCACAACCGTCAGTTCCTCGAACGCCGGATTGCCTACCGGTGACCTGCCCCCCAATTTAGTACGACATCGACTTGGAGTCTGCGGTTAATAAACTATCTGCGAACTGCTTCGGCGTGAGATATCCGAGCGAGCTATGCGGGCGCTCGCCATTGTATTCTCGTCGCCAGGCAGCAATGGTTTCTCTGGCATGCCGCATCGATACGAACCAGTGCTCGTTCAGGCACTCGTCCCGGAATTTTCCGTTGAAGCTCTCGATATAGCAGTTCTGCTGCGGCTTGCCCGGTTCGATGAAGTGCAGCTTCAACCCCTTCCTGTAGGCCCACGCGTCAAGCGCCTTCCCCGCGAATTCGGGGCCGTTGTCGATCGTGATCGACAACGGCAATCCCCGAGCTTCCTCTAACCGCTCCAGAACCGCCACCACCCGCTGCCCGGGCAGCGACGTATCAACCTCGATGGCCAGACATTCCTTCGTGAAGTCGTCAACAATGTTCAGACAGCGTAGCCTGCGCCCATCTGCCAGAGCGTCCGATACGAAGTCCATCGACCAGCTTTGGTTGGGCGCGAGTGACGGCGCCTTTACCTGCCGTTCAACTCCGGCAATGCGTTTTCTCTTGCGTCGCCTGACCGCCAGACCTGCTTCCCGGTAGACCCGGTACAGGCGCTTGTGGTTGACTGCCCAACCTTCACGTCTGACCAACACGTGCAAGCGTCGATACCCATAGCGCCGCTTGCACGCTGCCAGCTCACACAGCCGGGTGCGCAACGCCTCATCGTCAGGACGACGGGGTTCGTATCGGTACAGAGCGCGAGAGATGCCAATCAGCCCGCAGGCACGCGTGACGCCCAGACCGTGCACTTGCATCACATGCGTGACGGCCGTGCGCCTGGCCTGCGGGCTTACCACTTTCGGCCAAGAGCATCCTTCAGCGCTGCGTTGTCCAGCATGCTCTCGGCGAGCAGCCGCTTGAGCCTGGCGTTCTCCGCTTCGAGTGCCTTCAGACGCTGTGCGTCGGACACCGTCATCCCGCCGAACTTGGCCTTCCAGTTGTAGTACGTAGCGTCGCTGATGCCGTGCTTCCTGCACAGCTCCGCCACCTTCATCCCGGCCTCGGCTTCCTTCAGCACGCCAATAATTTGTTCTTCTGTGAAACGCTTCTTCATGCTACCTCCCACGGAGGCAGACTCTACATCAGCGCCGTACTAATTTCGGGGTGCAGGTCAATATGACACCGACGCCGCTCCAGTTGGCGCTGGCCAGGGGGCACCGCTGGCTGGCCATGCTGGAGTCGGGGGAAGCGACGTCACTGAAGGAGATCGCCGCGCGGGAGGAGATCGACAACAGCTACGTGAGCCGGATGGTCAACCTGACCACGCTGGCGCCGGACATCGTGGCCGCGATCCTGGACGATACGCTGCCGAATCACGTCACCCTGTTTGACTTGGCGGTGGACCCGCCGGCGTTGTGGAATGAGCAGCGGGAGCGGGCTTTCAGCTCGATAGGCCTCAATCTGTCACTGACGACCATTGCGGGAGGGAGATGTCCGGTGTTTGCTTGCAGTACTGGGGGATCTTCGGAAAGCAGTCATCCAGGGCTAAGTGCCACGGCGCGCCATCCATATCGATCTTCCTTAGGATGCTTGGCATAAACCAGTACTGCAGCTACGTCATTAACATCCGCTGGGATGCTTTCAACTAGATGCGGAGGAACAAAGCCATCGTCGACAAACGCAAATCCTTTGGCGTTCCGCCTCAGGTGACCATTCGCCACCCGCACATCGACATCTGGACGCGGGCCTGGGGCAACGGCGAAGATATCCGTTCGCCCCGTCTTTTGGTTTTGTGTGGTTCGAAAAGAAACGCCCTGGCCTAACGATGGAGGTTGAGATCCGACCCAGGCACTGTCGTCGACCCAAACTTCGATGTCGCGATTAATGAAAATCTTCGTACGCTGTTCTTCTGATGCCACGCGCGAGACGACGCCAGAGCCGGCATCTGTGCAGTCCCACTTTGATCCTTCCGGGCGCGCTGCAATTTGGACTATATCTTCGCGACTGCTTTCCAACTGCTTGCCAACAACGAGAGTTACAGGGTCGCCAATCTTAAAGGAAGAGACACGCGCACCCCGTCCAACGATACTGACGGAGGCGCCGCCATTCTCTCGCACAGAAAACCTCGGAAGGGGCCTTATCTTTCGACCAGGTGGTGCTTCCTTTTGCTGGTGTGGCACGATCTCGCCCAGATAGGTCGCAGACCTCACTTCCACCGAATCGAAGCACAGCACCAACGCTTCCTGGGAGTGCCGAGCGTAGAAGTCTTTCTGGTTCTCGGCTTCGGGCGCAGACGGGTCATACCAACTACTGCTGATCAGCTCCTGCAGCTCTTTGTCGATTCCCCAGCCTTGTTCCTGCCGAATGTTGATGGCAGTGACGAGCTCAAGACTTGCTTGGGAGAAGTCTCCTCGCTCTGCCAACATCTGCGCCAGTTCACGATGGACATTGACGGTGAATTTTGGATCAGAGCCACATTCCAGTGCGCGGCAGGCGCACGCGAGCGCGAGATCGGGTTGATCCTCAGCGTATAGGCGCGCCGCCTCTGCCCATACCCAGAACTCATTTCTCTTGGCCTTGATCACAGAGCCAAGAATGCTGGTGGCCTCCGCGTGTCGATGAATGCGTCTCAGCAAGAAAACCTTGTCCCAATCCAGCCAAAGAGCATCATCACCCTCAGCCACAGGCCGAATTCGGTCTATCCACTCAAGCGCAAGATCGATGTCTTCTGGCTTGGCATCGTGGAAGGCCTTAACCCATTTTGCCAATGCACGTGCGACGCCAAGTGCGATCGGTGGGTAGCGATTCTCATCGCGCTGGCTGTATTTCCAATCTTCCGTGCCTAAACCATCGATACCAACCCACCGAATGAACCTTGGAAAGGCTTGAAAATGCGGTGCAATTTTGCACACCTCTCGAATGATGTTCGAGAGCGCATTGTCTGGGCGACGTTTCGGCAGTTTTGCGAATCGGCGAAGTTCCGCATGGATCTGGCTAATGGTCTGCATTGGGACAGGCTGCGAGGCCTTCAGCTTTGCGCCCACCGTTGAAACCAGCGTCTTGACGAGGCCATAGAAAGCCCAATCAATCTGCGTCCTCAGTTTGAAGTCGTCAGGATCATTGGCAAGAGCTTGCAGACCGATGTCTATAGCCTCCTGGAAACGTCCCGATTTCCGGAGCGCTTGTACGTCCGCCCATGTCATTGCAGGACCGACCTTATTGTTTCAACAGCCGCAGAGTTGCTGCACGTCAGCGGGCGCAAGCTAGAAACCAGCCCCTGCTTGTCAAAGTTAATCTCAAGGCCGACGCGCTCATCTTGGTTGCGAGCAACGGTAGTTGCTAGCCGGTAAGGCGTCTCGGCGGCGGATACGATCTTCCAGCCAATCCGGTCCAAGCGCGAACGAGCAGAGCGAAGCAATGCGTCAGCCTCTGGCGAGTACCCATTCGTTGCGACGCATTCGCTGGCTAAGTCGGTAAGTAATGGCCACTGCGCCGGATCCTTCACGTGCATGGCGGTGACGACGTTCTTTCCGTTGTAGGCGATCCGCAGCTGGCATTGTTCTTCTTGCGGTCCAGATAGATCGTACTGCTCCTGGTAAGGGTGACAGGCCGCCTTTACGACCCGCCAGCCCAGCCGCTCTACTGCGTTGACGACACGGAGCCAAATTGCTACCGACTTGAGAACATCTTTCGACTGGTCTAGCCCCTCAGGCAGGCTGCGTTGTTGATCTCTCTCGGATGCTATTCCGTTGGGCTGGAATGCCCAGCCTGCACCTACTGCGATGTCTGTAGCTTCTTTTACAGCACCCGCATTCCAGACAGCAGCGTCAAATGGATGGATGTCGCTGAAATTCAAAAGAACCAACTCACGTTCAGCGACAGTGAGCGCTGAGTACAGCCAGCGGAAGAATCCCTCCGAGTGCCGGCCGGCTGCATGATCGCAATTCACGTAACAAACGTAAGCGTCCGCCCACCTCATCTTCCCTTGCATCGAGCGAGCTGTTGCGATCGCGCGTTTCCCGAGCGAGGAGACGGCGATGTCGGAGAAGGCTTCGAAGTGGCGTGCGCATCAGGTGGCGTGGCGC
>Ga0207415_1001522_pt1 | contig 11573 bp, 7 predicted proteins | sample Passage237A_FD_187369 | JGI IMG/M metagenome (GOLD analysis project Ga0207415, IMG submission 187369) | Cellulose adapted compost microbial communities from Newby Island Compost Facility, Milpitas, CA, USA - Passage2 37A (SPAdes) (version 3) ...
CCACTCAAATTTTAGCATTTTGAACTACAACTAAAAAATAAACCTCCTTTAAATCGACTTAAAAGAGGTTGAGTTTTTTGGGTTTTAAAGATTCTTTGGAAAAATAGAGAGTTGTGCAACGGTTACGGCTGTTAGCAGCTGGGCTTTTATCTAATTGTTTTAATATAAAATTCAAATATATTCAATCCAATTGGTCTAGATTCTTTTCTGTCCTTAAAGTAAAATAACTCGGATTCATGTTTTAATAAAATTTGTTGTGCAATCCAAAGTCCCATACCGATACCTTCCTTCGAGAATGTCTGAGCAAAATCATCCCTGAAAAATTTCTCAAATATCTTTTTTTCATTCCCATCCGAAACTAATGGTCCAATGTTCTTCACAATTACTTTTAATGTATCATGTCTTTGTTCAAATTTAATTTCAATTTCACTGTCCTTCACAGAATATTTTAATGCATTGTCTAAAAGGATTAATGGAATAAACTCAATTGAGTCATAACAGTAACAATCATTGACCCAATTCTCTGAAATTAATTTGATGGTAATGCCTTGTTTTTTATCTGATAAATGGGAAAATAATATTTTAATTTTTTCAAAAAGTTGATAAAGATTTATTCTTTTTTTGTTGCCAAATTCAATTCTATTAGGATTCAGAATTACGTCAATCATGCCAAGCTGAGAAGTGATTAATTCAAGCGAATTATATAGGTCTTTATAGCTTTTATCACTATTCTCGAGTTTTTCTTGAAAAGTATTGCCTGGAAGTTTATTGATTATATCCTGTGTACAATTAAAGAATATTGTCATAGAAGTTTTGAAGTCATGAAACATTGAAAAATTCTTTTCAGTAGTTTCTAAAACTATTGTTTTTATGTGACGTTCTATTTCGATTAACTTTTCTATGAACCCATACAAAGCTGATTTTCTTAAAATCCAATCTTTCCTAACTTCTTTTCGACCTTTTGGAACGGTAGAATTATTTTCAAAAATAACTCCGTTAATAAAGCACTTAAAATCAGGCAAGGAAATTAATATGTTGTTGTAGCCTTTGGAACAAATGTATTCAAGATTATTCTCGGATTTGCCTTCATAAAAAACAAGACAGTCCTTTTCTTTACACTTGTCAAGACATGTTCTATTTTGAACTAACTCTTTTGAGTTGAAAAATTCATTATTATGAACAAAAGGATATTTCGTTATGGAGGCGAATAATTCTAAATTCATTACTGGAAAAATTTAAGTATTGTATTAGTTAAACTTATGATTTGTTTAACTAATTCACTTTTGCCATTAATTGAAGATAAAGTTTTACTTAAGTCTGGTTTTGTGTTCTTTGAAACTGCCTTTGAAATTTCATTTTTAATTTTCAAAATATCGGTTTCGTTTATGTTGTTGGAAATAAGAAGATTGTCTAACGCGTTTAAATACCTTTCTGGCTTAAACTTTGTTAGTATCAAGTTATCAATTGTTCGTTTTATTTTTAGGTAGTCACTCGGTTTTGAAATATTGTCATCTGCTAGCTGAAAGAATTTTACTTTATTGAGGTCATAACTATGTTGTGAATACGATATAATAATTTGAGCAGGATTTTTTTCTTTTAAGTCAACTAATACTCCTATTCCGTCATCTTGGGATAAATGTTCAGCAACACCTTTGATGTCTAACACGATAATATCAAAAAAACCATTTTCTAATTTTGAATAGTCCCTGACCTTGTCCCATTTATTTATTGAATAACCTTCGTCTTGGAAAATTTTCACTGGAAAACTATCTTCATCATCAATAACAACTATTCTTATTCTTTTCTTTATTTCATCTAAATCTGTTACTATATTTTGCTTCAATAAATCAATATATTTATTTCTCCAAAAAAAATCTTTCTCCTTTCCTGTAAAGTAGGTATATATTTTTGTTGCAATGAAGTTCAAAAATGAACCTACTGCTATTATTATTACTCCTGTAATTATTTCTTCCATAATTTTTTGTTTGTCTTGTCTATTAGCCTTGCCGCATAACGTTTTGCGGCTTTGCGTAGTGGCGGATTTTCACCACTAAACTTCAATCGAAGCACTAAATTTTGATTAACCACTTCACTGTCATACGAAGCACTGCACCGCCACTTTTGCAAAACCGCTGTTGGCAGCTGGTGTTCTGTCGTCCGTCCTTGTAAACCATTGTCAGTGTTGGGTTTGAGTGTTATTGTCTGTTTTCTTATTTGTCTTTTTGTGTCGGGATGAGCGGTGCGTTTTTTATTTTTTTTGAAGGGATGGAAATTTTTTAAAACCAATTTTTCTTGGGCGGCATTTGCAAGCTCTTTGACAAAGCTTTGGTTCGTGCGTTGGCTTGTGGGGCTTTGGCAATGTGCTTGCAAATAGGGTGGGGTAATACCCGTCAATGTGCAATTTGTGCAATTAATGTGCAATTGATTTATGTCTATTCCTCCTCTCATTTCAATGTGTAAAATGCTCCTGCTCCCTTTTGTCCACTTGGTTTTAGCAATTCTTTATCAACCAATTCTGTCAGGTCGTTACTAGCTGTATTTCGGGAACAGTTGTTTAATGTTTGATATTCGCTATTTGTAATTTTTCCTTTGTCTTTTGTAAACAAAATAGCTTTTACTTGTCGCTCGTTCAGGTCAAGTGATTGCAGATACTTTTCATTGTAAATGTCTTTTCTAAACTCCACAGAAATGTCGCTTGAATTGTAGCTAAAAACAGGTTCGGGAATTCCCGCCTGTTTACATTCCTTGATGATTTTTATGGTTCCTCGTCCCCACGATTCAATGTAGCCACTACGAAACAAAGCATTTGCAATGTCGGGGTTGTAAGGTCGTGAGGCGTGTTTCTCTAAAAGTGTTTTCACTGTCCAGTTTTCGGGCAGTTGTCCTTCGTTCCAAAAAATAATTTTGCCGCTGTAAACGCTGATTTGAATTGGAACTCCGCCCGAATAGTCTTTGTGTGCAATAGCATTCAGTAAAGCTTCTCTTACCGCTTCTTTCGGATATTCAAATTTCTCTACACGGTTAATACCTTCGTAACTGATTTCGGCTTTGATGTATTTTGTAAACAGCAAATCCATTGTTTTCTCAATCTGCTCAAAAAGGTTTCCGTGAATTTCGTCCTGAAATTTCAAATCATCATCCGATTGGAAATAACCGATTTTGATATAAGCTCCTGTTACAAATTTTTCAGGGTCGGAATGAAAAAGCAGAATAGCAGCACGTTTTAAATATTCGCCTTCTTTCAACTGCAAATTCTCAATCAAATGTTCGTTACTGTCGGTTAAGCTGTCTTCATCAATTCGCTGACTTTTAAAAGCTCGTTTACGGAAAAACTCAAACGTTTCTTGCTTCAAATCTTTTACCGAAACTTTAGGAACGGGAACGCCATCCCAACGCTTACCCTTTTTCTGCAATAAAAATTTATCCAATGCAGCACCTTTCAATTCCTGTTTGGTGCTTCCGCTTCTTACGTGATATTGACCTTTGTAATTTACAGGATAAGGATATGGCTCTACCACAATTTCAATAAACTCGCCTTGTTTGCTTTTGTGCAAGTTCACATCTACCAAAATGCCCAATGTGTCTTTTACTTTATTCGGAATTTCTTCCATTAACCTTTTGGAATCAGAAATACCAACTACATTTCCTGCATCATCTTTACCGATGAAAATTGTGCCACCATTGGCATTGGCAAAACCGCATATCCATTTCAGATACTCATCTCGCCAACTGCTTTTATATTCTATGTTTTGAGTTTCGGACATTAAAAAATAGTGTTTTAAAAATTATAATAAACAAATTCGTCTTTGTAATCTTTTTCAAGCGACCATAAACATAGTTTTTGTAAAAAGTAGAATTTGTTTAAAATTTTAGTTGTCTCTTCTTCTTCTTGTTGTGTTAGTTTAGAATTAGAAAGTAAATAATTGTATTTTTCTAACTGTTCGTTTACGTGTTTCAAAATTTCTTCTTTTCCAATATTTAGATTTTCAGTTGTCATCTGTGATTTAGCATAATCATAGATTGGTTTAGTTAAGGTGCTTGTCATTTTTAACATTGAATTAGTCAAAGCTAATAATGGGTCAGATGAGTCTTGTTCATTCTCTTTGATGAGTTCATCCATAGTATTTTGAAGATAATCAAGATATTTTCCTGAATTGTCCAACAAGTCAAAAGGATTGAGAAATATCTTATCTGGCTCATTAATGCTGTAAGCCAATGAGTTTTCAAGAAATAAGCCGATTGAATTTACTTGGTAATTTTTTTTCAGTCGTTCAATAATAGACTTGTGAATTGCTACTACAGGAGTTCCTTTATCTAACTGGTAAGCACTTACAAGACCTCCAGAAAAAATCATGTTTTTATCAGAAAAATAGCTGCCAATGGAAATACCTCCTCTGACAAAAAATCCCTTTTGCATCATCATAAGTTGATAAGACTTAACAACTGTGCTTAATGAGTGAAATTGAATGTGAAAATCATTACCAAATTCTATGTAGGGAAGCGAAATACAAATGCAATCGGAAAACATTCTGTATTCTAAAAATTCCTTTAAATCGGTTTGCGCTTTAGAATCTTTGGTGTTTTCAATTGCCCATTCTACGGCTAAGTTTAAAGCATCGTGTAATTCATTTAAGATGTTCGAGGTTTTGTCTGAATCATATTCTTGAATAGTTGAAGAAAATCCTAAAATGTCCATGAATGCCACAATTCTTGGTTCGGTGTCAACTATGTTTCCTTTGAATAATTTTTTAGGGGAATCAATTATTTGAACATTCATAGGATTTTCGGAAGGAATTTCAATGGAACATTTTTTGAGAACGTTTAATATGTTTCTATGAATTTGTGAAAATTCCAATTCCTCACCCTTAATTAACTTTAAGGATTCATGTTCAATTTGATTTAGTAGTGATGGAATAATATCAGAGAATTCTTGTAGGTTCTCAAAACTGCCATTATCAAATTTTACATCTAAACATCGTCTCACAAAGTGGTCAAGTTCCATTAAAACATCTATCCAAAAAGCATCCAATAATAAATCATCCTGATGTTTGTAATGAAGTTTTCTGATATTTCTTTTGAATGAATCAACAAACATTTTTACATCAGAATGTATAAGCTCTTGTTCAAAAGAAAGCATCTTTTCAGATGCATTTGCAACCACCTTTGTCGCCCATTGATGAAATAGAATTTTGACAACTTCAAGTAATGGAGTGTTCGGATAAAACTGATGAGAAACTTTATACCTATGCGAAACTAAATCATCAGCATATACCTCTATCAATTGTTCAAAGAATATTTGAGGTGTAAATTTATTATACCCGTTTACAAATTGAGCATCAAAGAATATTTTTTTCTTGCCTTCAAAATCAACTGTTTTTGCAACTGCTTTATATTCTCTGCTTCTTGTTAATTTTGGTTCTCTGAATCTTGTTGAGGAATATCGCTGTATTTCACCTTCAATATCATCGGTAATTATTATTTCATCAATATTTACACTTAAAATTTGATTCCTATAAATTGAATCAACAAGTGAGTTGAAATAGTCAACATGAAGTTCTTCAAATTTTGGATGGTTATATATTTTGTATGTAATCATCTTCCCTCCACAATTTTAATTTCATCCTCGGTTAATTCATACAACTGATATACTAATTGGTTGATTCTGTTTAAACAATACTCAATTTTGCTTTCAATCTGTGAAATTTTTGTTGACAATTTTGATGTCGCTTTTTCCTCATTTAGCAATAGCAGTTGATTAACCAATTTCACAATTTCATCGTGATGTTGCTTATTCTTTTTTTCAATTACTGGAACTGGAATAGATAGAATTGCTTCTTTTTTAATTTTCGGGAATGTTTTCTTTTCATCAGAATTGTTCTTTCGCCAAAAAAACTTTGTTGCGTTTGAATTGATTATGCCTAATAGAAACTTGATATCAGATACATTTTTTTCTTTCAGATAAACATTATAAATCGTGTTTAAAGTAAAGATGTTAGCAGGAACAAAGGTTGAAATTGGTGTTGCTCCGATTTGGCGAATACAAATTCTATCTTGACGATAAATTGTTTCATTTCCACCGCTTTTTATTGCTGACGGAATGTAGTTTACAAATTCTGTTGCGGGTTTTAAGCGATACGGCTCAATATTACCACCATCAATAACTGGCTCATATTTTTCTGATTTTTTAAAGTCGGAAACATATTTTGTTCTGCCAAATGTTTGAATACCGAAATATGCTCCGCAATATGTTCCAAGCGGTTTCGATTGTTTAGAAATTTTACTTAGAATTTCTGAATCACCATTTGAAATTGTAAGGTTATAATCAGTTCGGTTGTTCTTTTCAAATTGTGATTGACTTAACTGTGCTACTTCATTAACAATGAAAGGGGTGTCTGCTTTATTCACTATTAATTTACTCTTTTTACTTGCTTTGGCTTTTTCAAAAATGAAAATGCAAGTATCAACACTTGCGGCAGCAAATACCGAGTAGTTAAACAATAGAATTTCTTGAATAATGCAGTTATTGAGTATGAATTTTCTTAAAGGTTCAGAGTGAATGTTTTTTAGAAATGTGTTTGGTGTAATAAATCCAAGCAATCCATTTTCTTTCAATAGCTTAACAGATTGCTCTGTGAATATTTGGTAAGTATCAATCTTGTATTTGGCAGATTCAAATTTCCTCAATGAATAGTCAAACACTTCTCTTGTTTCAAGATTTTGAAGCATAACATAAGGAGGATTTCCAATTGCAACATCAAATCCACCTTGTTTAAAAACCTCCGGGAAAGCTTTTTGCCAATTAAATGGCTTGATTTTCTTTTCTTCTCCAAAGTCGAGTTGGCTGTCGTAAAAATCAGTGTCAACCAAACTGTTTCCGCTTTTTATGTTTTCATCTAGTGTAGGCAAAACCCTTTCATTAAATAAACGAAGTTGAGAAGCAATACTGGCTTCGGTTTCACCTTCCATACATTTCAGTAACAAACTTAGTTTGGTTACTTCTACTGCATTTACATCTATATCAACTCCAAAAATGTTATTAAGTAAAATCCGTTTCTTTTCGGCTGTGGTAAGATTACCTTCGGGGGTTAGCGGATTATCTTTTTTGCCTTTAGAGGGTTTCCCGTTATCGCTGTAATAATTCTTATGCCAATCTAACAAATACTGGTAAGCACCAATCAAAAAACTGCCGCTGCCGCAGGCAGGGTCAACTATTTTAATTTTGCTTACCTCTTTTGGGGTCTTGTTTTCAATGAGTTTACCAACTGTATTTTGAACAATGTAATCAACCACATATTGAGGTGTGTAATAAACGCCACCGGCTTTACGAACTTCCGGTTTTTCTTCAATTTTTGCCCGGTGTGCTTTATCAATAGTGATAGTTTTTCCTAAAAACTGCTCGTATGCACTGCCTAAAATTTCTACTGATAAAACCGAAAATTCATAAGGACTTTCGGGGTAATATAATTCGTTGATAATGGTTTTGATTACCTTATTATCAATCTGAATGTTTTTACTGATTTTATCTTTCTTGAAGTCGAACAAACCCGAATTGTATTTTTCATCGGCTTGCTCAAATTGTCGGAAAAGATTTTTGTAATACTCTCCCTGTTTTATAGCTTCTTTTAGTGTTCCGTAAGGCTCAACACTTCTATCTTCTGCAATCCGTAAAAATATAATGCGGTCAATAGTTTGTTGAACCACAAAGTTAATTTCATCTTCGTCAAGGTCTTTATTATTCCAGCTAATTGAAGTAGCTAAATAAGTTCTCCAACTGTCAAGCGATTGCAGAAACTCTTTGTCAACCGTAGCCGTTCCTTTTTTGTGCGTGTCGCTTTGCACAAACTTGTCGAAACTGCCTTTCAGCACTCGTTCTTTGCTGAACGTGTCCCACAAAAAATCAAACTCTGTGAGATATTCTTTAAAAGTCAGGTATTTAATTCGGGCATTTGATGCTTTGTCAGTTGGCTTTGGTTTTTTAGTGCAATCGTAAACTGAAAATTCTTCAAAGTCAGTAATAATAGAAATAGGAAGTTTTGCACTCCAACCATATCTGCGGACTTGGTAAGCAGGTTGTATTTCGTCTTTAACGGAAACGCTTGGTTTTTTAGCTTCTACAAAAAATAGTCGTTTGCCACCAACCAGTCTAAAAGAGTAGTCGGGGGCTTTAGTTGCCTTTCCAACTTTTACTTTGTCTTCGTGAATTACCTCACGGTAGCTTTCTGCATAACCGTTTTCATTGTCAATGTCCCAACCCAATGCTTTAAAAAACGGGTCAATAAAATCACGTCTTGTAAGTGTTTCGTTATAGTCCGATTTTTTATAGCTGTCGTATTGGTCGGTAAATCGCTCCACCAATTCCGAAATCTTTTTATATGCAGTCTCTTTATTAATCATTAGAAGTTTATCAAATCTAAGTCGTTAATTTACGTTTTTAAGTCGCTTAATCTTCATTTGTGTGTTGGCAAAATTGGCTCTTTGGCTTTTGCCGAAGGGTTGGCTTTGTGTGTGGGGGCAAAAGCCAATGTGCCAATGCGGGCTGGCTAAAATTGGTTTTAAAAAATGCGGGTGGAAAAAAAATAAAAAACATTGGGTTGGCAATGAGTGTCGGCTTACTCGTTGTCCGTTTGAAATATCGTTTCTATGTCTTTGGTCACCTGTCAAAATGGTTTACTTTTTTCTGTTTCTGTCACTCGTTTGTTTGTCGTTGCTACGGTCTGTTACACTTGCTGCCAACGGTTTGGCGCTTGGCGTAGTGGGGGGCTTTTCAGCACAACACTTGATATGAAGCACACGGCTCAAATTTAGCAATAATGTTGATACGAAGAACGTTCGCCCCCATTACGCCAAACCGCTGTTGGTGGCTGGCTTTATTAACTTTTTCAACGGTGTATTTACTTTGTCTGCGAACTCAGGAATAACTTGAATTCTTTTCTTAATTTTTTTGATTACTTTCTTTAAATCTTCGTCAGTCTTAAAGTGCTCAGGAATGAATTTGTGTAACATTTTAAGATGCGTGTCAACTGTTGCAAGTAATTCTAAGTCATTCAATTTTGCGATTTCCACAAGTTGTCGTAATGGCTCAAACTTTCTAAAGTCGTCTGATGCTAGGATAGCAGAAATTAAGAATAAATTATATTCTACTCGGAATCTTTCTTCTGGTTTGAGTTCTTCTTTTGAAATTAGAGGTAATAGGTCATCAAATTGTTGTTTTAGCGGCTCATTAAGAGTAATTGACCAAAAATTATGTTTGAACCAACCACCAAAAATTTGCATAAGTCCATACTTTGAGAAGATCTTCCAAAACTCTGTTTCTTTGGAATCTATTTCAATGATATGTTCAATTGACTTATTTGTATTTTCTACACCCCTAAGAACGCCTTTTTTTCTTTGTTCGATAGGTGTATTAAATAAAGCTTGCAAAAGTTTACCAACACCACCTGTGTTAGAAATTAGCTCTGATAAATTTTTTGGCTCACTAGCTTCTAGAATCTCGTCCAAGAGAGTTGGAGCATCCTTTGTCATACCTGCATAAAAGATAGCTACATTCTGCCACCAAAGGTCATTGAAATTATTTATAAACAGCTTCCTGTCCGACTGTCTATGATGAAAAATTTCATATGCGGTAAAGTACTCTTGGAAGGATTGATGTTTGAATGCGATTTCACCTTTACTGTTAATAAACAATAGGCCAACTTGGTCGAGGAGTTCATCAATGATTTTATCAATATCTAATGGTTGTCCACGTTCAGTTGAATATTGCAGTAAAACATCAAATAATTCTTGCCTAGTTAGTTTTTGAATTAGATTGGTGTGTAAATGTTTGGCTATATGGCATAATAAACGGTGCTTAATACCAATCTCAATCAATTCAACATTGTCCTTTGGTTCTGTCTTTCCGATTAATAGATTTACAAACATCTCATACAAGTCCGTTATTGTTGCAGGTATTTCAACTTCTTTTTCGTCAAACAGAATTGTAATTAACGCAATTGTAAGGGGAGTCTTAGGTAATTTTTCTAGGATTGCAGAATCCTTTAAAGACTTTAAAAGTGATTTTGACTTAATTATATCTTCTCCAAAATAGTTGTTTAAAAACTGTTGGATTTGTCTGCCATTCAGTTGTTCAATTTCTAGATACCTAAATCCAATAGTTTCACAATTATGAAATAAATAATCAGAGGGTCTTGATGAGCATATAATTTTGATATTTGGGTGTTCTTCTCTGAATGCTTTCAAAGATTCCAGAGCTTTTTCTTTTGATGAAATTACAGGAAGCTCATCGAGTGCGTCAATGAAAATTGCACAGCTTTCGGTTTGAATAATATTTTTCCAATCTATAAGTAAATCAGAGTTCCACTCTCTGTTGAAAAAGTTTTCAATAGCTTTTTCAATATTGAAATCACTTTGTTCAATTTCTTTAAATGTCAATATTATCGGATAAAAATCCTGATTGTTTCTTAATGAATTTTGTGTGATAATTTCATTTGAAAGTGTTTTAAATAAGGTGCTTTTTCCTGCTCCTGGCTCTCCAATGATGATAGAGTTGTCGGGAATTGAAATAATTGTATTCGCACTTTTTTGAACCATTTTAATTGAACCATCTTCATTTGTTATTCTTTCGGAAAGTCTTGGCTCTATTGCATTATTTAATATGCGTTCTACTTTTTTGTTGTTTAAGCTTAATGACTTTACAAGACTATCGACTTTAATTCGTTCCTGTAGTCTTTCAATGTATTTTTTATATTGTTTAGAACCTTTTACCCAAAACTTGGGATAGTATTCGTCAATAAAAGCTATGAGTCTTTCATCATCCCAAAAGTCAACATTTGCTCTGTCGTCAGGGTTGCTTTCAAACACTTTTTCTTTAGCTCCTGATGAGAAATGCTGATTTGTGACTACCTTAACTTTGTTGATAGGAATTTTCTTTTTCTGTTCTATAGATTTGTAAGGGTATTTAAAGCATTCATACACTTGGTCTTGAATCTCTCTTACAGCTGATGCATTACCTGCAATTGTCCCCTTTTTTACGACAAAAGCATACCAATCCTTTTTATTTTCAAGCTTGTCGTGTCGTGAGCAAACTACATCTTTTCCAAACTCAGGTTTGTTTCCTTTTTCGTGTGTCACTTTAACGTCTTCAAAGCCCATTTCAGGGAGAAGTTCTTCAAGTAATGCGTGTAGTTCAACTTCCTTAGAAATTGAATGAAGGTAGTCTAATTTATCTTGTTTACTTTTCATATTTATGTCTTTGTCGTCTGTCTTTTAAGCTTGCCACCAACGTTTTCGGGCTTTGCGTTCGGGCGGGTTTCGGAGCACAAAACTGTCAACCAGCACTACACTTGAATAGAAGCACAAAGCTTCAAGTTTGCACGTCACCCCGCCTGACGCAAAACCGATGTGCCTGTTGCACAACTCAAATCAAATATAATTATTTTTTGTAACTTGCTATATGCAAGGACGAAAAGATTTTACACCCAAATTGTTTTACGAGCTGAGCTTAGACTGTTTAGTTCCTCAAGAGGATTTCTATCGAAAAGTAAATCAACATTTAGAGCTACACTTTCTCTATAAAG
>Ga0207415_1001526_pt1 | contig 11534 bp, 8 predicted proteins | sample Passage237A_FD_187369 | JGI IMG/M metagenome (GOLD analysis project Ga0207415, IMG submission 187369) | Cellulose adapted compost microbial communities from Newby Island Compost Facility, Milpitas, CA, USA - Passage2 37A (SPAdes) (version 3) ...
GCGCCCGGACTGAACGGCCGCGCGCCTAGAGGAACTCGCCGGCACCGCGCGCCAGCAGGTCCGCGGCCAGACGCTGGCCCAGCGCCCGGGCCTGGTCGGCCTGGCCGCTGATCTCGCCGCGTACCGCCCGGCCATCGGCGGCCGAACCCACCAGGGCCTGCAGGTGCAGGCGCTCGCCATCCAGCTCGGCATAGGCGGCCACGGGCACGTGGCAGCTGCCATGCAGGCTGCGGTTGAGCGCGCGTTCGGCCTCGATCCGGATCCGGCTGGAGGGGTCCTCCAGCACCGACAACAGGGCGATGGTGGCCGCGTCGTCGGCGCGGCATTCGGCCGCCACCACCGCCTGGGCCGGGGCCGGCAGCCATTGCGGCGGAACCAGGCGGGAACGGATCCGCGCCTCCAGTCCCAGGCGCTGCAGGCCGGCGCAGGCCAGGATGATGGCGTCGTACTCGCCGGCGTCGAGCTTGGCCAGGCGGGTGTTGACGTTGCCGCGCAGGTCGCGCAGCTGCAGGTCCGGGCGGCGCGCGCGCAGCTGCGCCTGGCGGCGCAGCGAGGAGGTGCCGACCACCGCGCCCTGCGGCAGCGCATCCAGGTCCGGGTGGTGGTTGCTGACGAAGGCATCGGCCGGGTCGGCGCGCTCGAGCACCGCCGGCAGGGCGAAGCCCGGCTCCAGCTCCATTGGCACGTCCTTGAGCGAGTGCACCGCGCAGTCGGCCTCGCCGCGCTGCATCGCCACTTCCAGTTCCTTCAGGAACAGGCCCTTGCCGCCGATCGCCGCCAGCGAGCGGTCCAGCACCTCGTCACCGCGGGTGCTCAGCGGCACCAGCACCACCTCCAGGCCGGGGTGGGCCGCGCGCAGGCGGGCGGCGACGTGTTCGCTCTGCCACAGGGCGAGCGGGCTCTTGCGGGTGGCGATGCGCAGGGTAGTCATGCCGCCATTATCGGCGATGCGGCGGCCGCCGGCGCGAAACGCGCCACGCGCTCACAGGTGGCGCAGGGCCTGGCGCAGCTGCGGCACGCAGCGCCGGCTCACCTCCAGCGCAGGTCCGCCATTGCGCAGCACGGCGTGGACGTGGCCGTCGCTGCCGCGGCGCAGCTCCACCAGCTCGCTGCGCGCGACCAGGCAGTTGCGGTGGATGCGCACGAAGCGGTCGCCGAATTCCTCCTCCAGCGACTTGAGCGAGTCCTCGATCAGGTCCTCGCCGCGGGCGTGGTGGACCACGACGTACTTCTCCTCGGCCTGGAAGTAGCGCACCTCCTCCAGCGGGATCACCCGCAGGCTGCCGCGCAGGCGCGCGCACAGCTGGGTGCGGCGCGGCGGCGCCGCGCTGGCGGAGGCGGCCGGGCGCCCGGCCAGGAAGGTACGCACCCGCTCCAGCGCCGCGGCCAGGCGCTCGGGCCGCACCGGTTTGACCAGGTAGTCCAGGGCGGCGGCCTCGAAGGCCGACAGAGCATGGGCGTCGTAGGCGGTGCAGAACACCACCGCGGTGGGCGGGTTGGCCGTGGCCAGCCGGCGCGCGGTCTCCAGCCCGTCCAGCCCGGGCATGGCGATGTCCAGCAGGACCACGTCGGGCCGGTGGGCGGCGCATGCGTCCAGCACCTGCTGGCCATCGCCGGCCTCGGCCACCACTTCCACCCCGGGTTCATCGGCGAGCAGCATGCGCAGGCGCTCGCGCGCCATCGGCTCGTCGTCGGCGATCACCAGCTTCAGGCTCATGCGGACAAGGGCAGCGTGATCTCGCAGGCATAGTAGCCCCCGGCCCAACCGGACGTCACCCGCGCCTGCGGGCCAAAGCGCCAGGCCAGGCGGTGGGCGATGCTGCGCTGGGCATGGCCGGCGCCGCGGTGCAGGGGAGCGCCGGGGGCGTCAGGCGGCGGCGCCGGGTTGCGCACCTTCAGGTACAGCAGATCGCCCTCCTGGCGGATCGAGATCTCCACCCGCCCGCCCTCGGGCAGGCGGGAAATGCCGTGCAGCACCGCGTTCTCCACCAGCGGCTGCAGGACCAGGCGCGGCAGCGGCAGGCTCCAGGGCAGCGGCTCGGCCTTGTCCCACTGCACCTGCAGGCGCTGGCCCAGGCGCAGGCTTTCGATGGACAGGTACTGGGCGGCCAGTTCGCATTCGGCGGCCAGGGTGGAATCGCCCTCGCCCGCGCCCAGCGCGGCCCGGAACAGGTCCGACAGGTCCAGCACCGCGCGTTCGGCCACCGCCGGGTCGCGGCGCAGCAGCCCGGCGATCAGGTTCATGCTGTTGAACAGGAAATGCGGGCGGATCCGCGCCTGCAGCGCATCGGCCTCGGCGCGCGCATTGGCCTCGGTCTGCGCCACCCAGCGGTCGCTGACGTAGAAGTGACGCAGGGCCAGGGCGGTGATCAGGGCGGTGACCGCGGCGGTGCCGGCCATGAAGCGCCAGGCGCCGACCCCGAGCGCGTCCACCCCCACCGCCGCGTACAGGGCATGGACCACCCCGGACACCAGCATCGCCACCGCGGCGGCGACCAGCACCGCCAGCGGTCCACCCAGGCGCGGCGGCAGGCGCGAGATCGGGGCGCGCAGCTTGCACAGCAGCACCGCCACCGCCAGCGCGATCCACAGGCAGAAGCCGCTGGCGGAAACGAAGCGCTGCAGGGTCCAGCCCTGGACCCCGTCCGGGGCCAGGGCCAGGACCACCACCACCAGCTCGGCCAGGCCCAGCAGCGCGGCCACGCGCGGCAGCCGGCACAGGTCGGGCAGCCAGGGGGTTTCGCGCCGCGGGTCGCGCATGGCTAGCCGACCAGGCGCCGTTCCAGCCAGTTGCCGAGGTCGGCGATCTCCTCGGCGCAGACCTGGTGGGCCATGGGGTAGGCATGCCACTCCACCTCGAAGCCGACCCGGTCCAGGGCCTGGGCGCTGGCCAGGCCAAGCTGGCCCGGGATCACCGGGTCGCCCTGGCCGTGGGCGTAGAACACCGGCTGGGCCACCGCGTTGGGATGGCGGGCGGCGGCCATCTCCGCGCCGCCGGGCAGGTAGGTGGACAGGGCGATCAGGCCGGCCAGCGGCTCGGTGCGCTGCATGCCGGCGGCCAGGGTGATGGCGCCGCCCTGGGAGAAGCCGGCCAGGAACACCCGCGAAGGCGGGATCCCGCGCTCGCCCTCGCGCGCGACCAGGGCCTGGACCTGCTGCACGGACTCGGCGATCCCGGCCAGGTCGGCGCGGGTGGCGAAGTCCATGCTCACGATGTCGTACCAGGCGCGCATGCGCGCGCCATTGTTGATGGTCACCGCGCGCACCGGCGCGTGCGGGAACACGAAACGCAGCGCCGGCCAGTGCGGGCGCACCAGCTCGGGCACGATCGGGGCGAAGTCATGCCCGTCAGCCCCCAGGCCATGCAGCCACAGCACGCTCCACTGCGGCTGTGCGCCGGTCTCCTGTTCAACGGTTTCAAGCAGCATCGGCAACTCCGGGATCGAACCCGGACAGTATGCCTGTTTGCCGCCGTGCCTCAGCCGGCGTGGGCGCGGGCCCGCAGTTCGGCGGCGCGGCGCAGCACCGGCGGCGGGTCCAGCTCCTCGGGGATGGCCAGCACCCGGTGCCGGCGCAGCCACTGGCCCGGGGTCCGGGCCGAGGTCAGCCACACCACCGGGATGGCCAGGACCATGCCCACCAGCACCGGCGACATCCACAGCGCCAGCCCCGGCGAGACCATCCAGGCCAGCGCCCCCATGAACAGGCCGAACAGGCTCAGGCCGCCATAGCTGCGCACCAGCCCGGACAGAGGCACGCTGCCGTCGTCGCGGCGCTGCGCCTCCCAGCCCGAGTCATGCCCGGCCAGGACCTCGGCCACGCCACGCGACTGCCGGTACATCACGATCGGCGCCATCAGCGCGGCCAGCACGCTTTCCAGCAGCACCGACAGCAGCACCCGCCAGCCGCCGCCGGCACCCTTGCGTGCCCGCGGGTCGGCCAGGGTGCCGATCACGCCCAGGATCTTGGGCACGAACAGCACGCCCATGGTCGCGGCGAACAGCCATTCGATCCGCTCCATGTCCGAGGCGCGCCAGTAGGCCAGGGGCGAAAACCCCGGCAGGCGGAAGCCGTCCCAGGCCAGGTCGGTGTGGTACAGGGGGATGGCCAGGCCGACCAGCATCAGCATGGCCCACATCGGCGCGGTGAAGTAATGGCCGATGCCCACCAGCATGTGGCTGCGGCTGACCCAGTGCAGGCCGGCGCTGGCCACCACCTTGATGTGCTGCAGGTTGCCCTGGCACCAGCGGCGGTCGCGCACCAGCAGGTCGGTCAGCGAGGGCGGGCCTTCCTCGTAACTGCCGTCCAGTTCGGGCACCAGGTGGATGGCCCAGCCGCCCCGGCGCATGAGCGCGGCCTCGACGAAGTCGTGGCTGAGGATATGGCCGCCGAACGGGCGCCGCCCGGGCAGTTCCGGCAGGCCGGCGTGGGCGGCGAAGGCGGCGGTGCGCAGCATGGCGTTGTGGCCCCAGTAGTTGCCCTCGCTGCTGTGCCACCAGGTGATGCCACGGGCCACCACCGCGCCATAGACGTGGCCGCCGAACTGCTGCATGCGCGCGAACAGGGTCTGGCCGTTGACCACCCGCGGCAGGGTCTGGATCACGCCCACGCGCGGGTTGCGTTCCATCGCCGCGGCCAGGCGCACCAGGGTCTGCCCGCTCATCAGGCTGTCCGCGTCCAGGATCAGGAACTGCGGATAGGCGCCGCCGAAGCGCTGCACCCACTCGGCGATGTTGCCGGCCTTGCGCCCGCGGTTGTCCCCGCGGTGGCGGTAGAACAGGCGGCCGTGGCCGCCGGTGCGCTCGAGCAGGGCGGCAAACTGCGCCAGCTCCTGCTCCACCACTTCCGGGCGGCGGCTGTCGCTGAGGACGAAGAAGTCGAAGGCTTCCAGCTGCCCGGTTTCGCGCACCGACTCGTAGATCGCCTGCAGGCCGGCCAGCACCCGCGCCGGGTCCTCGTGGTAGGTCGGCATCAGCAGGGCGGTGCGGCTGGACAGCCGCGGCAGCGGGCCGTCGACCTCGATCCCCAGGCGGTTGTGGCGGTGGGTCACCAGCAGCACGAAACCGCACACCGCGCCCACGCTGGACAGCGCGATCCAGGCGAACAGGAACACGAACAGCACCAGCAGCACCAGGTCCAGCAGGTTCAGGCCACCAATGCGCAATACCTGGAGCATGCCCATGGACGCGACCGCGGTCAGCAGCGCGGTGCTGCCGACCACGATGGCGCGGCGGCGGGCCAGGCCGGGTGATGAGGTGGGCAGGACCGGGTCGACCAGGCGGCCCTGGCGCAGCGACTGCCCGGGCATGGGCAGGGGCGATTCATGGGCCGGCAGCCACGCAGGCACGGCCTGCGCGGCGGCAGCGGGCATTTCCGACGGTGCGCTCATGCCTGCCTCCCGCGCGGGGCGGCAGTAACAACGGGAACTGCGTTCACAGGCTCTCCGGGTCGCGGCGTCCGTACCTGGCGGCCGGCACCTCATCGGCAATACCGCTATTGTGCGGTGCGCCACCCGGCGGCCCGCAAGGGTCGCGGCCACGCCCGTTCAGCCGGTTTTTGGCTGGGTGAGTACGCCCGGGGCCCTAGTCCAGTTCCTCGGGCGGGGCCACCACGCGCTCCGGGTCCACCGCCAGGCGCCCGGCCATCAGCACCGCCTGGGTGCGGTTGTTGACCCCGAGCTTGCGCAGGATGGCGGTGACATGGGCCTTGATCGTGGCCTCGGATACGCCCAGGTCGTAGGCGATCTGCTTGTTGAGCCGGCCCTCGCCCAGCAGCTGCAGCACCCGGAACTGCTGCGGGGTGAGTTCACGCAGGCGCTGCGCCACCTCCTGCTCGGCCAGGCTGGCGCCGCTGGCCGCGGCGGCCGCGGCCGGCGCCCAGCGCTCGCCGTCCAGGACCAGGCCCAGGGCGGTGCCGATGGTGTCCGAGTCGGCCGACTTGGGGATGAAGCCCATCGCCCCATGGTCCAGGGCCCGGCGCATCACCGCCGGCTCCTCGCGCGCGGACACCACCACCACCGGCAGCTGCGGGTGCTGGGCACGCAGGTGGACCAGGGCGCTGAAGCCCTGCGCGCCGGGCATGTTGAGGTCCATCAGCAGCAGGTCCGCGTCCGGATGCGCCTCGACCAGGCCGTACAGCGCTTCCACGCTGTCGGCCTCGTGCAGGCTGGCCCCGGGCAGGATCCGCTGCACCGCCCCGCGCAGGGCTTCGCGGAACAGCGGATGGTCGTCGGCGATCAGGATCGTGGACATGGCTGGTGGCGTACGCGCCTTACCTCACCTTGCGGTCGTTGACCAGGGAATCGACCACCGACGGATCGGCCAGGGTCGAGGTGTCGCCGAGCTGGTCCGGGGCATTCTCGGCGATCTTGCGCAGGATGCGGCGCATGATCTTGCCCGAGCGGGTCTTGGGCAGGCCCGGCGCCCACTGCAGGTGGTCGGGGGTGGCGATCGGACCGATCTCCTTGCGCACCCAGGCCACCAGCTCCTTCTGCAGTTCCTCGCTGGGCTGCTCGCCGGCCTTCAGGGTCACGTAGGCGTAGATGCCCTGGCCCTTGATCTCGTGCGGGAAGCCGACCACCGCGGCCTCGGCCACCTTGGGGTGGGCGACCAGCGCGCTCTCCACCTCGGCGGTGCCGATGCGGTGGCCGGAGACGTTGATCACATCGTCCACGCGGCCGGTGATCCAGTAGTAGCCGTCCTCGTCGCGGCGGCAGCCGTCACCGGTGAAGTAGGTGCCCGGATAGGTGCGGAAATAGGTGTCGATGAAGCGCTGGTGGTCGCCATACACCGTGCGCATCTGCCCCGGCCAGGAATCCAGCAGCACCAGGTTGCCCTCGGTGGCGCCTTCCAGCGGCTCGCCGCCGGCGTCGACCAGGGCCGGGCGCACGCCGAAGAACGGCAGGGTGGCCGAGCCGGGCTTGAGGTCGGTGGCGCCGGGCAGCGGCGAGATCAGGATGCCGCCGGTCTCGGTCTGCCACCAGGTGTCCACGACCGGGCAGCGACCGTCGCCGACCACCTCGTAGTACCAGCGCCAGGCCTCGGGGTTGATCGGCTCGCCGACGCTGCCGAGCAGGCGCAGGCTGGCGCGGCTGGTCTTCCTCACCGGCGCCTCGCCCTCGCGCATCAGCGCGCGGATCGCGGTCGGGGCGGTGTAGAAGATGGTGACCTGGTGCTTGTCGATCACCTCCCAGAAGCGCGACACGCTCGGGTAGTTGGGCACGCCCTCGAACACCAGCGAGGTGGCGCCATTGGCCAGCGGACCGTAGACGATGTAGCTGTGGCCGGTGACCCAGCCCACGTCGGCGGTGCACCAGTAGATGTCGTCCTCGCGCAGGTCGAAGATCGCCTCGTGGGTGTAGGAGGCGTACAGCAGGTAGCCGCCGGTGGTGTGCAGCACGCCCTTGGGCTTGCCGGTGGAACCGGAGGTGTAGAGGATGAACAGCGGATCCTCGGCGTTCATCCGCTCCGGCTCGCACTGCGCCGGCTGGCCGTCGACCACGTCGTGGAACCAGCGGTCGCGCGGGGCCTGCATGTTGACCGCCCCGCCGGTGTGGCGCACCACCAGCACGGTCTCGACGGAGTTCGTGCCCGGCAGCTTGAGCGCGGCGTCGACGTTGGCCTTGAGCGGGATCTTCTTGGAACCGCGCAGGCCCTCGTCGGCGGTGATGATCAGCTTGCTGCCGCAGTCGGCCACGCGGTCGGCGATGGAGTTGGGGGCGAAGCCGCCGAACACCACCGAGTGGATCGCGCCGATGCGGGCGCAGGCCAGCATCGCCACCACCGCGTCGGGGATCATCGGCAGGTAGATGGTGACGCGGTCGCCCTTGCCCACGCCCAGGTTGCGCAGGGCGTTGCCCAGCCGGCACACGCGTTCGTACAACTGCCGGTAGGTGACCTTCTGCACCGGAGCGTCCGGGCTGTCGGGCTCGAACAGGATCGCGACCTTGTCGCCGCGCTTGGCCAGCTGGCGGTCCAGGCAGTTGACCGAGGCGTTGAGCTCGCCGTCGGCGAACCAGCGGATGTGGAAGTCGTCGAGGTTGTAGCTGACGTCCTTGATGACCGTCGGCTTGCGGAACCAGTCCAGGCGCTCGGCCGCCCTGCCCCAGAACCCGTCCGGGTCCTCCACCGATTCCCGGTACAGGCGCGCGTATTCGTCGCTGGTGATCCGCGCCCTGGCGGCGAACTCGGGTTTGACCGGGTACAGGTCGGACATGGCAGTTCCTCCTCCTCGATGATGCCTTCCAGGCCGCGTTCGGCGCGGCGCTCCAAGCACACAGTTTGCCGCATCTGCAGTGACGCAATGCAGCAGCTGCGCTACGACCATGGTCGAAATACCGCGGCCAGCCGCACCCCGGCGCCGCGGCGCAGGCCACGCCGGCACGGGCCTGCGCCAGGCCTGGCCGGCAGCTTCGACTAATTGCGCATTGGCGCTGCAGGCCGCTCGTGCGAACTGTGCTTGCGACAGAGGCAGCCCGGGGGGGAAGCCGTCGTCTGTCCCACCACTGAATTGTCGGGAGGGACAATGAACCAGCAGTTCGCACCGTTCCTGCGCCGGCCACTGGCCGCCGCCTTACTGGTCGCACTTGCCGCACCCGGGATCGCCCTCGCCCAGTCCGACCGGGAGAAGGCCTTGGAAGCACGCGTCGCCGAACTCGAACGCCAGGTCCAGCAGCTGCTGGGGTCGCAACAGGCCCAGCAACAGCGGATCGAACAGGCCGAGGCCGGGATCGGCGAGGCAAGGGCCGCCAGCGCCACCGCGACCACCGCCAGCGACAAGCCCGCGATCCAGTCCGGGCCGATCCTGACCGCTGCCAATCCCGGCGGCAGCTTCTCCTATGGCGGCTTCATCAAGATGGACGCCATGGCCACCCGCACCAGCGACGGTCGCATCGCCGACGGCTCCTCGGGGCGCCTGTTCTACGTGCCCAGCACGGTCCCGGTACCCGAAGCAGGGACCACGGGGGGCGATGGCGGCGACGCCTATACCGACTTCCACGCCCAGTTCTCCCGCTTCTGGCTCAGCGCCGACCATGTCACCGACGCCGGCAACAGGTTCAAGGGCTACGTGGAGATGGATTTCTTCGGCGGCGGCAGCAACGCCCTGGCCGGCAACGAGACGGCCACCAACACCTATGCGGTGACCCTGCGCCAGGCCTACGTGAGCTGGAACAACTGGCTGGCCGGCCAGACCTGGTCCAACTTCCAGGACACCGCCGCCCTGCCCGACGCGGTGGACTTCGTCGGCGTCACCGACGGCACCACCTTCGTCCGCCAGGCCCAGGTCCGCTACACCCGCGGGCCGTGGTCGTTCGCCCTGGAGAACCCGCAGACCACCATCCAGGGCTATGCACCCAACGCCCTGGTCGCCGGCGCCCGTACCAGCAGCGGTGACAACACCCTGCCCGACCTGACCGGCCGCTACGTGGCCAAGGGCGACTGGGGACACTTCTCGGTAGCCGCCCTGCTGCGCCAGTTCAAGGCCGGCGACGAGACCACCTCGGGCGGGGCGGTCAGCGTCTCGGGCAAGTTCAACCTTGGCCCCAGCGACGACATCCGCTATATGGTCAACGCCGGCAGCGGCATCGGGCGCTACCTGGCCTTCGGCCTGGGCAGCGACACGATGATTGACGCCCGGGGGAGACTGCACGCGCTGGATGGATACGGAGGCTTCGTTGCCTGGCGGCACGCCTTCAATCCGCGCCTGCGCGGCAACCTGATGTATTCAGCCGCGCACTTCGACAACGACACCGGCCTGGTCGGATGGGGCGTGACCGAACGCTCGCAGTCGGTGCACGCCAACCTGATCTACTCGCCGTTCCCCAAGCTGGACATCGGCGCGGAAATCGGTTGGGCCCGGCGTGCGCTGGAGGATGCGCGCGAGGGTGACCTGAAGCGGATCCACACGCACGTCAAATACAGCTTCTAAGGGAAGGGGAAATCAGCATGAGTGCAACCACAATCCAGGGCCGCAAGGGCGAACTCACCGCCGGTCACAAGAAAGTGATCTTCGCCTCGAGCCTGGGCACCGTATTCGAGTGGTACGACTTCTACCTGTACGGTTCGCTGGCGGCGATCATCGCCAAGCAGTTCTTCAGCGGGGTCAACGAGACCACCGGCTTCATCTTCGCCCTGCTGGCCTTCGCCGCCGGTTTCGCCGTGCGTCCGTTCGGCGCGGCCTTCTTCGGCAGCCTCGGCGACCGCATCGGCCGCAAGTACACGTTCCTGGTCACCATCGTGCTGATGGGCCTGTCGACCTTCATCGTCGGCGTGCTGCCCAACTACGCCACCATCGGCATCACCGCACCGATCATCCTGATCCTGCTGCGTCTGGCCCAGGGCCTGGCGCTGGGCGGCGAGTACGGCGGCGCGGCGACCTACGTGGCCGAGCACGCCCCGGCCGGCAAGCGCGGCCTGTACACCAGCTTCATCCAGACCACCGCGACCCTGGGCCTGTTCCTGTCGCTGCTGGTGATCCTGTCCTGCCGCCTGAGCCTGGGCAACGAGGCCTTCGAGGCCTGGGGCTGGCGCATCCCGTTCCTGGTGTCGATCGTGCTGCTGGGCGTGTCGGTGTGGATCCGCATGCAGCTGAGCGAGTCGCCGCTGTTCCAGCAGATGAAGTCCGAGGGCAAGGGCTCGAAGAAGCCGTTCCGCGACTCGATGAAGAGCGGCAACCTCAAGCTGATGATCCTGGTCCTGCTCGGCGCCACCGCCGGCCAGGCCGTGGTCTGGTACGGCGGCCAGTTCTATTCGCTGTTCTTCCTGACCCAGTCGCTGAAGGTCGACGGCACCACCGCCAACCTGTTCATCGCCGCCGCGCTGGCCCTGGGCACGCCGTTCTTCGTGTTCTTCGGCTGGCTGTCGGACAGGATCGGCCGCAAGAAGATCATCCTGGCCGGCTGCCTGCTGGCGGCGGTGACCTACTTCCCGATCTTCAAGGGCCTGACCCACTTCGCCAACCCGGGCGTGGAGGAAGCGCGCGCCGACTCGCCTGCGGTGGTGACCGCCGACCCGGCTACCTGCTCGTTCCAGTTCGATCCGGCCGGCGTGCGCAAGTTCACCAGCTCCTGCGACGTGGCCACCGCCGCGCTGACCAAGGCCGGCGTGCCCTACTCCATCCAGCCCGCGGCTCCCGGCTCGCTGGCCCGAATCGAGGTAGGCGGCCAGGCGGTGGATTCCTACGAGGGCGAAGGCCTGTCCGGTGACGCGCTCAAGGCCGCCGCCGGCGAGCTGGGCGCCTCGCTCAAGTCCGTGCTGACCGCGGCCGGCTATCCGGAAAAGGCCGATCCGGCGCGGATCAACAAGGCCGGGACCCTGTTCCTGCTGTGGGTGCTGGTGATCTACGTGACCATGGTCTACGGCCCGATCGCCGCCTACCTGGTCGAGCTGTTCCCGACCCGGATCCGCTACACCTCCATGTCCCTGCCCTACCACATCGGCAACGGCTGGTTCGGCGGCTTCCTGCCGGCAATCTCCTTCGCCCTGGTGGCCGGCAGCGGCAACATGTACTACGGCCTGTGGTACCCGGTCGGGGTG
>Ga0207415_1001529_pt1 | contig 11518 bp, 13 predicted proteins | sample Passage237A_FD_187369 | JGI IMG/M metagenome (GOLD analysis project Ga0207415, IMG submission 187369) | Cellulose adapted compost microbial communities from Newby Island Compost Facility, Milpitas, CA, USA - Passage2 37A (SPAdes) (version 3) ...
AACCCTCGTCGCGGCCGGCACTCGACACGGACGTGCGAACGGGCGCCCCGCCGCAGCAGGACGCCCGTTGCTCGGCAAGAGAGAAGGCCTCAGCCGACGACGGCGACCTCCGGGCTCAACACGCCGTCGACCATGTGGTGCACCTGGTCCATCTGCGGCAGGTGCGACTGGTCGTGCGTGACCAGGAGCGTCGCGACCTCGTGCTCACGGGTGAGGCGCTCGAGCAGGTCGATGATCGCCGCTCCGCGGGACTGGTCGAGCGCGCTCGTGGGCTCGTCGACGATGAGCACCGCGGGGGAGTTCATGAAGGCCCGGGCGATGTTCACGCGCTGACGCTCGCCGCCGCTGAGCTCGCCGGGGCGCTTGTCCGCCTTGTGCGAGAGCCCTACCTCCTCGAGCAGCTCGCGGGCTCGGGCGGTTCCCTGCGCGCGCGAACGGGGGTCACGGCCAGCCTCGAGGTGGTTCATGAGGACGAGCTGCTCGATCGCGGTGAGGGAGCCGAGCAGATTGGACTGCTGGAAGACGATGCCGATGCGCTCGCGACGCAGCTGGGTGGACTCCTTGCGACTCAGGTTCGTCGCGTCGACCCCGTCGATCGAGACGGTCCCTGAGTCGGGCTGGATGAGAGTCGAGGCGACGGCGAGCAGGCTGGACTTGCCCGAGCCCGAGGGGCCGGTGATTGCGGCGATCTGGCCGGGCTCGACCGTGAGGTTCGCGTGGTTGATGGCCACGAGGCGCTCTTCGCCGTCGGGGTAGGTGAGGGTGATGTCGCTGAGCTGGATCACGGCGAGTCCTAGGAGTTCTGCGCGTTGAGCGCGACGAGCGGGTCGGTGTGCACGACGCTGCGGACCGCGAAGGCGGCGCCCAGCAGGCCGGCGAGGGTCATGGCGATCGCGGGCACGACGGTGGTCAGGGGGCTGACCACGAAGGGCACGGCCGCGGGGAGCGAGAGGCCTGCAGCGACGGTCAGGCCGATGCCGAGGCCGACGCCGATCACGAGCACGATGAGCGCCTGGGCGAGGGTGTCGAGCACGAGAGAACCCGTCGAGGCGCCGAGGGCCTTGAGGGCCGCGACGTCCTTGCTGCGCTGGATCGCCCAGACGGTGAAGAAGGCGCCGATCACGAGGGCCGAGATGCTCAGCAGCAGGCCGAGCATGAGGGCGAGCGAGCCGACCTCGCTCTTGAAGACCTCGATGGCCATGAGCGACATGAGGAGCGAGCTCGACTCGGTGCCCGCAGCCTTGTCGAGCGCCGCGACGTCCGGGGAGCCCTTGACGAGCAGGGCCGTCGAGAAGGGAGCCGCCTCGGCGGTCTGCTTGGTGACGGTGTCGCGCCAGTCCTCGATCGTCATCCAGATGACGCCCAGGTGGGAGTACTCGGAGTCCTGGGAGATCGCGGCCACCGTGAAGGGCTCGCCGAAGATCATGACCTCCTCGCCCACCTCGGCCTCGAGGGCCTCGAAGGAGCGCTGGGCGAGCACCACGGTGCCGCGCTCGGTGGGGATCTGCTGGTTCGGGGAGATCTCGGCGAACGCGGGAGAGACGCCGAAGAGCGCGGCGGTCTGCTCGCGGTCACCCGCGGCCGTCACGCGGCTCGAGAAGATGCCGAGCGGCTCGACGAGCTCGGTGCCCTCGGCTCCGGTCCAGACCTGGGCGGCCTCCTCGGAGATGCGCGAGTCGGTGAAGTTCAGCGTGTCTCCGAGCTCAGGGGCCTCGAGGACGACCTTGTCGACCTTCATGGGCGTGATGGCGGAGATGTTCGCCTCGGCGAGCCCCTGCGTCAGGCCGCCGAGGAAGCCGACGAGCAGGGTGATGAGGAGGACGACGGACGTGATGAGGGCGAAACGCCCCCGGGCGGCCTTGAGGTCGCGCCAGGCAACGAACACAGAGAGTCCCAGGGTCGGGGGGTGGGGTGACCGTTGCAGTCTATACCGACACCGGTGTCGGGAAAATGTGACCTGTGTCGCTCAGCTCGCCCCGTCGAGCACCTCGTGCAGGCGCGCGGCAAAGGCGAGCGGCTCGCCCGGTTGGCCGAACTCGTCACCGAGGAAGCCGCCGTGGTGGCTCGGGAACTCGGTCAGCTCGAGGCCGAGGGCCTCGGCGAGGGCGACCGAGGTGCGCCAGGTGAGGAGCCCTCGCGACTCGACGCCCGCCGCGACCACGATCCGCGTCGGGGCTGCCTTCAGAGCCTCGAGGTCCGGCTCGAAGCCCACCACGGGGGCCGAGGCGCCCGAGAGGAGAGGGTCGTCGCGCCGGCCGTCGTCCTCGGTGGGTAGGCCGAAGGCCGCGGGGTCGGGTGGCTGCGCGCCGAACTCCGAGGTGAACTCCCCGTGCCACGAGGTCTGGGCGATGAACATCGCCATCCCCGCGCCCCAACCGCGCTCCTGGTAGGTGCGCGTGACGAGCTCCGAGGCGGCGATCGCTTGTTCGGCGTCGGGCAGGAGCGCCACGAGGGGCGGCTCGTGGGCCACGAGGGTCGTCACGTCCTGAGGGTGGGCCGCGACGAGGGCGAGGCTCGTGACCGCCCCTCCGCTCGAGGCGAAGATCTCGACCGGCCCTGCCTCGAGCGCTTCGATCAGGGCGTGCAGGTCCTCGGCCTGCTGCTCGGGTCGGTGCTGAGTCTCGCCGTCGGACCGCTCGCTGCGGCCCAGCCCGCGCGGGTCGTAGGTGACGACGGTGCGCTCGGGGAAGTTCGAGGCGAGGGTCGTGAAGCCCTCGGCCGCCATGGGCTGGCCTACGAGCAGGAGCGGAGGGCTCCCGTCCGCCGTCGGCAGGGGGCCACGCACGTCGAAGGCGAGCGTGGCGCCGGTGACTGGCAGGGAGCGGGTCTCGACACTCATCTCAGAACTCCCTCGCGGAAAGGACGCAGAACTCGTTGCCCTCGGGATCGGCCAGCACGGTCCAGGAGACGTCCTCGCTCTGCCCGACGTCGACGCGCGTGGCACCCATCGCCAGCAGTCGCTCGATCTCGGCCTCGCGGTCGTCGCTCGTGTGTGGGGCGAGGTCCAGGTGCAGACGGTTCTTGACCGTCTTGCCCTCGGGCACCGGGACGAAGATGAGCCCCGGCGGGACCTCGTGCCACGGGGTCGCCTTCAGACGCTCCTCGCTCGCCCATCGCGGGATGACCACCTGCTCGTCCGGGGCCTCGTAGATGATCTGCCAGTCGAGCACCTCGGCCCACCAGCGAGCCTGGGCCACGACGTCGTGGCAGTCGACGACCACGGAGTACCAACGCAGTGTCATGCGGTTCCTCTCGAAGGTTCGGTGCTCAGCCCCAGCAGAGGCAGAACGGGTGACCGGCGGGATCGGCGTAGACCCAGAAGCCCTCGGCGGCGTCCGGGGCGCTCTCGGCCTGAAGCTGTCGCGCTCCGAGCCCCACGACCTCGTCGTGGGCGGCGCGGACATCCTCGACGTACAGGTCGAGGTGGATCTGTTGCTGCTGCGGACCCTCCGGCCAGCGGGGCGCCTCGAAGTTCGGGGCGAGCTGGAAGCCCAGACGCTCCTCGCCGTCGACGAGGACGCTGTGCCAGGTCTCGTCCGTCCAGACCGTCCCGCCCAGCACGCTCGCCCAGAAGCTGCTCTCGAGCTCGAGGTCCGGGGTGTCGAAGACGATCACCTGGCGTCGGATCTGCATGGGCAGATCGTTTCATCCCGGTATGACACCCGCCACACGAAAAGTGACTCCGCTATCAGGGCATGAGGGTCCGAAAGTCCCGCTCACCTGCGCAGACGGCTCGATAACGTCGAGCTGCAGGGGTCGACGGAGGGAAGCGAGATGAAGGCAGCAGGCAAGACCGTCGCCGTCACCGGAGGGGCGAACGGCATCGGCCGCGAGCTCGTCCTCGACCTGCTCGCGAGGGGAGCGCGCGTGGCTGCCCTCGACCTGAGCGCGGAGGGGCTCGAGGATACGAGGCGTCTCGCGGGGGACAAGGCGGACCGAGTCTCGACGCACGTCGTGAACCTCGCCGAGGTCGAGGCCGTCGAGGCGCTGCCCGCCGAGATCCTCGCGGCGCACGGCCAGGTGGACGGGCTCGTCAACTGCGCGGGGATCATCCAGCCCTTCGTGCGCTTCGCCGAGCTCGAGCGCGCCGCGATGGAGCGCGTCATGGACGTGAACTTCTGGGGCGTGGTCAACACGATCCAGGCCTTCCTGCCGCACCTCGTGAAGCGACCGGTCGCGCACATCGTCAACGTCTCGAGCATGGGCGGCTTCCTCCCGGTGCCCGGGCAGACGCTCTACGGGGCCTCGAAGGCCGCGGTGCGACTGCTCACGGAGGGGCTGCACGCCGAGCTCACGGAGACTCCGGTGAGCGTCACCGTGGTGTTCCCCGGCGCGATCGCCACGAACATCACGGCGAACTCGGGCGTCTCCACGCCGGGGGGCAAGGACGCCGAGGCGGCAGCCTCCGAGTCGAAGTTCTCGATGACCTCGCCGTCCGACGCCGCGCGGATCATCATCGACGCGATGGAGCGCGACGCCTACCGGGTCACCGTGGGCAAGGACGCGACGATGATGGACCGCATGGCCCGATGGATGCCGGTCCGCTCGGCCAAGCTCATCTACTCCAAGATGAAGGACCTGCTCGACTGAGCTAGCCGAGGGCGTCGACGATCACCGAGGCCAGCTCGTCCGGCTTCGTGAGCTGGGGCCAGTGCCCCGTCGCGAGGCCCACGATCTCGAGCTCGCGCAACTTCGCGGCCTCGGCCATGTACGGGTGGCCCGAGTCGATGAGCTCGCGCAGCACCGAGACGGGCATCGAGGAGCACACGATCGTCGAGGGCACGGTGTAGCGGCGCTCGTCGGACAGGCGCTGCGGCTCGGTGCTCGCGGCGAGCGGGTGGGGGATCGCGCGCTCGCGCAGCTGGGCTCGCAGCTGCTCGTCGAGGCCCACGAGCTCGGAGTCGTCGAACGCGTCCCAGTCCGGGAAGGGGATCTCCGCCCCCTCGGCCTCCCACTCGTCGCTCACGATCGCGCCCTCGCCGAGCGGCCCGGTGTCGACGTAGATCACGCGAGCCACGCGATCCACGCGCGCGTCGGCAGCCCCGGAGACGACGGCGCCCCCGCCCGAGTGCCCCACGAGCGCGACCGGCCCCTCGGCGGCGTCGATCCGCTCGATGACGGCGTCGACGTGGGTGCGCAGACCGATGCCGGAGCGGTCTGTCTCGCGAGACTCGAGACCGGGCAGGGTGAGCGCCTCGACCTCATGGCCTGCGGCGCGCAGCCTGGGGGTGACACCGTCCCAGGACGATGCGTCGAGCCAGAAACCGGGGACGAGCAAGATCCTCATGCGGGACAACCTAGTGAAGGCCCCTGACGCTCGCCCGCCGAGCGGTTAGCGCATCACCGAGCCGCACGAGAGGTCCAGGACGGCGCCCGTCTCGGCGTCCGGATGCAAGAGCCCCAGCCGCGCAGGCGTAAGGTGCGCGCGTGGAGTGCGGGTACTTCGACGCGGCCCTGTGCCGCTCCTGCCGGTGGATGGGTGAGCCCTATCCCGCGCAGCTCGCCCGCAAGGAGGCGAGGGCCCGCGAGGCCGTGCCCGGCGGCGAGGTGACGTGGTTCCCGCCGGTCGAGAGCCGAGAGTCCGGCTTCCGCAACAAGGCGAAGATGGTGGTGGCCGGGACTCTCGCCGAGCCCACCGTCGGGATCCTCGACGCCCAGGGCCGCGGCATCGACCTGCGCGAGTGCGGACTGCACACCCCAGGCATCCGCGCCGCCCTGCCCGAGCTCGCCGAGTTCGTCCGCACCGCGCGGCTCGAGCCCTACGAGGTGCCCGCCCGGCGCGGGGAGCTCAAGCACGTGCTCGTCACCGAGTCGCCCGACGGCGAGCTCATGGTCCGTTGGGTGCTGCGCTCTACGGAGGCTCTCGCGCGCATCCGCAAGCACCTGCCTGCGCTGCGCGAGCGCCTCCCGGCGATCACCGTCGCGAGCGTCAACGTGCTGCCCGAGCACAAGGCCGTGCTCGAGGGGGAGACCGAGATCCCGCTCACCGAGTCCCAGCACCTGCGCATGGTGCTCGGCGGCGTGCCGCTCTACCTGCGCCCGCAGGGCTTCTTCCAGACCAACAGCGAGATCGCCGCGGCCCTCTACGCCCAGGCCGCAGCGTGGGCCGGCGAGCTCGCGCCCGCGAGCCTGTGGGACCTGTACTGCGGCGTGGGCGGCTTCGCGCTGCACTGCGCTCGCGAGGCGAGCGGCCGGCAGGCCGTCGTCGGCGTCGAGAGCTCCGAGGAGGCCGTGCTCGCCGCGCGGCGCAGCGCGCAGGAGGCCGGCATCGACGCGCGCTTCGAGGCGGGGGACGCGACCCGCTTCGCGCTCGGGTCCACCGAGCCGCCGGAGCTCGTGGTCGTCAACCCTCCCCGGCGCGGGATCGGGCCCGCGCTCGCAGGGTGGCTCGAGACCTCGGGGGTGCCGCACGTGCTCTACTCGAGCTGTGACGCGAGCTCGCTAGGGCGCGACCTCGAAGCGATGCCCTCCCTGCACGCGGTGCGCGCGCGGGTGTTCGACATGTTCCCGCAGACCGACCACTTCGAGACCCTGGTCCTCCTCGAGCGGCGCTGAGCCTCAGGCCGAGCGGGCGGACTCGAGCTCGGTCGCGACGGTGTTGAGCAGGTCCTCCCAGGAGGCGACGAACTTGTCGACGCCCTCGCGCTCGAGCAGCGCGGTGACCTCGGCCATGTCGATGCCCAGCGCCTCGAGCCCCGCGAGCACCGCGCGCGAGTCCTCGAAGGTGCCGTGCACCGCGTCGCCGTGCAGCTCGGCGTGCTCGAACACCGCCTCGAGCGTCTTGGCGGGCATCGTGTTCACCGTCCCGGCCACTGCGAGCTCGGTGACGTAGAGCGTGTCGGGGAGCGAGGGGTCCTTGACCCCCGTCGAGGCCCACAGGGGGCGCTGCAGGTTCGCGCCCTCGGCGAGCAGGCTCTGGGCGCGCTCGCCCGAGAAGACCTCCTCGAAGACCTCGAAGGCGAGGCGTGCGTTCGCGAGGCCCGCCTTCGAGCGCAGGGCGGCGGCCTCGGGCGAGCCCAGGGCGTCGAGGCGGCGGTCGACCTCGGTGTCCACGCGCGAGACGAAGAAGGAGGCGACGGAGTGGATCTTCGACAGGTCGAGGCCTGCGGCCCGGGCCCGCTCGAGCCCCGAGAGGTAGGCGTCGATCACCTCGCGGTAGCGCTCGAGCGCGAAGATCAGCGTGACGTTGACCGAGATGCCGCGCGCGATCGTGTCCGTGATCGCCGAGAGCCCCTCGGCCGTCGCGGGGATCTTGATCAGGACGTTGGGGCGGTCGACCTTCGCGAAGAGCTCCTCGGCGGCCGTGACGGTCGCAGCAGCGTCGTAGGCGAGACCCGGCGGCACCTCGATCGAGACGCGCCCGTCGACCCCGCCGGACCGCTCGAAGACCTCGCGGAAGACGTCGGCCGCGGCGGCGACGTCGGCCGTGGTGAGCTCGAGCACGGCCTGCTCCGCCGAGGCGCCCTTCGCCGCGAGCGCGGCGATCGCGTCGGCATAGGCGTCCGCAGAGGCGATCGCTCCCGCGAAGATCGTCGGGTTGGTCGTCACGCCGACGACCTCGCGCGTCCTGACGAGCTCCGCGAGACGCCCCGAGCGGATCGCCTCGCGGGACAGGTCGTCGAGCCAGATGCTCACGCCCAGCGCACTGAGCCGGGCGGTCGGGGTGCTCGTCATGGATCTCCTCTGTCCGGTTCGCGTGAACCCTCCCACCCTAAGCCGCCCCGCCGTCGGCGTCAGGTCGCCGGCGCGGTACGGTCATGGCGTGAGCGACCTGACCCCTCCTGCCGACCGCGCCGCCCTTCTCACCGAGGCCCGGGCCCTGGGGCCCGAGCTCGTCGCGCTGCGCCGCGAGCTGCACCGCGTGCCCGAGATCGGTCTGGACCTGCCCATCACGCAGTCCTTGCTTCTCGACGCCCTCGAGGGCCTGGGTCTCGAGGTGAGCGTGGGCAAGGCGCTGAGCTCGATCACGGCGGTCCTGCGCGGAGGGCGCCCCGGCCCGGCCGTCCTGCTGCGCGGGGACATGGACGCGCTGCCCGTCTCGGAGGACACCGGGGAGGAGTTCGCCTCCTCGCACGAGGGCGTCATGCACGCGTGCGGCCACGACCTGCACATGGCCGGCCTCGTGGGCGCCGCGCGCCTGCTCGCCGCGCGCCGCGAGGAGCTGCCCGGCTCGGTGGTCTTCATGTTCCAGCCGGGAGAGGAGGGCTACCACGGTGCGCGCCTGATGATCGAGGAGGGCGTGCTCGACGCGGCGGGCGAGCGCGTCGTCGCGGCCTACGGCGTGCACGTGTTCTCGGCGCACCTGCCCGCGGGCGTCGTCTCCGCGCGTCCCGGCCCGCTCATGGCGGCCTCCGACCAGCTGTTCGTCACGGTCCGAGGCAAGGGCGGGCACGGCTCGAAGCCGCACCTCGCGGCCGACCCCGTGCCCGTCGCCGCGGAGATCGTCCTCGCTCTGCAGAACGCGGTGACGCGGCAGTTCGACGCCTTCGACCCCGTGGTCGTGAGCGTGGGTCGCCTCGCCGCAGGCACGGTCGACAACGTGATCCCCGAGACCGCCGAGCTCGACGCGACGGTGCGCACCTTCTCGCGAGAGAACCACGCCGCGATGCCCGAGCGGCTGACGCGCCTCGCCGAGAACATCGCCCTCGCGCACGGGCTCACGGCGGAGGTCCGTTACGAGCGCGGCTACCCCGTCACCGTCAACGACGCCGCCGAGGTCGAGCGCGCCGCCCGCGTCACGCGCGAGATGTTCGGCGAGGCCGGCTGGTTCGACCTGCCGGACCCCGTCGCGGGGGCCGAGGACTTCTCCTACGTGCTCGAGGAGGTGCCGGGCGCCTACGTGTTCGTCGCCGCAGCGCCCCCCGAGCTCGACCCGGAGACCGCCGCCTACAATCACTCGGCCCAGGCCCGCTTCGCCGACGACGCCGTTCTCTCGAGCGCCGCCCTGCTCGCGGGGCTCGCGCTCGACCGGCTCGCGGAAGGCTGAGGCGGCGCCTCCGGTCGCGGCCAGGGCACCTCGCACCTACGCTCGGGATCGACCTGAGGAGGCCACGTGAGCGAGCACGCACCCGACGAGAGCACCGAGCCGGCTCCCGGCGCCGAGCACGGCGAGACGAACGTCGACCCCGACGCCGACACGAGCCACGGGACGGGATCGGCCCCCGAGCACGTCCCCGACGAGGACCTCGAGGACGAACCGGAGGCCTAGCGCGGCCCGGAGTCAGTCGACCAGCTTGAGGGGCTCGTCCGCGGGCCCCTCGAGCACGGTCCCGTCCGGGGCGAACCGTGAGCCGTGCAGGGGGCAGTCCCACGAGCGCTCGAGGTCGTTCCAGCGCACGATCCCGCCCATGTGGGTGCACACCCCGCTCACCGCGCAGGTCCTGCCGTCCACGGTCGAGCGCGCGACGGGCGAGATCCCCTCGCGGACGACGACGCCGGACCCCTCGGCCGGGGGAGCCTCACCCTCGGCCCCGCCCGAGATGGCGAGCTGGTCGCGCACGAGGGTCGCGGCCACCTCCGCGTTCGCCTTGAGGGCCTCGCCCGCGCCCACGAGCTCGTGGCTCGACCACGAGCGGAAGGCGTCCGCCCACGCTGGAGCCTCGGTGCCGATGATCTGCGAGGCGAGCACGAGGGCTGCGGCGGGTCCGTTGGTCATGCCCCACTTCGCCATGCCCGTGGCCACGAGCACGCGGTCCGAGGCGGGGGTGAGCGGGCCGACGTGCGGGAGCAGGTCGAAGGTGTGGAAGTCCTGGGCGGACCAGCGGTGCCGCGGCTCGGCTCCTGGGAAGTGCCGCAGGGTCCAGTCCACGAGGTCCTGGGCCTCGAGGGCCTCGGAGTCCGAGCGTCCGACGACGTGCCCGTTGCCGCCCACGAGCAGCACGGTGCCCTGCGCCGTCGGGACGGTGCGCAGCGAGCGCGTGGGCGAGCCTGCCGAGAGGTACATGCCCTCGGGGAAGGGCCCGCCGCCCACGTAGGAGGTGAGGTACGAGCGCTGGGGCTCGAGCCGGGCGAAGAAGCCGCCGCGGTCGGAGATCGGGCTGCCCGTCGCGAGCACGACGTGCTCGGCGTGCACCGTGCCCGCGCTCGACTCCACGGCGTCGTCGCGGCGGTGCACCTCGGTCACGCGCGCACCGGTGCGCAGGGTCACGCCGATCGAGGCGGCGTGCTCGGCGAGGGCCTCGACGAAGGCGCGCGGGTCGAGCTGGACCTGGCCCTCGAGCTCGACCGCACCCACGAGCGGGAAGGGCTCGTTGCCCTCGGTGCGAGGGCGCACGCCGAGGCCCAGACGGCCCGCCGTGACGAGCTCCTCCTCGACGTCCGGCAGCTCTTCGCGCGTCGCGGCGAAGGTGATCGCGGAGCGTTCCTGGACCGCGACGCCGAGCAGGTTGGCGAGGCTCCGCACCCACTGCTGACCGGTGCGATTCCCCTCGAGGTACTGACCCGCGATCTCGTCGCCGTGCCGTTGGGCGACCTGGGACAGGCGGGTGCCCTGCAGGAGGCTCACCTTCGCCGTCGTGCGACCGCTCGCGCCCGCACCGACGTGCCTCGCCTCGAGGACGACGACCTTCGCCCCGTGCCCCGCGAGCTCGATCGCGGTCGAGAGGCCCACGAGGCCCGCTCCGACGACGGCCACGTCGTAGCGCTCGGCGAGCGGCGTGCTCGACCAGTCGTGCCGCGAGACGGACTCGTCCCAGAGGGACCTCTGCTCCGCTTCCCCCATCAGGAGTTCCGCAGGGCGTCGATGAGCTCGGCCTTGCGCATCGAGGAGCGACCCTCGATGCCGATCTCCTTGGCGCGCTCACGCAGCTCGGCGCCCGTCCAGTCCTCGTAGTCCCCGGCCTTGCCGCCCTTGCGGCCCACGGCCGAGCGGGAGGTCTTGGCCGCAGCATTCGCGATGCGCGCCGCCTTCTGCTTCGACGCGCCGTCCTTGCGCAGCTCCTCGTAGAGCTCGGGGTCCTTGACGCTGGGTCCGGGGTCTCGCTTCGCGGGCATGGCCACCTCCTGGGTTTCCCTCGAGTCTCGGTGCCGGGAGACTCACGCGCATCTCGAGGGGCGGGCCGGTGGTCCCAGGCAGGTTTGTCACGGCGGGCGGAGGATGGAAGCAAGCTCCACGTAGGCGCGGGGCTGGATCCGCCCCCCGCGGAGCAGCCCCGGTCCGGAGACGAACGAGACGGGAGATCCACCGTGAAGGCCTGGCAGTTCACCAACACGCACGAGCCCCTCGCGCTCAACGAGATCCCCGAGCCGGAGCCGGGACCGGGCGAGGTCGTGCTCGACATCAAGGCCGCAGGGCTGTGCCACTCCGACGTCGGTGTGCTCGACGACCCGGGCTGGCTCGCGACCATCCCGACGCGTCCCGTCACGATGGGCCACGAGGTCGCGGGCGTCGTCTCCGCGCTCGGAGAGGGCGTGACCGAGTGGAAGATCGGCGACCGCGTGGGCGTGTGCCCCACGGGCGAGAGCGGCGTCGCACCCGGCTACGGGCGCGACGGCGGCTTCACCTTCAAGCACCGCGTGC
>Ga0207415_1001530_pt1 | contig 11516 bp, 10 predicted proteins | sample Passage237A_FD_187369 | JGI IMG/M metagenome (GOLD analysis project Ga0207415, IMG submission 187369) | Cellulose adapted compost microbial communities from Newby Island Compost Facility, Milpitas, CA, USA - Passage2 37A (SPAdes) (version 3) ...
TTGCGGGCGGCCATAGAACTCGGAACTTCTTGGAAGGAGAATCAGTCAGGATTGTAGGGTGGGGCAGCGCGAGCGCCAATCACGCGGGGCGATTTGCCCCGAAGGCGGGATATGCCACATTTGCCCCCGTTTGTCGTGCAGGAGGAGAAGCCGATGTCCGTCACCATCTCGTCACCATTGACGCTGCCTTGCGGTGCCACACTGAAGAATCGCATTGCCAAGGGCGCCATGACCGAAGGGTTGGGGGACCGGCAGAACCGCGCGACCGAAGGCCATGTGCGGCTCTATCGCCGCTGGGCCGAGGGCGGGGCGGGGATGCTCCTCACCGGCAATGTGCAGGTGGACCGCCGCTATATGGAACGCCCCGGCAATGTGGCGATTGATGGCGAGCAGTCCCCCGAAGCGCTGGAAGCGCTCCGCGCCTATGCAAAGGCCGGCACGGTGAACGGCACACATCTGTGGATGCAGATCAACCATGCTGGGCGGCAGACGCCCGCCCTTGTGAACAAGAACCCGGTCGGCCCATCCGACAAGGCACTCGATATGCCGGGTGCGCAGTTCGGAAAGCCCCGCGCCATGACGGGAAGCGAGATCGAAGACGTGATCCGGCGCTTTGCCCATGCCGCCCGCATCGCGCGGGAGACAGGCTTCACCGGCGTGCAGGTGCACGGCGCGCATGGTTATCTCATCTCCTCCTTCCTCTCGCCGGACGTAAACACACGCACCGACGAATGGGGCGGCAGCCTCGAGAATCGCGCCCGTCTGCTGCTTGAGATCGTGCGCGCGATCCGCGCCGCGGTGGGCGATGATTATCCCGTCTCGGTGAAGCTCAATTCGGCAGACTTCCAGCGCGGCGGTTTCAGCCATGAAGATGCAATCCGCGTGGCCGCATGGCTCAATGCGGAAAAGCTCGACCTGCTGGAAATCTCTGGCGGCACCTATGAGCAGCCGCGCCTTGTCGGTCTGGACGACATGACGCTTCATCCCGAGCGATCGGAAAAGCGCCGCGAAAGCACCATCGCACGCGAGGCCTATTTTCTCGAATATGCGAAGGATATTCGCGCCGCCACCACAATGCCGCTCATGGTAACGGGCGGCTTCCGCACGGTGGCGGGCATGAATGCGGCGCTCGCCAGCGCCACCATGGATGTGGTCGGCATTGCGCGCCCGCTCTGCGTTGACCCCGAAGCGGCAAACAAGCTTCTCAGCGGCGGGGCAACGGAAATCCCCGCCTATGAAAAGACGCTCCGCCTGGGGCCGGGCATTCTGGGCCCGCACAGCCCGATCAACTTTTTGAAGGCGCTGAACGGCTGGGGTCAGCAGGGCTGGTTCTGCCTTCAGATATTGCGCCTCGGCGCGGGCGAAAATCCTGACCCGAAAATGGGTGTCTTCTCCGCCTTCCGCAACTACGCGAAGAATGAGTCGAAAACCGCAGCCGCCTTGCAGCGTTAGGCAGACAAGTGGAAGCAACGGAAGCACACAAGATAGGTTTTGGCGGCAGGCAGATTGCCGGCTGGATATTAGGCCCGCTCTTCCTGCTGCTGCCGCTCTTGCTGCCCGCGCCGGAGGGGCTGGGCGAAGCGGGATGGCGCACAGTAGGCGTCGCAGCCCTGATGGCGACATGGTGGATCTGCGAGCCGATCCCCATTCCTGTTACCTCGCTTCTGCCCATGGTACTCTTTCCGCTACTCCACATCTTCACCATCGGCGAGACGACGGCACCCTACGCGAACCCCGTCATCTATCTCTTTCTTGGCGGTTTCCTGATCGCGCTCGCAATGGAGCGCTGGAAGCTGCATCTGCGCATCGCGCTGAATATCATTTCCCTTGTCGGCACAAAGCCCACCCGCATCGTCGGCGGCTTCATGATTGCAACGGCTGCCATCAGCATGTGGGTGTCGAACACCGCGACCGCGTTGATGATGCTGCCCATCGCGCTCTCCGTTGCGAACCTTGTCGAAGCGGAGGCGCATGACGAAAAATCCCGCGCCGAGGCAAAGACCTTCTCTCTCGTCTTGCTGCTTTCAGTCGCCTATAGCGCGACCATTGGCGCGCTCGGCACCATCATATCGACGCCGCCAAGCGTGATGCTCGCCGCTTTCGTCAGCCAGACCTACGGCTTTCAGATCGGCTTTGCGCAATGGATGATGGTCGGTATCCCCATGGTCATGCTTGGCATTCCGATTGCCTGGCTCCTGTTCACGCGCGTCATCTTCAAGGTGAGCAATGTCGAGGTGGCGAAGGTGGGCGAGAGTCTCGCGGAAGAGCGCAGTCGGCTCGGGCCGATTTCAAAGGCCGAACGTCTCGTCGCCATCATCTTTGCGATGACAGCGATTGCCTGGATCTTTCAACCTTTCCTCGCGCGCTTCGTGCCGCTGATTTCCGACACGGGCATCGCGCTCATGGCCGGGTTTCTGCTCTTTATCACGCCGGTTGATTTGCGGCGCGGCGAGTTCCTGATGAACTGGCAGACGGCAAAAAAGCTGCCCTGGGATGTGTTCCTGCTTTTCGGCGGCGGCCTCAGCCTTGCCGCCGCCATTGGCGCGCATGGCGTTGCCACATGGATCGGTACGATATTCGACGGGGCAGGCGGGGTTTCAACCTTCCTTCTCATCGTGATGGTGTCGGCCTTCATCCTCGCCGTGACCGAACTGAACAGCAACACGGCAACAGCGGCGACCTTCCTGCCGATCATTGGCGCGGTCGCTGTTTCGACCGGAGAAAACCCGCTACTGCTTCTCATCCCGACGGCGATGGCAGCCAACTGCACTTTCATGCTGCCTGTCGCCACACCTCCTAACGCAATTGCCTTTGGCAGCGGCAAGATACCTCTGCCGCAAATGGCGCGGGCGGGGGTGTGGTTCAACCTTACCTTCCTTGTGCTGATTGTGGTGGTGGTCTATGTGCTGGTGCCCGTCGCCTTCGGAATCGAGAAGGGCGTGCTGCTTGATTTCCCGAAGGGGCTCTAGCGAAAGGGGGGAGGGGCCAGGGGGAGAGGAACACGACGCAACCCCGCTCTGACGGAAGCCCCGGTTTCCTGACAGGCGTTCCTCGCGGGGTTGCTATTGGATGTGCATCCTGCACTCGCCCGAACTCAAGAGCCGGGCTTGTCTCCACTGCCTTTTTGTCTGCGGGCTCAATCAATACGGCGCTGGCGTCAGTCTGTCTTCGCGCTTTTCCTGGCCTATAAGATTTGCTGACCGGCCGGACCTCTGAACGCCGCCAGAACCTGGCGATGTATCACTTGTCTTATGGTTCAATTTGTCTCGAACCGCGTCGGTGGAGTCATCTTTGTAAACCTCCTCCTTCATCAGACATGAGAAAATGCTACGCCAATGAGCAAAAAGGTCAACTGGAATAGGCATTTCCCGTAAACTCGCTTGTGTCAGTTCTGCTGACCAATTGTAAATCCGTACACGGAATAATGATCGGGGAGGAATGAATATGTGGCTGAGGCAGGTGGCGCTTGTAGCGCATGATCTGGGGCCGGTGGTGGAAGATCTGGGCGCCGTGCTCGGCTTGAAAGTTGCCTTTCGCGATCCGGGTGTTGGCGTCTTCGGCCTCGTCAATGCCGTCATGCCGCTGGGCGGAGAGTTTCTGGAAGTGGTGCAGCCGGTGAAGGATGACGCTTCTGCGCTCCGCTATCTCCATCGGCGTGGTGGGGATGCTGGTTACATGCTGATCTTTCAGACGGCAGATGCACTGACGGAGCGGGCGCGCATTCTTGGTCTCGGCGCGCGCCAGATTGCGGCAATGGAAAAACGCTACACCTTCACCCATTTTCATCCGGCAGATTTCGGCGGTGTGCTGACATCCGTGGATTCCGTCGGCGGCGTCAATGACTGGCTTTCGCCTGACAGCGACTGGCCACCAGCGGGTGAAGACTGGCGCAAGGCAAGAAGCGAAAACGCCACCGCGCTTATCGGCGCCACGGTGCAGAGCAAGTCACCCGCCGATCTCGCAAAACGCTGGAGCGAGTTGCTCGCGGTACCTGTTGAGGAAAGCGAAGCCGAGCCAACGCTCCGCCTGACACGCGGCCATGTCCGCTTCGTGAAGCCGGTCGATGATGACGGCACAGGCGTCGTCGGCCTCGACATCGCCATGGCCGATCCTGATGGCGCTATTGCCGCCGCCCGCTCACGCGGCCTGCCGGTGGAAGGCAACAGCGTTGTGATCTGCGGCACGCGTTTCAATCTGTTGAAAAACTGACACCAACAAAAAAGGCCGGAGCGTTTGCTCCGGCCTTTCCGTTTCGCTGAACAGTAAGGATCAGACCGAGTAGTACATATCGAATTCAACCGGATGCGGCGTCATTTCGTAACGCAGGCATTCTTCCCACTTGAGTTCGAGATAGGCGTCGATCTGCTCATCCGAGAATACGCCGCCCTTGGTGAGGAACTTGCGGTCCTGATCCACGGCAATGAGAGCCTCACGCAGGCTGCCGCAAACTGTCGGGATTTCCTTCAGCTCTTCCGGCGGCAGGTCATAGAGGTTCTTGTCCATCGGCGCGCCCGGATCGATCTTGTTTTCGATGCCGTCCAGACCCGCCATCAGCATCGCCGCGAAGGCGAGGTAGGGGTTGGCCGTCGGGTCGGGGAAGCGGATTTCGATGCGCTTGGACTTCGGTGACGTGCCATGCGGGATGCGGCAGGAGGCCGAGCGGTTGCGCGCCGAATAGGCGAGCAGCACCGGAGCTTCATAGCCCGGCACGAGACGCTTGTAGCTGTTCGTGGAAGGGTTGGTGAAGGCGTTGAGCGCCTTGGCGTGTTTCAGGATGCCGCCGATGTACCACAGGCATTCCTGGCTGAGATCGGCATACTTGTTGCCGGCGAAGAGCGGCTTGCCGTCGCGCCAGATCGACTGGTGGCAGTGCATGCCCGAACCGTTGTCACCAAACACCGGCTTCGGCATGAAGGTCGCCGACTTGCCGTAAGCCTGAGCGACGTTGTGGATCACATACTTGTAGATCTGCATGTGATCGGCCGCCGTGGTGAGCGTCTGGAACTTCGTGCCAAGCTCATGCTGCGCCGCCGCCACTTCGTGGTGGTGCTTTTCGATATGGACGCCCATTTCTTCCATGACCGACAGCATCTCGCCGCGCAGATCCTGGCAGGAGTCGATCGGGTTAGCCGGGAAGTAGCCGCCCTTCGTGCGGGGGCGGTGGCCAAGGTTGCCCGTCTCATAGCTCGTGTCGGTGTTGGTCGGCAGTTCGATGGAGTCGAGTTCGAAGCCTGTCTTGTAGGGCGAGGTCGAGAACTTCACGTCATCGAAGATGAAGAACTCGGCTTCCGGGCCGAACACGACCGTGTCACCGATACCGGTGGACTTGAGATAGGCTTCTGCAAGCTTCGCCGTGCCGCGCGGATCGCGGGAGTAGGGTTCGCCGGTGGAGGGTTCGAGAATGTCGCAGAACACGGCAAGTGTCGTCTGCGCATAGAACGGATCGATCACTGCAGTGTCCGTATCCGGACGCAGGATCATGTCGGATTCGTTGATCGCCTTCCAGCCGGCGATGGACGAGCCGTCAAACATGGTTCCTTCGGCCCAGAAGTCATCATCGCAGAAGCCGACATCGAACGTCACATGCTGCAGCTTGCCGCGCGGATCGGAAAAGCGCAGGTCAACATACTTGACGTCCTTTTCCTTGATGATGTCCTGAATTGATTTGCCAGCCATTTGGTTTTCTTTCCCTGTTGTCCTTTAGGGGTGTTCGGGCCGTGGCCCGTCTCAATCCGCGCTCGCCCCAGCTCCGAGCGCGTTGTCTCATCTCTGCCTGTCAGATGGCTTCCGCGCCGGTTTCGCCGGTACGGATGCGGATCGTCTCCTCGATATTCGAGATGAAGATCTTGCCATCGCCGATACGGCCCGTGCGGGCGGCCTGCTGGATTGCTTCCACGGCCTTTGCCACCAGATCGTCATTCAGCACGACTTCGATTTTCACTTTCGGCAGAAAGTCCACGACATATTCGGCACCGCGATAGAGCTCCGTATGGCCTTTCTGACGGCCGAAGCCCTTGGCCTCGGTAACAGTGATGCCTTGCAAGCCGACTTCCTGCAGAGCCTCTTTAACTTCGTCGAGCTTGAAGGGCTTGATGATCGCCTCGATCTTTTTCATTCGTGACTTCCTTGTTTTGGGCACTCACAGAGGAACTGTTCAGCCCGCCGTCTCGCTTCTCTGATAGCAGGGCTCGTGCCAACTCGGGCGAGGGCAGAAAATCGTTAAGAAACAGAAGGTTAGGTTATTTCCCGTTATGGGGTGCCTGTATTTTATGCGCGCGCGTTGCACAAAATATGGTCAGATTGATTAAGAAAGTGGCGTTTTTCACGCGTTAATCTCATATCTGGCGGAAAGTCGCGCATTTCAGGCCTGCCATTTCAGTATCCGCCATTTGACAGCCGGGGCACACCCCGCGACAACCGCAAAACAGGAAATAATCCGGCTGAATGTTGGCGGAATGGATGAGGCAGGCAGAATGCGGGCACTGAACGGCACCTTCTCGGCACTTGGCACGACCGTGTTCACGGTCATGTCCGCTCTGGCGGTCGAGCATGGCGCGATCAATCTGGGGCAGGGTTTCCCGGATGATGAAGGCCCGGATGATGTGCGCCAGGCGGCAGCGAAGGCCATTGTGGAAGGCCCGAACCAGTACCCGCCCATGATGGGGCTCCCCGCGCTTCGTCAGGCAGTGGCGGAGGCGAACCGGCGCTTCTACGGGCTGGAGGTCGATTGGCAGAAAGAAGTGATGGTGACATCCGGCGCAACAGAGGCGCTGGCGGACTGTCTCATGGCACTTCTCAATCCGGGTGATGAAGCCATCATCTTCGAGCCGGCCTATGACAGCTACAAGCCGATCATCGAAGCATCGGGAGCAAAGGCAGTTGCCGTGCCGCTCTCACCGCCGGACTGGTCGCTCCCCTTCGAGCGGATTGAGGCGGCCTTCACGCCGCGCACCAAGCTTGTTCTTCTGAACTCGCCCATGAACCCGGTCGGCAAGGTATTTTCCCGCGCGGAACTCACGCGCCTGGCCGAACTCATCGTGGCGCATGATGCCTATGCCATCTGCGACGAGGTCTATGAGCATCTCGTCTTTTCCGGTCATGAGCATGTGCCGTTGATGACGCTGCCGGGCATGCGCGAGCGGACGCTGCGCATCGGCTCCGCCGGAAAGACCTTTTCGCTTACGGGCTGGAAGGTGGGCTATGTCACCGGCCCGGCCGCCCTTATGGAAGTGGTCGGCAAGACGCATCAATTCATCACTTTCACCACGCCGCCCGCGCTGCAATCCGCCATTGCCTATGGGCTGCGAAAGGATGACAGCTATTTCTCGGGCCTGGCTTCATCACTGGAGGCAAAGCGCGATCTCCTGTCGGCGGGATTGCGCGAGGCGGGCTTTGCCGTGTTGCCCGCAGACGGCACCTATTTCGTCTCGGCGGATTTCCGCCCGCTTGGCTTCAAGGGAACCGACAGCGAGTTTTGCCGCGAGATCACGATCAAGGCAAAGGTCGCGGCGATCCCGCTTTCCGCTTTCTATGCATTGTCGGAAGCGCCGCATCATCTCGTGCGTTTCTGTTTCTGCAAGCAGGATGCGATCCTGATTGAAGCCAGCAACCGGCTGAAAGCCTATGCGAAGGACAGACAGGCATGACGCTCACCGCTCTCCGCCGCGACGCGCCTTCCGGCAAGGCCGACTGGCTTGTCATTTTCCTGCACGGCTATGGGTCAAACGGGGCGGACCTGATGACCTTCGCGGATTATTGGCAGGGCTCCATGCCGAATGTTGCCTTCGTCGCGCCGGACGGGCTGCATGAGGCGAAGGATGGCGGCTTCCGCTGGATCGGCAAGCGCCCCGCAGGCGATCCGAAACTCTACGATGATGCCGTGGAGGCAGCGCCCGACCTCCATGCCTTCATTGATGGCGAACTCAGCCGTGTCGGACTCGATGCCTCGCGCCTCGCGCTGGTCGGTTTCAGTCAAGGCACGGTGATGGCGCTTCATCTGGGGCTTCGCCGCGAGGTAGCGCCTGCTGCCCTGCTTGGCTATTCGGGCGGCCTTGTCGGGGCAGACAGGCTTTCCGCCGAAGTAACCTCGAAGCCGCCTGTCATGCTGGTGCATGGCGAGCAGGATCAACTCGCGCCGCTCTATGGCATGATGATGTCGGTAAAGGCGATGTCGGAGGCGGGCATCGTCTGTCAGGGCGTACCGCTTGCGGGCCTTGGTCATGCCGTGAATGCGGAGGCTCTGATCTATGGCGCGCGCTTCCTCCTCTCGGCCTTCGCCTTTCGTGAAAAGCACGGCGTCTGAATGACAAGCCCATGACGTAGGGGCAAAGGCACCGGATTTTCACCCCGCACGGACCCGCTGGACAGGCGAGCGTCACTCGCTATTCTCGGCGGAAATTGGTTAGCACCACGAACTAAAATATTTCAGGGAGACTTCCATGTCCGACATCAAGCTCGATGACCGTATGCCCGTCCTCGTCGGTTGCGGTCAGCTCGTCCAGAAGGAAAAGGATGTCGAGAAGGCAAAGTCGCCCATGCATCTCATGGCCGATGCGGCGGAAGCTGCGGCGGCTGATACCGGCCTTGGCAAGAAGCTCTGGGCGGAAGTGGACAATGTGACCACCGTTCGCTTCATCACTGACAGCCCCGATTCAGGCCGCCTTCCCTTTGGCCGCTATCCCAATGCGGCAATGACGCTGGCCAATCTGGTCGGCGCTAACCCGTCCAAGACCTGCTACGGCCCGACGGGCGGCAACACGCCGCAGATGCTCGTCAACTACACGGCCGAACTCATCGCGAATGGCGAAACGGAAGTGGCGCTTGTCGCCGGCTCCGAATGCTTCGGCACGCTGATGCGCGCGCTGGGGCAGGGCAAGATGCTCCCCTGGCATGACGAAAATCCGGGCGGCGAACGCATCGATATTGGTGTCGAAAAGGCGGGTGTCACTGAAGTGGAGAAGATCCACAAGCTTCAGTTCCCGGTGAACATCTACCCGATGTTTGAAAACGCGATCCGTGGAGCGGCGGGCCGCAGTGTGAAGGATCACCAGCTTGCCGTGGGCCGCCTCATGGCCCCCTTCACGGAAGTTGCCGCACAGCATCCGCAGGCCTGGTTCCCGATCAAGCGCACGGCGGAGGAAATCGCCACGCCGTCCGACGATAACCGCTATGTCGGTTTTCCGTACACGAAGTATATGAATGCGATCATGCAGGTCGATCAGGCTGCCGCCGTTGTCATGATGTCGGTGAAGAAGGCGCGCGAGCTTGGCGTTCCGCAGTCGAAATGGGTGTTCCTGCATGGCTGCGCCGATGCGAATGATCTTTGGTATCCGACCGAGCGCGTGAACTACCACTCCTCGCCCGCCATCCGCATGATGGGCAAGAAAGCTTTCGCCATGTCGGGCTGGAATGTGAGCGAGATCGACTATTTCGACCTCTATTCCTGCTTCCCCTCCGCCGTGCAGATCGGCCGTAACGAGCTTGGCATTGCAGAAGACGATCCGCGTCCGCTCACGGTGACGGGTGGCCTGCCTTACTTCGGAGGTGCAGGAAACAACTACGTCATGCACTCCATCGCCACCATGATGGACAAGCTCCGCGCGAAGCCGGGCACCAAGGGGCTGGTCACATCGAATGGCTGGTATGTGACGAAGCACGGCCTCGGCCTTTATTCGACGACGCCGCGCGAAGGCAAATGGGAGCGTGAGAATCCGACGACCTATCAGGCCGAGATTGATGCCGAGAAGCATCCTCAGGTTGAAGAGCGCCCGAACGGTAAGGCGAAGATCGAGACTTACACGGTCGTGCATGGTCGTGGCGGGCCCGAATTCGCCATTCTCTTTGGCCGCCTTGAAAATGGCGCTCGATTTGTGGCTCACACGCCGAACGATCCTGCAACCCTTGCTGACTTCATCGAGCGTGATCAGCTTGGCCGGTCTGGCACTGTGGTGGCCGGGGCGGAGGGCAGCGTTAACATTTTCACGCCAGAATAAGCAGCCCGAAGAGGGCGCACGCGGGAATAGCGGAAAGTGTTGTCATTTGAGCACTGACAACATTATCTGCCTGCGTGCTAGGTTTGGTTCGGCTTTCGGCAGGGAGACGGAGACGGAGTCCGGGCATGTCTCGACTTCGGTGCCGAAGGTGCCTCTAGGTCAGAATTTGAATTCAAGGAGACTCCCCCCGTGATTTTTGACACTTTTGGACGTTGCGTACTCGCGGGTGCGCTGGCCGTAGGGCTCGGTTGTGCCGGTTTCTCCGCTCCTGCATCTGCCTTCGTGAGCGAAGTCCGCGGCGGTATCTATGCCCATGATACGTTCAGCTCCAGTGGCGAGGACGATCATGCAGACATCAATGCCGAGATCGTTTTTCAGACGCCGTCATTTCTGGCATGGGCGTTCAATCCGCGTCCGCGTCTCGGCGGCACGCTGAGCGGTGATGGTGGCACGAGCTTCGTCTATCTCGACGTGCTCGGCTGGACCGTTGACCTGACGGACAATCTCTTTGTGGACGTATCAGTCGGTGGCGCCCTGCACGACGGCAATCTGAAGGGCAATGCGCCCAACGAGCGCTATTTCGGCTGCCGCGCGAACTTCCATGAAAGCGCTTCGATCGGCTACCGCATCACGCCGCAGCTTTCGATCATGGCAAGCGTCGAGCATATGTCCAACGCGTCGCTCTGTGACCAGAATGACGGTCTGACGAATGCGGGTGTCCGGCTCGGCTATTCCTTCTGATCTCTGAGAAACAGCCTCGCCGGACAGGGTTTGGCGAGGCTGTTACCAGAGCCAGGTCTGCGGGTCGGCGATTGCCCGGCCTTCGCCTGTGTGAGTGGATTTAATCGGCTGAGTTGGAAGTCTTGTCCACTAAGCGCTTAAATTCGAGCGGACTCGCGATTAACGGAAAATTTATATTTCCAACGCCCGTACCCCGAACGATTACACGCCCATAACCCAGCATTCGGCCCAAAAGGCCTTGTCGCAGATTTGTGCCTTCTATTCGTCTGATATCGATCTCATCAACGTGACGGGATATAACCCCTCGTTTGTAAATTACACGCTTATTGGTGATAACGAATTCTTTTAAATAATAGCTCAGAAACATATAGATGGCGATTATGGGGCCTATCACAACCGTCAGTCCGATGAGTGCGATTAGTATGGCTATAACAAGATAAATCCAATGTATTCTTGCTTCGCCAATGACTTTTTCATCGGAGTCAATTATTTCGGCTACATACCCCACTGTTTCTCTCCTGCATTTGCGTGAATAACGGTCAGGCGATCACGATGAATCAACATAATGAACTTAACTCTTCATCGTTCTTCAGACCACTTCAATTCCCACGCTCTCCTCAAAAAACATTCTACAAATTTCAGATTCTGAATATCTAAAGGGTTGAGGATGCCCACCATTTACATGATCCGTCACGGGGAAGCCGCAGCAGGGTGGGGAGCCGATCTCGACCCCGGCCTTTCGGAGAAGGGGCGCGCGCAGGCGGAAGCCATTGCCCGGCAAGT
>Ga0207415_1001539_pt1 | contig 11472 bp, 7 predicted proteins | sample Passage237A_FD_187369 | JGI IMG/M metagenome (GOLD analysis project Ga0207415, IMG submission 187369) | Cellulose adapted compost microbial communities from Newby Island Compost Facility, Milpitas, CA, USA - Passage2 37A (SPAdes) (version 3) ...
GACGAGGCGCGCGCCTTCGCCGAAACGCGCGAGCAGCCGCAACGGCCGTCGCTGTTCGGCCGGCGTGTTCGCGCCGCGGAGAAAACCGGAGAGGGCTTCCGAGGCGCGGGCGGCGGAGAGCGGATTGGCGATGGCGGCTTCGCCCGAGAGGAGAATGCGGCGGAAAGTGTTGAGCGCGACAGACGCGTTGAACGTTTCACCTTCACGGATCGTGGCGCCGAGTTTCAGCGGCGGCGTGCTGCTCGGCAGCGTTAGCGGCGTCCACGTGCCGTCGTGCCAGCCAGCGTCCTTCAACACGCGGCTCAGCGCGGAGATGAGCGAATACGCGCGATCCTCGTGCACGTCTTCCCACCACCAGGTCATGCTCGTGCCAACGGAGCCGCCGAGCGCGCCGCCCCAGAGAGCCTGGCGCAGGCCGCGCAGATGCGGATCGAGCGGACGCGCCCAGTTGGCGCCGAGCACGCCGAATTCGCCGATCATCACCGGCTTCCCATAGCGTTGGACAAAGTCCTCCGAAAGCCGCGCGATCTTCTTTCCCGGCGAGGGATCGGCGTAGGAGTGATACATCGAGAATTCGATCTCGGGAATTTCCCAGATCTCGGGCCGATCGCTGCCGCCGGTGAGACTCGTGGTGATCAGGCGTTGATAGGGATCGTTCGCACGGAGCCAGCGCGCCATGTCGCGGTGCCAAGCGGCGACATCGGCGGCGACGAGATTGCTGCGCGGCAGGTAGGAATTGTCGATTTCGTTGAAGAACTGCCATGAGTGCAGCAACGGATTGTGGCCGTAGCGCGCGATGAGGTAGCGCAGACGTTTCTGGTAGAGCTCGCGCGCTTTGGGATTGGTGAAAAAATCGTTGGGCGAGCTGCACGGGCCGCCGTTTTCGACCGAGTAGGGGTTGCTGCGCGTCCAGAAGTTATTGCTGCCGCCCCACGCCGGATCGTTGGCCATATACATGCCGTGGTGATCGAAGCAGAGCATGAGGTAGAGCCCGTGCTGCTCGGCCAAGTCGAAGACGCGATCGAGCTGCCACGCGGCGTCGAGTTTGTAGCGCGTGAGCGAATCGGGTGCGTGCTCGATGCCGGCCCACCACGGCGCCATCCACAGTCGCGCGAAGTTCTGCCCCGATTGCTGCATCGACGTGAACCACTCTTCGTAGTCGAACGTGCCGCGCGACTGCGGCCAGCAGACGTTTTCGCCGATCAAGCGGAGCGCGCTGCCGTCGCTTTTCTCGAAATAACGCCGATCGGACGCGATCCGCACCGTGCCGCGCGCGGCGGCGTTCGGCGATGGCGCGACGTCGACGTTTGCCGTCGCGAGTTTCCGCGGCGCAGAGCCGCGTTCGGACACGAGCAGTTCGACGCGATGTTTGCCGCTTTCAAGCGAAGTGAAGCGGAGGCGCCACTCGGGTGAACCGGCCGGCGAGAGCACTTCGGCGCCTGCCTCGAGCCGGCGTGAGTAGTCTTGAAACCAAAACGCGGGCACCGTCGTGCGCGCACCGGACGGCGCGGTGATTTCCGCATCCACGCGAATCACGTCGGGATCGAACGGATTGGCGGCATCGGGCACCCCGGTGAGACGAAACTCCAGACGTTCGCCGGCGCTGCCGGAACGTAGTGCGACAATTTCTGCCGCTTGGGCCGGAGAAAGAAATGCGAGAGCCGTGGCGATAACGAGGAGCAGGGTGTGCGGCAGGGGAAGGGAGCGCATGGGAGGAATCGACGTTCCGGCGCGACGGAAGTGGCGCGCAAAAATCTGAGGGACCGGGAGACGTGCGGCCGGCAGGTGAGAGAGCTTGTCGCCGCGTTTGGCGGAGACTAGACATTTAGCCGGCCGGCTACGCTGGCCGATGGACTCTAGAGCCCCATGAAACTACCCCTCCGCTTGCAAGCCGCGGTTTGCGGCTTGGTTGCTCTCGTAAACACGACGCTCGTTGCTGCCATCCCCGCCCTCGAGCGCGTCGCGCCGGTTCCCGCGGACCAGCCTGTTCCGATCGAGGATTTTTTTCGGCCGCCACTCTTTTCGCGCACGCAGCTGAATCCCGGCGGGACGCACATTGGCGCGCTGATCACCACTCCCAGTGACCAGATGGAGCTGCTGATCTATGATATCGCATCCCAGAAACTTGGTCGGATTTCCGGAGGCACGAACAGCCGCGATATTTACAGCTTTGGGTGGCTGGATGATCGCCACGTCTTCTTCCACCTTTCCGCGCGGAAGATCTACGGAGCAGGCCTTTTTGCCGCCCACGTCGATCGTCTGGGCGCGAGTTGGCCGTTGCTGCAGTATTGCGCGACCCGACTCATCGCGGTGCCGCGGGAGAATCGACTTTTTCCCCTCGTGTGGATCCGCAACGACGTGGCGGACGGGCGCGATGCCGGCCCCGTGACGCTCACGGCCGGCGGCAACTATGGCAATTTCATCAATCTTACCCGAGCCGATGCTTCCTACCGGGAGCTGCAGGATGCGCGGGACATGAATCAGCGGCGTATCGCCGCCTCGCATCCTAAGGTGCCGGGTCTGGGTGCCGGTTACATGGCGGACAAGGACGGACGTCTGGCGTTCGGCTTCACCGGTGACGACGGTGTGATCAGAATGCACCGCCTCGTGGGCGAGAAGTGGGTGCTCTCTCCGATCGATTTGGAGAAGATCGATGTGTTGGGAGCCGGCGATCAACCGGGAGAAATCGTGGCTTCGATCCCGATGCCCGACGCGCCCGCTCAGTTGTGTCTCGTGGACGCCGAGACGGGCGCGACCAAGGAGGTGTTGCTCCAGGACAAGAACTACGACTTTCGCGGGTGGACGTTTCGCAACCCCGACGATGGGCGGATTCTCGGCCTCATGTTTGACCGCGCGGTGCCCGCCAGCGTGTGGTTCGATCCGGGATATCGCGCCGTCCAAAAAATGGCTGAAGCGCAGTTTCCCGGGCAGGTGGTGCGCCTGATCGGCAGCGCTCAGAAAGGAAAGATCTTCCTCGTGGAAACGTGGTCCGACCGGCAGCCCTCCGTTTACCACATCCTCGATTTGGAGAAGCGGCAAATGGGGTTGGTAAAAAACTCGCGTCCCTGGATCGACCCGCAGCGCATGCGGCCCATGAGCTTGATCCGCTACAAGACTGCCGAAGGCCGCGAACTCGATGCTTATCTCACGCTGCCTGCGGGCGCTTCAAAGACGAATCCCGTGCCCATGATCGTGCTTCCGCACGGCGGACCGTGGGTGCGCGACACGTGGGGCTTCGATGGCGAAGTGCAGTTTCTGGCCAGCCGTGGCTATGCGGTGTTGCAGCCCAACTACCGCGGTTCGCCTGGTTACGATTGGATGTTTCCGATCGAAGATCAGTGGGCGTTCATGAAAATGCATGCCGACGTGACGGCTGCGACGCGCAAGGCGCTGGGCACAGGGATGGTCGATCCCGATCGCGTGGCGATCATGGGCGGCTCGTTTGGGGCCTATCTCGCGCTTTGCGGTGTCGTGCATGAGCCCGAACTGTATCGCTGCGCCGTGACGATCGCGGGCGTGTTCGACTGGGCGAATGTCGTGAAGGAGGAAAAATACTACCAGTTCGACTCACCGCAGTATGCCCGCATGTTGCGCAAGCTGGGCGATCCCACCAAGGAGAAGGAGAAGTTCGACGAGATCTCCCCTATCCGACGCGTCGATCAAGTGCGCGTGCCGATGTTTGTGTCGCACGGCAAGGAGGACGGGGTGGCGTCGGTGAGCGAATCGAAGCGGCTCATCTCGGCGCTGCAGAAAAACAAAGTGCCGGTCGAGACCCTGCTCGTGTCCGAGGAAGGTCACGGCATGGTGCGCTTCAACAATCGCCTCGAGCTCTATCGCCGCATCGAGGCGTTTCTGGCGAAGAATCTCCCCTTCACGCCGAAGGAACTCTGAGGTGTTTCGCCTCTCGCGATCGCGCGCGCGGCGATGCCGCGATGTGCGTTGGCGGAAACGAACAACAAAAAAGCCGGTGCATTTCAGCACCGGCTTTTTGATGAAGCTTGGTCAGCTTACTCGCTGAGGCCCGGCCACGGCGTGATCGCGTTGAGCGCGGGAACGATCGCGCGGCGCAACGCGAGAAAATCGATCGAGCCGGTCTGGCGGTAGATCACCTTGCCCTCGGGATCGATCAAGAGCGTGTGCGGCAGCGCGCCGTTCCACTCCGGGTCGAGTGCTTCGACGAGCGCGTATTTGTCGGTCGAGCCGAAGATCAGGTTGCGCGTCGACGCGTGCTTCTTCTGGAGGAACTTCAGCACCTTCGCCTCTTCGTCGGGGAACTGCGCGGCGAGCGTGACGAGCTCGAAGTCGCGCTGACGGAAAATCAGATTCTGCTCCACCAGCTCGTCGAACTCGGACACGCACGGACCGCACCAGGTCGCCCACACATTGATCATGCGGACCTTGCCCGTGCCGGCGTTGGCGCGCAGTTCGCGCAGGGCGGCGGCGTCGGCGCGCTCGAGCGAGACGGGCTCATTGCGCACCTTCTCGCGCCAGCGCTTGTTGTCGGCGACCTTGTCGGCCCATTTCGTCGAGCAGCCGAAGACACGCGTGGTGGTGACGGCCGGCTCCTTGCCCGCGAGCAACGCCTCGATCGCGTTGGCCGTGTCGCGATGCTTCACGAGATCCTCGCGCTCGGAATCGTCGATACGACCCTGGAAGCGGAGCTTCCGCTGCTGGTCGAAAATGAAAACGTGCGGCGTGGCGATGACGCCGAACTTCATGGACAGCGCCTGCGTCGGACCATCGTCCGCAAAGGGGAAATTGAAGCCCGCGTATTCGGAGCGGATTTTCATTTCCTCGAACGTGTCGCCGAGATCGGTGTAGGCCATTTCGTCGAGGCGCACGGCGTCGGCGTGGTTCGGGTTGATCGCGAGGAAGCCCACGCCCTTGTCGCGATAAGCTGTCACCAGTTTCTTGATACGTCCTTCGTAGGCCTGCGCAGTCGGGCAGTGGTTCGACGTGAAGATCAGCACCAACACTTTGTCCGACTTGAAGTCAGCGGGCGTGTAGTTTTTGCCATCCACGGCCGGCAGATTGAAATCCGGCAGATCGGACCCCAGAGGGAGCACGGGGTAGTCGGCGGCAAAGGCGCGACCAACCGACATAAACAACGCGAGGCATGCGAGAAGCAGGGCAGGGGTATAACGCATATAATATATCCGTTAAGCGGGACCGGCCGTGCCGCAAGGATTTCGGGCATTTTTGCCGATGCTTACTTTAGCAATGCAAGCGACTCGCGTCACGGTGCGCGCCGCGTCGTGCCAAAGTGCGCACCGAGTCGAGCCGATGTCTGCACCGGGTCGGGACTAAGTGCGGACCGTGTCGCGACCAGGTGCGGACACGGTCGAGCCCCGGTGCGGCTCGAGTCGGGACCAAGTCTGACCTCGCTGCAGACGTGACAAGAGCGACGCGTCTTCGTCAGGCGGTCGCCACGGGTTCGCGCAGCGAACGCTTGGGAGCGGCGGGCGCGGAGGGCGGCGGCGGTTCGTCGATCGCAATCGCGGGCGTCTCCTGGCCGAGCACGCTGGCGCGAAGGGCGTGCACGGCTTCGCGGAAGGCTTCGGCGCGCTTCTCGAGTTCGTGCGCGTGCGCGGTGGTTTCCTCGGCCGAAGCGGCGTTGGCCTGCGTGACGCCGTCGATCTGATGCACGGCTTTGGTGATCTGACCGATGCCGGAGGTTTGTTCGCGCGAGGCTTCCGCGATGGCGTCGACGAGGCGTTCGACGTCGCGGGCCTTGGCGAGAATGTTGTTCAGCGTTTCGGCGACCTGGACGGTGATGTCGGCGCCGGCTTTGGTGCGCACGCTGGAGGCGGTGATCTTGTCGGTGGTCTCGCGGGCGGCGTTGGCGCTGCGTTGAGCGAGCGTGCGGACTTCGTCGGCGACGACCGCGAAACCGGCGCCTGCTTCGCCGGCGCGAGCGGCCTCGATGGCGGCGTTGAGCGCGAGGATGTTCGTTTGGAACGCGATCTCGTCGATCGTCTTGATGATGCGGGTGACGTCCTCGCTGGAGCTGCGAAGCGCATCCATCGCTTCGGTGAGCTGGGTCATCTGCGCGGCGCCCTGCTCGGCGGCGGTGCGGGTTTCGTTGGCGGAGTGCTGGGCCTGTTGCGCGTTGTCGGCGTTGCTGCGGGCCATGCCGGAGATCTCTTCGAGCGTGGCGCTGGTTTCCTCGAGCGAGGCGGCTTGCGAGCTGGAGCCTTCGGCAACGGTGGCGCAGGCGGTGCGGACGGAGGCCGCGTTTTGTGCGGAGAGTTCCGCCTCCGAGAGGAGGCGTTCAGTGGTGGATGCGATCGGCCGACTGATGCTGCGACCGAGCCGGTGGCTGAGCCAGAAGACGACCCCGATGCCAAGTGCGAGCGTGACGGCCGTCCAGAGGCGGACGCGTCGCGCGGAGGCGAGCGTGTCGGCGCAGGTCTGCACGAAGTCTTCGCGCAGCAGGCGATTTTCCTCGGCCATCCTGCCGGTGAGGAAACTCCAGCTCGGTCCCCAACCTTCTTCGGAAGGGATGGGTGGCTCGGTGTGATTGAGCGCGGCTTCGCTGTGGAGGCGGAGGAGTCGATCCACAGTTTTCCACTCTTCGGATTCGTAGAGTTGGACAAAGTGTTCGCGGAGTCCGCCCTGACTGAGGGCGATGACGTCCTGCCAATAGATCTCGGCGAGTTCGGCGCCATGGGCGAGCGAGAGGGCCTCGCTGGGGGTGAAGCTGCGGTCGGACTTGGAGGCGCGGAGTTGGTGATAGTAGAAAATCATGCCGCCGACATCCATGGCGGATTTGCGGACGAGCATGAGCTTCGGCATGACGGCGAGCTTGCGCGCAATGACATCGCTCGTGGTGGCGTCGACGAGGAGCGGGAGCACGGCGTCGATGTCGTGGCGAAAACTGCGATAGGCGGCCATGATGCCGACCGAGTCGCTGTCGTCGGTCTGCGTGTCGACGGTGTGGCGAAGACTCGGGAGGCTTTCCACGTGCTTCTCGATGCGATCGAGGGCGGCGCGGAGTGGGGTCGAGAGGGCTTCGGTGTCGACCGCGGCGCGTTGCTCGCGGTAGATCGCGACAGCCTGATCGCTGTCGATGCGCCATTGATCCTGATCGATGCGGGCCTGTCGGCGTTCGGCGTCGGTTGTCTCGAAGGTGGGTTTGAAGAAATACCAGTTGGTGGACTCCTGATCGATGCGGGCTTCGAGATCGCCGAGTTTCCACACGAGGCTGGAGAGTTCGCCGAGGTTTTCCAACTCGCGCACGTCACGATGGGCGCGCCACGTCATGATCGTGCCTGGAATCAAACCGCCGAGGAGGGGAACCAGGACGAGCAGCAGAATCTTACGTTCCAGGTTAAGGGCACTAAGACGCATAACGTCATAGACGGCACGGATTGAGGTAAACTTTAGATGAACCGACAGTGGGCGCGATGCCGGTATGTGGCGAATACGGTGGGGAAACGACGCGCAACTTCTGGGAAAGAGGTGCGTCGGGCCCATCACGTTAAATCCCCATGACTCGTCGCGACTTTATCGTTTCCTCGGCTGCTGCTACAGCCGGCCTCATGCTTCCCTCCTCTCTGAGCTTTGCAGCCAGCACGAACGCTGCGGTGCGCCAACCGAAGATCCCGCGCTGGCGGGGTTTCAATCTTACCGAACTCACCGGCGGTCGCCGCGGCCAGGCGTTTCGCGAAAGCGATTTCGCGATGATGGCGGAGTGGGGCTTCGATTTCGCGCGTTTGCCGCTGTCGTATTGGGCGTGGTCCTCGGCGCAGGACTGGATGAAGATCGACGAAGATGCGCTGCATCCGATCGATCAGGCGATCGAGTGGGGCCGGCAGTATGGCATCCATATCAATCTCAACTTCCACCGCATCCCCGGTTACTGCGTGAACGGTCGCGAGCTGGAGCCGTATCAGATGTTCGACAGTCCGCGCGACTCGATGGAGCGCGCGCTCGAAGCGGCGGTGCACCACTGGAGCTATTTTGCGCGGCGCTACAAGGACCAGCCGGCGAGCCGGGTGAGCTTCGATTTGTTCAACGAGCCGCCGTTCATGCAGACGCATGATCGCTATGTGGAAGTGGCGCGCGCGCTCATCGCGGCGATCCGCGCGGAAAATCCCGACCGCCTGATCGTGGCCGATGGCGCCGACATCGGTCAGACGCCGGTGCTCGGGCTCGCCGACCAAGGCATCGTGCAGAGCACGCGCGGCTACCTGCCGAAGATGGTCAGCCACTACACGGCGACCTGGGTGCCGGAAAACGAGTTCGAATCGAAAGCCGTGCCGACCTGGCCGATGCGCGCCGACAACGGCGAACTCTGGGACCGCGCGAAGCTGAAGAGCGAACTCATCGACAAGTGGCAGCCGCTTGTCGCCCAAGGCGTCCCGGTGCACGTGGGCGAATGGGGATGCTACACGAAGACGCCGCACGAAGCCGTGCTCGGCTGGATGGCGGATCTGCTCTCGCTGTGGAAGGAAGCGGGCTGGGGCTGGTCGATGTGGAATCTGCGCGGCGGCTTCGGGGTGCTCGACAGCGGCCGGGCCGATGTTGCCTATGAGAACTTTCGCGGCCACCAGCTCGATCGTAAAATGCTGCAGCTGCTGCTGGACAATTAATGCAACGCGACCTCTGTTTGAAGGGAGAGGCGCGCCGTCGGAGTTTACCTTAATACCATGAAGAAACGCATCCTGTCCCTCACCATTGCCACGCTTCTGGCTCTCCCTGCGCTGGCGGCAACCGCTCCTGAAACTCCCGCCAAAACCGACGCACCGGACGCAGAACAATCCGCCACCCCAGGCAAGAAAGCCAAGCGTGCGTTGGAAAAAGGCATGCCGGCGGAAGAAGTCATTCGCCTCATCGGCAAGCCCGCCGAAATCAAGCCGATGGAAACGACGGAAGGAAAAGCGGAGACCTGGATCTATCGCCGCGAGCTGGGGCATCAGACGAGACAGGTGGTCACGGGGATGCGCCAGGTGCCGACTTACGTCGGGCCCGGCATGGGTGATGGCGCGGACGCGCAGTCGGGCATGTCCATGCGAGGCGAGCCGATCTACCAAATGGAGACGACCACCACTTATCAGGTGACGTCCCTGTTGATGTTCGACGGCAAGCTCGAACTGGCCCGGCAGACGTCGGAGCGGACCCGCAACTACACCAAGAATTAATACCAATCGCCGAAGCTTTTACGCGAAGATCGCAACGTTCGCAAAGAGCACCCGGTTGATATCGTCGTCCTCGCGCTTCTGCACTTTTCAGCAAGGTAGTCGCATCCGTGGCAGCCGCGAGCGCCCGGGAGCGGGCGAACCACCACTCGCTGGCGCTCGCAGCGACGTTTACACCACGCCCGAAAGCCGAGGGACAATCGTCTGAGTGGGCCTGCACGCTCACTCACCCGCTTCAGGCGGGTGGTGAGCTGAACCCGGTGCGACCGCGAAGATCTTCGTGGCCGCAGCAGCCGGAGCGATGCTCCTACTGTTTGGGCTGATAACGCACGTAAGCGACCTTCGTGCTATCGGGAGACCATGAGGGAACGTTGAGCGTGCCCTGGCCGCCGAATAATTTGGCGAGCACCACGGCTTCACCGCCGCCCACCGGCATGAGGCGCAGCGTGACGTCCCGATCAGCCGGGTGGCCTTTGACATCGCCCGCGTAACTGAGGAATACGATCCACTTCCCGTCGGGCGAGGGATGCGCGAACCAGTTGTTGAACTCGTCGTCGGTCACCTGCTCCATTTTCGAACCGTCGGGATGCATCCGCCAGATCTGCATGCGGCCGGTGCGATCGGAATTGAAGTAGATCCATTTCCCATCCGGCGAGTAATCCGGACCGTCGTCGAGACCGTCGGTCGTCGTGAGGCGCTGCTCCTGTCCGCCCGCTGCCGGAATGACGAAGATGCCGAACTTGCCATCGCGCCGGGCGCAATAGGCCAGCGTGCTTCCGCCGGGCGACCAACCGTGCCAGTAGGATGGCGCATTGGCGGTGACTTCCCGCGGGACGCCACCCGTCGCCGGCAGAATGTAGATGCGCGATTGTCCGTCCTTACTCTGATCGCTGATGACGAGTTGCTTCCCGTCGGGCGACAGCCCGTGGTCGTTGTTACACTTGATCGCAAATCCGGTTTCGATCAGTTGCGGCCCGCTGTCGCCGGCGAGCGGCAGGCGATAGATGCGGCCGCCGCCATTGAAGTAGAGAGCCGATCCATCCGGCGTCCAGTTCGGCGCCTCGATATGGTCGGTCGTGTGGTAAACGCTACGGCGATCCTGGGAGGCGATGACGATGGTCTCGAGCGAACTTCTCACAGCTACGACTTCGGCGGACGGCTCCGTAAACTCAACCTTCGAAAACACGGCGCGCTCCACGGCATCGGCTTCGTGCGCGCAGACTCCGATCCCGACGTAGAAATCTCCCGTAAACGGCAGCCGCACCGAGCAGCCCGAGGGCTTCAACGAATCGCCGGACGTGGCGAGCGACATGTAAACCGTATCGCCCACCTTCTCAATCCGCAGACGCCGCGGGGCGGCGACGCTGGTCTGCACTTCACGCGTGAGCCCGCCCTTGGCATCGCGAAATTGCAGCGAGGTCAGCCCGTCGCCGTGCAAGGCGACGTCAGCATACACGGAGTCGGCATCGAGCGTTTGCCGGATCATGAGGCAGGCCTTGCGATGCGGATTTCCCCGGTCGTCGGGAAATGCGATATCGGCCGCGAGCGCGATGTCCCCGGAGGCTTTCGTCCAGACAAAGTGAAACGCATCCTCGCGGAACCACATGTTCGCGCCGCTGCCGCTCACGGTATAGCTGTCCTGCGCGGCATCGTGAACGACCGTTCCCGCGTGCCGGGCCGCGCCGATATCGGCATGGCTCTCGAACAGACCCAACTCGCCGGTCGTCGCGACGAGCGCGGCCGGGGAGAGAAACAGGAGGCATGCGCATTGGCGCCAAAGCCGGAAAAGGTGAGCGATCGGCGCAGAGGAAGGAGGCACGTTCAACATGGGGAAGGGGTGAATGTTGCTGAGGGGTGATTTCGAACCGTTCCTGTTTTCGCGGATATTTCTCCCGCGGACAAACCATAACGAGCAGCGGGCTTTTACCGTGGACGCGGGTTGGCGAAGTTGACGAAGCCGATTCTTCAGGTGCGTCAGGATGAACGCGTGAGCTGGCGGCGAAGGACAGGACCCGCCAGGGACAAATCCGCGATCGCGGAAACGTTTCAGGCGCGCCGCTCGTTTTCGCGGGATGCGCGCTTCACCGGCGGCTGGTCCGCGGTCTGGCGCGTTTGCGAACGATCGCGTTGCAACTCAGCCTCCGCCGCGAGCCAGAATTCCATGTCGCGATGCGCGGGGCTTCCCGCCGTCTGCCACAAATCCCGGGCGCGGGCGGCGATTTCTTCGTGCGGAAACTCGAGAGGGCGGCGGGTCGTTTTCATGGGGTGGGGATGCTCCGCACGTGGCGTGGGGCGGCGTCAACGGCCATGGTCACGGCGGGAAACGGCAGGT
>Ga0207415_1001540_pt1 | contig 11461 bp, 10 predicted proteins | sample Passage237A_FD_187369 | JGI IMG/M metagenome (GOLD analysis project Ga0207415, IMG submission 187369) | Cellulose adapted compost microbial communities from Newby Island Compost Facility, Milpitas, CA, USA - Passage2 37A (SPAdes) (version 3) ...
CCGCTGAACAACGCTCAGCCTAGCGTCCGCCGATGCTCACTGAAAACATTCCTGCACAACCGGTCACGACCAACAAGCCGTTGGTCCTGGTGGTTGACGACGAGTATGGTCCGCGCGAGTCGATCGCATTCACATTGTCAGCCGAATTCACGGTCGATACGGCGGAGCGCGCGGCCGAAGCGTTGGCGAAGCTGCGGTCCAAAATGTATGCGGTGGTGGTGCTGGACATTCGCATGCCGGAGATGGATGGCATTCGGGCGTTGGAGGAGATCCGGAAGATCGATCCGCTGGTGTCGGTGGTGATGTTGACGGGTTATGGGACTTTGTTGACGGCGCAGCAGGCGATGTTGGCGGGGGCGAACCAGTATTTGCGGAAGCCACCGGATATCGCGGAGTTGATCGACGCCGTGCGCAAGCAGTCCGAAGCGGCGCGGGTGCGCCGACAACAGGCGAAGCTCACGAACGAGGCGCGCGAGATGAACGCGGCGCTGAAGCGCGAGATCGAACAGAAGGAGCCGCATATCTGGCAGGGGCGGGCGTCGGTCGAGCTCGTGCACGATTTGAACAATCCGTTGACGGTGGTCGTCGGCTACGCGGCGCTCTTGGTGGAGGAGGCGAGGGCGGTGGCGGCGGTGGATCCGGAGCGCGGACGGCGGTTGCGCGATTACGCGGGGATCGTCGAGAAGGCGGCCGAGTATTGCCACCATCTGTCGGAGAACTGGCGGATGGCGTCGAAGCAAGCCACGGAGTTTGCGCGGCTGGATCTGGTGCAGGTGGTGCACGAGGTGCGGCAGGTGGTGTTTTTCGGCGAGATCTCGGTGCAGTTCACCGGGTTGTCGTCGGCGTTTGTGCGCGGTTCGAAGTTCGAGCTGATGCGGGTGTTCCAGAATCTGTTCAAAAACGCGCTGGAGGCGGGGGCGAAGCAGTTGTCGGTGTCGGTGGTCCGCACGGGCGATCGCATCGAGCTGACGGTGATGGACAACGGCGTCGGCATGGACGCGGATCATGTGCGGCGGGCGTTGAAGGGTGGGTTTAGCAACAAGGAAAACGGAACGGGATTGGGGTTGAGCATATGTCGTCATTTGTTGGGAACGCATGGGGCCACGCTGGCTCTGGAATCCGCGCCGGGGAAGGGAACGACCGTGCGCATGAGTTTTCCCGCCGCGACGTGATGGCGAGATGAAGCGCCGTCGCGTCAAGATCACAGGCATCGGGCCGGTGACGCCGGCGGGAATCGGGCGGGAAGCGTTCTGGGAGGGGATTTTGGAGCCGGTGAGCCGGGTGCGGCCGTATCGGAAGCTCGAGGACGAGCTGGGGCCGTTCGTGGCGGCTTACATCGACCGGTTCGACATCGGGAGATTCGTCGATCGGAAGAAGCTGCCGCACGGCGGGGCGGCGCGGCACACGCTGTTTGCGCTGGCCGGGGCGGTTCTCGCGCTGGCGGATGCGGGGTTGAGCGTGGAGGAGGCGAGCGAGAAGGCGGCGGCGGTGTTCACCGGGACGTCGGTGATGGATTTCGAAGGGATCACGCGCGGAACGCAGTCGGTGTTCAATCGCGGGGTGCGCGGCGTGCAACCGCGGCTGATTTTTTCGACGCACGTGGCGAGCATCGCGACGACGGTGGTGTCGGCGCTGGGATTGCAGGCGAAGACGATGGCGGTGCAGAGCTCGTGTTGCGGCGGGCTGGATGCGATCGGTTTCGCGGCGGAGGCGATCGCGAGCGGGGAGATCGATCTGGCGATTTGCGGAGGGACGGAGAGTCCGCTGTTCAAGCATCCGCTGCTGGAGCTGCGCGGGGCGGGGTTGACTCCGCCGACGAGCGAGCGGGCGAGCGAGATCGGGCGGCCGTTCGATTTGTGGCGGACGACGGGCGTCGTGGCGGAAGGGGCGTGCATGGTGGTGCTCGAGCCGGAGGAGAGTCCGCGCAAGGGGATGTCGTGGGTTCGCGGATACGCGTATGCGCAGGACGAGAACGGCGATCTTTGCGGAGGGTTGGGCGTGGCGATCCGGCATGCGCTGGCGAATGCTCAGCTGCGGCCGCGGGACGTGGAGGTGATCAATGCGTGGGGACCGGGGCACCGGATCATCGACGCGGCGGAGGTGCGCGCGCTGGCGGGGATTTTTCAGGAAGGGCTGGAGGAGGTTCCGGCGGTGTCGATCAAGGGGGCGGTGGGCAATGCGTTGGCGGCGGCGCCGGCGATTCAGGTGGCGAGCGCGGTGCTGGCGCAGGCGGAGGGCGTGATCCCGCCGACGGTGAACTGGCGGCATCCGGATCCGGAGTGCGCGTTGAACCTGAGCGGGTTGCCGCGGGTGGTGGCGCATGATGTGACGTTGATCGACTCGCACGGACTTTCGGGAATGAACTCGTCGATGGTTCTGGAACGATGCACCTGACGGCAGCGACGATTGCAGCAACGGTCGTGTTGGTGCTGGGGATCGGCATCTTGTGGGCGAACCCGGCGCGGGCGATCAACCGGATCGTTTTCTTCTGTTCGCTGCACGTGGTGATCTGGCTGCTGATGCTGCACGCGTCGCTGACGACGGGGAACCGGTTGTTCTGGTTGCGGATGTCGAGCTGCGTGGGGGCGATGCTGCCGCTGCACCTCTGGGCGGTGAAGGAGACGATCGCGAACGAGTCGTTTGCGTGGTTGCGGCACTGGAGGGCGATTTCGGCGTGGCTGGTGGCGACGGTGTGCCTGGCGTTTCTGCCGTTCACCGACTTCTACATTCCGTCGTATTCGCGGGCGAATGCGCGCTTGGTGGGGCTCGGGTATCATCTCTACATCGCGGGCGTGATCGTGCTCTACGTCGCGTTGTGCGTGGGGACGCTGCGGCAGATTCGGCGGGTGGAGGGAATTCGGCGGGTGGAGTTGCAGGTGTGGCTGGTGGGCGGGACGAGCGCGGCGGTGGCGGTGATGTTGTTGATGGCGGCGAACGCGATCTTTCACGAGACGGCGCTGATCCGCCTGCAGCCGGTGGTGATCATGGCGTTCTTCGGCGGGACGATCGTGGCGATCACGGTGCACCGGGTGTTCGACGCGCGGCAGCTGCTGCTGGTGTTGTTTCAAAAATGCCTGTTGGTGGGGCTGGTGGCGTCGCAGGCGTATTTGCTCTGGCGCGTGCTGGCGCAGGTGATGGGCGAACCGCTGCCGTTCTTGATCACGACGGCGGTGGCGTTGTGGTTCGCGGCGCTGCTCAACGGCTGGCTCGATCGCATGCTGCATTTTTATCCGCAGGGAACGGCGGCGCGGCAGGCGGTGTTTGCGGTGGCGCGGCGCGAGACGCGGGTGGAGACGATGGAGCGGGCGTTCGTGAACATTTTGAAAGGGTGGGGGCACACGGAGTTCGCGGCGGTGATTTCCGGGGGGAAGGGACTTTTGCGCGGCGAAGACATCGAGCTGTTGGAGGATTCGGCGGTGGTGCGGGCGATTCGGCAGCTGCGTTGGGCGACGCCGGAGCGGCTCAGCCGCGAGCGGTCGACGCCGGATCGGCGGGAGCTGGCGAAATTTTTCACGCAACACGGGATCGGCGTGATGGTGATCGGCGAAGGGCCGACGCTGACGGCGCTGGCGGCGGTGGGAACGCCGGCGTCACGGAGGCCGTTCACGTATCCGCAAGTGACGCAGTTGCTCGAGCTCGCCTCGATCATGGAGAGCGCGCTGGAGCGTGCGCATTTCTCGGTGAAGGCGCAGCATGCGGAGCAGCTGGCGACGGTGGGGCTGCTCGGCGCGAGTCTGGCGCACGAGATCCGGAATCCGTTGGTGTCGATCAAGACCTTCGTGCACCTGCTGCCGAAGCATCATCACGATCCGGTGTTTCGGCAGAAGTTTTTCGGGCTGATCGGCGACGAGGTGGCGCGCATCGACCGGTTGACGGAGCAGTTGCTCGATCTGGCGTCGCCGCGGGTCTACAAGGCGGAGGCGATCGAGCTGCATCCGGTGTTGCGGACGAGCCTGGAGCTGGTGGCGGCGAAGGCGACGGACAAGCGGATCGAGTTTCTCACGGATTTTCAGGCGAATCCGGATCGGGCGTTCACGGACGGGTCGGCGGCGAAGCAGGTGTTGTTGAATCTTTGCTTCAACGCGATTCAGGCGGTCGAGACGCAAGCGGATGGCGCGCGATGGGTGAAAGTGGCGACGCGGAACGTGTCGAACGGGATCGAGGTGACGGTGGAGGACAGCGGGCCGGGGATTTCGCCGGCCATCAGGCCGCGTTTGTTTCAACCGTTCCAATCTACGAAGTCATCGGGGTTTGGATTGGGGCTCGCCATTTGCAGTGACATTCTGGCAGGTCTCGACGCGACCATTTCGGTGGATCCGTCGGTGCCGGGGCGCGGTGCGTTGTTTCGCATCGTCTTCCCTTGCCCGGCGTAGTCATTGAAATGATACATGCGCGCTTTCCGAACGCGCATCCTTCGAATTCATGTCCAGCCTCGTCATCCTCGCGACCACCGACTCCGGACTGGCAGACGCCTGGGAGCGGCAGCTTCCGGCGGGCAGCACGGCGCTTCGGCTCGGACCGATGATGTTGCCGGGCGGGTCGTCGCCGGGATTTTCCGCGGTGGTGGTGCTGGATGCGACGGCGGAGGACACGCTGCCGCCGGCGCTGGTGAAGTGTCCGACGATCTACGTGGGCGAGCCGCGGAGCCTGCCGTTCGAGCAGGCGAGGTTGTCGGGGCGGGCGCGGGTGTATCTGTCGTATGAGGAAAGTGCAACGCGACTGCGGGAGCTGCTGCCGCTGGTGGCGGAGCTGGCGCAGAAGGAGACGATGGTCGAGTTGCTGTCGGAAAAGGCGAAGCGGGTGGAGCCGGTGCGGGCGGCGGCGCGCGGAGTCGGGGCGGCGGATGCGGCGGAGTTGTGGGATTTCATCGAAGGGGCGATCGAAAATCTGGATACGCGGGAGCGGCTGATCACGGAGTTCCGGCGGGCGTCGCGGTATTTGCTGCGGGCGTCGCACGCGGTGTTCTTTTTGCGCGAGCCGGATGGGTTTCGCGCGGATCGCGGGACGTCGTTTTTCGCGGTGGACGATCCGCTGGTGCGTTATCTGGAGACGCATCCGGCGGTGATCGACGGACCGTATTGGCACAGTCCGGCGGATCCGATCGCGGAGCTGGCGGTGCGGAACCGGCTGGCGTTGTGGGGGGCGCGGCTGCTGGTGCCGGTGCACGACAACGGGCGGCTGCTGGGGTTGATGGCGTTTGGCGTGCGCGACGACGGGCAGCCGTATGACGATGCGGATCACACGCGGGCGGTTTTTTTCGCGCGGCTGCTGCGACATTTTTTGGCGAAGTCGGCGCAGTTAAGCCGGCTGAATCAGATGGCGGAGCAGGCGCGGCTGGGGGCGAAGTATTTGCCGAGCACGCTGGTGCTGGCGCCGGACGAGAGCGTGCCGCGGCATGTGCCGCTGGTGGTGCGGGATTTGATCGGGCAGGCGCGGCGGTCGCGCGAAGTGTGCCGCGTGCTGCCGTGCGCGGGTCAGCCGTTTCGTGCGAGCGCGGGGTTGATCGCGGAGACGGGCGGCGTGTGGGCGTTTTGGGAGGAGGCGAGCGCGGAGGTGCACGATGCGGCGGTGCGCGAGCGGGCGAGCCGGCGGATGTTGTTGCACGAGCTGGCGCTGACGCTGAGCCACGAGTTGGGGAACTCGCTGGTGTCGCTGGCGACGTTTCGGCAGGCGACGCCGGAGAAGCCGTTGCCGGCGGCGTTGGTCGACACGGTGAAGGGAGACGTGGCGAAGCTGGAGGTGTTGAACCGGAATCTGGCGCTGATGCAGACGCTGCACGAATCGCCGGCGGAGCCGGTGGACGTGCGCGAGATCGCGCAAGGCCTGGGGACGGCGCTGGGAATTCGCGTGGAAGTGGGGCCGGATCCGGTGGTGCTGACGGCGAGCCGGAAGCTGCTGGAGTTCGCGTTGCGGTCGATCATCGCGACGATCACGGAGAATCGCGGCGAACTGGGGACGAAGGAGCTGGCGTTGCAGGTGCGTTCGACGGGCGCGCGGACGGAGTTGACGGCGCTGTTTTCGATCAAGGGGAAGCAGCTGGAGCTGGAGGGGATTTTGCCGGAGCCGACGGATGGCGCGGTGCCGAACCAAGGGCGGATGGGGGTGTTTCTCGCGAAGGAAGTGCTGCGGCTGCATCGCGGAGAGATTCACGCGGGGCCGGGATTGGAGGGGACGGAGATTTTGATTTCGTTGCGGAGTCAGTGAGGGTTCCGTCCACTCGCTCACGCTCGTGGCCACGACAGGAATGAGTTTCGGAGAGAAGATCGCGAACTGGGCGGAGAAGGAGCCGACGGTGTCGGGGCTGGTGTTGATCGGATCGCGCGTGCGCGAGGAGCGGGATCAGGTGTGGCGGGCGGATGCGCAGTCGGACTGGGATTTTCAGGTGATTGCGAAGCGGCCGGAGCGGTTTGCGCAGGCGGACTGGTTGCGGGCGGCGGGCGTCGAGCCGGACGTGTATGCGGTGCGGCGGGCGGCGATCGGCGGCGTGCCGAAGGTGGCGTTGCTCGCGGGCGGGGTGGAGGCGGATTTCGTGATCGTGCCGCAGCGGTCGTTGCGGCTGGCGCAATGGGCGATCGGATTGGGGCTGCATCGGCGATCGGCGAAGCTGCGGCGGGCGTTGCAGGATCTGGCGGTGGTGATCCGGCCGGGGTGGCGGTTTTTGAAAGGAGCGGAGACGTGGGGCGGGCTTTATCGTCAGGTGGTGAGCGAGGTGGAAGATCCGCGGTTGAGCGACGAGGAGGCTCGGTCGTTGGCGGACAGTTTCGTGTGCGATCTGGTATGGACGCGGCGGAAGATCGAGCGCGGGGAGTGGATCGCGGCGCAGCGGATGCTGCATCGGACGCTGGCGGAGACGAACCTGCGGCTGCTGCATGAAGTGAAGTTGCGGCGGGGCGAGCGGAGTTTTCCGGAAGGTCGGCGGATCGAGCGTGTGGCGACGGCGGAGGAGGTGGCGGCGGTGGGGGTGAGCGCGCGGCGAGGCGCGGAAGAGTTGGGGGCGGAAGTCGAACGGTGTGCGGCGACGATGCGGGAGTTGATGAGAGAAATGGTGGGCGAGACGTGGCGGTGGCCGGAGTTGCGCTCGAGCGAGGAATCGAGGAGATGATGGCGTGATGAAGTTCGTGAATTTGTGTCCGCATCCGATCGCGGTGCGTCATCCCGATGGAACGGAGACGGTGTTTCCCTCGCAGGGGAATGCGCGGGTGTCGGTCGCGTATCGGCAGGCGCAGACGGTGGAACTCGGCGGGCATGCGGTGCCGGTGATCGAAGGCAAGTATGGCGCGGTGATCGGGCTGCCGGAGCCGGAGCCCGGGTGTATTTATCTGGTGTCGCACATGGCGCGGATGGCGTTGCCGCAGCGGCGGGACTTGTGGTCGCCGGCGGATTTGATCCGCGACGCGCAGGGAAACGTGGTGGCGTGCCGGATGTTTGAAGTGACGGAGCCGGCGGAGGGCGGGGCGTGAGCGGCGGCGGTGATTGGGCGGAGTGGTCGCGTGGGCTGGCGGCGGTGCGCGGCGGCGAGCGGATGATGCGCGCGGTGGAGACGCTGTTGCGGGAGGAGAAAGTGGCGGCGTTGTGGATTTCGGGCAGCCGGGCGGCGGGGGCGGCGGACGAGCATAGTGACGTGGATATTCGGATACACGCGCCGGGTTGGACGGAGGGAGATTTCGAAACGTGGCTGGCGGCGGTGCAGCCGGAGACGCGCGGGCGGTGGCGGTTGAGCAAGCTCGGGCCGGCGGTGTGGAACTACGAGTGCTTGTTCACGGGCGACGTGCCGCTGGATTTGCTGGTGTTCGCGACGCCGGAGGCGCCGGTGGTGTCGGCGGATTCGGTGGTGTTCAAGAGCGGGCCGGCGTTGAAGAAGGCGGAGGTTTCGCTGTTGGTGAAAGAAACTCCGGCGGGGGCGCGGGAAGCGCGGGCGCTGCTCGATGGAGCGGAGATCGATCTGCAGAAATTTCCGAAGCTCTTCGCGCGCGGGGAGCGGCTGGGCGCGTGGTTCTTGTTGGAAGCGGTGCGGTTTTCGGTGCTGCGGCTGGCGTATGTGGCGGTGCGCGGGAAGGACTGCGGGCCGAAGGCGGTGCACACGCTCGCGAGCTTGAAGGCGATTCGGAAGACGATCGAGGAGGAGGGCGGCGAGCGCGGGCGCGAGTGGTTGCGCGAGTTGGAAGCGGAAGGAACGCTCGAGGAAAGTGCGGCGCGGATGGAGCGGTTGGCGCGGGAGATGGCGGAGCGGTTGGGCGGGGAGGCGGCGCGGTGAAGGCGGCTTGGCGGCGACGGCACGCTCTGCCGGACGAAGCGATTGCGCTGGAAGCGCGAAGGGGATTTTCAACACTCGGCCGACGATGTGCGGGATAGTCGCGGCGATTTCAACGGAGCGGGACGTGAGCGCGGAAGCGCTGCAGGCGGCGGTGGCGAGCCTGCGGCATCGCGGTCCGGACGAGTCGAGCGTGTGGCGCGCGGATGATGCGAGCGGCGGGCTGGGGCACGCGCGGTTGAGCATCATCGATCTGACGACGGGACGGCAGCCGATCGCGAACGAGGATGGCTCGCTGCACATCGCGGTGAACGGGGAATTTTACGATTTCGAGCGGATTCGCGGGCGGCTGGAGGCGCGGGGGCATCGGTTTCGGACGAAGTCGGACAGCGAGATCGCGCTGCATCTTTACGAGGAACGCGGGGCGGAGTGCTTCGCGGAGTTGCGGGGGGAATTTGCGTTCGCGGTGTGGGACGGGAGGAAGCGGAAGCTGTTTGCGGCGCGGGACCGGTTTGGGATCAAGCCGCTGTTTTATGCGCGGCGGGGAGCGACGCTGTGGATCGCGTCGGAGATCAAGGCGCTGGCGGCGGCGGGCGTGCGGCTGGCGTGGGATCGCGCGGCGGTGTATGAGAGCTTGTTTTCGAACCTGTCGCCGGAGCGGACGATTTTCGCGGGCGTGAGCCAGGTGCCGCCGGGGTGCTGGCTGGAGGCGACGGAGGACGGGCGGGTGAGGGTCGAGGCGTATTGGAAAACCAATTACCCGAAGGAAGGCGAGGAGACGCGGAGGTCGGACGACGGGTGGATCGACCGGCTGCGGTCCGAGGCGTTGGAGGCGGTGCGGCTGCGGTTGCGGGCGGACGTGCCGGTGGGGTGTTTGTTGAGCGGCGGGCTGGATTCGTCGGCGGCGCTGGGGATGACGCGAAAGTTTTTTTTCGGGGAGCTGAAGGCGTTCACGATCGCGTTCGATCATCCGGATTTCGACGAAAGCGCGGTGGCGGAGGAGAGCGCGGCGGCGGCGGGCGCGGAGTTTCACCGCATCCGGGTGACGAACGCGGATTTCGCGCGGGTGTTCGAGGCGGCGGTGGTGCAGGCGGAGGGGATTCAATACAACGCGCACGGGGCGGCGCGGTATCTGTTGAGCCGCGGCGTGCGGGAGGCGGGGGTGACGGTGGTGCTGGCGGGGGAGGGCGCGGACGAGATCGCGGCGGGTTACCGGTTTTTCGACCGGTCGCTGGGGATCGGCGGCGCGATGCCGCCGAGCGCGTGGCCGGCGGAGGTATTGCGTGCTTTGAATTCGGATACACAGCCGGGCGCGGAAGTCGCGGCGGCGCTGGCGGCGCGCGCGCAGGCGCTGGGGTTTCCGGCCGCGAGCGCGGCGGCGGTGGCGGGGCGGCGGGCGATCGAGCATGGGCTGGTGAGCGCGGAGTTCGCGCGCGAGCAGGCGGGGCGGGACGGGTTGTGGGAGTTTTACCGGCGGATGGAGGTGGCGGAGCAGATGGACGGGCGGGCGCCGGTGCGGCAGGTGATGCACCTGTGGATGAAGTCGGGTTTTGCGAACTACGTGCTCGGCGGGGAGCGGCTGGACATGGCGCATGCGGTGGAGCAGCGGCTGCCGTTCCTGGATCACCTGCTGTTCGAGGCGGCGCGCGACGTGCCGGTGGCGTTGTTGCGGCGGGACGGGCAGGAGAAGTGGGTGCTGCGCGAGGCGATGCGGCCGCTGGTGACGGAGCGGGTTTATCGGCGGAAGAAGCAGCCGTTTCTGGCGCCGCCGACGCTGCTGCAGGACGGGAGTCCGATGTTGAAGCTGGCGGAGGAGAAGCTGCGCGGCGGGGCGCTGGCGGCGACGGGGTTTTTCGACATGCGCGCGGTGGAGACGTTGTTGGCGCGGATGCGAACGATGAGCGGGGCGGAGCGCGCGCCGCTGGATCCGACGGTGTTGATGATGTGCTCGCTGGCGGTGCTGCAGGAGCGGTATGGGTTGTGAGGGGCGGCGCGGGAGGAACGAAAAAGAGAAGGGATTTGTGCGGGGGCGGGGTTTTGCCAGGCTGGCGTCGCGGCTTATTCTCGCCGCGCGCTTGAACCCCGAAGCTGAGGTGACCCCATGAAGACCTTGTTCCGATGGATGGCGATGATGGTGCTGGTGTGCGGCCAGGAGGTGCTGGCGAAGAATGAATCGTTCGTGGTCGCGGTGCGTTCGCAGGCGGCGAAGAACTACGAGCGGGCGAAGGCGGCGGATGGATCGCCGCGGCGCGAGACGTATGTGCTGGTGAACGGCGGGTTGTTTCCGGGGACGGCGCGGGATGCGTCGTTCGATCGGGTGAGTTATCCGGATTTGGCGGGCATCGTGGCGCAGCAGCTGGCGAGGCAGAATTATTTCCTGTCGCGGACGGCGCAGGAGGCGGACCTGCTGCTGGTGTTGCACTGGGGGACGACGGCGCCGTTTGGGGATGCGTCGATGAATTTTCAGGTGCAGGAGGCGGGGGACGCGATGGCGGCGTTGCTGTCGGGCGGGGGGACGACGCTGGAGCGGTTGACGAGGCGGTTTCAGATCCGCTCGGGAGAGCAGCGCGATGCGGGCGGGGCGGAGCCGGCGCTGGACACGGGGGCGGCGGAGAGCGCGATGATGACGCTGCTGTTGAATCAACGGCAGCGGGAGATGCTGGCGCTGCGGAACGCGCGGCTGCTGGGGTATCTCGACGAGTTGAACGAGCGGGACGGAATCAGCCGTTGGGCGGGCGCGGGGGCGTCGTTTGACGATCTCTGGGCGGATCTGGAGAACGCGCGGTATTACGTGGTGGTGGGCGCGTATGATTTCAAGGCGGCGCGGGAGCAGCGGAAGCTGGTGCTGCGCTGGGTGACGCGGATGAGCATCGATGCGCAAGGGACGAGTTTCGACCGGCGGGTGGCGGCGATGATCGCGAGCGGCGGGGCGTTTTTTGGGGAGAACAGCGGCGGGTTGAAGCGGCGTTATCGGCCGGACGCGCGCGTGGAGATGGGCGAGTTGAAGACGCTCGAGATGGGCGATACGCCGTGAGGGCGTCGCGGGGGGCGGTTCGCCCGGCTAGGTTTGCGAGGAGAAGAGTTCGGCGATGACGTCTTCGAGCGGGACGTCTTCGATCGTGATGTCGGCGACGGGGCCGGTGCTCAGGATTTCCTGGGAGACGGTGACGACTTTGTCGCCGGGGACGGTGAGGGTGAACTTGCCGTCGG
>Ga0207415_1001551_pt1 | contig 11419 bp, 7 predicted proteins | sample Passage237A_FD_187369 | JGI IMG/M metagenome (GOLD analysis project Ga0207415, IMG submission 187369) | Cellulose adapted compost microbial communities from Newby Island Compost Facility, Milpitas, CA, USA - Passage2 37A (SPAdes) (version 3) ...
CGTGATCGAAGGGACGGAGCCGAAGCGGGTGTTGGTGCGGGCGGTGGGGCCGACGTTGACGACGCAGGGGATCGGCGAGGCGGAGGTGTTGGCGGATCCGGTGGTGACGTTGCACCGCGGGGCGGAGACGATCGCGACGAGCGACGATTGGGGCGATGAGACGAATGCGGGCGCCATCGTGACGACGGGTGCGAGGATTGGCGCAACGCCGCTGGCGACGATGGATACGAAGTCGTCGGCGCGATTGATGACGCTGGCGCCGGGAGCGTGTAGTTTCGTGGTGCGCGGGAAGAACGAGACCGCGGGAGTGGTGTTGCTGGAAGTTTACGATGCGGATTGAAGGGGCACAAAAAAGCCCGGCGGGCACGCCGGGCTTCGCTGCATGCAGTAGTTAAAGACTCAATACTGGCGGGTGGGGAGGGCGGCGGCGGCGTTGGTGGCGTCGAAGAGCTCGTCCTTGTTGTATTGGACGCGCGGGACGGTTTCGCCGGCGACGATCTTTTCGATGAGGTCGTAAACCTTCGGACCGAAGAGCGGGTTGCACTCGACGGTGCAGTTCAGCTTGCCGTCGACGACGGCCTGGACGGCTTCCTTGATGGCGTCGATCGAGAGGACGGTGACGTCCTTGCCGGGCTTCAGGCCGGCTTCCTCGATGGCCTGGATGGCGCCGAGGGCCATGTCGTCGTTGTGGGCGTAGACGATATCGAAATTGCGGCCGTGTTTCTTGAGGAAGGCTTCCATGACTTCCTTGCCGCCGGAGCGGCGGAAGTCGCCGCTTTGGGAGTCGATGACCTTGAGGTCGGGATATTTCGCGATCGCCTCGGCGAAGGCGCGGCGGCGTTCGTTGGCGGGAGCGGAGCCGGGCGTGCCCTGGAGTTCGAGGATGCGGCCCTTGCCGTCGACGTGTTTGGCGAGCCAGTCGGCGGCCATGCGGCCCTCCTCGGCGAAGTCGGAGCCGACGAAGCAGGTGTAGAGGGATTCGTCGGAGACTTGGACGGTGCGGTCCATGAGGATGACGGGGATCTTGGCGCGTTTAGCGTCGCGGAGGATGGGCTCCCAGCCGGTTTCGACGATGGGCGCGATGACGATGGCGTCGACGCGCTGGGTGATGAAGGAGCGGACGGCGCGGATCTGGTTTTCCTGGCGGCCCTGGCCGTCGGCGAACTTCAGGTTGATGCCGCGTTTGGCGGCTTCGGATTTGAGGGATTCGGTGTTGGCGGTGCGCCAGGCGGATTCGGCGCCGGTTTGGGCGAAGCCGACGGTGAGAGTCTTTTTGGCCGCGGAAAGAGGAACGGCGCTGAGCGCGAAAACGGCGAAGGCGAGGGTGAAGAGACGAGGAAGCAGGGTCATGACGATGGGGGTTGAGGGACCACGAAAGACACGAAACACACGAAAAGGATGGGAGCAAAAATGGTCGAGCGAGGGGGAAGTGACGGGACCGTCACGTGGGGCGAACCTGATTTTACAGAAGGTAACGAAGGGAACGAAGAGGCCGGGGTGATTTTGGGGTTCTTCGTTACTTTGGGTATCTTCTGTTCAAATCGGTCGGCACGCACGGAGGCGTGCCGCTACAGGAGGAGGGCGGCTTGGAGGCCGGGGCCGTGGACGCCTTCGATGAGGATGCCTTCGACGTCGGCGGTTTTGGAGGGGCCGGTGACCCAGATGATGTTGGGGTCGGCGGGGAGTGCGGCGATTGCGGAGGGAATGTCGGGAAATATTTGATCGCGGCGGAGGGCGGCGATGTGAACCCACGGGGCGAGCGCGCCGAGGCGACTGGACGTGGTGTTGTCGGAGAGGATGATCGTGCCGGTTTCGGCGATGGCGCCGAAGGCGGCGGTGAGGCCGAACTGGTAGTCGTCGATGCGAGAGCGATCGAGTTCGGTGGAGAGCGTGATGGTGGGCGGAAAGTGGGACGCGAGCGAGGCGTGGAGGGCGGGATCGCAGTAGCCGCGGAGGAGGTTGTTTTCGGTGAGGAAGGAGATGAGGGCGAGCGGTGAGGCGAGCGGAGTGCCGTTGACGGAACGGAGACGTTCGGCGAAAGGCGCCCAGAGATCGGCGGGTGTGGTGGAATTGCGGAGACGGACGAGGGAGGCGTCCCATTCGGGGAGGGGCGTGCGCGAGGGGAGGGGAGCGAGGGCGTCGCGGACGCGGGAGAGGATTTGGTCGCGGGAGGAAGACATTTTAGGAATGGCCGCAAAGAGGCGCACAGGGCGCAAAAAAGGAGGTCAGGATTTTTGCGCGTTTTGCGCATTTTTGCGGCGAACATCGGGTCGCGATTTCATCCAATTGCGGAATTCGCCGCCGCGCCATTTGGGGAGGGTGCGGTTTTTTTCCCACGCGCGGAGGGGCGGGACGGGGAGGAGCGTGGTGGGGAGGACGTTGAGGAGTTTGCCGGCGGTGAGGGCGGTTTTCCAGACGGTGGGGTGGGTCGCGAGGGTGGCGAAGGAGCCCATCGGCGGGGTCGCGGCGGAGGCGAGAGGGGCGTGTTCGCGTTTTCCTTTGTCGCGGAGGCGGAGGAGGAGGTCGGGGATGGGAATGTTGACGGGGCAGACTTCGTTGCAGGCGCCGCAGAGGGAGGAGGCCTTGGGCAGGTCGGCGAGTTCGGGGAATTTTTTCCCGGCGAGAAGAGGGGAGAGGACGGCGCCGACGGGGCCGGGGTAGACGCTGCGATAGGCGTGGCCGCTGGCCTGACGGTAGACGGGGCAGACGTTCAGGCAGGCGCCGCAACGGATGCAGCGAAGGATGTCGCGGCACTCGGTGGCGAGGACGTCGGTGCGGCCGTTGTCGACGAAGATGACGTGCATCTCCTCGGGGCCGTCGGGTTGCGTGGGCGATTTCGGACCCGTGATGAACTCGGTGTAAACGGTGAGCTGTTGGGCGGTGGCGGAGCGGGCGAGGAGGTTGAGGAGGAGACCGAGGTCGCGGTCGCGCGGGACGAGTTTTTCGATGCCGACGAGCGCGATGTGGCATTTCGTGGCGGCGAGGCAGAAGCGGGAGTTGCCCTCGTTGGTGACGAGGACGAGGCGGCCGGATTCGACGGAGATGAAATTGCCGCCGGTGAGGCCGACGTCGGCGGCGAGGTATTTTTCGCGAAGGAAGGCGCGGGCGCGGCGGGTGATGGTTTGCGGGTCGTCGTTGTAGACGCCGAGGCCTTCGCGTTCGAAGGACTGGGCGATCTCGCGGCGGTTTTTGTGAATGATCGGGCGGACGATGTGGCTCGGGTGATCGTGATCGATCTGGACGATGAACTCGCCGAGATCTGTCTCCAAAGATTCGATACCGTGCTTCTTCAGGTAGGCCTCGAGGTGGATTTCCTCGGAGACCATGGTCTTCGATTTGACGATCTTGGTGGCGCCGCGGGCCCGCATGATTTTGAGGACGGCGGCGTTGGCGTCGTCGGCGGTCGAGGCCCAGTGGACTTGGACGCCGTTGGACTGGAGCTTGGCTTCGACGGCGGGGAGGTAGGTGTCGAGGTGCTCTAGGGTGTGCTGCTTGATTTCGCCGGCGAGTTCGCGGAGGCGATTGGGATCGGCGAAGTGGTCGAAGAGGAGTTTCGTGCGCTTCTCGTGCGTGGCCTTCGTGGATTGATAGACGGAGGCACGCTTGTCGGGCGGGAGGGTGGTCGAGAAGGTGTCGAGGGGTTGGCGCATGGGGTGGTTTCTTTACAGAAGGAAACGAAGGGAACGAAGAGCGGCCGGAGGTCGTGAGTCTCGTTGTTTTCTTTGTTATCTTCTGTTCAAATCAGGGCCGAGTTTTTCAGGGCGTCGCGGAGGATTTGGGCGAGGTGTTGGGGGCGGAGGGGGGAGCCGGATTTTTCGGCGAGGCCGTTGAGGTGCATGAGGCAGCTCATGTCGGCGGAGACGACGACGTCGGGGTTTTCGGCGCGGAGGTGTTCGAGTTTCAACGTGCCCATCGCGGTGGAGACGTTGGGGAAGGCGACGGAGAACGTGCCGCCGAAACCGCAGCATTGTTCGGCCTCGCCGACGGGAACGACGCGCGTGCCGGAGATCGAGGAGAGGAGGTGGAGGGCGGCTTCGCCGCTGGGGGTGCCGCGGGAGTGGCAGGAACGGTGGAAGGCGAGCGTGGCTTTGTATTCGCCGGGCCAAGACGTGACGCCGAGGGCGTTGACGATGAAGTCGGCGAGCTCCCAGGTGCGTGAGGCCAATTTGGATACGGCGGGAAGATCGGGCTCGTTTTCGAATTCGAGGAGGGCGCCGTGGAAGAGCATCGCGGCGCAGGAGCCGGAAGGGACGACGACGGGAGCGTCGCCGGCGAAGGTGTCGACGGTGTGGCGGACGATCTTGCGGGAGGCGGGCCAGTCGCCGCCGTTGAAGGGAGGTTGTCCGCAGCAGGTTTGCGCTTCGGGAAATTCGATCGTGCAGCCGAGGTATTCGAGGACCTCGACGGTGGCGCGGGCGACGTCGTCGAAGAAGGCGTCGCAGAGGCAGGTGGCCATCAGTTGGACGCGGCGATCGGCGGCGGGGCGGCGGCGGTGAGAGAGGTCCATGAGGAAAAACTCCAAGAACCAAGAGCCAAGCTCCAGAGAAGGTCCAACCTCCAATTGTTTTGGGGCGGACGGTGGGAAGGGGGATTACGGGCTCGTGATCGTGCTCTCACTCGTGATCGTGTTCGTGATCGGATCGGGGAGCACGAGCACGATTACGAGCACGAGCATGAGGAGGGACGTTGGCGCCGCGTTGGGGACAACGCGCCTTACCGGGCGATGCCCCAAGGGCTGAAGATGATGTAGAAGAGGAGCGTGACGGCGACGACGGCGTAGCCGGCGAGTTTGGCGCCTTTCGAGGTTTCGACGGCGATGGTCGTGTTGTGGCGGAAGGCAAAGGGCTCGGGGAGCGGTTTCACGATGCGGAGAATTGTCATCACGATGAGGCAGAGGGCGAAGCAGAGCGCCATGCGATTCAAAAACTGGATACTCGGCACCATGAACTTGAGGGCGCCGTAGGCGACGACGTTGGTGAGGAGGCCGACGATGCCGCAGACCTTGGGGGCTTTGCGCACGAGGAGGCCGAAGACGAAGACGGCGAGAATGCCGGGGGAGATGAAGCCCTGGCCTTCCTGGATGATGGTGAAGATGCTGTTGCTGATCTTCGGATTGCCGAGCTGCGGAGCGAGGAAGACGGCGACCATCGTGAACACGACGACGGAGATGCGGCCGAGGAGGACGATGGATTTGTGCGTGGCGTTCTTCGCGATGTGTTTCTTGTAGATGTCCATCGCGAAGATCGTGGAGGCGGCGTTGAGCATCGCGGCGAGGGAGCTGACGACGGCGCCGAGGAGGGCGGCGAGGACGAAGCCGACCCAGCCCTTGCCGCGCGGAAGCACGTGGGCGAGGAGTTGGGCGAGGGCGGTGTCGTATTTGTAGGCGATGAATTTTTCGGACGCGGTGGTGGCCCCGGCGGCTTTCGCGGCGGCGGTGGTGCGCGCGTTGTAGGCGTCGATTTCGGCGGCGAGGAGAGGGTTCACGTTGCGCCACGCGTGGTCGTCGCTGCTGAAGAGTGTGAACGGCGCGGGATTGAGCGCGTCGAAGCGGGCGCGGGTGACGGGAAGGACGGCGGTGTGGCGGATGTTGGCGGCGTTGAGGGCGGCTTGGTCGGGGTAGATCGCGATGAGGTAGTGATTGGTTGGAATGGCGGCGATTTGGTCGGCCGTGGGATTATCGGCGACCGTGATGAGGGCGGTGTCGGGGTTGGCTTTGACGTAGCGGACGAGCGCGGCGGTTTTTTCCGGGGCGGCTTCGATGCGCATTTCGTTGGAGAAAAGGTTAAATGCGATGAGGCCCGGCACCACGATGACGAACGGGATGAGGAGCTTCATGAACGCGGCGAAGACGATGCCCTTCTGGCCTTCGGCGAGGGAGGCGGAACCGAGGGTGCGTTGCGTGATGTATTGGTTGAGGCCCCAGTAGTAAAAGTTGGGAATCCAGAGACCGAGGAGGAGGGCGGTCCAGGGGAGGATCGAGTCGCTGGCCGGCAGAAACATGTTGAGGCGCGGGCCGTTGAGTTCGAGGAAACGCTCGAACGCGCCGGTGCCGGCGGCGAGTTGGACGGTTTCGACGGCGCCGGTCTGGGTGCTGACGACGGTGGCGGCTTCGGTGGCGAGACCGAGTTTGTTGAAGGCGAAATACATGATGACCGCGCCGCCGAAGATGAGCGCGCTGCCTTGGATGAGGTCGGCCCAGGCGCAGGCTTTGAGGCCGCCGGCGGTGACGTAGAGCATGGCGACGACTCCGATGATGATGGAGGCGTTGAGCATGCTGACGTGGTGGCCGGCGGTGCCGGCGAGCGTGGTGATCGTCAGCGCGCCCGAATAGGTGACGGCGCCGAGGAGAAGCAGGTAGATGAAGATCGTGGCGATCGCCATGAACGAGCGGGCGCTCGCGCTGAAACGGTATTCGAGAAATTCGGGCATCGTGTAGATGCCGGCGCGGAGGAAATAGGGCAGGAAGCAGAACGCGACGACGACGAGCGTGATGGCGGCCATCCATTCGTAGCTGGCGATGGCGAGGCCGACGTGGGAGGCGGCGTTGCCGGACATGCCGACGAATTGCTCGGTGGAGATGTTGGCGGCGATGAGCGAGAAACCGATGAGCCACCATTTGAGGCCGCGGCCGGCGAGGAAGTAGTTTTCGGAGCTGTCGCCGCCGGTGGAGCCGCGGCTCTGGATGAGGCCGATGGCGACGACGGCGATGACGAAGGCGATGAAGATGACGATATCGATCGGGTAGATGCGGAAGGCTTCGCTCATAAAAGGAGGAGGTGAGGGGTGAGAGGCGGGGTCGAGCGCGGAGGTCGGAGTTGGACCGGAGGTCGCGGAGAGCGTTCAACCGGTCAGCGTGGGCAGGAGCAATGTCAAAGGCGGTGCGGACAATGGAGTTGTTGTTCAACCCGTTTTACAACCGGTGAGCTCCGATGGGAGGATTGGTGGACGAAAGAGACAACCAGAGGCGACTTGCGCAGCGGCGGCGTGATAGCAGGATCGAGCGGCTTTTCCCCATCCCCTATGAATGTTGCGGCTGCGTCCGGTGAGTCCACGAACGGTATGAAATGGTTGCGCATGCTTGGCTGGAGCGCGGTGGTCGTGCTCGGAACGGCGGCGATCGCGGTGCTGGCGTGGTCGCGCGGCGAGGCGGTGAGCGCGTTGTGGATGGTGGTGGCGGCGACGTGCGTGTTTGCGGTGGCGTATCGGTTTCACGCGGCGTGGCTGATGGCGAAGGTGCTGACGCTCGACGAGACGCGGGCGACGCCGGCGGTGGTGAAGGAGGACGGGAAGGATTTCGTGCGGACGAATCGCTGGGTGGTGTTTGGGCATCACTTCGCGGCGATCGCGGGGCCGGGACCGCTGGTGGGGCCGGTGCTGGCGGCGCAGTTTGGATTTTTGCCGGGAATGTTGTGGATCCTGATTGGAGCGACGCTGGGCGGAGCGGTGCACGATTGCGTGGTGATGTTTTGTTCGGTGCGGCGCGGCGGAAAATCGCTGGCGCAGATGGTGCGGGACGAGGTGGGGCCGTTCGCGGGTTTTGCCGCGCTGGTGAGCATCATCGCGATCATGGTGATCCTGCTCGCGGTGCTGGGGCTGGTGGTGGTGAACGCGCTGGCGGAGAGCCCGTGGGGGCTGTTCACGATCGCGGCGACGATGCCGATCGCGGTGGCGATGGGGCTCGCGATGCGGTTTGGCGGGCACGGCGGGAGGTGGCTGGCGGTGGTGAGCGCGCTGGGCGTGGTGGCGCTGCTCGGGGCGGTTTACGCGGGGCAGTTCGTGCACGCGTGGGGCTGGGACGAGGCGCTGACGCTGAGGGGCACGACGCTGGCGTGGTGGATTATTGGATACGGAATCCTGGCGTCGGTGCTGCCGGTATGGCTGCTGCTCGCGCCGCGGGATTATCTGAGCACGTTCATGAAGGTGGGAACGGTGGCGCTGCTGGGCGTGGCGATCATCGTGCTGGCGCCGGTGTTGAAGATGCCGGCGGTGACGCAGTTCATCGACGGGACGGGGCCGGTGTTCGCGGGGCCGGTGTTTCCGTTTTGTTTCATCACGATCGCGTGCGCGGCGGTGTCGGGGTTTCACGCGCTGATCTCGTCGGGCACGACGCCGAAGCTGCTGGCGCGGGAGAAGGATATTCGCGTGGTCGGTTATGGCGCGATGGCGACGGAGATGATGGTGGGCATCATGGCGTTGATCGCGGCGTGTGCGATGGAGCCGGGCGAGTATTTCGCGATCAACATGCGCGGGGAGCCGGCGGCGGTGACGGAGCGGATCACGGCGCTCGGATTTCCGGTGACGACGATGCAGATGGATGCGCTGGCGGCGGAGATGGGCGAAAAGACGATGGTGGGGCGGGCGGGCGGAGCGCCGACATTTGCGGCGGGGATGGCGCAGATCTTTTCCGGGGCGTTTGGCAGCGGGACGGCGGTCGCGCTGTGGTATCACTTTGCGATCATGTTCGAGGCGTTGTTCATTTTGACGACGATCGATGCGGGGACGCGGGTGGGGCGGTTCATCGTGCAGGATCTGTTGGGAATGATCGCGAAGCCGCTCGGGAACACGAAATCGTTTGCGGGGAACGTGCTCGGGACGGTGCTGTTCGTGGCCGCGTGGGGATGGTTTTTGTATCAGGGCGTGATCGATCCGCTGGGCGGGATCAATTCGCTGTGGCCGATCTTTGGCGTGGCCAATCAACTGCTCGCGGTGATCGCGTTGTCGTTGGGCACGACGGTGCTGATCAAGATGGGGCGGACGCGCTATGTGTGGTGCACGCTCGTGCCGCTGGCGTGGTTGCTGGCGGTGACGATGAGCGCGGGGTGGATGAAGATTTTCGCGAGCGATCCGCGGCTCGGGTTTTTGGCGGCGGCGGCGGATTTCAAGGCGAGGATCGCGGCGGCGGGTGCGGATGCGGCGGCGCAGGTGGCGCAGTGGGAGCGGCTGGTGTTCAACAACCAGGTGAACGCGATCGTGACGGGGACGTTTCTGGTGCTGGTCGCGGTCGTGGTAATCGCGAATGCGCGCGTGTGGTGGCAGTTGCTGGCGGGGAGGCGCGCGGTGGAGTTGCGCGAGGAGCCGTATGTGGCGGTGGGGGCGTGAAGCGGGAGGTGGCGGAGGTCGGGAAGAGGCGTCCCTATCTCATTCGTCCTTGGTTTGCTGGAAGCCCATGCGGCGGCCGTGGTGGGGTTCGGGGGAGGCGAGGAGAGCGTTGAGGGCTTCGAAGACTTGTTCGAACTGGCCGTCGTAGCGGGATTCGAGTTCGGCGATTTTGCGGGCAAGTTCGCGGTTGGTGAGAGCGAACGAACGCATGCGGATGAACGCGCGCATAATCTCGATGTTCACCTGCACGGCGCGTTTGCTGCGGAGAACGCTCGAGAGCATCGCGACGCCTTCTTGGGTGAAGGCGTAGGGGAGGTAGCGACGACCGCCATGACGTTTTGAGGTTTCATTTTGAAACCTCAAGTTGGTGACTTCCTCCGCTGTGAGCTGGAACATGAAATCTGCCGGGAAACGGTCGCGGTTGCGCCGGACGGCTAGATTCAAAGCCTTGGTCTGCACTCCATAAAGGGCTGCAATTTCGAAATCTAGCAGCACTGGCCTGCCTCGCAGCGTGGTGATTTTCTCTTCGATTTCGGTGACTGGAACCAAAGCGGCCGAGCGAGGCATGCGGAGGAGTTTGGTTGCTTGAGGTTACAAATTGAAACCTCGAACGCGTCATCGTTTGAGATCACAGATTGTGACCTCAAACGGCGATCGGGCTGGGCGGTTTGAGATGCCAAAATGGCATCGCAAAACGCCGAGGTCACCACTTCAGCATGGCTTCGAGGCCGTAGGTGCGGGGGGCGGCGGGGACGGCGTGGCCGACGCCGGGGATGATGAGCGTGTAGTGGTTTTCGTCGGACAGGTTTTCGGCGAAGAGGGCGACGCGCCAGTGGGGGGCGTCGAAGCCGAGGCGGGCGTTGAGCGTGACGCGGGAGCGTTCGGCGAAGACGGAGGCTTCGGATTCGTCGTAGTAGGTTTTGCCCGCGAAAGCGGCTTCGGCGCCGATGAACCAGCCGGTGGGGTCGCGATAAACGGCGGAGAGATTGGCGTCGTAGACGGGAACGTAAGGGGCGCGGTTGCCGTTGTAGGACGTGCCGGTGAACGGATCGGTGAACTCGCGTAGTGTAATTTCGGTTACACCGAGTGTGGCGGCGAAGGTGAGCGCGGGGATCGGGCGCCAGGAAGCCTCGAACTCGGCGCCGATGGAGCGGGCGCGCGGGGCGTTGACGACGAGGTAGTCGGCGGCGGTGAAGGAGCGTTCGATCTGGTAGTTGTCGATGTCGTAGTAGAACGCGCGGACGGCGAGGTTGACGGTTTCACGGGCGAGGTCGGTGTCGAGGCCGGCCTCGAAGGCGAGCGTCTCCTCGGCGCTGAAGCGTGCGAGCGACGGATACGCGGTGTAAGCGGACCAGCCGCCGGGTTTGGAGCCGAGCGAGACGCTGGCGGAGGCGGTGGTGTGGTCGGTGAGCGCGTAAGTGGCGGAGAGTTTCGGAAGGAGCGCTTCGAAGGTGCGCGAAGAGGTGTAGCGAGACTGGGCGGGGACGACTTCGCGGCGGTCGAAATCTCTTTTCACGCGCTCGGCGCGGAGACCGAGGGTGACGGTCCAAGGCGAAGTGTGGAGGAGCGTGAGTTCGCCGAAGAGCGCGGCGGTTTCGGTGTCGAGGTTGTAGCTGGAGATTTCGATGGGGAAGAGGCCGGTGAGGGAGCGGTTGATGGCACCCGCCGTTTCCTGCTTGGAGAGCCACACGCCAACGCTCCACGCGAAGGACGTATTCGGCGACGAGATGAGGCGGATTTCCTCGTTCCAGCCGGATTGCTCGAGGCTGGAGATGGAGTCGAGCGAGGGAGGGAGGACGAGTTGGTTGGAATACGGATCGAGTTCGAAATCGGTGTAGCTCGTGGTGGCGGTGAGGCGGCCGATCGGGGTTTGAAACTCGGCCTTGGCGGCGAGGGCGATGAAGTCGATGTCGGTGGTGCCTTCGGCGGTGCGGTCGACGGTGTAGCGCGGGCCGCCGACGGGAACGAGCGGCTGGGCGCCGTTACGGAGGCGGCTGCCGAGGAGTTGGAAGGAGAGCTCGGCGGTGTCGGTAGGGCGAAAACGGATACGCGCGGAGGCGGCGGCGGATTCGAAGTCGTCGACGCGCTGGTTGAGCGTGGTGTTGGTGATGAAACCGTCGCGTGCCGCGAAGGAAGCCGAGACGGCGGCGTCGACGGAGTCGCTGCGGGTGGAGCGGGCGTTTACGGCGAAGGCATACGAGTCAAAGTTGCCGATGCTGGCGCGGAGTTCGCCGTGAGAGGCGTCGGAGGTCGGCTCGGTGGAGGAGAAAACGAGAACACCGCCGCTGCCGGCGCGGCCGAACGCGGTGCCCTGAGGGCC
>Ga0207415_1001565_pt1 | contig 11367 bp, 10 predicted proteins | sample Passage237A_FD_187369 | JGI IMG/M metagenome (GOLD analysis project Ga0207415, IMG submission 187369) | Cellulose adapted compost microbial communities from Newby Island Compost Facility, Milpitas, CA, USA - Passage2 37A (SPAdes) (version 3) ...
CCTCGCGAGCGATCGCCATGGCTTTGAGCGCCCCATCGTAGAGCATCAGAACCAACTGACCGGGACTCGCGGTGAGGACCGCGTTCGAACGGTAGGTCTTGATATAGCCGGCGGCAACCATGGGCGGATCAGGACTGATCTTCGCTGAGGTCGGGCGCAGCGAGGATCATCCCGCTAACGCGCTTCAGGATGTCGAGCGAGGGATACTCCGGATCGGCGGCGAGCGCTTTGGCGCGCTCGACGACTTCGGGACGAATCTCAGGCTGCGCGGCGAGCGCGGCCTTCAGATGTTCGACGTTTTCCGTGCTGAGCTGGTCCGGACGCTGCGTCAGCGGACGGGTCCCCGAGTGACCGGCAGGCGCGACAGGCGGCGTGGGGACCGCGCGGTCGGTGGATGTCGTAGAGTTGATCATTGGGTTTCGTATAACGAAACGGTCAGCCTCTGAGTTCGATTACAGGGAACGCCGTTGCAGATGTAGAACTTATCGGTAAAACAGCGTGCGACTTTAGCGTGGATTCGCGGAAGTCGCAGCTGGCTGCGGCACATAAACCGGCGGCAGCGTGGAGAATGTGGTGGCCGCGACGTAGCTGGCGAATTTCGCCGGAGATTGCAGCGTCGCCGGAGTGAGATCGGCCGGCACGCCGCGCGGATCGCTGGAGATGAAGTGACGACGGGCGCTGTTGGCCACGGCCGGATCGGACGCGGCAAACATGTTGTCAAAGGTCCACACCAGCCGCGTATCGCCGGTGATGGAGGCGAGCTTGGCGCGCACGCCGAGCACGAGCGGGCGGTAGGATTTGAAAGCGGTGAGATCGATGAACATCACGCCATCGGCACCGAAGTCGCGGCGCAGCGCCTCGACGAAATCGTGCGGCAGCGCGGCCGTGGAGGAGATCTCCGGCACGCGGTAGCGGTGAAGGCACTCTTCGCGCGATAGCACGACGATTTCGAACCGGTTTTGCTTCTGTAGTTCCGTGACGAACACGGGATCGAGCGCGCTGGTGCTCTCCGGGTTGGTGACGTTGCCGCCGTAGACCGGGAAAAGCACCACGCGGCGCATGTCGGCCGGGAGCGTCGGATCGCCGGCGAAATTGCGCGGCGTGTAGAAGGGCCCGACGCGCGCCGGATCGTGAACGGCCGGCGACGTGCAGCCGGAAAAGGAAAGCGCCGCGGCAGCGAGCGAGAGCGGCAAAGCGAAACGCGAAAAAGTCCGACGGGAAAGAGAGAGCGGTGACACGGCGGGACGGTTAGCTGTCGGAGCTCTTCTTCGCAAACATGTCGTTGATGGTCTTCTGCTGGCTCGACGCGGCGGACTGCGCGTCCTGCATCGCGAGAAAGGCCTTGGTGAGCAATTCGCGCTGCGCCTCGATGCGGCGATTCAGGGTCTCGATCTGCGACTCGATGCTCTTGTTCTGCGTGGTGAGCGTGTTCTGCTGCGTGGCGATGCCGCCGTTGGAGGAATTGAGCAGCTTGGTAAGATAACTGGAGAACTTCTGGGCGAAGCCGGTGCTCGCGTTGGTGAAGAATCCGTTGATGTCGTCGCTGTTGTTGCGGAGCGCTTCGTCGAGCTTCGCCTCGTCCTTGATCGTGATCCTCGAGGTGAGCGTCTCGATATCGATGCCGAGATCGTTGAAGCGCGAAATCGTGGAGCTCAGGCCGGGAATCGCATCGAAGGCCATGGCGCGGAGCTGGCGTCCCCAGGATTCGACTTCGCGATTCCCGCCGAGCGTGGCGGCAACCATGCTGCCATCGGGGCCCTTGGTGATCGAGGTCTCCGCCTCGATCAGTTCCTGGACGGCGTTGAACTTCTCGATGAAGTCCGTGATCGCGCTCTTGATGGTCTCGGTGTCGGAGCCGACGGTGATCGTCTGCGTGCCGGTCGAATCGACTTTCAGCGAGAGGCCGGTGACGCCGAGCAAGTCGGAGCTGAGCGTGTTGCTCGTGCTCTCGAGGGTGTCGCCGCCGTTGACGGTGAAGACTGCGTTCTTGCCGCGGTCGAGGGTCGAGCCGCCGGTGAGACCCATCGCATCGAGCAACCCGCCGGAAACTTCGTTGGCGCCGATGCCCGTGTCGCCGGTGGAGTTATTGGTCAGAACGAAGCGATCGGTGGAGGAATCGTAGCTCGCGGTGACGCCGGCGCTGGAGGTGTTGATCTTGTTGAGCACGCCGCGAAGCGTGTCGGTGTTCACATTGTAGCTGATCTCGACGCCGTTGATGGAGAACTTGCCGTTGCCGTCCTCATCGGCCGCGAGAGAACCGGCGAGTCCGGACTGCCCGAGCGTGGCGGAGAGCGAGACGGCGCCGAGCTTGGCGGAGCTGGTGACCGAGGTGGTGCCGTTATTTTTCAGCCGCATTGCGGTGAGAAAATTGCTCGTGTCGTTGACGGCGCCGAGCTCGATGGCGCTCGTGTCGTTCTCGTCGGTGTTGGCGAGGGTGATTTTGTCGGACGCAGCGTTGTAGCTCGCGGTGACCTTGCCGTTGGTGGCGGTGGAAATTTTCGCGAACACATCGTCGAGCGTATCGGTGAGCTCGACGGTCACGGCCTGACCGTTGACGGTGAATTTGCCGGCGGTGATCGCGGTGGACGTGTTGGCCGTCGCGAGCGTAACCGCGGACGTGTCGCCATCCGGAGCGAGCTTCGCCGAGACGCCGCTCTCGCCGAGGCGGCGCGAGGTGGTGGCGAGCTGCGAAACGGAAAACGTGAACGAACCCGAGGTGGCGCCGAAGCTCGCCGAGGGCGTCCACGTGGAACCGACGGTGCTCGAGGTGGCGACGCGGGTCTTAAAGAGAGTCGAGGAGCGCAGCGAGATTGCGGACACCTGGAGATCCGTCAGGTAGCTGCGAATGGCATTCAGGCTGGCGAGCTTGTCGTTGTTCTTCGCCTGCTCGGTCTGAAGGCGCGCGATCGGCGTCTTCTCGATGGTGATGAGTTGATCCACCACGGACTGCCAGTCGAAGGAGTTTGAGATCAGACCTGTTACAGAGATGCCAGCCATGGGGACAAAGGATGCAATAAATCAACAGGGGGTATCGGCTCGTTCCGCTCGTAACTTAAGCGAAACAAACTTTTCCAGAATTTCGCTAAATTGAGCTTGCCCCTCGTCGATAAATGCCGGCGTCGGAACAAAAGTTTCGACCGGCGCGATCCGGAGCCGACCACCCGGATACGACTGCGACACGGACGTCGCGCTTAGAATCAAGGAAGATACCATGTCTGTTGTCATCAACACCAACTTCGCTGCGACCGTCGCCGCGAACAACCTCGCCGCCTCCAACGCCATGTTGCAGAAAAGCCTGAACCGGCTTTCCAGCGGCTCGAAGATCGTCACCCCCGCCGACGACGCCGGCGGTCTCGCAGTGTCCATGAAGCTGTCGGCCGCGGCCGTCCGCCAAGGGGCCGTCTCGGTCAACATCGGCAACGCCACCTCCTACCTGCAAACGCAGGACGGTGTGCTCAAAGTCGCCGCCAAGGTCCTCGATCGCATGGGCGAACTGAAGACCCTCTACGCGGATCCGACGAAGAACGCCGACGACCTCGCCAACTACGACGCGGAATTCGTCGAGTTGCAGTCTCAGCTCACGGCGCTCACGGACGAGAAGTTCAACGGTGTTCAGCTCTTCGGTTCCACCGACCTAAAGGTCAGCGTCACCGATGATGCCAGCTCCTCCTCCGCCGTGACCATCAAGGGTCGCGACCTGGCGAACTCCGCCTCCGGTATTGGCGCCCTCACCGCCTCCGGTGTGACGACGCTGAGCGGCATCGAGCTCGAGGACATCACCGACGCGATCCAGAACGTGGCCACCATGCGCGCCGAAAACGGCGCCGAGCAGAGCCGCCTCGGATTTGCTGGCGAGCTCCTGACGGTCAACAAAGCCAATCTCGAAGCCGCCGCGAGTCGCATCACCGATGTGGACGTCGCCAAGGAATCGACCCAGTTGGCTCGCTGGAACGTCCTCGTCCAATCCGGCACTGCGATGCTCTCGCAGGCCAACCAGAGCGCGCAGACCGCGCTCAAGCTGCTCCAGTAAGGAAGCAGTTAGCCCACCTCCTCACCGCGCGGCCGGAGTAGTGACCCGGCCCGCGGCAGAGATTCTCACGCGGTTGTCTGAATCTGTGGGGCCTCGGGTTTCCTGATCCTTTCCCTCCCTTTGCGCACCCCATGCGCACCTACTTTGAAGTGCATGCTTCGAACGGCGAGGCCAACGCCGACTATCTAGGCCCGCGGCAACTGCGGAAGTTGCACAAGATCAAGGATAGACCATGTCAGTCGTGATTAATACCAACTACGCCGCGACCATCGCGGCGAACAACCTCGCCGCCTCCAACGCCTCGTTGCAGCGGAGCCTTAACCGGCTCTCCAGCGGCTCGAAAATCGTCAGCCCCTCCGATGACGCGGGCGGTCTGGCTGTGTCGATGAAGCTGTCCGCCGCCGCCGTCCGCCAGGGCGCCGTCGCGAGCAACATCGGCAACGCCACGTCCTACCTGCAGACTCAGGACGGTGCCTTGAAAGTCTCGGCCAAGATCCTCGACCGCATGAGCGAGCTCAAGACGCTCTACGCGGATCCGACGAAGAACGAGGATGACCTCGCGAACTACGACTCGGAATTCACCGCGTTGCAGTCGCAGCTCACCTCGATCACCAGCGAGAAGTTCAACGGTGTGGCTCTCTTCGGTTCCGGTGACCTCACGGTCAACGTGACGGAAGACGCCAGCTCCTCCTCGGCCGTGACCATCAAAGGTCGCGACCTGGCGGACTCCAGCACCGGTATCGGCGCGCTGACCTCTTCGAGCGTGACGACGCTGAGCGGCATCGAGCTCGAGGACATCACCGACGCAATCCAGAACGTGGCCACGATGCGCGCCCAAAACGGCGCGGAACAAAGCCGCCTCGGATTCGCCGGAGAGCTCCTCACGGTCAACAAGGCCAACCTCGAGGCCGCCTCGAGCCGCATCACCGATGTCGACGTCGCGACCGAATCGACCCAGCTCGCCCGCTGGAACGTTCTGGTCTCGTCCGGCACCGCGATGCTCTCGCAGGCCAATCAGAGCGCCCAGACCGCGCTCCGGTTGCTCCAGTAAACTGATGACACAACAGGGATCTTCCTGATTCGCCCTCCTGGCCGCCGGTAAAACGGCGGCCAGGCTAAGGCGGGCGGGAAACCAAGCTCCCCTGCGAAGGCCCTCGGTTAATGGAGAGCGTCAGAGACAGGCGTCAGGTTTCAGTTGGTTTAGTATAAGCCATGCAGTCGTGATTGCCTGCACAATGCTCAGGCCCCGGCCTCACCGCCGGGGCCTTCGCGTTTTTGGAAATCACGAACCGGCCACAAAGTGCACAGAGCTCGGACACGGAGTGCACAGAGTCCCGTCCTCCTTCGTGCGTCCCCACCCCACCCACACCACTCATTCTCCTAATCGTTCTCGTTCTCTTTCTCCCCGTCCGCCGCCGCCCCTCTTCCGCCCCTCCGCGATAAATCCCGCCTTACAATCCTTCGAAATTCCGCGCGCCCCACTCCACCATGCGCGCGCGCATCTCCGGCGCCGTTGCAGGCAAATCTCCGCTCAGCGCGCGACGCACCGCGTCCTCGATCTTTTCGGCGAACTGCGGATCGGCATACGGGATCGGCGGCGGCATGCCCACGAGTTCGCAGATGCCTTCCACTTTCGAGGTGTTGCTGGGGAAAACCACAAACGGAGTGCCGAGCGCCATCGCCGCGATCGAGTGATGAAAACGGCCCGACACGAGACACGCACTCGTTCGGATCGCTTCGACCCAACTCTCCATCGATCTCGCCTCATGCCACTGCATCGTCGGCACGCGCGCGAGAAACGCTTCGTAGCAACGTCGGTCGCCTTTGTCGGGCTGCCCTTTCGCTCCGGCGAGAAACACGATCTCACGTCGCGCCTCGATTGCCGGTCGCAACGCCTGCGCCACCGCCTCAGCCGCGCCCGCTTTTTCGGAGAGCGACACTCCACCCGAAACCACCACCGGACCTGACGGTGAAGTGCCCGGGCGAAAATCATGCCGCTGCAAAAACCGCGGCAGACAATCGAAGCTCTGCACGTGCGACACTCCGAGCCGTCTCAGAATCCGACACGAGATCGGATCCCGCGCCACGATGGCGGTGAGCTTCGACGCCACGGTTTGGTAGAGAAGATCCGCCGTCGCATCCGGCACATCGTGATCCGCCGGGAAGAACGAGTGGTTAATCAAATGAACCGGTTTCCGATACACCGTCGCCGCCAGAAACATCAGGTAGAGCAGATTTCGGGGCGCTTCGTTCTCGCGTCCATGCAACGTGCCCTCGCCGTTCACCACAACGACGTCCGTCTCCTTTAACGCGTGGTGCAGCGCACGATTTCTTTTGAGAAAACGCTCTCGAAATTCCTCCGATTGGAACTCCGCCAAATTCGCCGGCACCGGCCGACACGAGCGACTATAACGCACCGAAAGCCACGTCACCGAATAGCCCCGCTCCACGAGCGAGAGATAAATCTCCGTCGACGTGCCGTAGCAGCCCCAGTGGTAGACATTACCGGTGAAGTTCAGAAGGAGCGCCGTCTTTCGCGTGATGGGGAGCATGGCTGGCCAACCATCGGTTGCCCAAACCCCGCCAAAGTTCCCCCTCCGTGCACACTCAGTCCCGACCCAGTCCGCACCATGCTGCGACTCCCTCCAAGGTGGAGCCCGGCGTCCCCGCCGGGCTGCCTCGGATTCAGACCTCAAAAAAACGCGGCCGCTCTTTCTCTTACTCTTACTCTTTCTCGTTCTCTCGGCCGAGCGCCGCGAAAACACGAGCCACTACGCGGTTTGATTCCGCGCGTAGCTCTGCGCCATCGCCTCGACCACCACGGTCCCAACCGTTTCGTGACGGTTGAAATAATCGTAGATCCGGCGGCGCTCCTCGACGCTCATCGCCAGCGCGCGATCGCACGCTTCGCCGAGCGCGGCGAGATTCGCGTGCGGATAACGCACGATCGCCTGCGCGTCGTGCAGCTCCTGCAGCCGGCCGCCGCTCGCCGAATCCTCGCTTACCGGCACCAGCCCGAGACACCCCGACCAAAACGGCCGGTCCGTGTGCGTCTTCGCCATCGCCGGCGTCGTGAACTTCCGACCCTCGGGACAAAAGCCCACTTTGTAGCGACTCAACGCATCGCGATCCGCGACGTCCACCGAGTGATCGTGAAACGGCACGAAGCGATCCTTGTATCGCTTTTTCAAATACTCGATCTGCCGCAACCGATGCGGCGTAAGGCCGAGCTGCGAGCCGAGAAACACGATCTTTTCCTCCGGCTCCTCGCGGAACGGCACGGCAAACGGCACGACATTGGCGACCCAGCTGCGATGAATCGTCAGACATTCCGGCTTCAGCCGCGCCGCGCCGCGCGGATCGAGCGGCGCCTCGTCGTGGATGAGCACATCGAGATACGGAGCGATTTCCGAAAAACACGGCATGAACCGGCTGGCTTCGTCGAACGCATAGAACAGCAGCTTCACGCGCATCCGCGAGAGCAGGGAAAACACCTTGCCCGCGTTCGCGCCGAGCGACTGCGGCTGATGCCCCATGAAAATCAGCCAGCGCTCCTCGCCGGCCTCGCGCGGCCGCTCATTGAGCTCGATCAATCCGCGCGGACCGGAAACCCACGCCGGCAGAAACTCGAAGGCGTCGTGCTGCATGGCCGCGAAGCACCGCGTGTTTTCGCCATACCAGTCACAATCGAGCCGCGCCTTCCGCATGAGCGCCTGGTCCTTCGGATTCGTGACAAACGGCGCCAGCTCCATCGTCCGCACCCGCGCCACATACGCACCCGCCTCCTCCAGCGCCTCCGCCCACGTATTGAAATAACAAATACGCACCTTGTGTGGTTTCTCCGCGGAATGGGCCGGAGAGGAACCGGTGTGCGATCGATCTGTGGATGCAGCGGTCATGAATCAACGAAGAGATCCATCGTCGCCCGGGACTTCACGCTTCGCATGCAGATCGAGCCAGAACGAGTATCCGGCGCCGAACCAAAACGGCGTCTTCCGCTGCTGTTCGCGCAGTTGCGCGTAGTGGTGGTGCACTTGCCTGATTTCATCGGCCGCAAGCCAGCGGCCCAGCGTGTCCTCCCCAAACGCGCCCGACGCACCCTCGGGAAAAGCCCAGCTCCCGAACTGCCGCAATCGCTTCGACACCCCCGCTTCGAGCGCCACTTGCTCGGGCGCGGGCGGGAGCTGCAACGGGAGAAAATGATACTGGCTGATGCACTTGAAGCCGCGGTAGCCGAGCGCCGTGAGCTGCGCGACGAAGCGATCCAGATTGCCCAGCTCCACCGACAAATAAGCCGGGAGGTCCGAGGCATCTTTCAGCGCCTCAAGGCAGAGGTAGTCGTGGCCTTCGATGTCGATTTTCAGGAAGTGCGGGATACCAAAATGGGCGAGCACCCACCGGAAAGTCTGACACGGAATCTGGATACTGTGGTGCGGCAGACCGTCGCGGGCGGCGATCGTGCGATCGAAGGAATTCCACGCCCGTTTCTTTTCGCAGATCCAGAAGTCGAGCACGCCCGGCTGGGCCGCGATGCCGAGGTTCACAATCTGGAGCCGACCGGCGCGAATCTCTTTTTCGAATCGCGTGGCCGCGACCTTGCAGAGATCCGGATCCGCCTCGACGGCCACGACGCGAAAGCCGCGATGGAGATAATAGGCGGTGTCGTCGCCGTTGTTCATGCCGACGTCGTAGACCAGGTCCGCCTGCATCCGGTCGGTGGGACGAAACTCGTCGAACCACGTGTCGGTCCGCGCGCTCGCGTCGTGCGCCTGCAAGGCGAGCAGATTCGCCGAAGCGCACGCGTTCGCCGGATCGATCCGCAAGACCGTCTCGAGACACGCCTGCATTCCCGCCCAATCACCCAAACGGAAAAACGCACGGCCCAAGCCAAGCAACACGCCCACCTGATCCGCGTAACGCCCCACGAGGCCACGGTAGAGATTGGCTGCTTCGCGAAAACGGCCGACTTCGAGCAATGCATCCGCTCGCTCTTTCAGAGAACGAGAAACAGCGGAAGCGGAGCGGGGCGTCGCACACACGGCATTCATCTGGTTTTCCTCCTTCGTTCGCTACGAAATCGTAGCCTCCAGAGCGCTGGCGGGACGCGACACGTTCACGTTCGCCACTCGCGCAGACTCGACATGCAGCATCGCTTCGTAATGAGCAAACCGAGCATCGTCGGGCCACAGTGCCGCGGCCGGGGCAAGATGCGCCGATGCCTTTCCTGTGTCGCCCATGCGCAGATACGCTTCGCCGCAAGCGAACCAAAAATCCGCGTTGTCGCGCTCGAGCTCGATGCACCGGGCAAACTGTTCCGCCGCGCGCGAGAACTCTGCGTCCCGTCGATACGCGTAGCCCAAGGCGAAGCGAAAATCGCTGCGCTGCGGATCGGCGGCGACCGCGGTCTCGAGGTAGGCTTTTTCTTTTTGCCACAGTTCGTTGCGCGACTCGGGCCGCGTCTCGCGCTCGGCCAGTCGCGCGACCGCAATCGCAGAAATGAAGTGCGGCTCAGCGAGCGTGGGATTCGTGCGCAGCGCCAGATTCGCGTAGTGCTGCGCCGCGGCGAAATCCAGCGACTCGGTGGCTTTCCACGCGATCGCCAGGTAACGCCGCGAAATCCACGGCCACGGCGTCGTTTGCGCGCTCCATTCGAGCAGCGCGACGCGCGGGTTGTCGGGCTGCGCCCGGCGTGCATTCGCGAGCGTCTTTTGAAACAGCGATTCGTTCTTCGCTTCGAGCGCGAGCTCCGCGAGCACGAGGTAGCCGTCGGATTGCCGCGGATTCTGCGTCACTGCGTTCTTCGCTCGCACGAGCGCGCCTTGGAGATCGCCCGCGTCCAGATATTTCCGTGCTTCGTTCGCCAGTTCGTCGGCCGGCGCGGTCGATTTTTTGCCGGGAACGAAAAGCGCGAGCGACGCCTGCCGCGGTGCGAGTCCCAGAGAAGCCATGCGGGGTTGCAACGTGCCGAGGTCCGACGTTGTCGCATCCCAGCACCACAAGCGCCGGGCGGGAATCGCCTGCGCCGTTTTTGTCGCAAGCGTCTTCGCGTTCAAAATGGCGAAATCGGGTCCGCTCTGCCCGGGCGCATCGAGCGCCACCACGCGCACGCGCGGCAACGAGGCACCCAGCGTTTCCCATTTCGTGCGTTGCGCTTCGTCGACCGCGACCACGACATGTTCCTGCTGACGATGCAGCTCGTTGATCACATCGTAGGCCGCCAGCGTGCCGTCGAGCTCGGCCGCGCCGTGAAACGCGATCGTCGTGGACAGTTTCGCCGGAGTGGCGAACACGTCCTGCTCTTTTCCGGAAAAAACGAGTTCCGTAAACGCGGCCTGCCGCCGCTCCTCGCTGAAATGCGTTTCGAACCAGCGACGCCCGGCCTCGCCGATCGCCCGTGCCTCGTCGGGATGCTCCAGATAGTGCCGCGCTTTTTCGACGAGATCCTGCGCGTTGTCGTAGGATATTTTTTCGACGCCTTCGCGGAGCAGTTCGTCCAGGCCCGATTCGGGCGCAAGCCGGTCGGTGAGCAGCATCGCGCCGCCCGCGATCGTCTCGAAGACGCGGAGATTCAGGTCACCGTTCATCGACGCGTTCAGTCCGATGAGCGATTCCCCGTAGTGCGCCAACACCTCGGGCTGTCGCACCTCTTTCCACGCGAGCGGCAGCTTGGCGGCGATCAGCGCCGCGAATAGACGCTGGCGACGGAAGTGATAGCCGGCTTTTCCGACCAGAGCTAGTTGCGCGTGCCGCGTGTCCCGCAATGCCGCGCGTGCCCGTTCGTCGCCATGCGCAAACGTGAGGCCGGGAATCCAGTGCACGTTGCGAACGCCGGCCGCCCGATAAAATGGGATGTGGTGCCGGTCATACAACACAACGACGCGATCGAAGGGCTCGCTGGCCGCGTAGCGCACCATCTCGGAAAGCGCCCGATCGCCCCAATGCGAATCTGCGGCGAACAACACGACCGGACAGCCAAACGCGCGGATGTTTCTCGGCTTGATGCCGACGCCACAATCCACGTGACACACGACCACATCGGGCTGCTGGTCGTCGGGCAGCGCGCGTGCGATCTCGGCGAGATCGAAAGCACCGTAAGGCGTCGATTTCGAGATCCAGCGTCCGTCGATCTGCCGGCTCACGAAAAACGGTCCGGCATTGATCTGCTCCGCCGCAAGACGCGGCGGCGCCATGTGGTGCGGCGGCTGGCAACTGAGGAAAAGAACTCGCACGGGAAACGAGGTAAAAAGTCTTCTGGTGTCGGTTCTCGCTACCAAGCCGAACGCTCAGGCGGCCTGCGTTGCGCTCGCTTTCGCCAATCGCGCGAGCTGCGTCAGACA
>Ga0207415_1001581_pt1 | contig 11308 bp, 11 predicted proteins | sample Passage237A_FD_187369 | JGI IMG/M metagenome (GOLD analysis project Ga0207415, IMG submission 187369) | Cellulose adapted compost microbial communities from Newby Island Compost Facility, Milpitas, CA, USA - Passage2 37A (SPAdes) (version 3) ...
ACGAGAAGCAGGCGCGCTTCATCTCCGAGTATGGGGTGACGCCCTATGACGCGATGGTTCTGACGCTGGAGCGCGAGACGGCGGACTACTACGAGGCCTGCGTGAAGGCCGGTGGTGGCAAGCGCGACGGCAAGGCGGTCGCCAACCTCATCAACGGCGACATCGCCGCCTATGCCAACTCGCAAGGCCTGAGCGTCTATGAGACGCACCTCAAGCCCGAGCAGGTGGCGGGCATTGTCGACCTGATCGCGGCGGGCACGATTTCGTCCAAGGGCGGCAAGGACCTGCTGCAGATCCTGATTGCCGAGGAGCCCGAGGGAGACCCGGCCGAGATCGTCGAGCGCCGCGGCATGAAGCAGGTGACCGACCTGGGCGCCATCGAGAAGGTGGTGGACGAAATCATCGGCGCGAACCCCGACAAGGTGGAGCAGGTCAAGGCCAAGCCGACCATGCTCGGCTGGTTCGTCGGCCAGGCGATGAAGGCCTCGGGCGGCAAGGCCAACCCGCAGGCGCTCAACGAGCTGCTGAAGAAGAAGCTGGGGATCGAGTAAGGCGAACCTGCATGACCAGCAAGCAGACATCGTCCACGCCGGAGGAGGGGCCCGTGCACGACTTCGGCGCGGTCGGCGCCGTGCTCCGCGCCCTGATGATCATTCCCGTCGTGGCGCTTTCGATCGCCGCCGCGGGGCTGCTGATCTACGGTGCCTTCGAGACGTGGCACCTGCTCGACGCGCTGTTCGGCGCGCACAAGTCGACCCATGACGAGGCTATCCTGCTCGCCATCGAGATCATCGACCTGTTCCTGCTCGCCGTCGTCGTGCAGGTGGTGAGCCTCGGTATCTATCAGCTCTATTTCCGGCAGGACCTGCATCTGCCGCGCTGGCTGAAGATCGTGACGCTGGATGACCTGAAGTCCAAGCTCGTCGGCGTCGTGGTGACCGTGCTGGCGGTGTTCTTCCTCGGCCGCGTGGTGACCTGGCAGAGCGGCCCCGACGTACTCTATCTGGGTGGCGGCGTCGCCGTGGTGATCGTGGCGCTCACCTGGTTCCTGTCGAAGATCGACGCCCACGAGGAATAGCGCCGCCCGCGAATGGCCACGTACGGGCCATGGTTCGGTCATCGGGAACGCGAAATGCTGCGGTCCGTTGGGCCCCTGATATCCACTCAGGAGGCCGCCTGATGCCCGCTCTCAACCGTGTTCTGTTCAATGTACTCTGCAAGGACCTCTCGGGTTCGGTTGCCTTCTACCGGCAGCTGCTCGACCTGGAGACGACCTATGAGAGCGACTGGTTCGTGACCCTGAGCCCCAAGGGGCAGCCGCATATCGAGATCGGGCTCATCGACCAGGTGAGCCAGTTCACGCCGCGCCATGCCTGGGGCATGCACGAGGGGACGTACCTGACCTTCGTGGTCGACGATGTGTATGACGTGCTGGATCGGGCGAGGGCGCTGGGCGCCGAGGTCGTGGCCGAGCCGGTGGCGCTCGACTATGGCCAGACGCGCGGCCTGATCCGCGACCTCAACGGCATGGTGCTCGACATTTCCACGCCCACGGCCGACCTGCAGCTGCGCGAGGATGTGGTGCTGCAGCCGGACGAGGGGGAGGAGAGCGGTAAAGCTGAGCGGCCTGAGACCGCCCCGAACTGGGCCGATTTCCACCCCGAACGGGCGCACTGATCAGGCAGGCGCCCGGCGCAGGCCCTTCACCAGCCGGCCGTCGATGAAGACGAGGCCCAGGAAAATCACCAGGATGCCCAGCATGTGGGTGAGTTCGAAGCGCTCGTGCAGCACAAGCACCCCGAGTAGGATCGCCGAGATCGGGGTGATGAAGGTGTTGAGCGACAGGTTGGTCGGCCCGACGCGCGGCAGCAGCCAATAGACCAGAAGGAAGCTGAAGCTGGTCGAGAACACCGAAATGCCGAACAGCGACGCCCAGGTTTCGGGCAGCGTGATGACGGGCACGCCGGAAAAGACCAGCGCCAGCGGGATCGAGACCAGCGCCGCGCCGGTAAGCGAGGACGACGCCACGGCGTAGGGCTCGATCATGGCGAAGCGTCGGGCGTAGTTGAGCGTGAGCGCGTAGCAGCAGGTGGCGCCGAGCGCGGCGAGGAGGCCGAGCACCTGCGCGCTGGCGCCTTGATCGAACGAGGGCAGGGCGAGGATCACCGCCCCGGCAAAACCGATCAGCACGCCCGCGACCTTGTTCCATGTCGCCCGTTCGCCACCCGGCCACAGCTGCGAGACAATGACGGTGGTCATCGGCGTCATGCCGTTGATGACGCCGACGATGGAGCTCGCGACGGTCTCCTCGGCATAGGGGAAGAGCGCGAAGGGGATGGCGTAGTTGAGGATGCCGAGGACGAGCAGTTGCGGATAGAGCCGCCAGTCGGTCGGCAATTTCTTGCGTGTGGCGAAGAACACCACCCAGCAGATGGCGGCGCCGATCGTGACGCGGCCCGCCGCCACCCAGAGCGGGCTGATCTCGCGGATCAGGATGGCGTTGAACAGGAACGAACAGCCCCAGACGGCGCCGAGCAGGACGATCAGGGCCCAGTATTGCGGTTTCATGTGTGTGGTATCCTGATACGTCAGACTTCGATGCTGAAGCCCGGCTCGATGTCGGTGGCCTGCCCGCGCAGACCCCAGTTCTGGCGCGGCACGTCGTGAACCACCTTGAGGTCAGCGGGCGCAAGGCCGAAGGCGGCAGTCTCGATACGGGTGGAGGGCATGGGTGACTCCGGTGCGGGCGCGGAATGTGCCGCAGCCGCGCCATCGGGTCGAACCGATTTTGACGATGGCAGCCATCGATTCCGGTGATGGGATTGTCGTCTGTCAAGATTTATGTAACGACTTACATAAGTTCTGGAGGGATGACCATGGAATACGTGGCCGGACTTGGACTGGTGGCGATGGGCAGCCGGTTGAGAGCGCTCAGCGACCGTTTCTACGATCTGGCGGATGAGCTTTACCGGGCCGAGGGCTCGCCGCTGCAATCGCGCTGGCTCGCAGTGTTCCGGCTGCTGCATGACCGCGGTCCGCGTACCATCGGCGAAATCGCCGAGGCCATCGGGCAGACTCATTCGGCAGTGAGCCAGCAGGCAAAAAAGCTGACCGCCGATGGCTGGCTGGAGGTGGTGGGCAGCCACGACCGGCGGCAGCGGCGGCTGGCGCTGTCGCCCAAGGCGGAGGCAGCATTGCGCGAGGCGCGCCCGATCTGGCGGGCGCTGCAGGAGGAACTGACGGCGCGCTCGGCTGCTTGCGGAATCGACGTGCTGGCGACGCTGGATCTGCTGTCGGGGCTGCCGGGAGCGGAGATTACCGATGCGGTTCTGAGGCGGACGCGGGAGCTGCGGGCCGATGCGGTGGAAGTGGTGCCCTACAGCCCGGAGCTCAAGGCGGATTTCTACCGGCTGAATGCCGACTGGCTCGAACGCTACTTCCACATCGAGGAGGTCGATCACCGGGTGTTGTCGGACCCGGAGGGCTCGATCCTCGCCGGTGGCGGCCGCATCTTCTTTGTGGCACGAGCCGGGCTTCAGTGCGCGGATGCTGAAGGAGCATCTGAGCCAGAGCCACGACCGGGCCTCGCGGCGCAGCGAGACGGTGGCGCGGCATGTCGAGTGGATCGCGCGCGAGGTGCTGGGACCAGCGCCGGCGCGGGTGCTCGATCTCGGCTGCGGGCCGGGGCTCTACCTGCAGGCACTGGCAGCGCGGGGGTATGAATGCCGCGGGATCGATTTCTCGCCGGCGTCGGTTGCCTATGCGTGGGCTCAGGCGGGGGAGGCGGGGCTCGCAATCGACTATGTTGAAGCGGACCTGCAGGCTGCGGAGTTTGGGCCGGATGGCTCGTTCGACGCGGTGATGCAGATCTTCGGCGAACTCAACGTGTTTGAGCCCTCGGCGGCGCGCAGCATTGTCGGCAAGGCCTTCACGGCGCTGAAACCGGGCGGGCGGCTGCTGGTCGAAGTGGCGGTCGAGGAGGCGGTGCGGCGGATGGGGGCCGAGCCGCCGGTCTGGTGGTCGGCGCGCGAGGGACTGTTCGGCGACCGGCCGCACCTGGTGCTGACCGAGTCGTTCTGGGACGAAGCGCGGAAGGCAGCGACCATGCGCTACTACTGCGTCGACGCAGTGACCGCCGAGGTGACGCGCTGGGCTAACTCGCAGCAGGCTTACTCGGAGGCCGAGTATCGGGCGCTGCTCGAGGGCTGCGGTTTTGCCGACGTGCGGGTGTTTCCGGCGCTCGCGTCCGACGAGCCCGGTGACTATTGCGCCATCGTGGCGCGTAAGCCCTAGGGGTAGGTGGCCTCGCCCCGGGCGACCATGGCGAGAGCTTCGGGGTAGATGCGGTGTTCCTCGACGAGGACGCGCTCGGCCAGGGTTTCGGGCGTGTCGTCGGGGAGGACGGGGACGCGGGCCTGGAGGATGGTGGGGCCTTCGTCCATGCCTGGCGTGACGAAGTGCACGGTGCAGCCGTGTTCTTTCACGCCGTCCCTGAGCGCCTGTTCGTGGGTGTGGAGTCCCTTGTGTAGCGGCAGCAGCGAGGGGTGGATGTTGATGAGCTTGCCCGCCCACTTGTTGGTGAACTCGGGCGTCAGCATGCGCATGAAACCGGCGAGCGCGATGATGTCCGGCCGCCACAGCTTCAGCACATCGTCGATGGCGAGTTCGAAGCCGATGCGGCTGGGGTAATCCTTGTGCCAGCGCCAGGCGGTGGGAATGCCATAGGTGGCGGCGGTAGCGAGGCCGGGTGCATCGGGCCGGCTGGCGAGGACACCGACGATCTGCGCCGGATAGTCGGGAGCGCGCGCGGCCTCGATGAGCGCGGTCATGTTGGAGCCGCGGCCGGAGATCAGGATGGCGACGCGCTTCTTGCTCACAGTGCCAGCGCGCCCGTGAAGGTGACGGGCTCGCCCGTGCGCTCGGTGAGCTTGCCGACAATGGCGGCGGTCTCGCCGGCGTCGGTGAGGTGGGCGACGAGGCGCTCCGCGTCCTCGGCGGCGACGGCGCACAGCATGCCGACGCCACAGTTGAAGGTGCGCAGCATTTCGCGCTGGCCGAGGCCGCCGACGCGGGCCAGCCAGCCGAAGACCTTCGGCACGGTTACCTTGTCGAGGTCGATATCGGCAGCGAGCGCCTCGGGGAGGACGCGCGGGATGTTGTCAATGAAACCGCCCCCGGTGATGTGGGCGAGGGCCTTGATGCCGATGCCGGCCTTGAGGGCGGAGAGCAGGGGCTTGACGTAGATGCGGGTGGGCGTCAGCAGCGCATCGGAGAGAGCGACGCCCGGCTGGAACGGTGCTTCGAGATACCAGTCGATGCCGGAGATTTCGACGATCTTGCGCACCAGCGAGTAGCCGTTGGAGTGGACGCCCGACGAGGCGATGGCGACGAGCGCGTCGCCGGCGGCGACATCGGCACGGGGGAGCAGCGTGCCCCGTTCGGCAGCGCCGACGGCGAAGCCCGCGAGGTCGTAGTCCTTGCCCGGATACATGCCCGGCATCTCGGCGGTCTCGCCGCCGATGAGGGCACAGCCGGCGATGCGACAGCCTTCGGCAATGCCGTCGACGATGGCGGCGCCGGCCGTGACGTCGAGCTTTCCGGTGGCGAAATAGTCGAGGAAGAACAGGGGCTCGGCGCCCTGCACGATGATGTCGTTGACGCACATCGCCACCAAGTCCTGGCCGATGGTGCGGTGATTGCCTGTGTCGATGGCGATCTTGAGTTTGGTGCCGACGCCGTCATTGGCGGCAACCAGGATCGGGTCGGTAAAGCCGGCCGCCTTGAGGTCGAACAGGCCGCCGAAACCGCCGATTTCCGCATCCGCACCCGGGCGGCGGGTGGACCGCACGGCGGGCTTGATGACCTCCACAAGGGCGTTGCCGGCGTCTATATCAACGCCGGCCTGCTTGTATGACAGGCCGTTTGATGGCAGATTTTGCGCGTCGGACATAGGGTTAGCCGGGTTTCCTTCGGGGACCACTCAACAGGGTCTATTCGACTGTCGGAACTCTGCGGCGCTGATAGCCGCTCCACCTCACTCGCGCAAGCATGGCACGGTCGATGAGCCTTAGAAACCAGGTGCTGATTTGGGCGGGGATCAGCCTTCTTGCGATCCTGCTGCTCTGGGTCTTTCGGTCAATTCTCCTGCCTTTCGTTATCGGGCTCGCTCTCGCCTACCTGCTGAACCCGGCAGTCAACTGGCTGCAGCGCATTCATATCAGCCGGCCGTGGGCGGCGATGATCCTGCTGACGCTGGTGATCGCCCTGATCCTCGGGCTGTTCCTCGCACTGGTGCCGCTGGTGCTGCAGCAGATTCTCGATCTCGCGGGACGCCTGCCGGGCTATATTGCCGATATCCAGGGGCTGGTGCAGCAATGGGCGCCACAGTTCAACGAGTGGCTGGGGCCCGAGCGGGCGCAGCAGCTCGAAGGCAGCCTGACCGATCTCATCGGCCGCGGCGTCGAGTTCGTCGGCGGGCTGACCGCAAGCCTCGCGGCAAGCGGCCTTACCGTGATCAACACCATCGCCGTGCTGTTCATCGCGCCGGTGGTTGCATTCTACATGCTCGTCGACTGGGAGGGCATGGTGCGCAAGGTCGATGACCTGCTGCCGCGCCAGTACCAGAACGAGATTCGCGGCGTGTTGGGCGAGATCGACCAGGCCATGGCCGGCGTGATCCGCGGGCAGGGCGGCGTGATCCTCGTGCTCTGCGTCTATTATTCGACGGCGCTGACGGTGACGGGCCTCAACTTCGGACTCGCCATCGGGCTGATCGGCGGGCTTCTGAGCTTCGTGCCCTATGTAGGGTTCCTGACCGGCTTCGCGCTTTCGATGACGGTGGCGCTCGTGCAGTTCTGGCCCGACCAGTGGGTGTTCATCCTGATCGTGCTCGGCATCTATCTGATCGGCCAGTTCCTCGAGGCCAACATCCTCTATCCCAAGCTCGTTGGGCAGAGCATCAACATCAACCCGGTGTGGCTGATGTTCGCGCTGTTCGCCTTCGCCCTGCTGTTTGGCATCGTGGGGCTGCTGTTGGCGGTGCCGCTGGCGGCGATTTCGGGCGTGCTGGCGCGCTACCTGATCCACAAGTACCAGGCGTCGAGCCTTTATCTTGGTACCGATGACGGACTGGTGCTGACTGCGGCTCCGCCGGGTGGCGCCAGCCCCGACGCAGTGACGGTGGCGGCTGCCGAAGCGGCCTCCACCCCGGTGATCGACAAGCCCAGGACCCCGCCGCGCCGGCGGCGCACGACGGCAAAATGAGCGGTTTTTTCAATGGCGGCAGGCGCCCGGGCCAGCTGGCGCTGGACCTGGGCCACCGGGTTTCGCACGCCGAGGACGATTTCATCGTCGGCGACGGCAACCGGCTCGCCTACGGCCATGTGGTGACCTGGCCCGACTGGCCCGGGCCATTGACGCTGATCGAAGGGCAGGCGGGGGTCGGCAAATCGCATCTCGCCCGCATCTGGGCCGAGCGGGCCGGGGCGAAATATGCGGCGCCCGAGACGGCCGAGGAGCTATCGCGGCTCGGTGGCACCATGCCGCTGGTGGTAGAGGATGCCGACCGCGCAGGCTACGAGGAGGCGGCGCTGTTCCACCTCCTTAACCAGTCGATGCGAGACCGGCGCCCGCTGCTGCTCACGGCGCGCGAACCGGTTGCCAACTGGCCGTACGCGACCGATGATCTCAAGTCGCGGGCGCGGCTTGCGGCCCGTTTCGGCATGACGTTGAGCGACGACATCCAATTGTCACAGATGTTTGTGAAGCTGTTTCAGGACCGCCAGGTCGCTGTCGATCCCAAGACGATCGGCTACCTCGTGGCGCGCATGGAACGCTCGCCGGCCGAGGCGGTTGCCCTTGCCGAGATGATGGATCGCATGGCTCTCGAACGCGGCGTTGCCATTACCCGCAGCATCGCCGCCGAGGCGCTGGCACGGCGCAATGCGGCCAAGGACAGCGACCAGATGTCATTCGATCTGGCTCCCCTGGATGGCGACGATGATGAATGAGATGAGTGAACTCGCCGATCAGGGCGGCCTCGCTCCCGATGTGCAGGAGTTGCGGCACAGCCCGGCGCGCTTCGTTAACCGCGAGGTCAGCTGGCTGCAGTTCAACATGCGCGTGCTCGAGGAGGCGGGCAACACCAGCCACCCGCTGCTCGAGCGGCTGCGTTTCGTGTCGATCTCGGCCAACAACCTCGACGAGTTCTTCATGGTGCGTGTCGCCGGCCTCAAGGGCCAGCAGCGCGCCGGCATGACCAAGCTGAGCGCCGACGGGCTGACGCCGGCCGAGCAGCTCGAGGAGATCGCCAACCTCGCCCAGCACCTGCATCTGGAGCAGCAGGACCACTGGCAGCAGCTGCGCGAGGAACTTTTCGCGGCCAATGTGGTGATCCACGAGGCCGACGACCTGAGTCCCGAGCAGATCACCTACCTGCAGAAGCTGTTCCGCGAGGAAATCTTCCCGGTACTGACGCCGATCGCGGTCGATCCGGCGCATCCCTTCCCGTTCATTCCGAACCTCGGCTTCACGCTCGCCTTCGAGATGGTGCGGCCGGGAACGACGCAGACGCTCACCGCACTGGTGCGCGTGCCCTCGAACCTCGACCGCTTCGTGACGCTGCCCAAGGATCTGACGCTGGAAGCGCGGGTCGAGGTAGTGACCATCGACACGCTCATCAACCTCTTCATCTCCAAGATGTTCCCCGGCTACGAGGTGACCGGGGCAGGGTCGTTCCGCATCATCCGCGACACCGAGATCGAAATCGACGACGAGGCGGCGGACCTGGTGGTGGAGTTCGAATCCGCGCTGCGCCAGCGCCGGCGCGGGCAGGTGATCCGCCTCGAGATCGAAAAGCGGATGCCGCGGGCGCTGCGCCGGCACATTTCGGAGCGCCTCGGCGTTGCCGCGAGCGAAACCTTCGAGGTGGAAGGGTTCCTCGGGCTCGCCGACGCCAGCAAGATCTGCGACATCGACCGGCCGGACCTGAAGTTCCCGCCCTATCTGCCCCGCTATCCCGAGCGCATACGAGACTTTAGCGGCGACATCTTCGCCGCCGTGAAGGCCAAGGACCTGCTGGTGCACCATCCGTTCGAGAGCTTCGACGTGGTGGCGCAGTTCCTGATGCAGGCGGCGCGCGACCCCGACGTGGTGGCGATCAAGCAGACGCTCTACCGCACCTCGCGCGATAGTCCGATCGTCAAGGCCCTGGTGCAGGCAGCCGAGGCGGGGAAGTCGGTGACGGCGCTCGTCGAGCTCAAGGCACGCTTCGACGAGGAGGCCAATATCCGCTGGGCTCGCGACCTGGAACGGGCCGGGGCGCAGGTGGTTTTCGGTTTCATCGAGCTCAAGACGCACGCCAAGATGAGCCAGGTGGTGCGGCGCGAGAACGGCAAGCTGGTGAGCTACTGCCACCTGGGCACGGGCAACTACCACCCCATCACCGCCAAGATTTACACCGACCTCAGCTTCTTCACGGTCGATCCGGCGATCACGCGCGACGTGAGCCGGGTGTTCAACTTCATCACGGGGTATGCGCGGCCGACAGAGATGGAGGCGATCGCCTTCTCGCCGGTGACGTTGCGGCAGACGCTGATCGAGAACATCGCTCGCGAGGTGGCGTTCGCCAAGGAAGGCCGCCCGGCCAATATCTGGCTCAAGATGAATGCGCTGGTCGACCCCGACATCATCGACGCGCTTTACGATGCGAGCCAGCAGGGCGTGAAGATCGAGCTGATCGTGCGCGGCATCTGCTGCCTCAGGCCGGGCATACCGGGCTTCTCGGACAATATCCGGGTGAAGTCGGTGGTCGGGCGCTTCCTCGAGCACAGCCGCATCTTCTGCTTCGGCAACGGCGAAACGCTGCCCTCACGGCGGGCGCGGGTCTACCTCAGTTCGGCCGACATCATGCAGCGCAACCTCGACTGGCGGGTGGAGGTGATGGTTCCCATCCTCAACAAGACGGTGCATAAGCAGATTCTGGACCGGATGATGGTGACCTACCTGAAGGACAACCAGCAGAGCTGGGAGGTGTTGCCGGACGGCAGTTCGGACCGGGTGCGGCTCAAGGAGGGGGAGGAGCCGTTCAACGCGCACGATTACTTCATGACCAATGCGAGCCTGTCCGGACGCGGCAGCGCCTCGCAGCGGGACAGCGAGGATAGCGACGATTGAATGAATACTGGGGCGCCGAAGCCGACCCCACCGCGCAGGGCCGCATCAAGGGTGCGCGCCCGGTTGCGGTGCTCGATATCGGCTCGAACTCCGTACGTCTGGTCGTCTATGAGCGCCATGCGCGCTCGCTGACCCCGCTCTACAACGAAAAGTCCGCCTGCGCCCTCGGCCGCGGCCTCGCCCAGAGCGGCAAGATTGCCTACGAAAACATCGACCGCGCCCTGACCGCGATCCAGCGCTTTGCCCTGGTATGCAGACTGATGCGGGTGGGCACCACGCATGTGCTCGCCACCTCCGCGGTGCGCGAGGCCTCGAACTCCGCCGCCTTCGTCGATGCCGTCGAGCAGATCATGGGGGTGCCCGTGAAGGTGCTGAGCGGCGAGGAGGAAGCGCATTTCGCCGCGCTCGGCGCCATTTCGGGCATGCCCGACTTCTTCGGCGTGGTGGGCGACCTCGGCGGCGGCAGCCTCGAGCTCTCGGCGATCGCCCTGGGCCAGGACAAGGCTGGCGAAACGCACGAGCTCGGCGTCATCCGCATGCAGGACGATTCCGGCAACTCCCCGGCCAAGGCGCAGTCACTGGCGGCCAAACGGCTCAAAAAATCCCTGCTGCTGCACGGGCAGGGGGGGGCCTTCTGCGCCATCGGCGGCACCTGGCGTTCGCTCGCCAAGGTGCACCAGGTGCTGCGACAATACCCGCTGCACATGGTTCAGCACTACACGGTGAAGGCGCACGACATGCTCAAGCTGTGCGAGGACATCGTCGAGTCGGCGGCTGCCGGGAAGAGCTTTGCCGGCGCCGAGCATACGAGTTCGGGCCGTCGCGAACTCGTGCCCTATGGCGCCGCGGCGTTGATCGAGGTGCTGAAGGCGGGCAAGTTCGACACCGTGGTGTTCTCGGCCATGGGCGTGCGCGAGGGCTATCTCTACGGGCTGCTCGACGAGACGGAACGGGCGGTGGACCCGCTCATACAGCTCGCCACTGACGTTAACATCCTGCGCTCGCGCGCGCCGGCGCATGCCGACGACCTCATCGCCTTTACAGCGGGGTTCCTTGAGGCGCTTGGCCTGCCGGAGACGGAGGAGGAGGCGCGGCTCCGCAAGGTGGCGTGCTATCTTGCCGATATCGGCTGGGG
>Ga0207415_1001587_pt1 | contig 11279 bp, 17 predicted proteins | sample Passage237A_FD_187369 | JGI IMG/M metagenome (GOLD analysis project Ga0207415, IMG submission 187369) | Cellulose adapted compost microbial communities from Newby Island Compost Facility, Milpitas, CA, USA - Passage2 37A (SPAdes) (version 3) ...
CCGGGCGTTGGCTTTGCGCTTCCACCCGGACAAGGTTGCACATTTGGGGGAGGAACACCAAAAAAACGCCAAAGAGCAATTCCAGAAAATCCAGCAGGCTTATGAAAAAATAAAATTGGAGAGGGGCCTCGTTTGAAGTCAATTGTCCGAAAGCACTACGAATTCATAAAAATTTCTGTCCAAAAAAGGAATCTTTTTTTGGTATTGATTTCTGTCTTTTGCAGTGTCTCTGAAATCACCCCAACGAGGATCGTTTTTATAAACTTTCTGCATGAGTAAGTGGTTGTATTTCAGTCCACGCAGATAATAAAAATCAGCTTGCTGTTGAAAAGTCGTGTTGTATTTAGTGACCAACCAACTGAAATTAATCCAACTGCCCATGATGAAAACCATGCATCCTACTTTCATCATACGAACCAATAAATAGGAATTTGTTTTCTTGTATTTTATTTTTAGAAAAGTGTAAATCAAACCTGTAACACATAAACTCAAAAATACAATCACACCGATTCTTTTGAAAGTCAAACCGAAGACATCAATGTAATTTAGGGTTTTCAGTAGGGTGGAAAGAATCAGCAGAAAATTGAGACCCATCCAGACGAAAGTAAGGTTTCTGAGAGTTTTGGCTTTGGGGTCAAAATTGAACACCGATTTGAAATAAAACAAAATAATGAGGATGGCCAGAACGATAGAGAGAATCACCGTTCCCACACGCTGATGGGTTTCCGCACTCAGATTCATTACATTTTGCGCCTGAAAAAACTGTTCGTAATTGTAACTGATCAGGAATGCGAGCAAGGTTATATTAATCAAAATCAAAGAAATCACGCCGCTGTTTCTGCTGTAACTGATGTTTTCGGTTTCCAATTTTTTTCTGAAGTCAGAAACCTCATTTTCGTTGAATTCTTCCCGGATTTCATCATTTGTTTGGTCAATTTCTTTTGTGCTGAAAGAATACCAGAGATTGAAGCTGATGGCCAAACCAATCAAACCGAGCAAAATGATTTTTCCAAAACTAAATTGAAGGAAGAAATTTTCAAAAAAGGAAGCGAAAATATCGCTGCCGCCCGAATACACCAAAATGAAAACCGAAAGTATCAAACCGGGAACAATAAAATACAGTAAAAACTTCTGACCGAAATGATTTCTGTTCAGATTTTTTGGAATCCAATTCGGAAACATCAGAAACCGAAAAGGGGAGGTGATGCCGCTGATGAAAGCGACCACAGGATACATCAGTCGGGAATAAGTCGGAAACTGAATTTTGATGCTAAGACCGCCGATTGCCGTAAACAGCGCCAGAAAGGAATAAGCATCAGCATAATAAGCAAAAGCCAAAATCGAAATGAAAGCTGCCAACGCCAACCACCAAAACCCAAGGTCTTTTTTGGCCTCCGAATTTTGTATCAACAGTACAAGCAGCAGCATTGCATAAAGCGCAATGTTGAATCCAAAATCCAATTGATTGGTGTAAAATAAAGCTACAAACCCTATGGTTCCGATGATTAAGTTTTTGAATTTTTTCATATTAAGTTAATTTAAAGAACTTTGAATTTCAAAGTAAGTGATTAAAAAAAATTATTTGTTATGAATCAGTTTTTCCAAAGCATTGAGGTGCTGCACAAAAGCTTCTCTGCCTTTTTGAGTGATACGATAAGAAGTTCTGGGTTTTTTCCCGACAAATTCTTTTTTGATTTCTATGTAATTTTTGTCTTCTAAGCCTATGGTATGGCTGGCGAGATTACCGTCTGTGATGTCCAGGATTTCCTTCATTTCATTGAAATCCACCCAGTCGTTGACCATGAGTACAGACATGATACCCAGGCGGACGCGGTTTTCAAAATTTTTGTTCAATGAATGAATCAGACTCATTTTCAGAATTTTTTATTTGTATTTTCTTTGTACCAAAAGTCCGTATAAAATATGAGCAATCCCAAAACCGGCTCCCCAAATCCAAATACTGTAGTCCGGCAAAAATAAGGCAATCAGCCCCAATCCCAATTCAATCAGCCCCAGATATGCGGTTTCCCTGAAAGTGTATTTTGCGGTATTGAGCAGTGCCAGCCCGTAAAAAATGAGGGTGACGGGCAAAACCAGGAAAATCAGATTGAGCTGAGTCAGTTTCAGACAGAAAATTCCACCGGCAGCGAGCGGAACCAAAAGGCTGAATAAAATCCGTTTGGTAACGGACGACCAGAATGGAAGTTTCAGTTTTTTGGTTTTTCGGAGCGTAAAGAAAACCGCGCCCGCAACTGCTGTAATCAGACTGACGGCTCCGATGACAAAAAGACTTTGCAACGCGCTTCTAAATTCGCTGAATTCGTTGGCAGAATACAATACCGACTGATATTTGAACAGTAGAAAAGCGGTGACACAACCGACCAAACCGATGAAAATTCCGGAAAAGCCGGACAGCGAAATAAAACGGGAAGACCGCTCCATCATGGAACGGATTTGCTCCAGATCTTCTTTGTAGTTTTGACTCATATTAAAAGAACTTTGAATTGCAAAGTAAGTTTAAATTCTTTGATAAAACAAAAATATTTTTTATTGGGTTACAAATTAATCTATAAACTCTTTGTTTTTCCGGACTGCCATCGTTCAAACGAGCGATGGAAGGAACCTCATTTGCCGGAATGTTTAATTTTTTATTAATTTTTGAGTGAAATTATTTCCATTTGCGGAAATTCCTTCACTACTAACCATGGATTTATAAGAAGAGTAATATTTATCTGTATATTCTGATTGCCCCCACTTGACCTGCTGCCATCGGTATCAACCCGACCATCTTTAGAAACAAATCTATATGCTTTCTCACCTGCATCTGCTAATTTTCCTCCGATGCCAGTATACCCTTGTCCATTTACTCTATCAGTATCATCAAAAATATACAATTCGCCATTCTTTGGCTCACTTAATCTATGTGCCACATGATTCAGCGCACTTACGGCCAAACCTGTAGCTGCGCCTTGACTTTCTCTACGCATGCTGGCCCATTCGCTAAAAATGTCCACTGGACATTTTCTTAACGCTCCGTCCTCGCCGGTGAGTTTAGCAAAAACACCACCGCCGAAGAATATGGTGGAGGTGTCTCTCGCCGTATTGTTATAATCTGTGATTGAGTTCATTCTACCCATTTCACATATCCATCATTACTTGTAAGTACTCCATTAAAAATATTCACATTGTCTTTTTCTAATTCTTTTAAATAATCTTTTGGCAATATCGCCTCTATATAATCTGTGGACTGACTAATTACAACATTGAAGTTATACTCTTTACCATCCAACATATCTAAACATTCTACATAAGTATTTCCTTCACTAAGATGAGAAGGTAACATATTATACTTTGATATAAAATATTCCCCTCCTGGATCAATGATTACAATGTATTTGCTTAAATACACATCAAAGAACAACCTTTTATTTTTTGATAAACCCTCTGGCTCATTATTAAAAAACGATACAGCCCCTCTTGATACTATACAATCATTCAAATCAACTTTCCGACCTGTTAGATCTTTCACAACCATCTGATGATTAAGAACATAATATGCCATATTTAGATTTTCAATATCTACACCAACAGCATCAAAAGAAAAATCAGAATACCTCAGACCCTTATTGTCGATGATAAACAATTGCTTTTGGTTCGTATTGTTTGTTATACCGTAAGATATTCTGTTAAAGAGTTCATAATCATTACTGGCATATATCGTGTCGCTATACACTTTCAAGGAAAATTCCTGTGAATAACCTATTTGATATAAAAATATCAGAACGATAAAAATAGTTTGTCTTTTCATAATATTAATATCCAAAAATTTTAGGTAAGTTACCTGATAATTCAAAATGGTGATTCATCCATCGAGTTGGAGACCAATGTGAGCCATAATTTATATTTCCTCCCCAATAAACTTCCCATTTATAGGCTAAATATTCACTATAATTATGAGCGAAATTATAGTTAGTAGTCCATCCGTTTGGTCTATATCCTAAAACATAATGCGTCATATGAACAAGCTCATGACCAATGGTTATTGCCAATTGTCTGTAAGTATAAGGTATGGTGGAGGTGTTTTTTAAGAAATCATTATTAGTATCTCGAACCGTCTATTTATTTATCGAGTTTCAAACGTTCTTCTCTTGTTCTATAAATATTTTTAGGTAATAATTCTTTTAATCTGGTTTCTAAGCTATTGGCTTTTTCGATCTCATTTTCGTAATGATAGTACTCGATTAGTGATTCTATACAAGTAACATCACCGTGTGAAGCGCCTTTTTCTAAATAATGCAAGGCAGTTTCTTTTTGGGGTAATGGGACATTTGAAAATAAAGAGTCATGATATTTTCCTTTATTATTTAATTCAATGATATCCGTATAAACCTGATGGTAGGCAGATTGGTTATTATATTTTTCTGCCATCAACAAGGAATAAGGCAATAAATCCGGACGATATTTTTCATCATAAGACCAATCTCCATAGATAATTCGTAATCTATTGTAAGCGATACTATCGCCATTCTTTAATACCCGTTCTTTAAATCTCTCTACTTTACTTTCTAAACTCGGGTCAGTTTTCTCAATTATATGTTCTTTTTTGTCCATACAACTTAAAATAATAAATGAAATTAGTAAAATTTTAATTGACTTCATAATTGTTTATGGATTAAAGGATTGTCCGTTTTTGTAATAGACTGCCTCATGCTTTTTATATAGCTTCTTTCCTGAATTTTAATGCTTTAACCAGCTATTTATGTTTTTTATAACCGTCGAATCCTTTTCACATCTTATTTCATATACTTTATTGAAGTTTATTTCTTTTGCCTCAAATTCTCCAAATTCAATCAATTTTCTGTCTTGATACACGTCAATACTATATCTCTTTTCTTTTTTGATTAAAAATTCTATCATACCCTGTTCGTTGGTTCTCAATTCATATATTTTGTGTAGTTTCCACCATAATTCCCCAAATAAAGATTTCTCTATTTCATAAATTATAATATCAATGTCTGGCATAGGATTATTTACAGAATCTACTACTTGGATATTCATTTTATTATTTTCAACTGTTAAACAAGACTTTTTATAAGAAGATTTAATAATCACTATTGTTAATAAAACAAAAGTGATCATTCCTATAATAATTTTATACCTATAAACGAAATTAAAAACCATAGTTGTACGTGTTTAGAGCATGACTAATAATATTAATATGATTTACAGATGGATCAGTAAACATGGCTTAAACGCTAAAACTTGGACACTTTTTTCTACTTATTCATGGAAAATAATTCTTTATTAATCCTCTGAAATAATTTCTTTGAGATGGAAGCTTACAAAACCAATTAAAATCAATATTTCTTTCATTTATGATATTTCTTTAGTTGCTCATATTTATATCTAAATAAATAGTATCATTATCTTCAAAGTTTTTTAAAATAAGTTTCTCAATTAAAAGTCTTTTACTTCTTTTACTTCTTATCCATAAATTATAATTGACATTTCTGTCTCCTTTGAACGAAATAATGCCTAAACTATCTGTCTTGGTTTCCAGAATTTCTTCCGATTTCTTTAAACTTAGAAAATTAACTTTAGTAACAATTTTCACATCAACATCTGATAATGGCTTCTGGTTATCCTTAGAAAGAATTTGTAAAGTAACCAAAGTTTCTTTGTCCTTTAAATTACAACTTAGGAAATTGAAAAACATAAGACCTAAAACTATTACTAAGAATTTAGAATCCATAATTATAATTTTTTGTTGCAAATTCAATAATATTTAGATGATTGACCCAATAATATCCTGTTGCATTATGATTTTTCACATTAATAAAGCTAGAATTTATTCTTTGCCCGAAAAAAGGGTTATCTCCAAATATTCCAGACGTTAAGTTTTGTTGATAGAAATTAATTGCTACTCCGACATTATTAAATGTTAGTTGTAAATCTCCAGTAAAACTGTGAGGATCAAAAGTCACTAATAAGGAGACATTGATACCTCTCTCCCCTAATAGATTTGTTATTCTTACGGCTGCATTGCCTCCCCTGCTATATCCATAAATTTCTATATATTTTCCATTATTGTGACCTTCGGTTAAATAATCAATAATTTCTTGATCACCATTTCCCCAAGGCCAAGAACTGGAAAACATTTTCCCACCCCTTTCATTAACAATTTCTTCTAATAATGGATTATCAGCGTTACCATTTTCCGCACCTAAAGCTCCATATATTCCGGCTACAACTCTTTTACTTTTTTGTATTGAAACAGATATCCTATGCGCCACATGATTCAGTGCACTCACGGCCAAACCTGTGGCTGCGCCTTGACTTTCTCTACGCATGCTGGCCCGTTCGCTAAAAATGTCCACCGGACATTTTCTTAACGCTCCGTCCTCGCCTGTGAGTTCTGCAAAAATACCACCGCCGAAGAATATGGTGGAGGTGTATTTCATGGTGTTATAATCTGTGGTAGAGTTGTTCATCGATGCTTATTCTTTTATTTTCAACGGGACTTTGTTGCTGTAAATTGTGCCATGGAAAATTTTGATGTTGTTTTTTACTAAAGAATCATATTTCTGGGCTTTTATAAGTGATTTTACTTTTACGCTATCTTGTTTATAAATTATACGAACAAAAAGAGAATCTGAAATGTTTAACAATTCTTTATATTGAAGTTGATTTTTTAAATGTTGTATCGTATAATATTTACTAGTATTAATTTTTAATGCTTTCTCTTTACCATTCTTCACTACTAATCTAAATGGATTAATTTTTTCTTCATTTTTTATTGCTTTATTCATTTCATTTGGATTTAAATATGGATAGCCTATATAATTTAGGACCTTATCATTTTGGGAATTTGTGATTTCTATATTCAATCCAAAAGATTCGATTTTACTTAAATTATCAATAAAGGAAACTTGTGACTCATTAAATATATAGTAATAATCTATATTTGAGTTGTTTACTATTTTGAAATCTAAATCAATTCCATTTTCTGACTTGTTAACTTTTGTGATTTCTAACATTTCAGTGGAATTATTTCTTTGAAATGTTATAAAAAAAAAGATGAGAAAAAATGATATTTTCATAACTTAATTGTTTAATTTCTATCCCTTAATCTTAACCAATAATTATAGTTTGAATTATGTAATCCAAGTTGGCTAGGAGTATAAAGTAATACCCAATTTCTATATGATTGAACTTCTAAGTTAGCGGCAGCCCAGTTAGCTGTTCTCCCTTGATTTATCCAACCATTATAAGTACCATTATTTATAAGTCCTACCATATACAATTCCTTTCCTAAAACAAAACCAAATTTCCACATTTTACTGATCGATCCTTGGTAAATGTTTATTTTATAACTATTTCCCCCATTTGCAGTCATCAATCCTCCTTCTGAAAGAGTTATAGTTTTTCCATCGGGAGTTTTGTACGACCCCACTCCTCCAAATTCATATTCTATATCTGCACCTTTAAGATTACCTTTAATGTCTTTATAAACATCTAACTCCAACAGCGTGTTTGCAGAATTAATTAATTCCTCAACCGTGTTACCAGGATTGGCATTGGGATTGATTTCATTATCCCTTAAAATTTGTTTGAAATTTCTTTTCACTACTTCTCTATGCGCCACATGATTCAGCGCACTTACGGCCAAACCTGTGGCTGCGCCTTGACTTTCTCTACGCATGCTGGCCCGTTCGCTAAAAATGTCCACCGGACATTTTCTTAACGCTCCGTCCTCGCCTGTGAGTTCAGCCGTCAGACCACCCGAACCGGAACCAAAGAGCATGGTAGAAATATCCCCGGCGGTACCGCTAAGACCCGCAGCTGTGTTTAAACTATTAGTATCATATTCTTTATGATGCAAAATCATTTATAATTTAGTTGGCTTTATAATATTCACCGCTGTAACTTCATCTAAGACTTCAATTTGTCCGTTTGAATTTATCTTATAGACACAATAATACATCAATTCTCTTTCCGGTTGTGGTGATATATCGATGGCTAAATGATACATTTTCCAAATATAATAATTCTCAAACTGTTTCGTTTCTTCGACAAAACACCAATAACCATTGCACTTTTCCCCACTGTTCTTTACATAAGATTTTAAGTCACCGTCTTTAAAAGTAAAGATAAAATTGCTTTGATTTGATAGAGTAGATTTACTTTCATATCCAACTTTGACTTCTAACTCATCAATTCCTATAGACTTATTTATAGAATCTTCGCAGTTTATCGAGGTTATATTGAGATTGCTTTTTTCTAATTCTGTTTTTAAATTTTCTAAGGAAGGTTTTCTTAAAAACAATTCTTTGTTGCAATCTGAAAAATCAGCAAGTTGTAAAGAAAAATCTTTGTTCTCGTATAAAAGAAATTCTTCTGAATATAAGGCAATAATACTTCTGTTATTTTGATGAATCTGTTTGTTACAAGACATTATAACAAGCAATGAAAATAAGTATGTTGATTTCATAGTATTTTAAAATTGAGTACGTACTTTGATTCCTGTTAATTTTGAGTCCTCAGAATTTCTTTAGCTTTCAATTCTCCTATTACCTCAATATGACTTTCCGGAGTAATTTTAAAGAGAGCTATTGTATGTAAAGTTCTTTGTTTTGGAAAGGAAACGTCGTATATATTCAGTTTAAATATATCATCACCCAAATTATCCACATCCATCTCATTTAAGTGAAACTCATCACTATATAGTGATTTAATTTTTACAACTGATTTTATCGCCCCCATCTCTTTAAGAATAAGGAACACTGCATTTTCATTAGTTTTATTCTCAACCTTTATATTGCTTTGTATAACTATATATGAAATGGTTTCGCTTATAAATCCCTCACCTAAAACATCACTGTTTTCAATATATAATCCCTGAATTGAGTTATAACACAATTTATAAATAACTTCCTTAAATGAATGAGTTAACTCGACCTTACAGAGATTTTCATTTTTCTCTGTCAGTACATTATTCAGGTTTTTACTCCGACATAATTTCAAATCTCCAATTGTAGTATTTTCATTTGAATCAAAATTTATAAAATGAACAATTTTTGGATTATAAGTTAAGTCTTGATATTGGCTCGCTCTAAATACTGTTTGACTATTACATGTCACCAGAAAAATTGAAATAAATATAAAAATTAGGTATTTCATAACTAAAAATTTGTTCTTATCGTAAAGCCTACATTTCTCCAATCAACATTTGGTTTAATACCTAAAAATTGCTTGTTATTATCCCAAAGTCTATTCATAGCATCTAAGTTTCTTTGACTTACATCAGGAAGATAAGCTGATTGTTGAATCATCCACTCACCAATAGTAGCGTGAACTGTTCCATCACTAAAATGATTATTGGTAAATCTTAATGCTCTGTGTAAAGTCTCATGACCGACTACAGTATATAAATCCCCAAAAGTTTCAAAAGCTATTTTTGATATATGAATTTTTCCGGTTCTTGGATTAGTCGTTCCCCATGAGGTTCCTCCTTCTTTATTTTCAAAGAAGCCTTCATCATTTACAAATCTACCTCGTGGTGCTCTTATGGTATATTTTGACCGCTTAAATCCGTCGGTATCTCCAAAGTATTTCTCTGCGAAATCACGTAAAATCTTATTACTATAAGCTCTCTGCTCAATTTTATGCATAGTATGATTCAGCGCACTTACGACCAAACCTGTAGCTGCGCCTTGCCTTTCTCTACGCATGCTGGCCCGTTCACTAAAAATGTCCACCGGACATTTTCTTAACGCTCCGTCCTCACCGGTGAGTTCAGCCGTTATACCACCAGAAATCGTACCGAAAAGTATAGTTGTTAAACCACTATCTCCAAATATTGAACCACCGCCCAACTGAATACTTGAGGCTACCGCACTGCTTATCATGCTGCTTACTTTACCCTACATTTACTAATTTTGATTAAAAAATAAAACTTTATGTTCTTCATTGAATATTATTGAAACAGTGTCATTTTTTATATCAATTTTTTTATGGGAAATACTATCATTTATATAAAAAAACAATTTATTCCCATTTTCACGAATTTTAAAATTACCATTTTTTTTGGATTGAACACTCATTTTATAATCATGGATATTTCTATTTTTAGATTCAGCTATTATAATTAAATTTTCTTTCGGTTTAGAAACAAAACTTCTTATAAAAAAACATCTCATTATTACAGAATCATTTTCTATTGGATATAAATACTTGAGACCTGTATGATTCAAAGAAACAACGGGCTTATATTCAATGGTACTTGATGGAGGACAACCCATAAGAAAAATGCAGCTCACAAATAAGATAACTAATTTTTTCATTTCACTTATAATTTAATGCATTGATAAAAAAAGTCAAAGTTAGTACAACCCCAACACTTTGAAGCATTGATTCAGCAGCTCCTTCATTATACATCATTGAATCGTTTACAAAAAAATAAATTCACATCATTTTCCATCGAAATAATATTTTGCAATTATTGACACTTTTATCAAAGTTAAAAGTCTTAATAACATTGCGCCTCTGTGAATGGTTTATTTTGATTTTTTAAGTTCCAACACATTAATTTCATTTGAAATTATCGCTCCGTCAAAAATTTCAATTCCTTTTTCTTGCAATTGTAATATAACATTCTTGGATAACTTTTCTTTTACAGCTTTTGCTGACTGTGTAAATATTATCTGTAATCCACTTAAATTATTTTTGGAAAAATCGTATGAAGATGCTCTTTGTTGATTTATGTCAACTGGTAATCTTATGTTTATGTATAAATTAAGCTTTTCGTTTGGATAGAGTATGAACAAGTTTTTCTCCAATTTCTCATAAGTATTCTTAAAGACGTTCCAACTTTCTGGTTCTAAGGAATATGATTCTTTCGGTTTACCGTAAAAATCAGCTACATCTTGTATATGCCAATGTTTTAATTCAAAAGAAACGGGATTCCCATTTTCATCCGTAATGATGTAATTCACTGAGCCTAAATCACTTTCAAAGGAGAAGTTTTTATCATCAATGGCGTTTGTGTTTTCTGTGTCCAAATAAAATAATAAAGGTTTTCTTTGATTGTTAATTAATGTAACATTTAATTTATTATCAATATTAACCGACTCCCACACTTTTTCATAATATACAGTATCTATAAAATCAAGTTCATAAGCTCTGTCTATCAAAATTGAATCTTTACTTATAAAAATATATTCATTGTGGACTTTCAGTTCTTGCGCCCAAGACAATGAACATATAATCAGAATAAGAAA
>Ga0207415_1001588_pt1 | contig 11279 bp, 5 predicted proteins | sample Passage237A_FD_187369 | JGI IMG/M metagenome (GOLD analysis project Ga0207415, IMG submission 187369) | Cellulose adapted compost microbial communities from Newby Island Compost Facility, Milpitas, CA, USA - Passage2 37A (SPAdes) (version 3) ...
AAGACCGATCCTAATAGTGTAAAAAATAATAAATATCAAGCTGCATGATATTTTCTTTCTTTACCACCTCATATGTTAAGTAAAATTATAAATAATATTAATGAAGATTCAAAAAAAAAAAAAAAATAAAAAAAATTATTAGTCATAAAAGCTAATAAAAGAAAAACTTCAATTAAAATAAATATAACTGATAATTCTTTTATATTCTCATTAACATATTTATTTTTTAATCCTTTAGAAGTAATAAAAGTTATAAATAATAAAGGAAAGGTAAAGGCTGTTAACAATATAAATAAAATCGATAACCCATCTAAAGAAATAATTAAATCCCAATTATGAACAATAGAAATTTCTCTCCAATGTTCGAAAAAAACTGTATCAATATATTTATCAATTTCTGAAATAGGTATATAAAGTAGAATAAAATAAAAAAAAATAAAAAGCATCACATTAAAAGTAAATTTTTTTATCTTATTTATTCCAACAAAAGGATCGTAAAAAATACGAGGAGTTTTGTTTTCTATATATCTAAAATAAGAAGCTTCGATTTGTTTTGATTTAATAAAATTTTTTCTCTTATTTAAATCAATCTCTTTCCGAACAGCATAAAAGAAAAAAATGATAAAATTTTTAATATTAGAAAAATTATTTTCTCCTCTCAAATACTCTATTTTATATGATTTTCACATATTAAAAATTTTTTCAAAAAATTTGTATAAAAATTGGCAGATTTGAAAATTTAAAAATTTAACTATATTTAATCAAAAAAATCTAGAAAATTTTATTTCATTCAATAAAATGGAATAATTTAAAGATTTTGTATGAAATATAATAAATTCAATACAATCAGAGTTATTTCGTTTTTCATAAAAAATTATAAATAATATAAAATTAGTTGAATAAAAAATTCAGAAATTCATAAATATTTTATGAGAAACAGTTACAATAGAAATAATTTTATCAATTATTTTATTATGAAACGGATGTATGACTATTTTATGTAATCAATTGATAGAAGAACTTTTAGATAATATTCAATCAAAATAAGATTTTTTTAATTCTGATAAAAATTTAATAAAATCTTGATGTCTAAAATAAGCCTCACGAGAATATTTTGTCTTAAAAAATTTCCTTGGATATGGAGAGTTAGCTCGTAAAGGGGTTACTTTATTATTTTCAATTTCATATTTTGATTCCTTTTCGTCGGCTATAAAAAGTATTCAAATAATAAGTAATAAAATTATAAAAAAAGGTCATCCAATTATTGTTATATTTAAAAAAAATAAAATAATTTTCATATAAAATATTCAAATTCAAATAATTAATAATTCCATTTTTTATATAATTTTTATATTCGATGTCTATAAACTAAAAATTGTCTTCTCCCTTTTCTATAATATAGAATACTATAAATTCGAGGCGGAAAAAAATCTAACATATTGTAGAATCAAGATAATATTGTTGAAGTTAATACATGTGTATTTTCAAAAATATCAATCTTGAAAAAAACTTTTTTTATAAACTTTATTTTATTAGCCTTGAAAAATAATTGTCTATAAATAAACATTTTTATAGGTTTTAAAATTGCAGGACTAAAAGAAGGTACTTTAAAGTTTACTAATTCAGTATTAAAAACGTTCATAAGGTGATAAGATAGATTTTTTTTTATTGCTAAAATCATTCCAAAAAAAGAATATATTCTTTTTTTTTCTTTGTATTTATTTCAGTAAAATACTTTTAAAGATTCGCCAATAATAATAAATAATTCTGCTAAACTATAAGTTCTTATAACTTGTTCTATTTTTTGCATTCGTTATTTATTAATATTAAGAAGATAATCTCTTCAGAATTTAGCAAAACTTGGAGAAAGTATTACACCCGGATATTTATAAAATATCTGCATTAATCTGTTAAATCTTAAAACAGTAATGCCTGTTATAGGATCGATAAAACCAATTTTTTCAATTACTTTTTTTTTTAAACCAATTTGTTTAATAAATATAATATCTTTTGTAGTGTTGTTAAAAAAAAAAAATTTTTTGTTAAATTTTTTATTTCTTTTTACTATGTCTAGTTTAAACATTTATTTTTTTTAGATTATTTGTTCACATTAATATATATATATATATAAATATAAAAAATGTTGAAAGCATATTAATTAAAACAAATACTCAATCGAAAAATAATAACAAGGATATTGTTATAAAAAAATGTACATAAATTGAACCGTGTTGATACACATTTAATCTATTTACAATATTTTTAATAAATATTATAAGTTTAAAAGAGTTATTGTACTCTAAGAAATATTTATCAAAATATTTTCACAATAAATCATATAAAGTTTTTGATAAAAATGAAGTAGAATAAAATAATAATAAATCTGATAAAAGCTTTCTAAAATAAAAATTCATATATAAATATATATCTTTTTTAAAAGGTATAAAATAAAATTGCAAAAAATAGTCTATATAATACCCTAATAAACATCCTAATGACCCAAAATACAGAACGTTAAAATCGTTAAAATTATTAAAATGTGACATATACAACATATTATATGATAAGTTAAAATAGAATATATCGTTAAAATAATTATCATCAATATTATTTAAAATAATCGAAAAAATATATCCTGAAAATAAAGCACCGAAAGAAAGTAAAGTTGTAGGAATCAATAAAAAAAAATTATATTCTTCAATAAATTTATTTAATTTTTGTGATTTTAAATAGTATATATTAATATTTCAAAACAAAGTATTTAAAAGTACAAATGAATAAAAAGCAGTAAAAAGAACTGACAACAATAATATAAAATGGATAAAATAATTTAAAGAAAAATTAAATGATAAAAGAGAAAACTCAATTATAAAATCTTTTGAATAATATCCAGCTAAAAATGGTAATCCAGATAATGATAATAAACCAATAAAGAAATAAATATATAATAAAGTTTTTGCATTCGTTAAAAAATTATAAAACATAATATCTTGTTTATTTAAGACACTATGAATTATTATTCCTGCAGTTAAGAATAAAGAAGCTTTAAAAAAAGCATGATTAAAAAGATGGAAAAAAGCTAAAGTGTATTCACTTAGCAAACAAGCAATAAACATATAAGAAAGCTGTGTAGTTGTTGAATAAGCGATTATTTTTTTTATGTCATGTTGAAATATACCTATTAAAGAAATAAATAAATTTGTTAAACACGCAATAAAAAATATACAACTCAACGCAAATGGTGAAAATTCTATTAACCATGTACATCTCATTAATAAATAAACCCCTGCTGTAACCATAGTTGCAGCATGTAATAATGCAGAAACAGGAGTTGGGCCTTCCATAGCATCTGGTAATCACATATGTAAACCAAATTGCGAAGATTTTGCTATAGCGCCTAACAATAAAAAAATAGCTAACAAATCGGTTAAATTAAATTTATAACCAATGATATTTACATTAAATGTATAAAATTCAGAAACTATAACTTGGCATTCTGTAAATTCGAAGGTTCCAAAATGAATATAAATTAGTGATAAAAAAATATAAAAAGAAAGATCACCAACACGATTAATAAAAACAGCTTTCAAACTCGATCTATTTGCTTCAGCTCTTGAGTTTCAAAAATTTATTAATAAGTATGATAGTAAGCCTATACCTTCTCATCCTAAAAAAAATAAAATAAAATTTGAAGATAAAACTAAAATAAGCATAAAAAAAGAAAATAATGATAAAAAACCAAAAAATTTATTTATATTAGGATCATTTTTCATATAAATAAATGAAAAAAAATGAACTAGGAAAGAAATAAAAATAACAACAAAGCTCATTGAAATCGATAATGTATCAAATAAAAAACTTCAAGCAATATTAATATCGTCTGATTCAAATCAACTGCCATAATTCACATAAATTAAAATATTTGTTTGATACATATCTATCAATAAGAGAACAGCAAAAACTAAAGCTATAAAATGTAAAATCATATTGAAATACAATGCGTTAATACCTAACTTTTTATTTAAGATAAATGTTAGCATGGAGCTAACTGCCAACAAACAAGGAAAACAACAAAAAGAATTAAAAATTATAAATATTAAAAAATTTATTATATCAATTATCATTTTTTTTTTTTTTCAAATTTTTTTAATTAAAATGTGAATCAAATTCAAAAATAAAACGAATTAATTAATAGATAAAAAACTATGGCTGGGGAGGGATTCGAACCCTCGAAGCTCTCGCAGTGATTTTACAGAACACTTCCTTTGACCTCTTGGATACCCAAGAAGTTTAAAAGAATGCTAAAAAAATAAAGATTAATGGACGGGTAGAAATGGAATTGCACCATTGACCCTCGGCTTTTCAGGCCGATACTCTACTGACTGAGCTATCCACCTAAATTAAAAAATTTAACATTTTTTATAATATTATTATGTAAATAAAATAATACAAGCCATCATAAGTGCTAAAAGACCAATAGCTTCTGCCAATGCAAAGCCTAAAATTGCATAAGCGAATAATTGATTTTTTAAACGAGGATTAACCGCGTATGCACGTATAAGAGCAGCAAAAACAAGACCTATACCTACACCTGCACCTATAAGGCCGCTGCAGGCCAAGCCTGCACCAATACTTTTTAGCCCTTTGCTAATAAGTATGATGCCTGTTGTGTGCACCTTTGCCCGCCGCCCGAAGGCGGCGGGCATTAAAGTAAGAAAAAAAAAAAAATCAATTTCTAATGACTTTAGTTCTTTTTCAAAATTTTTCTATAATTTCTACTCAAATTTATAAAAAAATATATTTATATGATTATAAATAACTTTTTTTTTTTTAAGCTTTAACAATAAAAAATTTAGTCTTATAATTATATAAAATACTCCGTATACAAATATATCACTATAAACTATAACAAAATTTTTATTTAAAAATAATCTTTTAATTTTATAAATAAAATCAAAAACTAATTGTCCATTCCCAAAATGTAATTTTTTAGTTCCGATCTTCACAGACGTAGCTTCTCGGCCCAATGTTTTTAATAAAACAACCGCTCCACTAGAGGTTTGTACCCTACATTCCTTTCGTATTAATCTGATATATTTAGATTTGATTCTTATAGATAGTAGATAGGGGCCGAACTGTTTCACAACGTTCTAAACCCAACTCACGTACCACTTTAATAGACGAACAGTCTAACCCTTGGAAACACTTTCAACTCCAGGATGTGATGAGTCGACATCGAGGTGCCAAACAAACCCGTCAATAAGGACTCTCAAGATTTATAAGCCTGTTATCCCTTGCGTATCTTTTATCCATTGAGCAATAATCTTTCCTCACAAAAATATTGGATCATTATAACAAACTTTCGTTTCTATCAGATATGTTTATCTAATAGTCAAGCAATTAATTACTATTATGTTTTTAGTTTTCCTTCAAGGATAACTCTAAATTACCTTTGTATATTTTCGTTACTTTTTAGAAAACAGCCGCCCCAGCCAAACTAACCATTTTACATTGTTCTTTATTTTTCCTTATAAAGTTAACAAAAACGAATAAAATAAATGCTTTTACAGTTATGTCTATCTAATAAAAAAATAAAACGTCGCATTTAAACTCTATAATTTAAGCTTTTTGATAATGCAAAACTATAGTAAAGATGCACAGGGTCTTTCCGTCTTACTACCAATACACCGTATCTTCACGGCGAATCCAATTTCACTGGGTTGATATTAGAGACAGTGGGGAAGTCGTTACATTATTCATGCAGGTCAGAACTTACCTGACAAGGAATTTCGCTACCTTAGGACCATTATAGTTAAAGCCGCCGTTTATTGCTATTTCTTCCTTAAGCGTTAAACCTTTAGAATTATTTTACAACACCGGGCAAATGTCAGATCTTATACTTCATAAAAAAATTTTGCAAAATCCTGTGTTTTTATTAAACAGTCGCAACCCCCTATTCTGTTCCACTTTTTTCATTTTTTTTTTATTTAAGAAAATATTAATATTGTTAATAGAAAAAATACAATATCGAATATTTTTAAAATATAATAATGAAAGAAAGCACCCTTTATCCCAAAGTTACAGGGTCAATTTGCCGAGTTCCTTTAATATCATTCTCCCTAAACCTTAATATTCTCAATTAATTTACCTGTGTCGGTTTTAATACGGTTTTGTTATAAATATTTTCTAGAAATAAAAAATTTATAATATTAATTTTATTCAAATATTATAAAAATATTATTTGAAAAATATAACATAAAAAAATATTAACATACTAAATCTTAAAAATCTACTTTAAAAAAACAAATAAAATTTTATTAATCTTTTCTATTATAAAAAAAAAATAAAAAAAATTAATTAGTTTAAATTTTTTTTAATTATTTAAAAAAATAAATAATAAAAAAAAAAAATAAATATTTTTAAAATATTTAAAAATATAAATAGTAATGTTAATAGAAAAAGATTATTAACTATAGTCACTCATCATTATACGTTATCACGTGATTAACTTAGAGGCCGTATAAACTTATGTATAAAAAACTTAAATATAAAGAACTTAAAAATTTTCGGCCAAAATGATTCTCACATTTTCTACGTTACTCATACCAACATTGTTACTTCTAATATCTAGTTAATTTTTTCACAAAAATAACATTTAAATATTTCAAATCAATAATAGAATTATTAATATAAAATAAAATAAAATAAATATATAGAGCATTCTGCTACCTTTATATATATATATAAAATAAAGCTTCGATAATAATTTTAGACTTAATATATTTATGAAGCAAATGAAATTATTTAATTGATAAGCTGTTACGCTTTTTTTAATGGATAGCTGCTTCTAAGCTAACCACTCAATTTAAAAAATTTAATTGCTACCTGTATTCACTAAATTATTTTAAAGATCTTAGCTGTTATTCTGGGCTGTTTCCCTCTCGACAATAAATCTTGTCACCTATTGTCTGACTATTAAATATTTCATTTTAAATATTTAGAGTTGCATGCTTATTATTAACATAACTATTTTACAAGAAAAAAAAGTCAATTAGCTCTACCATTTAAAATATTAATTTAATGCATTACTTAAATAATTTTCGCAGAAAACCAGCTATATCGTTGCTCGATTAGCATTTCACCGCTAATTATTATTCCGCTCAATATCTTGCAACATACACGAGTTCGATCTTCCGACGTATGTTCGTACATCTTCAATCTGATAATAATTAGATCGCAAAGTTTCGGGTCTAATTAGTTTAACTAAGCTAGAAAAAATTCTATCGCGTTAACTAAATCTTAATTTAAATAAAAAATAATATACATAACATAAAAATATTTTAAAGAAAAAATAAAAAAGTTCAACAAATATAATTTTTTTTATTTGGTTCTATAATTTGCTAAACTAATTAACTAGTTGGTCCATTATGCAAAAGGTACAAAAAATTACAATTTTTAATTGTTCCATTTTAATATTTATTTTCTAGTGTAAAATTACCTATTATACTTTCCTTCACAGTACTTCTTTCACTTTTGATAATATTTTTTTCTTAGGTTTTAAAGGAGGTTCTCTAATATTCAACCAACCATTTCGTAAATCGGCATACTCATAATAATTATTAAAAACTTATTTTAACAAAATGAATAAATAAAAAAATAATACGGGACTTCCACCCTTTTTAGTCTTTATCATCACAAACATGAAAAAATATATTTAAATGATGATTTAAATATTCAATTATTTTTCTTACTTTTTTTCTTTATATAAATATAAACCTAGTTTAATTTCGCTCACCGCTACTACTAAAGTCTTTATTTAATTTTTTTATGAACCTACTAAGATGTTTCAATTCAGTCTAAATTTTATATTTAAAATATCGTCTTCAACAAAATAAATAATGTCATCTATTTCTTATCTTCATCTAAAAAATTTTTCGTTAAGCCACACGTTTTAAAATAAATATTTCCAGTTTTCCAATAAATATTTTTTATATAAATTTATCATTATTAAAAATAAAAAATAAAAAAAAAACTTCAATCCAGACACAGGTTCCCCTACGACTACCTTGTTACGACTTCATCTCAATTATTAAAACCATTGTCACAAGTTTTCCAATATTTAATTTCTATAAAAAGAAAATCTAAAATAAAATTCTTACATATAGAAGCTATAAATATTAGACCAAAATGTTTCAAATTGTTTCAACTCTCACGACGTGACGGGCGGTGTGTACAAAGGTTGGATATATATTCACCGCGGCATTCTTATCCGCGATTACTAACGATTCCTCCTTCATATTTTCGAATTGCAGAAAATAATCCGTACTGGGATATCTTTTCTTTTGATTTGCTCCTTCTTGCGAATTCGCTCCATATTGTAAATATCATTGTAACACGTGAGTAGCCCAATATATTTTAGACCATGCAACTTGACTTGTGTCATTTTCATTTAACTACTTGTTAAAATATACTAATCATCATGTTCATATAAAATTTAAAATTAAAAAATTTAAATATCTAAATGAACTTTGATCTAACCATAGCCATGAGTTACACCCGTTACCGCAGTAAAGCTGATATTTCAACAACACGGGTTTCCGACAGCCATACAGCCCTGAAAATTATATTACTTTTTAATTATTCATTTTAATAAAATGATTATAATAAATTCTTTCCTCTATTGGTAAGGTTTTTTGTTTTATATCAAATTAAACCACATGTTCCACCGTTTCAACAACCTTCCGCCAAATTCTTTGAGTTTTAGCCTTGCGGCCGTAGTACTCAGGCGGAATATTTACGCGTTAACTGAATCGTTTTTTAATAAAAAAACCAATTAATATTCATCTATTACGGCGTGGACTACTGGGGTCTCTAATCCCATTCGATACCCACGCTTTCGCATCTCAAAGTCAGTTATAAATAAATTGCTGCCTTCGCCTTTGATAGCATTTTAAATATTATCGAATTTTACCTCTACACTTAAAGTTCTGCAATTTTCCCTATAACTCTAGTTAAAAAGTATTTAAAAAATATTTAAAATTTTCAATTAAATATTTCAGTTTAAACTTTTTTAACCTTCTACATGCGCTTTACGCCCAGTCATTACAAAAAACACTCGCCCTCTCCGTTTCACCGCGACTGCTGGCACGAAGTTAGTCAGGGCTTCCCTTTGATTACTATCATTATTACTCATCAATGGATTTAGCTTTACAGCATGGACTGTCTAATAGGCTTTACGCCGACGACGAAAAATCTCACTAACGCGATATAACCAGATCAAGCTTTCGCTCATTGTCTAAGATTCCCCGCTGCAGCATCCTTCCGGAAGGTGGGCTCTTATTATTCCCACTGCGACTGTCCGTTCTCTCAAACCAGTCAAAAGTTGTAGGCTCGATAGTATATTACTTTATCGCAATCCTGATTTTATTTTAACCGCTTAACAACGATATTAATCTTTATAGCCTTTTAATAATAAAAATATATATATATATATATTATAATTTTTATCTTTTATAACTCGACTTTCGAAAATTAATAATAAAAAAAATATTAATTTAAAAAATTTTAATAATATAAAAAAAAATTATTAAAAATTTAATGAAAGAAGTAACTATACTATCCACTATATGATATTATAATATTTAAAATAGTAATAAAATAAATTAAATTATTATAAACTATACAGTATTTGCTATTTATTAATTTTTCTAAAATTAATTGTTAAGGTAGTTTTAAAATTCTAAACGCCCTTAAACCGCCTCGTGATTTAAAAAAATAAACCTACTTGATATGCATGCGTGGATGTTTATCGCCAGCATTCCCTTGGAGCCAGAATCAAACTCATAAAATAAAAAAATTGATTTTTTTTATGTATAAAATATAAAAAAATCTAAACCAGAAAATTATTAATTGGAGTAACAGGAATCGAACCTGTATCAATGGAGTCAAAATCCATCATCTTACCGTTAGACGATACTCTTAAAACATAATTATTTTTTTTTATCAAATAAAAATTATATTGCAGACGGTTGGACTCGAACCAACACCAGGTGTTTCCAAAACAACTATGCTACCATTATACCACGTCTGTATAAAGATTTGACTGCGCGGGGACTCGAACCCCGAACCTTCGGCTTAAAAGGCCGACGCTCTGCCTATTGCGCTACGCAACTAAAATTTCTCTGCGACTTGCGGGACTCGAACCCGCATTACCGGATTGAAAATCCAGGGTCCTATCCAATTAAACGAAAGTCCGCCGTATCTTTTAGCACACCTAAATAATTTATTTAATGAAAAAATTTTAACACTAAATAATGGTTAAAAAAATAAAATCTATTTTACAAATTTGGTAAAGTTTTGTATCATTTTTTATATATTTTTTTAAAAAATAATAGTTAATTATAATTATAAAATATTAGCGTATAAAAAAAAATCACTATTAAATTTATAAATATAGAATTAAAAAATTATTTCATGTCAAAAAAATCTTATTCTTATGGGCACTACGGGACTCGAACCCGCAAAGAATAAATTTTGAGTTTACCGCGTCTACCAAATTCCGCCAAGTGCCCCTCTTTTTTTTTTTAAATTTTTCACAAAATGCGCCCGACCGGACTCGAACCGATAAAGTTTCTTTATGAGAGAAAAGTTATAACCAATTTAACTACGGGCACTTAATATTAATAAAAAAGCAAGAATAATGGAGGAGCCTGGACTCGAACCAAGACCTTAGGATAATGAACCCTATGAGCTACCTGTTACTCTACTCCAATAATATAATAATAAAAATCCGTTTTTTACTAAGTTTATCTGGTCCCAAAATAATATCATACGTATATACATATACGATTCTATACACACGTACATATGAAAGTTTGTATACATACACATATAACTCCATACATACGAGTATAGAAAAGTTTACACAAATACATATGATACATGCATACATAATATATATATATATATATATATATATATATATATCTGCATGTATGACTATAGGGGCCAACTTGACGGGGGGGGGGGGGGGGGGGGGGGGGGGGGGGGTATCTATAAAGTAAAAAAAATAAAACTATACTAACAACAATTATTTATTTAGATATAATATCAAGCAATAAAAATAAAATTTAATTAAAAATAAAATTATTAATAAAAAAAAAAAAAAAATATTCTCAACTATTTTTATTTAATAAGCTTAATTAGTAAAAATTCTAGTATAAACCGCAACGGGCTGGAATCGAACCAACATCATTGGTTTTGAAGACCAATATTTTACC